>Ga0335081_10005251_pt1 | contig 20489 bp, 23 predicted proteins | sample Lox_Sample_35_FD_206713 | JGI IMG/M metagenome (GOLD analysis project Ga0335081, IMG submission 206713) | Soil microbial communities from Loxahatchee National Wildlife Refuge, Florida, United States - Lox_Sample_3.5 | ecosystem: Environmental > Terrestrial > Soil > Wetlands | place: USA... | reverse complement strand
GGCAGCGAAACGGTGACGATCGTCACGTCGATGATTGTCATGAAGTACGAGACCGCCAGCAACGCGAACGCGCGCCAGCGATTGATATTCGGAGATGTGGACGTCATCGAGCCTCCAGCGGTAGCTCTGGTCGGGACAGGCACAACTAAGGAGAAACAGCGGAGCTTCAGCGGCTACGGCGACCGTCTGATCCGATCGCGAGCCTCTGTGCTCGGCACAGAGTGCCGTCCGCCGGCGCGCCTCACCATGCCGACTCCGCAAAGGCAAGCGTCGCGGTTGTCGGATTCCCGAAAGGAAGCGCGGAGGACTTACTCGCCGCCGAGAGCCGCGACGCCTTCGCCGGGCGCGGTCACGGCCTGCCCGTCCACGCCGTCCGCGTCGGAGTCGGGCTCGAGCAGCGCGTGGATCCGCAGCGCCAGCCCGAGCTCATCACGACGCCCGATGATCGGTCGGCCGATGCGTTCCTCGATGGTGGCGAGCCGGTAGCCGACGGTCCGCTCATGGACCTTGAGCAGTGCGCCGGCCGCGGACGCATTCTGACCCAGGCTGAAATACGCCCGCAGCGTGGCGCGCAGCCGCGCCGTCTTGGCGTCGGGGGACGCCAGCGCTCCGAGCTCCCGCGCGACGAACTCACGTGCGAGCCGCTCGTCCTGGACGACGAGCGCCTCGAGCGCGACGTCGTCGTAGCGGGTGACGGGCGCACCGCGGATGGCCGCGACCCTGTAGGCCTGGAGCGCCTGCCGGTGAGTCTGGACAAACCCCTCCTCACCGAAGGCCACGTCGCCGCACGCCAGAAACGTTCCTTCCTGAGGTGAGAACCGCCCCAGCGCGCGCATGGCAGCCGCCTCGATCCGCGGCCGTCCACCCAACCATGCCCACACCGAGCGTGCTCCACCGGGCGCGATCAACAACGCACAGCCGAGCTCCCCCGCGAGCTGCGTGGCGCCCGCCTCGGGGTTCCGGCCCCACGCAACCACGCCCATGTGATCGGCGCGCAGGCGGTACCCGAGCTCCTCCTCGGACACCGGCATCCCCGCGAGCAACTCGCGCGTCAGCGACGCGCGCCGGCGTTCCTGACTGCGCAGCAGCCGGTCACGTTCGGCCTGGTAGACCTCAGCGAGTTGCCCCGTCATCAGGTCGACGTATGCGAACAGGTAGCGCGAGAGCACGCGCAGCGTCTCGACCCGGCGCACGTCCGGAAGTCCCAGGCGCTCGACCTGCGCGAGCAGCTGCTCCCACAGGCTCGCGTGGCCGATCATGTAGGTGCGAAGCACCGCGGCCCACGGGAGCCCTTCGTTGGCCGCCAACAGCGCCTCGTCGACCGCGCCTGGCGGCAGTCGGTCAGGGAGCGACCGGCCGTGTCGCAAACCGTGCGCGACCGCATGCAGGTTCGCCACCACGCTCGCCCGCTCGGCGTCGGCCATGCTCGGGTCGATGCCCGCGAAATACTCCGGAACCTCGTCGCGGAGCCGAGCGTCCACGGCATCCGTGACCTCCTGCACGCTGGACTCCAGCCAAGCCGCCAGCTGCCGAATATCGGCGTCCACCCCGCTCACGCGGCGAGTCTACCCTCCGATCGCGCCGACGCAACGAGCCTTCGACGCTCACGTCGCTGCGGCTACTCGTCCCCGACCCTGAGCCGTACGAGCTGCCCTGCACGCGACGGGATCCATCGTCAGCCGGCTCTTGCCACGCGCCGCAAGAGGTCCCGGAACGTCACGAGCTCGTCGGTGGTCAGCTCGCGAAAGCTTGGGCGACGCTGCGCGACGCAGCGTGCGAGTTGTCGCCGGGTCTTCTGTCCCTCCGCGGTCAGCGAGACGAGGCGTCGGCGCCGGTCCTCGTCGCCCGGCTCGCGGGCGACCAGTCCGCGGCGCTCGAGCTTGGTGATCAGCGTCGACGCGTTCGCCGGGTCGATGTCGAGCGCTCGGGCGAGGTTCTTGGTCGCCAGGGTGCCGCGCAGCTCGAGTAACCAGAGTGCCTGCGCCTCGCTCAGCGCGAGCCCGAGTTCCGCGGCACACGTCTGGAAGGCGATCCGGAGATCGCGGACGAGGGGCCCCATCAGCGCCGCGATCTCGTTCCCGATCTGTTCTCGCTCGCGTGTGTCTGACGTGTCCATGGCCATCCAGCTTGACAGCAGTATAATACCTGTTATTTTACAGGTATTGTTATAGACATATCGCCGAGGTTGGCGGGCCCGATCTCGAGGATGCCTACCTGACACTCACCACCTCACCACGCGAGGAGGTGCCGGTCAATGCCTGAGCTCGGCGCCCAACTCCCGGGAGTCCCGCGCCTCCTGGCCGGTCACCTGAGTTACCAGGTCCGCGTGCTGTTGCGAACCCCGCGCGCCCTTGTGGGCGGGCTGCTGCTGCCGCTGCTGTTCCTGGCGCTCAAGGACAGCGCCTCGCACAGCCAGGCCCGCGTCGTCGCCGGCTTGGCCACGTTCGGGATGCTCTCGACGGCCTACATCACCCACACGAGCGCACTGGTCGCGGCGCGGCAGGCCGGCGTGCTGAAGCGCTGGCGCACGACGCCGTTGCCGCGCTGGTGTTTCTTCGCCGGGCGCGTGGGCGCCACGGTGCTGGTGGCAACAGCCGGCGGCGTGGTCACGGTCCTGGCCGCTGCGAGCCTTCACGAGGTCCACCTGCGGAGCGTGTCGCTGCCGGCTGTTGGCATGGCCTTGCTGGTCGGCGCCGGCACTTGGGCCAGCATCGGGACCGCCGCGAGCGTGCTGATCCCGAGCGTCGAGGCTACCTGGCCGTTGCTTGCCGTGAGCTATCTGCCCGTGGTGGTGCTCTCGGGAGCGTTCGGCCCCGTGTCAGGCGAGGCCGCCTGGCTGCACGATCTCGTCCGCTACCTACCTGCCCAGCCCGTGCTCGATTCGAGCTGGCGCGCGCTACGGGGAGTCTTTCCGTTCACCGCGCACGACCTTGCGCTCGAGCTCGTCTGGACCGCCGCCAGGCTGCTGATTGCGCTGCGCTGGTTCAGCTGGGCGCCGCGGCCGCTGACAGCGCACCGTGCAAAGCAAATCCCGTTCATCGGTGACAATGCCATCCACGCGCGCCCGGGCAACAGCCGCGAGGTGCCCGGCGCGCATCGCGAGGGCGCAGGAGTTTGACCGAGCCGGCAGCGTGCCCCGATGGCGCGAAGACCGGAACGTCGCCTCAGAGTTCGAGGACGTCGTCGGTGCGCGGTCGGATTCATCGTTGGGTGGCGGATGTGCGGCGACGGCGTCGAGTCACCCCCGACGGGAGCGTTGTCGGGGCCGACGCTGGCAAGCGCCGATCGCTGCGCGGTTGACACGGCTCCGCCGGTGTTACTCGGCTGTTGATCAGTCGCTTGCATGGGCCTCATCGGCGAACACGCCGATGACTAACAGGCGGGCGAGGGTGTCCGCGAGCGCGGTGGCGGCCTCACGCGAGTCTTCATCGAGGCAGGTGATGGAGGTCGACAGCCAGCGAACTGCGTCCTGTACATGCCGAACGAGGGATGGTGGCTCCGGGTCCGGGCGTGAGGATTCGAGTAGCACTCGCGCGATGTCGTAGATGACCGGGAGCCATTCGTCGGCCGTGTAGCTGTGGGTGAGGCCGTCGAGCGCGAGCGCCAGGTGACAGCGATGCAGGGCGTCGGCGGCGTTGGTCTCCGCGCTGCCGAGCAGGTCTGGTATGAGGTTCCCGCGAACGCCCTTTGGCAGCGCGTGCAGAACGTGAATCGCGACGCTCAGTGTGGCGGCGGAGGGGATCGCGGAAGCCAGGAGCGCGATCGGCCGCTCAGGGACGGCGTCCGGCGCCTCGCTGAGGAGTTGTTCGCCGCGACGGTTGGCCGCGGCGTAGCGCGCGCCGAGTTCGGCGTCCGGCCATGCCCGGGCGAGCCGGCGGTAGGTCTCGCTGAGATCGATCACTCTGCACCGGCAGCATGACGGGAGGCGGCAGATGCCGTCGTCGCCACTGCGCCAAGAACTACCGGCGAACGGCCCGGTGGGCGGGGCGACCAGGGGCTCAGGCCATACCTAGCGAGGAGTGGGTGAAGCGTCTGAGATCTCGCGGGCGGTGGCAGCGGTGGCGACGTTGGACGCGGGGTCCCGGCGGGCGATGTACGGGCGGGCGGTCGCGTTCGGGGTCTCGAACACGCATTGCAGTTCCGAGCGGGAGCGGCAGTTCGGGTCGTTGCGGCTGCTCACGCTCTCGACGGTGCGTCTTCCGGATGTGGCGCTATACGGCGAGCTGCTGCATTCCCATGCGGCGGAACGGCGGGCATGCTGCTTGGTGGCGCAGACGCTGATCGGCGCCTGCGCCGGTTCGATGCGGCTCGCCCATCGAGCGCTCGAGATGCACGCGCTCGAGGTCGGGTATCGCGCGGACGCCTGGGTCGCTCGTGCGATCGAGGCGACCAGCGATGAGCTGAGCAGCTGGCCGCCCGAGGATGGCTGCCGGTGGCGTTGGAGCAGGCGCGACTGGCGACGCTGGCGTTGACGCGGGCGACCGCGTCGACGGCGAACGAGCCGATGCTCGTGCCGGGGCAGATCGCCGACGCCCTCGGTCATCTGCTGGTGATCTACATGATCGCGGTGGAGGTCGCATCGGCGGCATGAGCGCCCTGCTGTCCGCGGCGCTGGAGAGTCTTTCACCGCGCGCTCGCCGGCGCATGGTCGTCATCGGAGGGCTGCTGGCGCTCGGTGGGGTGATGGCCGCGCTCACGCTGACCGTCCCGCACCGCGGCCACCGCCGCCCGGCTGTGCCGCCGCGTCCGGTTGCGCCCGGCTCGCCGCAGCCTCCGCCACCGCGGGTTCCTCCGCCCGTCTCCCGGGCGGCGATGCTTCAGGCCCGCCGGGTGGCGGACAGGTTCCTGGCCGGCTATCTGCCGTTCGCGTACGGCCGCGGCAGCGCCCTCGCGATCCGGGGCATCACGCCAGTGCTGCGCCGCGAGCTGCTGGGGCAGCGGGCACAGCTGACGCCGGTTGAGCGGCGGCGCCGCCCGCGGGTCCTGTCGCTGCAGACGATCGGGACGACACCGGCGTTCGTGGTCGCGACCGCGACGATCGACGACGGCGGCGTGAGCACGTATCGCCTGCGGTTCACGCTCCAGCGGGATGCCGGCCGGTGGGCTGTGAGCAGCTTCGAGGATGGGTGAGCCGCTCTGCCGGTCCTCACGCGCAGGCGAAGCGTCCGGATCCTGCTGGTCGTCGCGGCGGGATTCCCGCTGCTGCTCGCAGGCGGCGCCGCGCTGTTTACGGTCGTGATCGGTCAGAGCTGCACGGGGAGCGGGGTGGGGGATGCGCCCTCGCGAGTGGCGGTGCGCGACATCCCGGCGAACATGCTCGCGATCTACCAGCAGGTCGGCGCCCAGTACAAGCTGCCGTGGGAGATCCTGGCCGGGATCGGCAAGGAGGAGTGCGACCACGGCCTCGACCCTGACCCGTCATGCACGCCGCAGCCCGGGGCGAAGGGCCCGGGCTTCGCGGCCTTCGCCGGCGCCTCCGGACCGATGCAGGTGGGGATCGGCGGCGCCGCCGGGGACGAGTACGACGCGCTTCGCCACTTCCTCCCGGACCCCTCGCTGGGCCCGCATGACCCCACCACGGCCGTCACGTTGGCGGCGCTGGTTCTGGTCAAGGACAAGGGCGCTCCGACCGGCCAGCTGATCGACGCCTACCGCAACTACGCGCGCGCGTACAACGGCTCCGGGCCGATGGCGGAGGCGTACGCCGCCCGCGTGCTCGCCGACGCCCACGCCTATCAGGGCGCCGGGACGAGCGCGGTCGCAGGCGGGTGCAGCGCCGCGTTCGGCACGCGATCGTGCCGGGCACGAGGGCGCGGATCCTCGCTGGCGGCGTCGCGGCCGCGCCCGCCGACGCGCCCGCGGCCGTGCAGGCGATGATCGCCGCCGGCAATCGGATCAACCACTTCCCCTACAGCTACGGCGGCGCGCACGGCGACCCGTCCCAGACCATGAGCCAAACCGGCCCGAACCCAGCTGCCGTGCCTGGCGCGGAGGAGAACGGCGGACCGGGCTATGACTGCTCCTCGGCGACTTCGTACGTGCTGTGGGGCGGCGGCTTGGGTCAGAGCCTGCTCGGGGGCGGCGTCCTCGTGTCGGGTGATCTTGAGAGCGTCGGTGATCCCGGGCCGGGGAAGTGGGTGACGATCTACGCCAATGCCGGGCATGCCTACATCGAGGTCGCAGGCATCTACCTCGACACCGCCGCGGGGCTCGGCAATCCGCCCAACCCGCCGCCCACCGGCCCGCGCTGGAGCACAGTCGGCACCGGCCCCGCCGGCTTCGTCGCGCGGCACCCGCCCGGGCTGTGACCGAGCTCAAGAGGTCTCTCCACTCCACGATCCAGGCGACTTTCGGCCATGGGGCCTTTGACGAGTCGCGAATGCTGTCGTGGGCGAGGGATGGTTGACGCCGACGAGCGCGACAGGCCCTCGCTCGCCGAAGCAGAGGCCGCGTAGCGCTCGGCACGTGGCGGAGCAATCGTCGTGCAATGCCCATCGGCGCGACTGAGATGTCGCCATAGGAGTCGTCGGAGCCAGACGTGTCGGTCGGCGGATGCAATCGCCCGGCGTGGAGGGACCTCGTTTTCGCGGGCAACCCTTGATCCGCGGACCTCCGGTCAGCTCACTCGTGAATCTGTTGACCCGTTCTCGGCGCGCCGTTGGTCGGCGGCACGATCGCGCGAGCGAGCCTAGGCTGGCTTCTCTCCGCTCTCCGCAAGCCGAGCGAGTTGCTCGATCCATCGCTGGTGCTGGCGCTGCATCTGCGGCCTCATGATCCGCCGCACGAGGCGCGGTAGGAGGCCGCGCTGGGTCTCCTCGGTGACGATCTCCCACTCGGGTTCATCGGCGTCCAGCAGCCACGCGTGGTGTGCGCTCGCTCCGAGGCCTTCGCCGGTCCAGGCGAGCCGGGTGTACGGCTCGAACTCGGTGATCTCGGTGGTCACGAGAGCTCCGAAGGTGATCCATGAGAAACGGCTTCCGGGGCCGAGCTGGGGCCAGGGGCCTGAGCGGTGACGGATGCGCTTGGCGTTGCCGTAGAAGCGGTTCCACTCCTCGGGGCGTGTCAGCCATGCCCAGACGAGCTCGGGGTCGGCCACCGTCCGGGTGCGATTCGAGACATAGATTGACGCCCCCTCGGGAACATGGGCCGCCGGCCAATTGACCCCCGCCTCGCTGTGACTGTCGCTGTGACTGTCGCTGTGACTGTGGCTGTGGCTGCGGCTGTGGCCGGGGCTGGGGCTCGGGCTGGGGCTGGTGCCCGTGCCGGTGCCCGTGCCGGTGCTGGTGCTGGTGCTCATCACATGTCCTCTCTGGTCTTTCGAGCTCTCATTTACCGTCAAGTAGGTGGCGCTCACGTCCGAACTCCCGTGCCCGTCGGCCTCGAGGCGTCGACGGATCGTGATGGCCGCCCGGAAGATCGATCCCTGCGCGCGCCTGCATCGCAGGTGCCGGTTGTGCGGTGATCGCGAAGACGGGAGCGCCCTCCTGAAGCGGCCGGCGGCGCAGGCGAGCGGACTCGACCAACAGGCTCACGCCGACGAGGATCTGGGCCGCCATCACTGGGTAGGCCGCGCCGCGCTCTAGAGCGCCGATGCCGTGCGGCAGGGTCGTGCGGTCTATAGCGAGGACCTGGGCGACGAGGAATAAGGCAAGGCCCACGGCGCCGAGCGCCATGAACGTCCGGGCCAGCCAGGTCGGGAGGCCGAGGCGGGCACCCAGGAGCCCGGTCAGGACGATGGCCATGGTGCCGCCGCCCATCGCGAGCGTAGCGCCGAGAGCGTGGAACGGCAGCATCCAGGCCGGTGACTCATGGAGGAACGCCGCCATGGTCAGCCCGATGCCGAAGCCGATGAAGAGCCGGAACTGCCAACGGGCCATCCGCCCCGCTCCACGAGGACGAAGGATGAGCGCGGCTGCGAAGGCGACCAGCAGCCCGTTCACGACGAAGCCCGCGTTCAGCAGCCAAGCCAGCGGGGAGTGGATGAGATGTCCGCCAAACATGACGGGCGGGCCCGGCACGCCCAGGTCGCTGACGAAGTCATCGGCGTAGCTGTAGGCGGGGTGGTGCCAGGCGGGCCGCGGAGACCGTCTCGGTGACGGAGAAGAAGCCCGCCGCAACGAGGAGGGCGATCGCCGCCCGGATGTTTCGGCTGGTGTCGCGGATAAGGCCCGCGCCAGCCGTGCGCGAGGTTGATGTCATGTGGACATTATACGCCTATCTGTCAGTAACTGTCAAGTAGTCTGTTAGAGCCAGTTTCTCGGTGGATGACATACTCCAGCCGTGAGCACGACGGACAGCTACTGGGAGCAGTCCCGGCAAGCGGTGCGCCAGAAGGTCGTGGAGACCGGTATGCGGCTGTTCATGGAGCAGGGGTTCGACGAGACGACGACGACGGAAATCGCGAAGGAAGTCGGGATCAGCAGCCGGTCGTTGTTCCGATATGTCGCCACCAAGGAGGACCTAGTCCTGCGGCACCTCGAGCCGCAGGGCGACTTGGTGGCCGCGACGCTGGCCGACCGCCCGGCAGGCGAGTCGGTTTGGACGGCGCTGCGGGCCGCCCTGGACGCGCTGCGTGGGCCGGGCTACGACGAGCAGTACCAACTCAAGCTCACGAAGATGATCTATGCGAGCCCGTCGCTCCGCGCCCGCTACATGGACAAGCGGATGGCCTGGATCGAGCTCCTCGCGCCGGAAATCGCTCGCCGGCTGGCCGCGGCTGGCGAGGTGCCTGAAGGCGACCTCGAACTCGCCTCGCGCGCCATCGTGGGAACGGCGCTGACCTGCCTGACACTGGCTGCGGAGGCCTGGGCGGCGCAAGACGGCGCGCTCGACCTGGGAGTGCTCTACGACACGGCGATCACCGCAGTCCGCGGCAAGACGTGAGCGTCCGCAGCGAGAGGTTCAGTTCCTCCCGGTGACTGACGGACCGACGCGTCCCGAACACCGACGAGTTCGAAACCGCCGCGACGCTGATGCTGCTCGCCTTCGCGACAGACCCCGACGGAGATCTTCCGCACAACACGATCGCGGCGGTCTCACTCACATGGGCTGGCAGAGCAGCGATGGCACCGCTTCGCTCAGGCCACTCCCGCTATCGCAATCGCCTGCCGCGCCGCTTTCGGGCGGGCGACCCCTTGGCGACTGAGGAGCCGCGTCGGCATCCAGGGTGGGGTGACCCAGCTGCCTGGGAAGGAGCAGTCTCCAAGCTCGGGTGGTTGCCCGAGGACGCTGCTCGTTTGTCCCTCGAAGCGGGAGCGAACGGGCCTGCGTGGCACCTGCTCCCTCTGCCGCCTGGCCAGCCGAAACGCAGAGTCGTGTGCCTCAAGGGCGGCGTCCGCATCGAACTGATAGCGCGCTGCGATCCCCATGCCGATCAACCCCGCGGCCGACTCGCCCCCGCCAGCGACTCCGAAAACCGAGCCCGCGCCTCCCCCCACGCACTCCGCAGCAGCATCCTCAGCGGCCGACAACCCACCCTCAGCACCCAACGACACCGATTCCGCGCTCAGCCCACATTCTCGCCCAGGCGCCGCCCGAGCGGTTGGTCGCGCTCGAGAGAACCCTGCTTCTCCTTTGAGCGCGCCGCAGCATCTGGCCCGCGCCGAGCTCGCACCTCCCGAGCGCGGAAGGCCGGCGCGCGCCGGTCCCGACATTGGCCTGCTAAACGCCGCCGCCACGGCGGCGACGGCGTCAGCGGTTGTTGGCTGCTATGCCTCCGGCTCGTAGATGACGCAGTCGTTGGGCCCCGCGTTTGCCGCGCCGGCAATCGTGTCGGCGTACTTGTAGTCCTTACTTGCCTCGTCATAGTCGCCGTTGAGGTCGGCCTGGGTACCGGCCGCCTGCCAAGAGTTGGCCGCGTTCGTCGCCGCTTGGCATGCCTCGCTGCCCGTCCCGTTCACGTACCGCGCGCTGCCGGTGGCCGGCGGTTTGAAGACGCTCACGGGACTCCCCACTCCGATTACTCGAGCGGGTGCGAGGGCTTCGGCGGCCCCGTCGTGACGGCCATGCCGCCGACAACGGCGAGGACCGCGATCGCGCTACGAGTCTTGCTGCTGAGATTGCGTATCTCTCCTGCAGTCGGGTGATCTAAGTACCCGGGATCGTCCTCCAGCCAGCAGCCCCCCAACAGCCACCCAAGGTGTGAGGCTGCGCCACCTCGCGCAACCCCGGCGCTGAGCTACACCGTGCCGGAGGCACGGCATACGTGCGGTTGTGCCCGCACTGCTCGCCGGAGTCCGAACGCTTGGACTTTGCCTCCGACCGCCGGACAGGCAACTCCGATTCTCGCCGCTGTCCGGTTGAGAACCCCCGCTCGAACGACGAAAGTCAACGCCAACAGCCAACCCCGAGTGTCACGCAAACCGGGGCAGGTCCAGCGGCGCGCGACTCCTTTTGACATCCGCCGGTAGCCCGAGCCGGCGATGCCTATGGCGACAAGAGAGTGGCCCGCCACGCCGGCCAGTTGACGATCGCTGGTGGGCGGAGCGATCGTCCGGGTCGTTCCAGGCGGATGCCGGCTTCGCGCAATCTCGGGCGTTGTGTAGCGTCCCAGTCCATGACAGCGCCGGATTCGCCAACTCGTTCCCCGCTGACCGGCGTGACGGTTCTCGACGCGATGAATCCCGGTGTCGTGTCATGCCTGCCGGACGACGGCGTGGCCAAGCTCGCTTCGATCATGGTTGCGCACGGCATTCATGCCGTGGTTCTCGCGCGGGGCGATCGCACCGGACCGTTGATCGTGACGGACCTAGAGCTGGTCCGGGCCGCGCTCGAGCGAGCCGATGTGCACGTCGCCGCGATCGCGCGCGAGCCGTTGACGAGCCTGCCCGCCGACGCGCCGCTCGATCGAGCCGTCGCGATGATGGCCGAGCGGTACGTCGCGCATCTGCTCGCCACCGATCCGGTCTCGGGTGATCCGGCCGGAATTATCTCGAGCTTCGATGTCGCAACTGTGGTGAGCGGTCAGGACCCGAAGTACGCACGAATGCTGCGGCCCGGGCCTGCGCGGCCGTCGGTGACCGGGCAGACGCTGGCGCAGACGCGCGTCGGTGATGCGATGCACCCGGGCGTTATCACGTGTCCGGCCGATGCGCCCCTTACAACGGTGGCTCTGAGCATGGCCGAACACCGCACTCACTGTGTCGCCGTCGCAGGGATCGAGCGCTCGGGCCAGCACCTGAAGTGGGGGTTGATCGGCGACATGGATCTCGTGCGTGCGGTGCATCGCGGCGCGTTCTCAGAAGCCGCGGCGGCGATTGCCGCGACCGAGCCGATCGCCGTGCGGGAAGACGACTCGCTCGAGCGGGTCGCCGCCTTGATGGTCGAGCACGCCACGAGACATATAGTCGTCGTCGCGCGTTCCGGCCTACCGTCCGGAATCGTGTCGACTCGCGACGTGGCGGGCGTCTTGGCCTCGGTCGTCTCCTAACTCGGCTCCGTGCCAGGCACGGTTCCGTACGATCGCGTTTGCCCTCCCGGCCGCCTCAGGTCGGGCGATCGGATTGGCGACCAGGGGATGACGCGGGCCAGCGACGGCGGACGAGTGCTATCTGTCGAACTCGATCGTCAGTTCGCCGACCCAGCGGGCCGCTCCGTGGTCGCCAAAGCAGAAGCCCGCTGCGTCGTTGCGCGCGTGACGGAAGCGATCGTCAATTCGGGGGCCGATGCTCCTTGTCCGGGGTCGAGGAGAGAGACCTGACCTGTGGTGGAACTGAGCCATTCCGCCGCCGCCCTAAGTCGTGATTGACCCACGATTGGTCGCCGTAGTCATTCGCGAGGCGAGCACGCAGCGCGTCGTCGCGGACGAAGTCTGGCTGTCGCACCGCGCGCGAGCCGAGCTTTCCGGGCGCGCTGCATCCTCGCCTGCTGATGCCACGACGTTGCCCGTTCTGCGAAGCACGGAGAGAATCGAGCGAGAGCACGTGTGGCCGCATGCCGGCCAGGCGGCCAAAATACGTCGGCATGACTTCGGCGCCAACCAGCCCAACGCTAGCTCGCCCACACGGCGGATGTGCGCTGGGCAAACTCCGCCTCAGCCGTTACGGCGCCCATTGGTTCGACCGCGCGACCGGGTTGAACATCCTCCTCGATGAGGCCAAAGTGCCGATCGATCGCTGGAGCCGGGTTCCGCGGTACGTCTCCATCGCCCTGACGAACGCGTGCGAGCTGTGCTGCCCCTTCTGCTACGCGCCAAAGGTCCCTGCGCGCCTCGACCCGGATCGGATCGTCGGGTGGGCACATCAGCTCGACCGCGAGGGTGCGCTTGGCGTCGGCTTTGGCGGTGGCGAGCCGATGGCGCACCCCGAGTTCGTTCGCATCTGCGCCGAGACTGCCGCTCAGACCTCGATGGCGGTGACATTCACGACACACGGTCACCGAGTCACCCCCAAGCTGGCAGCATCGCTCCGAGGGAGCGTCCATTTCATCCGCGTATCAATGGACGGGATCGGAGAGACCTACGAGCGCGTGCGCGGACGCTCGTTCGCCGCCTTCCAGCGGCAGCTTGCGATCGTCGCTTCCGTCGCACCGTTCGGGCTCAACGTCATCGTGAACGACTTCACGGTCGGCGAGCTCGACGACATCGCATCCTTTGCTGGCCAAGTCGGAGCCACCGAGGTCCTGCTGTTGCCCGAACAGCCTGTCGGTGATCGTCCCGGCATCAGCGAAGCTGCGTCACAACGGCTCAGGTGCTGGGTCTCCCGGGCCAACCACCGGGTGCGTCTGGCCATATCCGAAGCTGGTGTCACGGACGGTATGCCCACCGCCGACCCGTTTCCAGGCGAATCTGCGCTGGAGGCGCACGCCCACATCGACGCGACCGGACACCTCAAGGCCAACGCATACGCGGCCTGGGGAGTCCCAGTCGGTGATTCCATCGTGAATGCACTCGATGAGCTACGAGAGGGGAGGGTGTCGTGAAAATCTGGATGGGCTACGGATCCGAGCACTCGTACAACCTCGTGATGATCGGGCACTTCGCGGATGAGACGAAGGCGAGGAGCACCGAGCAGAAGCTGGAGCGTCTGAAGGAGGTGGTGGAGACTGAGCTTCCGGACGTCGGCTGGGGAGCGGACAAACGACTGGGCACCGGCCTTGCCGCGATCTTGGACGAGATGAAGATCTGGGGTCTCAGCCGAGACGACCTCGAAAACTTCGCGTTCGACCACACGGTGAGGCGGAACCGCGACCAGATCACAATCGAGACGGATGAAGGAGAGGTCCAAGGCTTCCTCAAGCTCCTCATCGATGGCGGGGCGCGGATTGAGGTCTACTCAGCACACGAGTGGACGAGCGAAGGAATGCCGAGGGCGGAGGAGCCAGAGGCGGCCCCTGAAGAGCCCACGGCTGACGAACCGAGGTGACGCTGTCGTGGGACAGATTCAGGGAGCTCGATGGAGCGCCTGAGCGAAACTTCGAGCTGCTCTGCCGCGCGCTCGTGCAGCGCAACTATGGCCGCTTCGGCCGGCTCCGTTCGCGAAGGAATCAACCAGGCATCGAGTTCCACCTCGAGCTCGAGCAGGACTGCGACCTCGGAAACGCCGATCAGTGGTTTGGCTGGCAATGTCGTTGGTACGACTTGCCGAAGGATCACTCGCTCGGTAAGGATCGCCGCGACGGGATCGTCGACGCGATCGTGAAGGCGAAGGACGACGTCCCGGGCCTCACAGATTTCGTCCTCTGCCTGCGGGAGTTGCCCCGCAAGGACGATCTCGACTGGTACGACGGCCTCGACATGGGCGTTGCTCTCCATCGTTGGGCCGACGAGGAGATCGAGGCACGTCTCACTGGTGACGCTGCGGTGCTGCGGCGAACATATTTCGCCGAGCTCATCCTCACCGCTGAACAGCTGGCCGAGACGCAGTCCCGGGCGATCGCTCCCGTCAGGCAGCGGTGGGTCCCCGGACTGCACGTGACGACCAGCATCGAGGATGCGATCAGGGTCGCGCTTGCGCGTCCCGAGGCGGCGAAGGCGCTGTCGGCGGAGATCGCGCGCCTCGACGAGATCGCAGACATGCTTGGCCGCGAGGGGTCCGGGATCGGTGACGCGGATCTTGAAGGGCTGGCCGCCGCCGTGGCGGGCGATGTCATTGCCATGTCGAAGGCGCTTCATGCGATTGTCGACGCGGCGCACGACGGCCGTCCGCAGGACGCTCGGGCGGTTGTCGCCGGAGACGCGACACCCTCCACGCCGGTTCGTGAGGTGCGGCGGTTGGCGCGAAGACTCCGAGCGCGACGGATCCGGCTGGCTCGCGTGGCGTCCACCGTCGAAGCCGATCTTCGCTACTCGCTCGGTCTCATCATCGAGCAGCGCGAGCTGATGACAAGCGCGATGATCGCGCTCGTCGGCGACGCCGGCCGCGGGAAGACGCAGCTCGCGGGCCAGCTCACCGCTCCCTCTGGCAGCCATCCCGCTGGCGTCTTTCTGCGCGGCTCCGAGCTTCGCGCCGGCGGAACCCTCGATGAGCTCGCCGCACGCCTTCCCGGCGTTGAAGCCGCGAACTTCGATGAGCTCTTGGAGGCTGTGGACGCAGCCGGCGCTCGCACTGGGGCTCGCATCCCGATCGTGATCGATGGGCTTAACCGATGCGGAGCGCCCCGCCGAGTGGCGTGCGCAGCTGGAACAGATCGTGCCGATCTTGATTCGGCACGAGCATGCGCTGCTCATCGTCACCGTTCGGAGCGTGCTCAAGGACGACGTCCTGCCCGCGGAGGCACTCTCGCTCGAGCTGAGCCTGAGCGACGTCGAAGTCGGCGAGATCGTTACGCGCTACTTCGAGCACTACCGGATCGACCCCGGGTCGTCCCGCCTCCCGATGGGCATTTTCAGAATCCCGCTGTTCGTCCGCCTCTTCTGCGAGGCGGTCAACCCGGCTGCCGAGCGAGACGTCGGTGTCGAAGCGCTCCCCACCTCGCTGGTTGCGGTCTTCGAGCTCTACCTGCAACAGACGGCCAACCGATTGCGCACGCGCCCGGGTCATCCGAGCCTTCCTGGAGGTCACATCGAGAGGAAGCTCGCACGGTTCGCGCGCGAGCTTTGGGAGCAGAACGCTCGTGACCTTCCGTTCGAGAGGACGAAGGAGCTTGTAGATGAGGCCGGCGTGACGTGGGACCACAGCCTGGTCCGGGCGCTCGAGGAGGAAGGTCTCCTCTTCCGTGATCGCCGGCCCGATTGGCCTGACGATCGGGACGCCATCCTCTTCGACTGGTTCGGCGGCTACCTCATCGCCGATGCGATCACCCGCGGGCTGACGATGGACCGCCTCGAGGAGGAGCTGGGCTCCGATGCGCTATGGGCGAAGCTCCGCCCATCGGGGAACGAACGGCACCCGCTCGGCGCGGACGTTCACATCTCGCTGATTGGGCTCATTCCCCGGCGCTTCTTCGGCCGTCAGCTCTGGCGGTTTGCGCCAGCCGAGACCCGTGACTGGACCCTCATCCAGACGGTCGACCTGGAGTCCGCCCTCCTCGACGCTGAGACTGTCGCCAAGCTCGAGCAACTCGTTAGACGGTGGTCGCCGCCGAGGTTCCAGCGGCGACATCCGTTCGATCGGTTGTGGGAGGTCCGTGACGGCGTTGATCATCAGCTCAACGCCCGATTCCTCGACCGAGTGCTCATCGACATGCCCGTCTGGGGGCGCGACCTGCGATGGACGGAGTGGGTGAGGCTGCGTGCGGCGACCATCCTCGCTGATCTCGACCGCCTGGAGGATCGTTGGCTCGGGAGTGAGGTTCGAGACGAGGGCGACGATCTCAACGCGCGGGCCGTCGCCTGGCTTCTCACGAGCACCAACCTTTCTTTGCGGGATCGCGCGACGCGCGCTCTGCATCGTTATGGCCAGACGGACCCAAGGCGGCTATTCGCGCTGGCGACGCCGATGCTGGATGTGACCGACCCGTACGTCACGGAGCGCCTTGTCGCGGCAAGCTGCGGCGTCGCGACGTCGCATCAGATGCCCGATCCTGGAGGCGGATTCGAGAAGAGCCTCCGCACCTGGCTCGAGGAGCCGAGCGTCGCTATCTCGGACCCAAGGCCACGTCCCCAACCTCGCATCAGCTGACGCGCCAATACATCTCCGGGCTATTCGAGTTGGCGGCACGCCTTCATCCAACCGCGTTGCCGGAGGGCGTCGACGCCGATTCGCTGGCATTCGCCGCGGGAACCGATCCCGAGCCAATCCCGAGCGATGATGACCGAGCCGAGGAGTGCGATGCGACCTTCGGGATGGACTTCGAGAACTACATCGTCGGCCAGCTGTACGAAGGTCGCTCCAACTACGACATGAGCCACGAGGCCTTCCTCGCCGGTGTCGCCGACATTCGCGGGCGCGTCTGGAACCTTGGGTGGCGAAAGGACAGGTTCGGCGAGATCGACCAGCGCATCGCCGACGACCAGTGGCGCAGGCAGGATCGGCCTGATCGAACTGAGCGCTATGGCAAGAAGTACGGGTGGATTGGCTACTACGAGCTCGCCGGGCGCCTCGAAGATCGCGACGAGCTCCGAGATCGGTACTGGACGGCGGGGCGCGGCATATGGCCCGACATTGATCCGACATTCCCCCAGGTTCCGCGCGCCCTTAGCGCTGACCTCCCGAAATGGGCCAGCGGCGGGCCGACCGACGATGCCACCTGGTATGGCGAGGCTCCGGTCGAGATCCCGCCGGAACTCCTTATCGCGGGCGAACTGCAGGGCGAACCCGGCCCGTGGGTGCTCGTGGAGGGATTCCTCGAGCACCGAGACCGACAGACTGGCCGTCGAGTTCGGGGTTTCTTCCGCGGTGTGCTCGTGTCACCCGATGACGCCGCGACGCTGAAGCACGAACTCGAGACGCGCGAATACTTGGGGAACGACTTCGTTCCCCGCGCACCATCTGACCACGGCAGTTTCGCTGGCGAGATCCCCTGGAGCGCTCGCTTCGCGGCCGTCGGCGATATGGAGAACAGCAGGCCGCCCTACGTCGCCGAGGTCACCGAGCGGTGGGACCAGCCCGGCATCGAGATCGAGCTGCTGGGACACGAGTACGAGATCGAAGCGAGCCGCACCACCACGAACCTGGCCACGGGCCATTGGGTGCCGTCATACAGCCTGGCCTCCACGTTTTCGCTGCGACAGCGGCCCGGCACGTTAGACCTCGTCGACTTGGAAGGGCGGCCAGCGAGCATCACGGTTGATGCCCCAGAAGACTTCACTGGCAAGCTGCTGTACGTGCGACGCGATCTGCTGGCGGAGTATGCCGGCGGCCGACGGTTGCTCCAGCTGGCTTGGGGGGAACGCCAGGTCGACGTCGATTGGATGAACCCGCCGAAGTGGGTTAGCCATGTCCGAGGCGACCACTCCGACCTGTGGCGGAGCGTCTCGATACTCGATCTCTAAGGCGTTGGTTGGCAGTCTGCATTGCGGCGAGCGGCCGCTGCCATCCGCCTGTCCAAGCAGCTCGACGCGACCAAAGGTGCCATGGAAGTGCCATCTCGCAGATGGCGACCACACGTACACCGACGAAAGCTGCGTTATGCGGGTGAAGGGCGATTCGCTCAGTCGGTTAGAGCGCTTCTCTGATAACGAACCGATCGAGGTCCGGCTCTCCGACCGTCCGGCTGCGCCGCGATCGCTTTCGTCGCCCGGCGACGACCCGCGCTGCGATCGGTTTGGCGACGGAGGGCGCGTGCACGGTGTCGAAGCCGACGCCGCCGTCGAACGCTGTCGCTCCCGGACAAACGGGGCCACGAATCGAGTCTACGTCTGCCGTTCCCCTGTCCATGCACGCAGCGGTGCCGATGACGATGGACGGGGCGCCGACCGCGCTATCGGTATCGCCTGGTTGCGCGGCAGCGTGCTGCCGCTATCCCTCGTGCCTCGTAGCGACAGCCGCCCGCTGCGCATGGCCGCGCTCAACATCGCGCTGCCACTGATCGTCCGTTGCGACAGCTTGCCGGTGACCGGGACGGTTCTGCCCCGGAGCGCTACAACATCACGTGCGAGAGGACGCCCGCGGGCGCACCGGGTTGACCGCTAAGCGCGACGATGCGCCCGACGAGATCTTGACTTCCCGGTGCCGGCAGGCCAGGCTTGACTGGAAGCCCGACGAGATCAGGTTGGCGCTCAAGTTAACGCACCAGGGAGGCACGATGACTACCGGACCCGATCCGAACGCGCATGACATGAGCCCGGAGGATCAGTATCGAATCGCCCGGCTATACGAAGAGGTTTGCGGCCGGCTTGAGGAGATGGCCATGATCGGCGCACGCGTGGCCGGATTCACGCTCACCGGCGACATGACTAGGAAGTTTGCGCCGAGACCGCTATCGACCCACGGGTACGACGTCGACGTCGAGATCGTGTGTCCGCCGCCAGACGTTGGCCCGTGCGCTTGTATATACCGCAAGGCTGACGGGACATGGGGTTCGGAGCAGCCATGCGGATCAGGTGCTCCGTAGGCACCTAATGCGTCGCCCGGAGATCACGTTCGTCCTTCGGTTCGTCGCCGCGTATCGAGCCGCGGTTGCATGCCGTGCGGATTCTCTGTCTGAGTGGCCCGGGTAGCTGCGGCCGGGCACCGGCAGAGTGTCGCTTCCCATGCGACTCGACAGAAGACCACCGTGCGGCCCCGGCGCCTCCCGCCGACCCTACCGCGACCTTCAGGCGGGAGCAACTGTCTCGGAGCGCGATCGCCTCCGGCGTCTCGCTGTCGTTGCAAGCCCGATCCAGCAGTCCGCCGGTGGACCATGACACACACGCGAGGTATGGTCGGCCCATGGCAATGCTCGGAGTTCGCCGTGAGGTGCTGGCGAGCATGCTCCGCCAGCACGGTGAGGAGGATTTGGCAGAGCGCGCGCTGACATTGTCAGATGATGAGTTGGCTCGTATCGGGACGCTCGGCGCCTACTACGCATTCTCTGAGGACGCGATGGAACTCGGAGGCAGCATGGGTGGGAGCCGAGCGTTGTCGCTGGTGGCGATCGCCGTGCTCGAGAACACAGGGCGTGAATTGCGCTGGAGCCGCACGGAGTGGGAACGCGAGGGAAATTCGTCCGAGCGGCTTGCAGAAGACGACGCCGTGAGCGATCGAGAGCTTCGACGTCGCGCCGCTGAACGCGTCCTGGCAGCCACGGCCCGGCCGAAACCCATAGGACCTCGGCTCGAACCTCGCCTCCCACTCGGGCTCCAGCGCGTTGACGACCCGTGCCTGGTGGCACCTGTCGGCGATCACGGGAATCCCTAACGGTCGACGCTTGGTGCTGCTGCCCCGCTTGGGGATGTACACCCGCCTGACCGGCATCGCCTTGAACGGCTCGGTGTTCTGCTGGATCCTGTCGGCCAGTCGCATCTTGGCCTCCGGGGTCAGCACGACCTCGCCGTCCACGCCTGCCGTCAGACGGCCAGCGTTGCGCTCCGTCACCCGCCGCACGCTGATCAGCGTGTTCGCGCGCGAGCTGAGCATCAACTTCTGTAACCGGCGGACCCGTTGGAGGTCCCCCGCCTTGCTCGCCGTGAAGATCCGCTGCCGCAACCGCCGTACGTCCGCCTCCACGCGCCGCCAGTCAATCTGGCGCCAGCGTTCAGCGTCGTCCTCTGGTCCACTCACCGCGACCGTGGCCGTGGCGTCCAGCTTGTCCTTCGGTTCCGGGATCTCGGTCATCTTTCTCTTCACAGGCTCACCTGACCGCGTCAGCACCCTTTCGGGTCCGGGCACAGGCCCGATATCCGGCCGGTTATGCGGGACCGCCAGCTGGAGGGGCTGGCTACCTGGTCCGGGTTTCCCGTTGCGTTTCCGCTGCCGGCATTCGCTTCTCGGTCATCCGATTCCCGCCGAGGGATTGGGCTCTCCTCACGGTCGGCTTACCGGGCAAGACCTTCCGCCCGGACCTCGACGGGGTTACCGCGTTCCGCACGCACGAGCTGCGACCGGGGTGGGCGCCCCCTATACCCCGAGGACGATGGTGCTCGCCCAGCCGGGTCGCCTCCCCGACCGGCACCCGCCGCTTCCCAGCGGCCAGTCCCTAAACCCCGCCACAACATCCCACCATGCGAGGCTCTCCTTCACGGGGCATCAACAGGGGTTCACTCACGTTCACCCGTCCGGTCTTCCCCTCGCCCGCGCCCCCAGGATGGAACCGGCAGCGCTTCGGCTTCCCCCCGAGCTTCGCACCCCGCCGTCACCGGCAGCGCACGTCGAGGGTGGGGACAGGCCATCGAGCACGGACCTGGAACAACGCTTACGACATCATCTGCCGAACCTCCGATCTTGCGTGTTCACTCAATGCGTGCGACCTCGCGTCGCACGGCGAATACGAGGTGCGGGGCGACTCGCGAGTTGAGACTCGCTATCGCGTCCGCATCGGTGTTACGAGCCATGATGCCGTGGCCGCTTGTGGCCCGGACGCCGCGGCGCACAGTGCACGCGCGTCTTCTGGATCGCGGCTCCGTCAGATGGAACGCGACCACAGGCCGACGCGCACTTCTGCTGTCCGGGCGGAACGACAGTCCTCAGCCA
>Ga0335081_10005249_pt1 | contig 20493 bp, 15 predicted proteins | sample Lox_Sample_35_FD_206713 | JGI IMG/M metagenome (GOLD analysis project Ga0335081, IMG submission 206713) | Soil microbial communities from Loxahatchee National Wildlife Refuge, Florida, United States - Lox_Sample_3.5 | ecosystem: Environmental > Terrestrial > Soil > Wetlands | place: USA... | reverse complement strand
GCACAGACGGCGTGCCCTGGTTGCCCTTGAGGAAATTGAAGCACCAGGTCATCTGACTGCCGGTGCAGGTGTCGGTCGGCTTTCGTTCTCGAGCACCTTGACGTAGGTATGAGCCCATAAGTCGAGGCCCAGACGAAGCAGCTCGGCGTCGTCTGCTTGCCGACCGGCGGCAGCCAGTTGGTGTTGACGGTTTGGTATGGAGGTGGAGCCTTCGTCGGGCGCAGGGGCGTGAAGACGGGACCAGGCTCGGCGCCTGTCGGATCGTAACCAAAATCCATCGTGCCGTACATTGAGTCCATAACAAGCCAGTGAATAATATGAAAAGTTATTACACAGGCATCAATGTCTTCACAGGCATCAATGTCTTCAATGAGGATGAGCTAAAATATCGGATGGATGACCCCATATATCGGGGCATGGACGAAAACATTCTTGCATCGCACAACTTCTTCTTTACCGCTTCATCCGGCGCGGATCATCGCGTCGAAGAGCGTGGCTTTCGTGAATCTGGCGACGATGACGCAGCGCTCCTCGACGCATATTCAAGGGCCGTGACAAAGGTCGTCGACGAGGTCGCGCCAAGCGTCGTGCGGCTCGATGTCCGCCATGGTGGCCGGGGACACCTTGGATCGGGGTCTGGCGTCATCCTCTCGCCGGATGGCTTGATTCTCACCAATAGCCATGTCGTGCAAGGCGGCAAGCGCGCCGACGTGACGGCGCTCGACGGACGCAGCTTCTCCGCCCGCGTCCTTGGGGACGATCCCGATACTGATCTTGCCCTTATTCGGATCGAGGAAGATGCAATGCTTCCGGCAGTGAGGCTCGGCAATTCGAAAAAGCTGAGACCGGGAGAAATTGCGATTGCGATCGGCAATCCTCTCGGTTTTGACGCGAGCGTGACCGCCGGAGTTATCTCCGCGCTCGGGCGTTCTTTGCGGTCAAAAAGCGGCCGTTTGATTGAAGATGTGATTCAGACCGATGCGGCGCTCAATCCGGGCAATTCGGGAGGCCCGCTCGTCTCGTCGCAAGGCGCGGTCATCGGCATCAACACTGCGATCATTTCGGGGGCGCAAGGCATTTGTTTCGCGGTCGCATCCAACACGGCAAGTTTCGTGTTGGGGGAGCTTGTGGCGCATGGAAGGGTCCGCCGCGCTTATCTTGGCATTGGTGCTGGGACGGTTCCGCTGCCGCGGCGCATCGTGCTGCGCCTTGGCCTTACCCAGCGGATGGGTACCGTGGTGAGCGCTGTCGAGGCGGGCAGCCCAGCCGATCATGCGGGCCTGCTCACGGGTGATATTTTGCTTGCCATCGACGGAATCCCGATCACGGGCGTCGATGATCTCGTGCGCTTGCTTGATGCAGAGAAAATCGATCGCACCATTCCTCTCGACGTCCTGCGCCGCTCTGATCGGCGGCGTTTCTGGGTGGCTCTGCGGGAAAGAAATTAGTGTCGTCTCGTCGCCGTGCCACCCTCCAGGAATTCGCGCAGGATGATGGCATTGTTTCGCGCGGGATCTTTTGCCGCGAAAAGCAGGGTCATTGTCTTGACTTCACCGGCTTGCGTGCGCAGTTCGGCGGCGGCTGGATTTTGCTGCAATTCGGCAAGGTAGCGAGTGCGGAACTCGGACCACTTCCCGCGGTCGTGAGAATACCAGCGGCGCAGCTCATGACTTGGTGCTGCGTCCTTCGCCCAGCCATCGAGATGCGCCTCGTCTCGGCTAATCCCGCGCGGCCAAAGCCGGTCCACCAAAATTCGCGTTCCGTCCGAAGGGGCGGCCGGGTCGTAGATCCGCTTGACGTGTATGGTCTTCATCAGTCACGCCTTGGCACGACGAGGTGGCGCGAGAATTGCGTAACCAAGCGCCGGTTGGCCGGCTAAAACTCTCTGCTTTGCTGACGACAGCATAAACCAATGAATAACCCTGGTAAATCACGAGACCCCTTTAGATGCAATGTAGTTTAGATCGATTCCAAAAGAATTCCCAAAGTAAGACGCCAAAGCTATAGTTTATAAGCATTCTAACAAATAGTAATTTCATTGCTCTGGTATCGATGATGGTGTATTGCGTGCTGTATGAGCTTGATTCCTGGCCGCTAACAGGTCGGCGCGTTGGAAACAAGCATCGGCCAAGCTTCGTTGCTGTGAAGGCCCGGAGGTAGGAGGTATCTGGATGGCCGGCGCCCTTATCATCGTTCTGCGCGAGGCCGTTGAAGCCGGATTGATTATTGGAATCGTGCTCGCGGCGACGCGCGGCTTGCCTTCGCGCACCCGCTATGTCGCCGCCGGTGTTCTCGGCGGAATTTTGGGCGCGATGTTGGTTGCGGCCTTCGCCGGTGCTTTGTCGAGCGCCCTCGAAGGGACCGGACAGGAAGTCTTCAATGCGGCCGTCCTCGGCCTCGCCGTCATCATGCTGGCTTGGCACAATATCTGGATGGCGCGCCATGGTCGTCAGATCAGTGAGGACGTCAAGAAATTGGGGCGGGATGTTGCAAGCGGGACGCGATCCTTGACGGCGTTAGCTCTTGTCGTCGGCTTGGCGTTGCTTCGCGAGGGGTCGGAAGTCGTTCTTTTTCTTTACGGGCTCGTCCTTTCGAGCCGTGATTCGGGAATGAATCTCTTGCTCGGTGGTGTGCTCGGGCTTTTGCTTGGAGCCGGAATCAGTGCCCTTGCCTATGGAGGGCTTGCGATTATTCCCTCACGTTATCTCTTCAAGGTGACCAGTCTGCTGATTTCATTCATGGCGGCTGGGATGGCGGCGCAATGCGTCGCTTTCCTGGAGCAAGCCGACATCGTAACCGCCTTGGGAGGTATCGTTTGGAACTCCTCCGCTTTCGTCGCGGATAATAGCGTCGCTGGCCGCGTCCTCCATACGTTGCTTGGTTATACCGGCAAGCCCACGCAGCTCCAGCTGCTTGTCTACCTCGCCACGCTGGGAGCGATTTTCGGTTTCATGAAATTGGCAGCGGCGCCGGCCGGATCTGATCGCCGCCTCGTGACGAACTGAGGGAAGGTTGAATTCTCAGAATCCTGGCTCAAGGCGCGGCGATTTAGCGCAGAAATGCAGCCATGATCATGGATCGCGCTCAATGCGCACAAGTTAATTGCTTTGAAATGAAATAAGCGCTAGGGAATAGCCCATCGCCTGAATTGTTGACTGTACCTTTGGCAGTTCTTTTCAGAACCCGCTCGATTTGGCCCACTCAACTTCGTGCTGCTGCTGTCGTCCGCGCGCAAAGTTCCAGATTTGGCGGATTTTCCAGTTGAAGGCGAAACTCGCCCCTAGTAGCCCCGCGGATCGGAAAGCGCCGGTTCATGCGGCGCCAATTCGATCGTAGCCCATCTTGGGAATGGAATGACTTTTAGCAAACTCGGTCTCAGTGAGAAGGTTCTCCAGGCCGTCGAGGCTGCAGGCTATCTTGCGCCAACCCCCATTCAGGCCGAAGCGATCCCGCAGGTTCTCGCGGGACGCGATGTGCTCGGGATTGCGCAGACCGGCACGGGCAAGACCGCGGCTTTCACGCTTCCCATGTTATCGCGCCTGGAAAAAGGTCGGGCGAGGGCCCGAATGCCCAGAACCTTGATCCTCGAGCCGACCCGCGAGCTTGCCGCCCAGGTTGAGGAAAGTTTTGCCCGCTACGGAATCAACCACAAGCTCAATGTGGCGCTGTTGATTGGCGGTGTTTCCTTCGGCGATCAGGAAACCAAAATCATGCGGGGCGCCGACGTTTTGATCGCAACGCCGGGCCGTCTCTTGGATTTTTTCGACCGCGGCAAGCTACTGCTGACCGGAATCGAGATTCTCGTCATCGACGAAGCCGACCGGATGCTCGACATGGGGTTCATTCCGGACATTGAGCGCATCTGCAAGCTCGTGCCCTTCACACGCCAGACCCTGTTTTTCTCCGCCACCATGCCGCCGGAGATTACAAGGCTCACTGAAGCCTTTTTGCATAATCCAGTGCGCATCGAAGTGGCGCGCGCGGCCTCCACAGCCGCTACCATATCGCAAAGCCTGGTCGCTTCGGCAAACGGCCCCGCTAAACGCGAAACTTTGCGCCGCCTGATTCGGGGTGCCACCGATTTCAAAAACGCGATCATCTTCTGCAATCGCAAGCGGGACGTCGCGATTCTCCACAAATCCCTGCAAAAGCATGGCTTTAATGCCGGGGTCCTGCATGGCGATATGGATCAGCGCGCCCGCATGGCCTCGCTTGATGCTTTCAAGAGCGGGGGGGTCGATCTCATCGTTTGCTCGGATGTCGCAGCCCGCGGGCTCGACATTCCGGATGTCAGCCACGTGTTCAATTTCGATGTTCCAACTCATGCGGAAGACTATGTTCATCGGATCGGCCGTACCGGACGGGCTGGTAAGGCTGGCGTTGCGGTTTCCATCGTCACCCGCGCCGACCACAAGCACATTCTAGAAATCGAAGGGTTGATTGCCCGCAAGATCGATTGGCTTCCGGGCGAGAGCCTTGCTGACCTCACCGAAGAAGAAACCGGACATGCGCCGGATGGCGCCCGCGCCCAAAGATCGCGGCGCGGCCCGCCAGCCGGAAGCGAGGCTGATAGGCCGGCCCGTCGTGCTGCTCTCCGGAAACCCGATGGCGATGCTCAGACGGCGCGCCCCTCAAGCCCCGCTCGCCGACGAAACGGCGAGCAATCGCCTGGCGAAGCGAATTTGAAACGGGCCGGGGCGTCGCAACGGCATCCTCCGAACGAAGAGGACTTGCCGGTTATCGGCATGGGCGACCATGTGCCCATGTTTCTGCTGCGCCCGGCGACCGTCAAGCCTTTAAAGCCGGCGGCTGGTAAAACCGAGTCGGGTAAGAACACCCGGCTGGGATAACCGCGAACACTCTAAACGTCTCTATCGTCGTATCATCGAGCGGATGGATTTCCTGAAGAAAGTTGCCGGACGAGGCCGTTGTCTTTAGGGCCACCGTGGGCGGAAGCGAGCGGCTCTTGCGATAAGTGCCGCGAAAGAGCTGTTGCGGCCGGGTGGCAGCAGACGAAAATCCTAACTCATCGGGCTTAGGTTAAAGTGCCTTTTGCTGAGCTTCGCTAGCCGGCATAATCGAAACCGACTCGCCGCAGCCGCAGCTCCCCGTTTGATTCGGATTTTGAAAGACGAAACTCGACTGCAATGTGCTCGTCTCAAAATCGAGCTTAGTGCCGAGGAGAAACATCAAATCCTTTGGTGCGATTAAAATCTTCACCCCTTGATCCTCGATGATTTGATCGGCGGGACCCGCTTCATCGGCGAGATCCATAGTGTAGGTCATGCCCGCGCAGCCGCCCTTTTCGACGCCGACTCTTAATCCCGCGACTGGGCGCCCCGCGGTCTCGATGAGGTGCCGTGCGCGCGCCGCGGCGGCTTCGGTCAATGACAGGATCGGCATCAATCTCTCCAAGGGGGTACTACCAAATATACCATATAGCGCATGACGTCCCGAATGTTTAGGCCGGGGATTGATCCAAGCCAGCGCTCTGCTCGTGGCTTTCAGGGCGGGGCGGGAAAGAATTTCCGTTTGAAGCGTTTCGAGGCAGACGGCCGTTTGCGGTAAGGAGAATCGAGGCGGCACGCCAGCATATCATGACTGTGAGACTGCCATGGACATGCCCCTCCATCCCATGTGGCAAGACATTGGCCTTCGCCTTGCCCTGACGATGCTTGCCGGCGCCATCGTCGGTTTCAACAGGGGCGCACAGGGTCATGCCGCTGGCTTCAGAACCACGATCCTTGTAGGGCTTGCCGCATCGGTCGCGATGATTCAGGCGAACCTTCTGCTTCCCCTTATTGGCAAGACGGCCGGATCTTTCCCCGTGATGGACTTGATGCGCTTGCCGCTGGGCATTCTCACCAGCGTTGGCTTCATTGGCGGGGGAACCATTCTGAAGCGAAGCGATCTCGTCTCTGGCGTTACGACGGCGGCGACGCTTTGGGTGATAACGGTCATAGGGCTTTGCTTTGGAGGCGGTCAACTCGAGTTCGGCTCCATAACGACCTTTCTGGCGGTGATGACCCTTTGGGGATTGAAATGGGCGGATATCCGGATCCCGCGCCAGCACCGTGCAGAACTTGCGATCAAAGCAGACGAGTATTCCCTGGCGGCTGCCGAGTTGGCGGATGTGATCGCTTCATCGGGATACAAGGCGCAATTCTGCCGGATGAGCCGAAGCGGTGATGGGGAGGAGTTGTGGTCGAGGTCAGTTGGACCCGTCCGGAAAAGACCGTTTCGCCACTCGCCCTCTTGAGAATGATCAGCGAGCACTATCTCGTGATCTCCTTCACAATGACGGCAGAGGGCGACTGAAGACCCACTGCGAGGTGACAAGCACGTCACCAACAGCCGTTCGCGCCTTACGCCGCCTTCTTCATCGCAATGGCGGCGAGCGCCCGCAAAATTTGCCGGGTGCCTTCCAGTCTCGCGACGGTGGTCTCGAAATCACGGATGAAGACAATTTTCATATCCGGCCGCACTTTCGCAAATGAGCCCTGTTCGGCGACATAGCGCACGAGTCCCGGCGGATTGGCGAAGGAATTATCGCGGAACGCAACAATGACCCCCTTTGGCCCCGCCTCGACTTTTTCGATATGTGCCTGCCGGCACAAGACCTTGATCGCGACGAGCTGCATGAGCTGCTCCACTTCGCCCGGTAAAGACCCGAAGCGGTCGATCATTTCCGCCGCGAAACTCTCGATCTCGGCATCGGACTGCAATCCGGCAAGGCGGCGATAAAGGCTTACACGCAAATTGAGATCGCTGACGTAATCTTCGGGGATGGTGACCGGCGTGCCAAGGGTGATCGAAGGCGACCACGCTTCCTCGGCAGGTTCCTCGATTCCCGCCTTGAGCGCTTCAACCGCCTCGCGCAGCATCTCCTGATAGAGTTCGTACCCGACCTCCTTGATGTGGCCGGACTGTTCATCGCCAAGCAGATTTCCGGCGCCGCGAATATCGAGATCGTGGCTTGCGAGCTCAAAACCAGCCCCGAGTGTGTCGAGAGATTGGAGAACCTTCAGCCGTCGTTCGGCTTGTGGCGTCATTGTGCGGTTGAGGGGCACTGTGAAAAGCGCATAGGCCCGGACTTTCGAGCGCCCGACGCGGCCGCGCAGCTGATAAAGCTGAGCAAGACCAAACATGTCGGCGCGATGGACGATGAGCGTATTGGCCGTTGGAATATCAAGGCCGGATTCGACGATAGCGGTCGAAAGCAGGACGTCGTATTGGCCATCGTAGAAGGCCGCCATCCTGGCTTCGAGTTCGGTGGCCGCCAACTGGCCATGTGCGACAATGAATTTTACCTCTGGAACGTTTTGGCGCAGGAAAGCACTTGCTTCATCGATGTGATCGATCCGCGGGCAAACATAAAAGCTCTGCCCGCCGCGATATCGTTCGCGTAGCAGTGCCTCCCGCACGAGCAAATCATCGAAGGGCGAAATAAAGGTTCGCACAGCAAGCCGGTCGACCGGGGGCGTCGCGATGATCGAGAGCTCCCGCGCGCCGGTTAAGGCAAGCTGCAAGGTGCGGGGAATTGGCGTTGCTGAGAGGGTTAAGACATGGACCTCGGCGCGCAGCTCTTTCAGTCTTTCCTTGTGCTTGACGCCAAAATGCTGCTCCTCGTCGACAATGACGAGACCAAGATCCTTGAAACTTACACCTTTGCCAAGCACCGCATGGGTGCCGATGATGATGTCGGTCTCGCCTGAGGCCGCGCCGAGCTTGGCGGATTTGAGATCGGCGGCGCTGACCATGCGCGACATTTGTGCGATCTTGACCGGCAAATGTGCGAAGCGCGCGACGAAGTTTTTATAGTGCTGGCGTGCAAGAAGCGTTGTCGGCACCACAACCGCGACTTGTTTGCCTTCGATCGCGGCGGCAAAGGCCGCACGCAGAGCAACCTCGGTCTTGCCGAAGCCAACATCGCCGCAAACGAGGCGGTCCATCGGCCGGCCAGAGGCCATGTCCTCCAAGACGGCGTCGATCGCGGCTTGCTGGTCCTCGGTCTCCTCATAAGGAAAGCCGGCGCAGAACTCGGCATAAAGACCGCCCGGAGGCACCAGTTTCGGCGCGGCCTTGGTTTGGCGCGCGGCGGCGATCTTGATGAGCCCGGCCGCCATTTCGAGAATGCGCTTGTGCATCCGCGCCTTGCGTTTTTGCCAGGCGACGCCGCCCAATTTGTCGAGCTCGACGGCGGTATCCTCCGAGCCATAGCGCGACAAAAGCTCGAGATTTTCAACCGGCAGAAAAAGTTTGTCGCCATCGGCATAATGAAGTTCAAGGCAATCATGTGGCTCGCCTGCCGCCTCGATCGCCTTCAGCCCGGCGAAACGCCCGATCCCATGATCGACATGAACAACAAGATCGCCCGCCGCGAGCGAAGTCACCTCGGTGAGAAAATCCTGAGCGCGGCGCGCTTTTCGCCGTCCGCCGAGAAGCCGATCACCCAAAATATCCTGTTCGGCGAGAAGCGCGAGGCCCGGCGCCTCGAAGCCCTGTTCGATGCCGATAACGCCCAAGGGGAGGGCGCTCGGCGAAAGGGCGAGAGCCTGCACGAGTGACGACACCGGGGCCGCGCCGGCAAGACCGTGGTCGGCGAGCACATGACCGAGCCGCTCGCGCGAGCCGTCCGACCAGCAAGCAAGAACAACCCGCTTCCCACTTCTTTGCAGGGCCCGGATATGATCGATCGCCGAGGAAAAGACATTCGCGGCGGGATCGGCCCGCTCGCTCGCAAAGCTCCGGCCGGGTTTTGAGGCGCAATCGATGATAAGTCCACCGCGGCTTTCTGGCTGGGCGAAGGGCGTCATCGAAATGATGCTCGCAGCCCCGAGGCGCGTCCGCCATTCGGATGGGGCGAGATAGAGTGCATCGGGCGGCAGAGGCTTATAGGTCGAATGGCTCGGATCAGCGTCATAGGCGCTCCTGCGCGCGCCATAATAATCCGCGATCTGCGCCAAGCGCTCGCTGGCGGCGTCCTCGGCGAGCGGATCGAGAATCAAGGGAGCACCGGGGCAATAGTCGAACAGCGTGTCGAGCTTCTCGTAGAAAAGCGGCAGCCAATGTTCGAGGCCTTGATGGCGGCGCCCTTCGCTGACCGCTTCATAGAGCATGTCGCCCCGTGTCTGCGCGCCAAAATGCGTCACATAGGCCTGGCGGAACCGGCGGATCGTCTCCGTTTTGAGTTGCACCTCGCTCATCGGCACGAGATCGAGCGCACGAAGCTGGCCGGTCGTTCTTTGCGTTTCGGGATCGAAAGCACGGATCGATTCGAGTGTATCGCCGAAGAAATCGAGGCGTACCGGTTGCGCCATGCCGGGGGCGTAAAGATCGAGAATGCCGCCGCGCACCGCATATTCGCCGGTATCGCGTACGCTTGAGGCGCGCTGAAACCCGTTGGTTTCGAGCCATTGGGTGAGCGCATCCATGGCGACCATATTGCCCGGCGCGGCCGAAAAAGTGTCGCCCGCGATCGCCGCAAGAGGCGCCACTTTCTGGAGAAGCGCAGCGACCGTGGTCGATAGAATGCGCGGCCGCTCTTCCGATGTGCGCGACCTCGCGAGGCGGGACAGGACCAAAATCCGCCGCGCGGAAATCGCGGCGTTGGGAGATACCCTGTCGTAGGGCTGGCAGTCCCAGGACGGAAAATCGAGAAGCTCGATATCGGGCGCGGCGAAGGCGAGCGCCTCACCGAAAGCGCGGGCGCGCTGGCTGTCGCGGGCGACATGGACAAGAACGACAGAGCGGCTCTCCGCGCCTCGCGCGAGGGCGCGCGTCAAATCCGCCGCGCAAAACGCGTCGAAGCCATCGGCCACGGAGGAGAGCGTCAGCGAGCCGCCTTTCGCAAGCTCGGCCGCCACGCGTTTGAGGTCAGTCACGATGCAGGATCGATCCGAAGGTTTTACGGCTCATCTCAGGACTGTTGCAAAAACCTCGCCTCATCCTGAGGAGGCCTGAAAGGCCATCTCGAAGGATTTGCCGCGCGGCTCAGCTTTTGAAACAGGCTCAGATATGAATTGGACCGGCATGGTTATGGAAAGCCCGGATTTTTTGCAAGACCGGGGTTTTGTAGGCGCCTGGCGGTTCCGCCTCGCCCGTGAGCCAGGAAAAAATGTCGCGGTCTGGCGCTTCGAGCAGAAGTTCGAAATTGTCGAGCTCGCTGTCGCCGAGATTGCCGATTTCCGCATTGGCAAAACGGCCAAGCAAAAGATCCATTTCGCGCATTCCGCGATGCCAGGAGCGGAACAGAAGCCGCTTCTGCCGGGCGCTAAGCTCCAAACTCTTCGCTTGCGCGCCAGACATGATTTAAGCTCCCTTCACAGACGATTCGAGCCCCGGTGGGCGGTTTCGAAACTCTGCGGGAGCGGCACATTATAGCAAGCGCCCGCCTTGGCAAGCATAAGACCACATCCTTCGGCCAAGGAGCCAGCCGCTTCCGATGCGCCCCTTTGTCCTCAACCCTCTCTTCGTCAGCGCCGCAAATCTGCCCGGCATAGGGCCCAAAAACGCCAAGCTCCTTGACAGGCTCTTAGGCGAGGGCGGGCGGGGAGCCCGCGTCATCGACCTTCTCTTCCATTTGCCGCATGACGCCATCGACCGCCGCAATCGGCCGAAGATTGCTGATGCGCCGCTCGATACCATCGTCACGCTTGAGGCGAGGGTGATTGAGCACCGGCCTCCGGGCCCGCGTTCCAAGGCGCCCTATAAGGTGCTGGTCGAGGATGACACGGGCGACGTTCTTCTCGTCTTTTTTCTCGCCAATCACGCATGGATCGACAAGAGCCTACCACTCGGCGCCACCCGCTGGATCTCCGGAAAGCTCGAACTCTGGGAAGGCCATCGCCAGATGGTCCATCCCGACCGTGTGCTCGATGCCGAAGGTTTTGCCAAAATGGCGCTCGTCGAGCCGGTGTATCCTTCGACGGAAAAGCTCTTTCAAAAGACGCTCGCGCGGGCCGCCGATGCGGCGCTCGCCAAAATTCCCGCCTTGCCGGAATGGCATGGGCCGAAAGCTCTTTCTATCTTGGCGGCTCCTTCCTTCGCCGAAGCGCTGCGGCAAGTGCATCAGCCTGAAACCCCGCAAGCCATCGAGCCGGAGGCCCCCGCGCGCAGGCGGCTTGCCTATGATGAACTCCTCGCCAGCCAATTGGCGCTGGCCTTGATGCGCTCGAAAATCAAACGCTCACCCGGCCGCGCAAGCGCGGGGGATGGCAAGATCAGGCAAAAAATCGCCGCCGTTCTGCCCTTTGAACTCACCTCCTCGCAGACAAGCGCGCTCGGCGAGATCTACGCCGATCTTGCCGCGCCAACGCGCATGTTGCGGCTGCTGCAAGGCGATGTCGGCTCCGGAAAGACGCTGGTTGCGCTCTTTGCCATGGCGGCGGTGGTGGAAGCGGGGCGGCAGGCGGCCCTCATGGCGCCAACCGAAATTCTCGCCCGCCAGCATCATCGGACACTTTCCAAATTTGGTGAACCTGCCGGCCTCAGACTCGCGCTTTTGACCGGCCGCGACAAAGGCACCGGGCGTGAAAAGCTCCTTGTTGGTCTCGCCGATGGCACGATCGATATTGTCATCGGCACCCATGCCCTCTTTCAGGAAAGCGTCGTCTTCCGCGACCTCGGCCTTGCCATTGTCGATGAGCAGCATCGTTTCGGCGTCCATCAGCGCCTCGCCTTGGGCGACAAGAGCGAGGCGGCGGATATCCTCGTGATGACCGCAACGCCCATTCCGCGCAGTCTGGTGCTGACCTATTTCGGCGACATGGATGTTTCGAATCTGCGCGAAAAGCCAGCCGGGCGCAGGCCGGTCGAGACAAGGGCCCTGCCGCTTGAGCGCATGGACGAGCTGATCGAGCGGCTGAAGCGCGCGCTGGCACAGGGTGCCCGCGCCTTCTGGGTCTGTCCGCTCGTCGAGGAAAGCGAGGAGCTCGATGTTGCCGCCGCAGAGGAGCGCTTCACCCATCTGCAAAAGATCTTCGGCGGCAAAGTGGGCCTCGTTCACGGCAAGATGAAAAGCCGTGACAAGGATGAAGCGATGACAGCCTTCGCGCAAGGTACGACCCAGATATTGGTTGCGACAACCGTCATCGAGGTTGGTGTTGATATTCCGCAAGCGACCATCATGGTGATCGAGCATGCCGAGCGCTTCGGCCTTGCGCAATTGCATCAGTTGCGCGGCCGAGTCGGGCGCGGCGGCGATAAATCTTCCTGCCTGCTTCTTTATAAAGCACCGCTTGGCGAGACGGCAAAGGCCCGCATCGCGATCATGCGCGAGACGGAGGACGGCTTCAGGATTGCCGAGGAAGATCTGCGCTTGCGCGGCGAGGGCGAGGTCCTTGGCACAAAGCAATCCGGCCTGCCGGGATTCCGCCTCGCCGATGCTTCCGTACATGCGCCCTTGCTCACTCTTGCACGGGAGGAAGCGCGCACGATCATTGAGGAGAATCCGAGGCTCGAAGGCATGCGTGGCGAGGCCTTCCGTTTGCTCCTCAATATTTTTGAGCGGGCCGAAGCGATCCGGCTTCTGGGCGCAGGATAGACACTCGCAAATTTTAAAGACGATCGTGTCTAAAGGATGGCAAGCGGTTATTTGTTCAAACCGCTTGAATGGCTCCTGCGCGCCTCATTTTGATGTCTATCTCGGTTTTCATGAACTGCTGAAATTGGCCGAGTGTCCCACGTCTCATATCGGACTTTTTTCGAACGGCCCCTCGCCTCATTGATCATGCCGCTTAGCACTTCGTCATGTGCCATCTCGAAAACGACACTTTAATCGGCATTTAACTAAAAATCGCCCAAATGTCGTTCCAGCAAGGTTGCGAAGCTCTTTGTACGGACCTTCGGAAAGGAAATGAAATCATTTCGAAAGTGGGACAAATGACACAAGTGATCGATACGCCATATGATTTCATTCCATTGGAGCGCGGTCGTTTATCTTGGAAAATTTTTTCTCAAACCATTCCAGTTGCCGTCACGTTCGCCTTGAGCACCTGGGTTGGAATTCGCATGCTGCACGTGCGTCCGGCCGGCCCTCATGTCGTTGCAGCCCCAGCGGCCGCACCCGCAGTCAGCCTTGCCTCAAATCCCTATGGGGTGCTGTTCGACCTTAGATCTTCTTCGGGTTCAACGCCGGTTTCTCTCGCCCAAAGCTTCCCCCTTAATTCGGATTTTGAGTCAATTGCGCCGGCATCCTCTGTTGCAAACGCAGAGCCGGACAAGGACCTGCCGATACCGATACCGGTAGCTCCCCACCTTGCCGAAAGCGCACCTTTGCCAGCGCCGCGTCCTGCCGATCTCGGACCGCCAGACAGCCATGGTCCCCTCCCTACACTGGGTCGCCGGTTTGCGCAGCAGAATAGAAAGACCGACGTCGCAATAGCTTCTCCCGATAATCGCACGTTTTTCGAGAAGCTGTTTGGCACGCCGCAACTTCCAGGGCCCGTCCTTGCATACGCGGCTCCAGAAGATCGCGGAGTTGGCAATCCACGAGCGATCATATCCAACCCGGCGCCCCGCTACGATCGCTTGACCGCCGTTTATGACGTCTCGGCGCATACCGTCTACATGCCTAACGGAATGAGACTTGAAGCACACTCGGGTCTTGGCAACAGGTTGGACGATCCGCGTTACGTCAATGAACGGATGCGCGGGGCGACGCCGCCAAATGTCTATGAGCTTCAGCCGCGGGAGCAGCTTTTCCACGGAGTACAGGCATTGCGTCTGATACCCGTTGGCAGTGGCGAGCTCTATGGACGGACAGGCCTCCTCGCGCATACTTATATGCTCGGCCCCAACGGCGATTCTAATGGATGTGTGTCTTTCAGAAACTACAACGCGTTTTTGCAGGCGTATCAAAATGGCGAGATTAGACGTCTGGCCGTTGTAGCCCACCTTTAAGCCGTCAGCTGCACATCTCATACATCTTCGGCGCGGCGGAAGAGGGCCCGCCAATGCCGCGATGTGCCGCCTGCAACGGCTGGAATATCCTCAATCGATAGAGCCGCAAGGCCTTGCCGCTTCGCTTTGTCGAAGACAGACGGCGGCAGCGGCCAGGGTGGGCCTTTGATTTCATCCGCCTCGCCCCTAGCCCGCGCGATGACGAGAAGTCTTCCGCCTGGCGCCATTGCGGATTTCAGGGCCGAGAGAGCTTTCGGAATGAGTTCCGTGGTGAGCGCTTGTAAAGTATAGCATTCGTGAATGAGATCGAAACCTTGCCGCCAGGCATCGGGCAGGGCGAAGAGATCGGCTTGCTGATAGGCGACTTTCGATTCGGGAAACCGTTGCTGTGCCCAGGCAATCGCCTCACCGACGAGATCGAAGGCCGTAATGCGCGCGCCCGCTTCTGCAAAACACTCGGCGTTGTCACCAAGGCCGCAGCCGACATCAAGAACCCTCAACCCGGAAAGCTCTCTTGCGTGGTCCATGACCCAGGCCTTCGTCAGCGGGTGCGGCGCAAGGTTGGCCCAGGGCACGCGGGCGGGATCACCTTTCGCCAGGGCGTAAACGGCTTCAAACCACGCCTGCCGCAAAGGATCTGCTAGCAGGGCTCCACCTTGCATAGCCGGATCGAGCGCATCGAGTTTTTTGCGCGCTTCGGCCCGGCGAGCGGCGAACTCGGGTGAAGCCCGATCAAAAAAGCTTTTGTTCAAGCTGCGTCCTTACAAAGATTCTGTATATCTCCACACGCCGCAAGCGGGATGTTGGAGTGAGCCTTGTATAATTCGAGCCCGGAACCGGACAAAAATGTTTCACGTGAAACATTTTTGTCCGGTCGCGGAGCTAGCTCCTACAAAATAATCCTCCAAGATCGCCGCGTAAATGTCCGTCAGCCCCGTGATATCGGAGACTGCGACATGTTCGTCCACCATATGCATGGTGGCGCCGGGGAGGCCGAATTCGACGACCGGGCAATAGGCGCGGATGAAGCGCGCGTCGGAAGTTCCGCCAGATGTTGAAAGCTCCGGCTTGTGGCCGGTTTTCTTGGCAATGGCGTTTGCAACGAGTTCAGTGAAGCAATCGGGCTCCGTCAAAAAAGCAAGCGCATTGCAAGGCTCGAAAGCGAGCCTGTATTTTGTCCCGACCCTATCAAGCCTGCACTGCAGCTCTGCCGCGAGCGTCTCAGGCGTCCAGAGATCGTTGAAGCGAATATTGAAACGCGCCCGCGCTTGTGCAGGTATGACGTTGAACGCGGGATTGCCGGTATCGACCGACACGATTTCGAAGTTGGAAGGACCAAAATGCGCGGTGCCTTTGTCGAGCGAGGCGGCGGTCATCGCGGCAAGCAGGGTCATCAGCTTCGGGATCGGATTGTCCGCGCGCTCAGGATAGGCGACATGGCCTTGGTGTCCCTCGACGATGAGCGTGCCATTGAGCGAGCCACGGCGGCCGATCTTGATCGTGTCGCCCAGGGATTGCCGGCTCGTCGGCTCGCCGACGATGCAATGGTCGAAGCGCTCGCCTTTGTCGCAGGCCCAGCGCAGGAGCTTTTCGGTGCCATTGATCGCCGGCCCTTCTTCGTCACCGGTGATGAGGAAGCCAATCGAGCCTTGCGGCGTTCCATGCCGCGCAACATAAGCGCAAGCGGCGGCGACGAAGGCGGCAACGCCTCCTTTCATGTCGGCAACGCCGCGCCCGAAAATCGCGCCCCCGGCGAGCTCGGCGGAGAAGGGATCAAATCGCCAATGCGCCGCGTCGCCCACCGGAACGACATCGGTGTGGCCCGCAAAAACGAGAAAAGGCGCGCGCGTGCCGACGCGGGCATAAAGATTGTCGATATCCGGCGTACCTTCTTCCGAAAAACGGACCCGTTGTGTCGAAAATCCCGCCCGGTCGAGCGTCGCCTGAAGCACGCCGAGAGCACCGCGGTCCTCAGGAGTCACCGAGGGGCAGCGCACGAGGGCGCGGCAGAGGTCAAGAGCGGTCTCGTGTATGGTCATTTGGGTATCCGGCACGGTCATTTTCGCGGCTTATCGCACGGGTAGCTACGCCGCCGCAAACGGACGCACGAATTTGCCGCCGTTATTTGGCTGCAAATTTTGCCGCCACATCTGATAAAGAGGTAAACTTGCCCGCGGGCGGAGCAAATCCGAAGATGGCGCGAGGGCTCACCTATGCACACCCATGGTCTTGATTTCGCGCTTGCTCCAGATCTCGCCATGCTGCGCGACACGGTGCGCGCCTTCGCATCCGGCAAAATCGCGCCGCGGGCGGCTGCGATCGATCGCACGGATGAATTTCCTGCCGATCTTTGGCCCGCAATGGGCGCGCTTGGCCTCCACGGCATCACTGTCGAGGAGGAGTTCGGCGGCGTGGGTCTTGGCTATCTCGCGCATTGCATCGCAATGGAGGAGATCAGCCGGGCTTCGGCCTCCGTCGGCCTTTCCTATGGAGCGCATTCCAATCTGTGCGTCAACCAAATCCGCCGGAATGGGACCGAGGCGCAAAAGCGCCGCTATCTGCCAAAGCTGCTCTCGGGCGAGCATGTTGGCGCTCTTGCTATGTCGGAGGTCAGCTCCGGTTCGGATGTTGTCTCAATGCGGCTGCGTGCGGACAAGAAGGGCGACCGCTATGTTTTGAATGGCACCAAGATGTGGATCACCAACGGCGCCTATGCCTCGACGCTCGTCGTCTATGCCAAAAATGATCCCAATGCCGGCGCGCATGGCATCACGGCGTTTCTGATCGAGAGCGGGTTTAAGGGGTTTCGTTCGGGTCAAAAACTTGACAAGCTCGGGATGCGGGGCTCCCCGACATCTGAATTGGTGTTCGAAGATTGCGAAGTGCCGGATGAGAATGTGCTCGGTGAGGTGGGGCATGGCGTTCAAGTGCTGATGTCGGGTCTCGACTACGAGCGGGTCGTGCTCGCGGCGGGTCCACTCGGCATTATGCAGGCCTGTCTCGACGTTTGTTTGCCCTATGCGCGCGAACGCAAGCAGTTTGGCCACGCCATCGGCGAGTTCGAACTCGTACAGGGCAAGCTCGCTGACATGTATGCGGGGCTCAACGCCTGTCGCGCTTACGTCCATATGGTAGCCTGCGCCTGCGACAATGGTCACATCTCCCGCAAGGATGCGGCGGGCGCTCTGCTTTTTGGCGCCGAGCACGCGACCAGGGCGGCGCTAGATACGATTCAGCTTCTCGGCGGCAATGGCTATATCAACGATTATCCGGCGGCTCGCTTGCTGCGTGATGCGAAACTCTATGAGATCGGTGCCGGCACGAGCGAGATCAGACGGATGCTGATCGGGCGTGAGTTGTTCGATGGAAATTAGAGTATGATCTTCAAGTCATGCAATAAACCACAGGATAAGACTTGAGTCATTGACCAAAAGCGTTGATGATCCAAACCGATGAACGTTCTGAAATCTGCCGTCATGCCGCAAAGTCAGACATTCGCGGCGAATGCAGCCGCGATGCGAAGTCTCATCGTGGATCTGCGCGGCAAGGTTGCGCTTATCACACAAGGCGGCGGCGCCAAGGCGCGCGAAAGGCACATCGCGCGGGGAAAGCTTTTGCCGCGTGATCGCATCGCCGGGCTGATTGATCCAGGCACGCCCTTTCTCGAATTCTCGCAATTCGCTGCGTATGAAGTCTATGAAGATGTGGTTTCGGCAGCGGGGTTGATCACTGGTATCGCCCGCATCTGCGGCCAGGAATGCGTCATCATCGCCAATGATGCGACCGTCAAGGGCGGCACCTACTATCCGTTGACGGTCAAGAAGCATCTTCGCGCTCAGGAAATTGCACAAGAGAACCAGCTTCCTTGTGTTTATCTTGTCGACAGCGGCGGAGCTTATCTACCAAGACAGGACGAAGTATTTCCTGATCGCGATCATTTTGGCCGCATCTTTTACAATCAGGCGCGGATGTCGGCGGCGGGCATCCCTCAGATCGCGGTGGTGATGGGAAGTTGCACCGCGGGCGGCGCCTACGTGCCCGCGATGTGCGATGAAGCCGTCATTGTGGCGGGCCAGGGTACGATCTTTCTTGCTGGTCCGCCGCTCGTCAAGGCGGCGACGGGGGAAATGGTTTCGGCGGAGGATCTCGGTGGTGCCGAGGTTCACGCGCGCCGGTCTGGGGTGGTCGACCATTATGCTCTAAGCGATGCGCATGCGCTCTCAATCGCGCGCCAGATCGTTGCGGCCTTCAATCGCACCAAAAGCCCTAGCGTGGTGGTACGAGAGCCAATTGAACCGCTTTACGATGCGGAGGAGATGTATGGAATTGTGCCCGCCGATCCGCGTGAAGCTTATGACGTTCGCGAAATTATTGCACGCATCGTTGATGGCAGCTCCTTCGATGAGTTCAAGGCACTTTACGGCACGACCCTGATTTGTGGATTTGCGCATATTTTTGGCTATCCAGTCGGTATCCTTGCCAACAATGGGATTCTGTTCTCGGAATCGGCGCTGAAGGGCGGCCATTTTGTCGAGCTTTGTACCCAACGCAGAATACCGCTCGTCTTTTTGCAAAATATCACTGGTTTCATGGTCGGCCAAAAATATGAGGCGCAAGGTATTGCGAAGGATGGGGCCAAGCTCGTCGCAGCGGTCGCCTGCGCAGCCGTGCCAAAATTCACCGTCATTGTCGGCGGCAGTTTTGGAGCTGGTAATTACGGCATGTGCGGGCGAGCGTTCGGTCCGCGATTTCTTTTCATGTGGCCCAACGCGAGGATTTCGGTGATGGGCGGCGAACAGGCTGCTAATGTGCTAGCGCAAGTGCGCCGCGATAATTTCGAAGCGGCGGGACAAACATTGTCGGCCGAAGACGAGGAAATCTTCAAGGCGCCAATTCGCGAGCGGTTTGAACGCCAGGCGCATCCCTATTATGCAAGTGCGCGGCTGTGGGATGATGGCATCATCGATCCAGCCGACACTCGCATGGTGCTGGGCCTTTGTATCTCCGCGGCGTTGAACGCGCCCGTCGGAGAGACGCGTTTCGGTGTGTTCCGGATGTAGAAGCCGAGCGCCTTAATGCTCTGTTCGGGAACCAATTTCCTCTTCAAGCATTGTTTTAGGTCAAAGCTTCCCACCTCAAAACGAATTACCAAATTCGCCATTCGTTGGCTACCAAAGGGAGAGAAAATGATGCGCGCCAGCCAAGCGGCTACGATTTTTGCAGTGTTTGGACTTGGAGTTTTTCCGGCGATGGCCCAACAATTTGGGGCGGGGTCTGTTGGCGTCGGAAACGATAAGAATACAAAATGGGTGTCCATCTGTCCGCCAGGGACCACTATCGTTTCCGGGAGCTGCTTTGTTCCCGATGGCACCACGGCAGCGTTACGAAGCTTCGGTACGGATCCCGATCACAACAGTTGGGAATGTCAGTGGACGAAAAGCGTTCCGAAAGCCAATGTCCGTGCTTTCTGCTCCAAGACCCAATGAGTCGGTGTGACGGCCATTGAACCCTGCGGACGCGCTTGGCGATTGAAATGGTTTCTTAATCGGAGGCGTTGAGCATTGACGTTACGAATGGGGAGGCCGTGCTGCAGCAATCTGTGGTCTCCCCGAATCTGTCTCTTTGTTGACACTTACCAAAAAGCGCTCCAGGTGGATCGAGGTCTTTGCATTCGTGGGTGACAGAGGGGCTGTGTTTTTTTCGAGATAACGCGACTGTGCGAACGATGACCGTCCCAATTCCGTAAGGCTCGAAACCAAGTTCATGCGCGATAATCTCGTCAGCGGTATAATGTCAGACTTGCTTGGCCGCGCGGCCTAAGTGCAAGGGCGTCTGTGTAGACTGGACGGATGTCGTGTTTTCGAAAATCCTGATCGCCAATCGCGGCGAGATTGCCTGCCGGATCATCCGGACCGCCCGGCGCCTCGGTATTACGACGGCTGCGGTCTATTCCGAGGTCGATCGGAGCGCAATGCATGTTTCGCTTGCCGACGAAGCTTTCCTCATTGGACCAGCCCCTGCCCGTGAAAGCTATCTTGACGGCGACAAAATCTTGCGGGCCGCATGTCTTTGTGGCGCGCAAGCGGTACACCCCGGTTACGGCTTTCTATCCGAGAATGCGGATTTTGCGGAAAGCTGTGTGAATGCTGGTATTGTCTTTGTCGGCCCCCCAGCGCCAGCGATCCGCGCGATGGGCGACAAAGCGCAAGCGAAATCCCTCATGGAGAAAGCGGGGGTCCCTCTCGTGCCTGGTTACCACGGGAGCGAACAAGATGAGACGCTTCTTGCGGAAAAAGCCTCGAGCGTCGGCTATCCAATCCTCATCAAACCCTCGGCGGGCGGCGGCGGCAAGGGTATGAAAACTGCTGCTAACCCGGCGGAATTCGCGGCTGCGCTCGCGAGCGCTAAACGCGAGGCGCTTTCGGCCTTTGGGGATGACCGCGTGCTTATCGAAAAATATTTGTCGCGGGCACGCCATGTCGAGATACAGATCTTCGCTGATGGCGAGGGAAATTGTGTTCATCTTTTCGATCGCGATTGCTCGATTCAGCGCCGGCATCAGAAGATCGTCGAGGAAGCTCCCGCGCCTGG
>Ga0335081_10005248_pt1 | contig 20496 bp, 14 predicted proteins | sample Lox_Sample_35_FD_206713 | JGI IMG/M metagenome (GOLD analysis project Ga0335081, IMG submission 206713) | Soil microbial communities from Loxahatchee National Wildlife Refuge, Florida, United States - Lox_Sample_3.5 | ecosystem: Environmental > Terrestrial > Soil > Wetlands | place: USA... | reverse complement strand
GAGGTAAATCCCGAAAACGAAATTGCAAGCTTCCAGGGCTTCAAACCCCGAAACCTTGCAATCTCAAGACCGCCGATCCAACGAAAATCGACTCCCTGTCAATCGCTTAGGCCGTTGTTCACGGGCGACTCAATAGATGAAACAGTGGGTTAGGAGCAACCCTCGACTGGTGTCGATTAAAATTTTCAATTTTACCTCACTAGTCGCTACAACCACTACTTTAAATCTATGCTATGCAAAAGAGGGGGCTAACTTTAAACTCAAATCCTTCACCAGCCTCCATGACCAAGCCAAAGGAACCTAAAGCGGCACTTTTTTTCTTTTTTTTGCTCACCAAGACATCGTGTAATGTCATGAACATGCAACCCGCGAAACTCTTTGTATTCGCTCTCCGCTAACCGGAGCGATGCCAAAACAAGGTCTTTGCGAAGAACGCGTTGCTGTCGCGTTCCAAAGACGGCCTTTTGCTGCCGGACATTATAGACCGGAAGCTTCGATCAAGTTGGCGGCTTTTCCGAGCACTCGGCAAGAGCTCGCTTTGCCTCATCCACCAAGTTGGGCGGAAGGCTCAGGCCCAGCGAACGCTCTAAAGCCGTCTTGCACTCCTCCCGCTGCTTTAGTTGGCGATACGACTGTCCAAGGTAATAGAGCAGCTCCGGATCGTCGTTGCGCTTGGCGACGGCATCCTTCAACAGCTCGGAAGATTTTTGGTAATCGCCGTTCCGATAACTTTGAATACCTTCGGATCTGTCGAATTGTGTCGAGCAATCCGCAAGCGCGGTATTTGCATCGGCCGCAAGATTGGAGGAGAGATTCAAGCTCACGGCACGCTTCAGCGCGCTGTTGCAATCGCTCCATTGCTTGAGCTGGCGGGTCCCCTGCCCCAGATAATAGAATACTTCAGCATTGTCATTCTGCTTTGCGGCAGCCTCCTTCAATAGTTCGACTGATTGTGGATAGTAGCCGCGCCGATAATTTAGGATGCCAAGAACCCGGGCGATATCCGGATCGGCCGGATAGGCTTGATGTGCTTTGGCAGCAAGTTCATAGGTTTTCGCATCATCGGGCGAACGTCGGCCGGAAATCAAGGCAAGAGCCCGCGTCGCGGGCGCAAATTGCTGATCTGCCTCGATAATTTTCGAATATGTTTTGGCGGCCTGGTCCAACGCTCCCTCGCTCTCCTGCACCTCACCGAGCCGCAAGAGCGCTTGTGGATCGTTCGGCTGTTCCTGCAAATAAGCGTCCAGCTTTGTCTGCACGTCGGCAGCATTTGCCGCTTCGACATTAATCGCGAGCAGTGCAAGTCGTCGACGCGCCTCCTCCTTTCCTGGGTAGGCCGCTGGCGCGTCGACTGCCTTTTGGAGCGCGCTCCGGGCGGGTTCCTCCTGGCCCAGCATGTAGTAAGTCATACCAAGGTGAAACTGAACATCCGGCTCGCCTGACAGCTTGCTTGCACTTTCTTGCAACAGTGGTAGGGCGTTGCCGTATTCCGCCCGCTTGAACAAGATCCAGCCAAGCGTATCGGCAATATGCGGATCGTTAGGGACGGCGTCGCGCGCTTTCTTTGCAAAGTCGTAGGCCTTGTCGAGCTGTCCCAGATTGTCAGAATACAAAACAGCGAGATTGTTGAACGCCAGCGCCAAGTTTGGAGAGATTGTTAGCACTTTCTCGTAGGCATCGCGCGCATCACTGTAATGCCTCAAGCTCTGTTGCAGCGTCGCGAGTTGCACAAGTGCCGGAACGGCCTTGTCCTTGTCATCCTTACTCTCCTCCACGGCTGTTTTGAGCTTTGCGATTGCTTGGTCCTGCCTGTTTGACGCGATGTATATTTGAGCAAGAAGCGTGTACGCCGGCTCGAGTTTGGGGTCCAAATCAACGGCCTTCAACAGGTCAGCCTCGGCATGATCAACATCACGTTGTGCCAGGTAGACCTTGCCTCGAATAGCCCACGCTTGCCCTAGCTTTGGCTGTTTATCAATCAGCTTCTGCGCGAAATCCATCGCCGCGGCGTAGTTTTTTTCGGCAATATCCAAATCCACAAGCCGCTCCGCCGCCGGCAGATAATTGGAGGAAATCTCGAGTGATTTTTCGAATGCTTGCCGCGCTTCCGCCAGTTGGCGCTGCGCGAGCAACATCGTCCCGATCAGATAAACAGGTTGAGGATCCTTTGGAAACAATTCGGCCATTCCACGATAAACCACGAGAGCTTTGGTCGGCTGCTGTTGGGCGAGATAAGCGGAGGCGAGTAAATACTGCGCTTCGGCGACGTTTGGTTGGTCCTTGACTAGGGACGTGAGTAAGTCCACGGCGGCCGCCGTCGCGCCTTTCTTAATGTCGAGCTGAGCGAGCAGCATGCCCGCTTGGGCAAAATGCGGATCAAGCTTTATGGCTTCGGCCAAGTTGCTTTCAGCGCTATTCGCGTCTTTGCGCTTGTCGGCCTCGCTCGCGTTATTCGCGAGGAGCAAATAGGCCAGAGCAAGGCGATATTTGACCTGCGCGTTCGGGCTATAATTGTTGCTAAGGTACTCAAATTCCTGACCGGCTTTGGTGGGGTCATTCTTGGCCAAGTTGAGATTGCCGTCCTCAAACAACGCATCGAAGTTGATCGGATCTGCCGCCAAAATATTTTGAGTGCGAGTGGCACACTCTTCTTCCCGGCGCTGCGCACACGCAATCTTCATTTGGTAAACCTGGGCTGGCAGATAATCGGGAGCCTTGTCGGCGATATCCGCTAAGATTTTTTCCGCATCCGCCATGGCTCCGGTGCGAAGTTTGAAATCCACGTATTGCAGCGACGTTAGCGATCGCGACGGAGCCAAATCAGCGGCGGCTTTGAATGCCTGATCTGCGGCTTTAAGATCGTTGCGAGTCCAGTAAAGGTCGCCAATCAAAGTCAAGGCATCGAGCGACTTTGCATCGAGCGCAAGCGCCGCCTTGAATTCGTTTTCCGCGCCTGTCTTATCGTTCTGGCGAAGGTTGAATAGTCCAAAGGCCAGATGGTAACCGGCACGGTCTTGATCCTTGTCGCGCAGGCCCTTGATAAATTTTCGCATCTCGTCGACGTCGTTGAGCCCGAGCGCGGTGTTGGCGAGCAGTACGAGCGCCTCTTCGCGCCCCGGCTGTTTGTCGAGAACGCGCAGCGCGGCCTCGCGCGCTTCCTTGTATTGGCGGAGCCGCTGCAGCGCAAGGCCGAGCTTGAGCTGCACCTCCACATCGTCCGGCCGCAATTCTGCGGATCTCTTCAATAGCGGCAGCGCCTGCGGAAGTTCACCCTGGTCCTGGAAGATGATGCCCAATTGGCGTACCGCTTGGGGCTCGTCAGGTGCAACGCGGAGGAGCTCGCGATATTGCTTCTCCGCCTCGGCATAATGGCCCGCAGCAAAAGCCTGATTGGCGCTCGACAGCATCTGGTCTTTCGTAGGACCTGGTTTGGAACAGCTGGCATTGGCAACGGTTATCAGGGCAACCGCGAATACGGCGAGTTTCGCGGATAGGTGCTGGTTCATGGCTCCTCACATTCAGCGACCTCGATGCTCTCTCACTGGGCTGGCGAAGCTTCTGAGCAATCCGCGAGCGCCCGCTTGGCATCGTCGGTGAGTTGGGGCGAGGGGTTCAAGTCCAAGGCGCGCTGCAGTGTCTGCTTACATTCATTCAGCTGTTTAAGCTGGTGATACGACTGTCCCAAATAATAGAGGAGCTCTGGATCATCCTTGCGCTCGGCGGCCGCTTCCTGCAGTAGCTTTGCAGACTGCGCAAAATCACCGCCGCGATAACTCGCAATGCCTTTGCTCTTGTCGACTTCTGCCGTGCAAGCCACGAGCGCGGGTTTGGCTTCTTCGGCAAGCTTGGACGACAGACCCAGGCTCGCGGCGCGCTGCAGTACCTCCGCGCATTCTCCCCACTGCTTAAGTTGATGTTGCGTCTGCCCAAGGTAATACAGCAGCTCGGGGTCATCCTTAGTCTTGGCTGCGGCCAGCTTGAGCAGCTCCGCGGACTGCGGATAATAGCCGCGGCGATAATCCAGGATTCCGAGTATCTTGGCCAATTCAGGATCTTCGGGATATCTTTGGCGGGCTTTAGTCACGAGGTCGAGGGTTTTGGCCTCATCGCTTGGACGCTGGCTGTAAAGCAGGGCGAGACGCCGAACCGCGGGCCCAAACTGTGGATCACTATCGAAAATTTTCTGATAGGTCTGCGTCGCCTGATCGAGCGCTCCCTGGCGCTCTTGCACTTGGCCAAGCCGCCAGAGCGCCTCGGGATCGTTTGGCCGTTCGCGTAAATAGAACTGCAGCTTTTCTTGCACATCGGCCGGATTTGCCGTTTTAACGTCAATTGCGAGCACAGAAAGTTCTCGCCGTGCCTCCTCTTTGCCTGAGAAATCTCCGGGTGCCTCCGTTGCTTGTTGCAGAGCTAGACGGGCCGGCTCGGCGGCGCCCAACATGTATTGCGCCATTCCCAAGTGTAATTGCACTTCGGGCTCGGTCGCCAATTTACCTGCACTTTCCTGCAGAAGCGACAGCGCGCTGCTGTAGTCGCCTCTCTCGTACGAGACCCAGCCCAGCGTATCGGCGATATGCGGATCGCTGGGATCAGCCTCTCTCGCTTTTTTTGCAAAGTCGTATCCCTTGTCGAGTTGTCCCAGATTGTCCGAATACAATATGGCGAGATTGTTCAGAGCAAGCGCCAAGTTCGGTGAGATTGTAAGCAACTTTTCGTAAGCGTCGCGAGCCTCATTGAAATGCTTCAAATTCTGTTCGAGCGTTGCAAGCTGCACCAGCGCGGGAACGATCTTTGTCTTGTCTTGATCTTCCTTGTTCCCCTCTACGAAAGCTTTAAGTTTTGCGATCGCCTGGTCCTGCTTGTTCGATGCAACGTAAAGCCGTGCAAGCAACAGGTAGGCTGGTTCGAAAGTGGGATCCACCTCAATGGCCTTTAGCAGGCTCGGCTCGGCGTTGGTAAAGTCCTGTTGTGCCAGATAAACCTGAGCCTTGAGAGCCCATGCTTGCGCCTGCTTCGGCTCCTTGTCGATGAGTTTCTGAGCGCGATCGAGCGCAGAAGCATATTGCTTATCCAAAATATCAAGATCATTGAGCATTTGTATGGCTGGCAAGTAATCAGACGAAATGTCCAGTGAGCTCTCGAATTCCTTGCGCGCTTCGGGCTGCTGCCGGATCGCCAATAGTATTCTCCCGATCTCAAACGGGGGTTGCGGATCGCGCGGAAATAGCTCAGCCATCCGACGATATACCGCCAATGCTTGGCCGCCTTGCCGTTGGGCCAGGTAAGCGGACGCGAGCAAATAGTAGGCTTGAGGTGTTTGTGGCTGGTCCTTGATCAGGGGATTTAGTAGATCTATCGCCGCAAGGGGAACCCCTTTCCTGATGTTGAGCTCGGCGAACAACAGGACTGCGGGTGCAAAATGCGGATCCAACTTAACTGCGTCGGCCAAGCTTCGTTCGGCACCATCCTCGGCCTTACGCTTGGCGTCTGCGCTGGCGCTCTTTGCGTACATTAGATACGCGACGGCGAGTTGGTACCGGAGTTGCGAATTTGGAGTGTAATTGTTATTCAGGTACTCGAATTCGCGAACGGCGCTCGTCGGATTGTTCTTGGCCAGGTTGAGAACACCGTCCTGGAACAGGGCATCAAAGTTGAGAGGATCTACCGCCAAGATTTTCTGCGTGCGCGTCGCGCAATCTTCCCGGTGTTGCTCGCAGGCAATCTTCATTTGGTAAACTTGGGCTGGTAGGTAGTCGGGATCCTTATTTGTGATGTCGGCCAGAATTTTTTCAGCGTCGGTAACGGCTCCGGTACGATATTTGAAATCCGCATACCGTATCCAGGCGGAGGAGCGCGGCGGCGAGAGGTCGGCAGCCGCTTTGAAAGATTGCTCCGCCGATTTGAGATCGTTGCCGCTCCAATAAAAGTTGGCTGTTGCGGTCAAAGCGCCGATTGACTTCGGGTCGAGAGCCAACGCCGTTTTAAACTCGCTTTCGGCGCCCGTCTGATCCTTTTGACGCAGGTCGAGCACGCCGAATGCCAGATGATAGCCGGTACGGTCCTGATCCCTGTCACGCAAGCCCTGAATAAACTTGCGAATGTCATCTACGTCATTGAGCCCAAGCGCGGTATTGGCGAGCAACACGAGCGCTTGTTCCTGTCCCGGCTGTTTGTCGAGAACCCGTTGCGCGGCCTCACGTGCCTCTTTGTACTGGCGCATTGATTGCAGTGTAAGGCCGAGGTCGAGCTGCAGCTCCATGTCGTTCGGAAGGAGTTCTGCGGATCGTTTTAGGAGCGGCAACGCCTGTAGAAACTCACCCTGATCATGGTAGATGATGCCCAATTGACGCAGCGCTACCGGGTCAGTCGATGCGATCCGCAGCACTTCGCGATATTCTTTCTCTGCCTCACTATATTTTCCGGCTGCATACGCATCGTTGGCGCGAGACAGCAGCTCATCTTTGTTTGGAGCATGTTTGGAACAGCTGGCATTGGCAACAGCTACCAAGGTAAGCGCAAGTATGGCGAATTTCGCGGATCGGCGCTGGCTCATCGCGGTGACTTTCATTTTTGCCCAGCAGCGGGTCTGGGGCGGAACTGCTGATGATGCCCGCCACGGCCCCGAACTAAGCCGAAATGATCCTTAATTCCGGCTGTCTGCTAATGCAATTGTGACGTGGGATTGTAGTTAGAAAACGGCGATCTGCCGCGTCATGCTCTCGCACGTGGTAGTGTTGGTGCGCGGGAGCAACATTGCTGACCGGCTCGGGACTTTAAACATCGTCTCGATCACTTTGGACGGCTTTATGCCGGGCCGCCTAGGAGCCATAGGAATCGCTTTGAGGCGGCCGTGACCTCGCGTGCCACTTCGCTGAAAACATTGCGGTAAGCGTTGCCCTGCGGCATCCGAAAGCGGTTGGCGGCAGCTCTCCGATAGCCCATAACCGCTTCCCTTCAGCTGCCTGGGGAAGCCGACGCTACCGGGCCAAACTACACCGATTCATGACGGGGATCGCCCCGGGGCAATGACCGCGGTCGGTCAAAAGCAAACCGCGCCGGCGAGAGTAGCCGGCGCGGTCCGCAATAGGGGGTAAGGTCTGGTTTTCTGCTCAGGCGGTCAGGGCGAGCGCGCGGCGACGACGGCGAGCCAACCCGATGAGGCCTCCACAGGCCAAAATCAGACCAGGCACGCCCGCACCAAGTACGGGGCCGGGGACCGGCTCGAAGCCAAAGAAACTCGCGATGCCCCCATCGATGAGATTTATAACTCCCTGAGCATCTGAGAAAGCGTTCGTTTCAATAACAAAGCAGGTGCTCGCCTGGCCGGGAGCAATCGAAGTCGAGAAGTCGATAGTGCCTCCATCGGCACTTCGGCTCGCGCCGGAGGGGCTAACGGTACCACCAGAACTACACGAATTTGTCTCGTACCCCACATCGGTTATCCAGCCAGTGAAGTCTATGGTCGAGACGTGCTCAATCGAGCTAGAGCTAGTCGAGTCGTTCGACACCCAAAAGATGAAGTCGAGACATTTGCCTCCACACGATGCCGAGGTCGTATTGTTCGTGTCCTGATATACACTCTCAATGTAGCCACCAGTTGCCTTGGTCTGACCTGCAATGTTGGTCATGCTCCAGGTTTTGAAACCCGTATTATCGACCAGCGTTAGATCTCCCACATTGATAGGGGTAAAGTTATCAAGACCGGAGTCGCCGGGATTGAGTATCATGGCTTTTGCTGACGGCGACATGGCGAGCATGCCTGCAGCAATCAGCCCACAAATCACAAAAGCTCTCTTCATGGCTCCCACTCCGTGGCTGCGACCCGCCAAACGAGCAGCTTTTTGGCGAATTGAATATGAAAACGCCTTCTCCAGCTCGTAGCGGTAGCAAATCATTAACTGTGTGGGGAGGTCAAGCTCCATTTTTTGGACTAACCGCTCATATTCTGGACAAATCACCACAGCTTCATCATCGACCTAACTCACTGTCCCGCCTGAATATTTTGCGGTGCAGCGCAACTTGGCCAAACGCATGAAATTAATACAACCACTCGACCAAGCTCGCCATCCCTAAAACAGTGGCCGAAGTTCAATGCTAATCGTGGATCGGCAGCGCCCTGACCCCCACATACGTTGCCACTGGTCGCCAGCCGCCAAACACAACCCCAGCCGAGACTCCCCTGGCGCCTCGACCGATCGCCATTGCACTCGAACCGCCGCCGTCAAGCAATATTCCCTCCGTTGCCCCGAGCGCCCCCAGCGTCTCAGCGAGTCGCCGTGCCGAGATCCATTCGCCGACCGCCAAGAACAGCAGTTTCTGTTGTTCATCGACGGCGACCGCCGTTCGGGCATCGGGGGTCCGATCGCCGCGCCACCCAACCTCGCTGCCGTCGAGCCTAAAGGCCCCACCGCCGACGCCCCATTTGGCTTCCGCGAGATCCGCCGGCTTTGGCGGTTTCGATCGCGGCAGATGTGGATCGAGCTGGTCATCGAACCACAGCAGATCGGTATTCAGCCAGCCGTGAGCAACGACGTGGTTTGCCACGATGGTTGTTGCGCTTCTGGCGAAGTCTCCAGATATTCGCGGCATCCAGCGCGGCCGCCAAACGGCATCCGAGTCGAACAGGGTGCCGTTGATGGCAACGGCAAGGTGTTCGCTGTCTACGACATCGTGGATCCGACGCAGCCGGTATTGCCAGCCTTTAGCAACGGCGACCGGATCTAATGGCGTGACGTAAAGCTCGATCCCCGGCGCCTTAAGATCGACCCGCACCCAGTAAACCAAGCCACTTCCCTTATCTGTCACCTCCAGCCGCTGACAGCCGTAGATGATTCCCTGAAATATTTCCCTCGGCTCGCCCCCGCAGCGATCCCAGCCGCCAGCATCTCCGCCAATCAGTGCCGCGAAGACGGCTAAAGCCATCAGCTGGCATATTAACCGTCCTCTCCGAATCCAATTCATTGGTGCCTTCCCGGAGGACCGTCTGCGCTGCCTTGCGCTAGGAAGCGCACCACGCCAGCCAGGGTCACGGCGACTTTGGCCTTCCTATGCCTTCGACCTGCGCCCCGCGGACAAGTCATCGGACCGAATCCCAAAGGAGACTACTCAGGTCCAACAATGCCCGATGGAATGTTGATGTGTCGGATGAGCAACACTCAGCGAATAAATGTTTTTACACAGGCTATTGCAGGCGAGAATTAGCCTCGGCTGTTATAAACTTTGTGCTCGGACGGGGGAAATCAGTGCGCATTTGCCGTATCTTGCTAGCCTCAGCTTTTCTCGCCTTGCTGGCTGCAGTCGGCGGTTGCGGATTGCTGCCAACCAGCGGTCCCGAGAGCTGGGACGTTCGCGCGGGCCAGCACGATCCTCAAGGTCTCCCCTACGCCTTGGTGCGCGTGACGCCCTATGTGACGTCCATATTGGAACATGTCGCGCCGCGGCTGACCCAATTCGCTGAGCAGCGACGGCCCAAAAATATCACCTTTGGCATCGGCGATATTGTCAGTGTCACCATCTTTGAAGCGCAGGCCGGCGGCCTGTTCATTCCGTCCGAAGCGGGCGTGCGCCCCGGTAATTTCGTCACAATTCCGAGCCAGGCGGTTGACGCAGCAGGTAACATTTCCATCCCCTACGCCGGCAATATTCGCGCCAAAGGTCGCACTGCGGTCGAAGTGGAGAAAGCAATTGTCGACGCCCTCAAAAACCGCGCCATCGAGCCGCAGGTGGTTGTCTCACTCGTCAGTCAGCAAACGTCGCTGATCACGGTGCTTGGCGCCGTGGGGCACCCCGAGCGTGTGCCAGCGAGCGCGGAAGGCGAGCATATTTTGGATCTCATCGCCAGGGCAGGCGGGCCTGCCGGACCTGGACCTGACGAGTGGGTGATGTTGGAGCGCAACGGACAGCGCGCCGTAGCGCCCTTCGGGGCGCTGATCGACGAGCCTGCCAATAACGTCTGGGTCCATGCAAACGACACCGTGTACCTTTACCTCGAGCCGCAAACCTTCCTTGCGTTCGGTGCGCTTGGGCAGCAACAGCAGATTCCCTTCAGCGTCTGGCGGCTGACGCTCGCCGAGGCAATCGCTAAAGCCGGCGGCCTCAACGAAAGTCTCGCTGACCCGGCATCGGTGTTTCTCTATCGCGGCGAAACGCGAGAGGTCGCGCAGCAGCTCGGCGTCGATGTAAGACCCTTCGCCTCGCCAATTGTCCCAATCATCTACAACATTAATCTGCGCAATCCCGGGGGCTATTTTCTGGCCACTAACTTCGAGATGCGCAACAAGGACGTTATCTTCGTATCCAATTCAGTTTCGGTCGAATCAACCAAATTTATGCAGTACCTGAACACGATCAACGGCACCATTAATGACCCGATTTACACTGCCCTTAATGCGTACAGTTTGAGGAATGCAATTCAAGGCGTCAGCACCCCCACTACGATAGTCAATACCGGCACTCCATCCGATATCCGCCTCAAGCGCGATATCACCAAGCTGACGCAGCTTGACAATGGCCTTTCCCTCTACCGCTTCCGCTATCTTTGGAGCGACACCTACTATGTCGGCGTGATGGCGCAGGAGGTCGAGCAGATCATGCCAGATGCCGTCGTTCGCGCCCCGGATGGCTACCTGCGAGTCAATTATGCGCGCCTCGGGTTGCGGTTTATGACCTGGGATGAATGGCTGGCTGCGCACAAACGCGTGCAAGCGCAGGCGCCGTAAAGGTCGGACGTTGGAGCCACCGCGAACTTCCAGATCTGCGGTCAATTCGCTGTAGTAAGCGATCGAGAACAACGGCCTGCCGCCTACTCGGCTACCGCCTACTGCCGCGCAATCGCCTTGCCTGTCGCCCGTCAATGACGCGACCCCGAAACTCGTTACAGGGCACGCTCGACGCATCATTTTGTTTTTGTTCCCAAAAATCACGTTTGATCGGAATCAATTTGCGAAAACTCAGGCTGAGCGCGCCTGAGAATTGGAGGGGACCTTTGTTCAAACGAACTACCCCTCCAGCATGTTCGGAAGGCCTCTTCTATCCAAAAGTTGTGCGTTGCTGTCTGGCGGTGTAGCGTAGGCGCGCTGGGGGGGCACACGAGGAGGCCCCTGTGTCTGAGCAGCGTGATCCGATAGCGGTGCTCGAATCCGCGTTAACGGTTCTACAATCTGCGCTCAGCGGCGATTGTGCTGATCCTGATCTTGCAAACGCCGATAAACGCCTTGCCGGTACGCAACATCCGTTGGCGGGCACCGACGAAGCAGCACCTGAGGCGAAACATATCGACGCGCAGCAATGGCTCGACGTGGCGAATGACCGGGCCGCGTGTCAGCGCGAAGCCGAACGCGTCGAGCTAGCGCTGAAAGACGCGTTCCGTGCGAGCGAGCAATTGCGTGCCGCGCTCGACACCTTCATCACAACCATTGCTCCGCTAGGGGAATCAGGCGCTGCAGCCGCGGCAGCTGCCACGACCTTTCGCGAAGCGGTACGTGATTCCGCAGCGGAAGCATTGCACCTCGAGGCACGGCGCAAGTGCGAAATTTTGGCGAGAGTACAGGCGCCGCTGCAGCCAACCGCTGGCGCTGAACAGGGTGGTAGGCAGTTGGAGTCGGCCTAGCGCGTGGCTTTCTGGCCGAGGCGTCGATGGCTTGTATGCGTCAACCGAACATAACTCTGTCCGCGTTCGTCGCGGATTGGGCGGCACGAGCCCGGCCGGTGGCAAGGTCGATCGGCGGCGCACCAACTGCCAGCCCCGCCATCTTCACATTGGCCGCTTTTTCCGGCCCGTGGCCCAGCTCCTTCGTAAGCGTCATTGCGCGTACCGTCCTGCGACCGCGCCGCCCTTTGCAACTCGCGAACCGGAATCTGCAACGCTTGATATTGAATAGGGGTGCAGCGCTCCTCGCCGTCGTCGGCTGCAGGTCAGGCCGTCATGTGCCACGGCAGACATCGCATGAGTCGCGGGGCAACTTCACGGGCACCCATTTGGAATTTTGGCCGTCGCCCCAGGCAATCAGCCCCACGACAACACTGGTTGACATTCATCATGAATTGCGACCGCGCGTGCCAACAGTCTTGGGTGGTTGTATGCGACTAGAGCGTCGACTCTTGAACGTGACGCTACAGTTTTTTTCGAACCGAATCGAACCTGGACGCTTGATGGTTCACTAATGGGAGGGAAAGTCCTCGCAGGACTTCGTGTTCGACCCGATGTGCCCGAATGCCACGACGAACGGACATCCATACGGCTTCGCCCACCTAGTGCGGAATCGCCACATATGTGACCTGCGTCACAATCGCGTATCCACAGTCGGGATAGCGTTTTTTCGTGCTGGGGTAGCTTTTGACAAGGGTCAAATCGCCTTCATGATGTACGTCGATAATGCATGGCACGGCGAGGCCTTGCCATGACGCGGCGGGCGCGCCCTCAGAAAGGAAAAGCAATGCCGGCGGACCTGTCGATGCCAGTTATGCAACGACGCCGAACGCTCGGACCGGCGATTGGCTCCCCTTGCGACCTGGCAGGAAGAAAGGCGCAACAGCGGATCAAAATTCAAGAAATCCGGGCCGCTCTCATACGTTCGGGTTTCTTGACGCTGGACGAGCAAACCCGCATCCTCGGGCTGCCGCGAAGCACCGCTTGGAGCATCCTGAGACCGAATCACAAGAGTTCCGGCCTCTCGGCCGGGACGATCAACCGAATCTTGGTTTCGCCACGGCTGCCGACGCCCGTCCGCCAAAAGATATTTGAGTATGTCAGGGAAAAGATTGCTGGCCTCTATGGCCATAGCGAGAGGCGACGGCGCGAGTTTGCCGCTTGTCTAACGGTCGCCCAGATCGACGACGTACTCACCGAATCTTTTGGTCGAGACCACCGTCGCCGACCGCGGCAATTGCGCGCCAACCGCACAAGCCGCCCTCCCCGTCCAGAGATCAGCATCACCGCCGCGGAAGAATAACGTCGGTTTGATTCGGGTCCGATCGATAGGCAAAATTCGCTCGCAATCCGGCAGCCACGGTGATAAGTCATCCGTGCACTCCAAAAAAAAATCGCTGAAATGACAGAAACTTTGAGGTGTGGCGTCCATGCGTATCGCAATGATCGGTACTGGTTATGTGGGACTCGTTTCGGGGACATGCATTGCCGATTTTGGCCATCAGGTGGTCTGCGTCGATAAGGATGCCGCAAAGATCGCGGCCCTTTGCACCGGTGAAGTGCCGATTTACGAGCCCGGTCTGAAGGACCTGGTTCAGTCGAACGTGCACCGCCAATCGCTGTCCTTCACCACCAACCTGCGAGAGGCTCTAGCTGGCGCGGAAGCGGTGTTCATCGCCGTCGGCACCCCATCGCGGCGCGGCGACGGACATGCCGACCTTTCTTATGTCTACGAGGTGACCCGCGAGATCGCGGCAGCCTTGACTGACTTCACCGTCGTCATCACCAAATCAACCGTTCCCGTCGGCACCGGCGACACAATCGAGCGCATGTTTCGCGAACTGCGGCCCGACCTCGAGGTCGCCGTGGTCTCCAACCCGGAATTCTTGCGCGAGGGAGCCGCCATTCATGATTTCAAGCATCCCGATCGCATCGTCATCGGAACGGACGACGAGCGCGCCAAACGGATTGTCACGGACATCTACCGGCCGCTCTATCTCAACCAGGCGCCGATCCTCTACACCGATCGCAGAACGGCCGAGCTCATCAAATACGCCGCCAACTCGTTTCTCGCGACCAAAATCACTTTCATCAACGAGATCGCCGACTTGTGCGAGAAAGTGGGCGCCGATGTGCAGCAGGTGGCGCGTGGCATCGGGCTCGACAATCGAATCGGGCCGAAGTTCCTGCACGCCGGGCCCGGGTTCGGCGGCTCCTGCTTCCCCAAGGACGTGCGCGCGCTCATCAAGACCGCCCAGGACAACGACGTGTCGTTGCGGATCCTGGAGGCGGTCGAAATCACCAACGAAATCCGAAAGCGGGCCATGGCGCGCAAGGTTTCGCCGGCATTCGCTGGCGTGCTGCGTGGCAAGACCGTCGCCGTCCTCGGACTTACCTTCAAGCCCAACACCGACGATATGCGTGAGGCGCCCTCCATACCCTTGATCATGGCGCTCCAGGATATGGGCGCCAAAGTGCGGGCCTACGATCCCGCCGGCATGGAGCAAGCAAAGCAGGTGCTCCCTGACATCGCCTATTGCGACGGCGCCTATGATTGCATCACGGATGCCGATGCCGCCGTGATTGTGACCGAGTGGGAGCAATTCCGCGCGCTCGACCTCAAGCGGGTGCGGGATTTGATGGCTTATCCGGTAGTGGTTGATTTGAGAAACATCTACCGCCCCGAGGAGATGGGCAGCATGGGTTTTGCCTATAGCTGCATTGGGCGAAACTCAACCCTACCAAACGCCTCACCCAGCGTTGCTCGTCCGCAGGCTTCACCGCCAATTGTCGGCGCCCGTGCGATGCTGGCAGAAATATAGCTTAGCTCCGAGTTGGCGGATGGCATGGGTTCCTTGCGGTCCCTCGGATCCGTCACGCATCTGTCGCAGTCGATCTAAATGGCACAGACAATCGAGCTGCCTCGTCTTAGCCGAGTTCGCCCGAACATGTTTGCGAGCGACATGGGATCTATGGAGCCGCGGCCGATGCGTGCCCAGAATTTGCACAAGCTCTGCCGTGGACCTGAGCGATACAGCGCGAATGCTCCGGAACAGCACTGCGGCTACATGCCACGTCAACTCAAAAGTCGCCTTCGTCAACCGCGGGAAACCATGAAACTTTGCCATATTTTGTACAAACGCTGGACTTACAGCCTTCATTTGATTAATGAAATCTTAAGAGCATGGCCCGGTGACCGGTGGCGCCTGATGAGCGCTTCGTCCCGTCCACGAAGCACAACAGGCAACACTGTTCGCTTCGCAACTCTAGTCGCATGAAAGTAGTAGCCTGATGCGTGTCCCGTCGCCAACTTCGCGAAGCCGGAAGAGGGTTTATCTGTCGCTTTGGGATCTGGCCTGGGCGGTCGGGTCCCCCCTTCTGGCATTGTATCTGCGCAATCCGGCAATCTTTGACCGTACCGACTTGACTTCGATTGGCTACTACTGGTCGCTGTCGGCGGGCTTCGCCATCTTGGCGTTTTTTGCGTTCAAGATTCAGGACAACATGACACCGTATTTTTCGGTGCACGAAGCGATCGACATCGCCGAAACCGTCCTGTTCGTCGAACTCCTGACCTTTATTTCGCTTTTCACCATAAACCGCTTCGACGGTATTCCGCGTTCGATCCCGCTCGAGCATGGCTTGCTGTTGGCCGCCGGCCTGTTCGCGGCGCGGATCTTCATTCGCATCGTACACAGCGATGATGAGGCGCGGCCGACCTATCACAGCAGCGGCGAGCGCATGATCTTGATCGGTGCCAATCCCGTTGCCGGTTTATTCATCCGTTTGCTGAGCGCCTATGCCCCGCAACGCCAGCACGTAATCTCGCTGCTCGACGCCGACGCCGCGATGATCGGCCGCGCCATTGCCGGCGTGCAGGTCGTCGGCAGCCCGCAGGACCTCGAAGCGCTGGTCAAGGAGTATGCGATTCACGGCGTCACCATCAATCGGGTCGTGATCGCCGGCGAAGTCGATTTGCTGACCCCGGTCATTCTGCGCGAGGTCGAGCGCATCTGCCAAAGGCAGCGCATTACCCTATCCTTCCTGCCGCGCATGGTGGGCCTCACCGACCGCGGTCGCGTCGAGGTCGCCGTCGCCTCCGAACAGAAGGCGGCAGAGCCTTCGATCCCGCTGCCATCATATCTGCGGCTGAAACGCCCACTCGACGTTGTCGGCTCGGTTGTGCTGTTGCTCTTGTTAAGTCCGCTTCTGGCCGTGGCCGCTGTGCTGGTTTTCTTGGATGTCGGCTTGCCGGTTCTGTTTTGGCAGGAGCGTATGGGACTGAATGGGCGCAGCTTCCTGATCTACAAGTTCCGCACCCTGGCATCGCCATTTGACGCCGACGGCAAACCGCTGGTAGCCGGGCGGGAACCGTCTGCCGTCGGCCGCCTGCTGCGGGTCACGCGCATCGACGAATTGCCGCAATTGTTGAACGTCCTATTCGGCGACATGTCGTTGATCGGGCCCCGACCGCTACTGCCAGAGGATCAGCCGGAAAACGCGGCGATCCGGCTCCTGGTGCGTCCCGGCATCAGTGGCTGGGCGCAAGTCAAGGGCGGCAAACTCGTCAGCAAAGAAGAAAAAGGAAAGCTGGACGAGTGGTATGTCCGCAATGCGTCCCTGTTGCTGGATTTGCGCATCGGCATCATGACGCTCAAGTGGTGTGTGCCCGGCGGTTCTTCGCATGCGGAAGCATCGGCGGACACAGAACAGGTCCAGCTGAAAAATGCACCTCTACAGCAGGTGGTTGCAGCGCCGAGCGCTACTGCCGGCGAAGCCCGTCGCCACGCCTCGTAGTGCCTTCGCTTAGCGCGCAAAGTTGAGGGCGTGCATTCATCTTGCGTGCTCAAACGGAGCTTGGCGTGCGTCTCGATTACGCAGCAGGCTAGACGAGTTATCGCATCGACAGCGCAGCCCGCTAAGGTGTATGCGGGCGGTGAGTAAAATCGCTACGGATGGAGTGTTATATCCCTTAAGGAGGCATCCATGAAGCGCTCCAACACATCCAAAGGGACTATATTCGTCACGGTTATGACGATTGGATTATGCGCAGGCCAGGCGCTAGCCCAGCAGGCCGATGACCTCGTAGGCCGATGGATCCTTGTTTCTAACGATACAGTGGGAAATTTTGGTCCTCACCCAAAAGGTGAATTGATGTTTGACGCCAGCGGGCACTTCATGCTGTTGAATGGTCGCTCCGACCTGCCGAAGTTTGCCGCTGGCAACAGAGTTTCCGGAACCCCGGAAGAAAATAAGGCCATCGTGCAGGGCAGTATTGCCTTGTACGGCACGTACTCTGTTGAACTTGCAGCCGTCAGTAGGTTGCTTGTGTTCAATATCGAGTATTCCACCTATCCGAATTGGGACGGTGAGGTGCAGAAGCGACCGTTCACGTTGGAAGGGGATAAGCTGTCCTACACGGTCCTACCCACCGCGACTGGCGGTGGTACCGCGCATATCGTCTGGCAGCGCGCCAAGTAGGATTCAGCATGGACGTCTTGCCTTGGCACGCCCGTCGATCGAGGTCGCGCGCGGACGGCCCTTTCAACTGTTCGACGAGACCGCAGCACGTTGTGAAGGACAAGTTTGGATAGGCCTCACCCCAAGCTCATGTCCAAGACGAAGGCGAGGCGGCAACTTCCAATGCTCCTGCTACATATGAAACGCTTGCTCGCTCCGCGATTTCCAGCGCTTGAACGGATTCCAGCTACCCGATAGCATTCTATGGCTTTGGTCATTTGGACTATCATTTGACTACCGGGCTAATCATGACATCGAAGCTGTGCGCTTTACTTGCCGCGGCATGGTGTGTTTTAGCCCTTACTGTGGGGGGCGTGAGGGCAGATACCATCACGGCAGACGTTTCTGCATCTATGACTCCGAGTGATGGGGCAACCTGCTCAGCTACAAACTGCACGCCTGGCTCTTCCGTAATTTACACCGGGCCTGCAACTTGCCCACCTACGTCATGTACGCCCGGCGGCGGATCTGGAATTTACGACGGGCCTGCAACTTGCCCTGCATGCATGTTCAGCATCAATGCTGAAAATTACTCCGCGCTTAGCACTGTCAAAGCAGCAGACTTCGCAATGTCAGGGGAAATCTCCACAGGCGGCCCCGTCGGCGCACAGATTCCCAGTGGGATCGAATGGACCGTGACGGCATGAGATGGTCCGCAATCCCCGATTAGTGTGCCAGGTCCCATCGTAGGCGCTGGCGTTCCCGGTTTAGCGTTTGCCGGCGCTGGACTACTCGGCTGGTGGCGCCGGAAGCGCCGCGCTAAATCGGTTTCTTGAACAAAAAGCGATCCAAAAATACGATGGGCAGCAAACTCTTCGGACAACGGCTCAAGCAACGGCTCTACATCTTCCAGCTCACCTCACCTCTCCAATGGCAACGGGCTGAGCGCCCACTGACCAGCACCGGTTTGGCGGAAACACCGACCGGATTTTATGGCGACAACATTTTTGGCGATACTGCCGTCAGCGCCGCCGCGCCCTCGGAGTGACTTCGGTCATTTCGGCAAGGCTTGGGCGACGACGCATTTGTTGGGCGTCAACCGCTTCAACGTGCTCGGCCGATTCGAGTAGCAACTCCCAAATGCCATCGCCCTCCGCCTTGCGCTTGTCAGCCAGACGACGGAGAAAGCTCGGCAACTTCTTGCTCATTCTACTGGTCTCCCCTTAGCAGATCACACCCTCCGAGACGCCTTTACCGCGCCAACGGAGCACACATTTGCGACGGCACCGACTGCAGTCGCGCCGGTTCCCCACCCGACTGGGGCGACGTCTGGACGCCTGCCACAACTGCGCATCTGCGTTGTGCCTCAACGTGCAACGCCTCGGCCGCCGACTCGCGCATCATTTCGCGAAAGTCCGCAGCGGCTGCCGCCGCTGCAGCACCGGAGGTACCCAGGGGGGCTATGGTTGCAATGAACATGTCGATCGCAGCGCGTAGCTGCTCGACTGCACCGAAGGCATCCTTCAGAGCTTGATCGATGCGCTCGGCTTCACGTTGACGAGCGGCACGATCAGTCGCCGTATCAAGCCATTGCTCCGTCTCGCTACTTTTCGCGTTACTCGCCGCCACTGGCGCACGCTGCGCGCCTGCAGAACGTTCTTCGGCTTTCGGGAGCGCGGGATCAGCGAAGTAGCCGCCCAGCGAAGACTGCAGAGCCGCTAACGCCGAATCAAACATCGCAATCGGATCAACGCCGCTCAAACAACGGGTCCTCCACCACTTTCTCGCCCCTTTCAACCGGTAGCCAAAGTGATTGCCGAAGAAATTGACCTGGATCACAAAAATGAGCTTTCCGCTGTTGGCAGCGCGGTGGGCGTCGCGTCAGGTTACCCCCCGCCATAGAGGGAGCGGCCCCTTGGCGTCGCGAACCGTCAAGCGGGCGTTTTAGGCAGGCGCCGGCCTACTTTTCGCCTTTGCTGCGCTTCTATTGATCAGGCCGCTCATGTGGCATCGGCCTGCCTTCCGTTGTTGCATCTGTTGGATCGCACGACCCAGTTTCCGCCGGCGCTGCTGTCCTTTGTCGAAATCCGCTGCCGCCTCGCCAAGCGAACAGGCCGCAGAATAGAAGATCAATCTAGGGAGCGAGGATCGGGCACGGGCACCAGGGCAGATACCTCCTTCGCCGACCTGAGGACGTATGCGAAGTAGTCGTATCTTCGAAGTTGCGGTTCTGCCGCCAATGTCACGTCCCATTTTTAATAGCAGTATGCGTTTAATAGCAGTATGCGTGCGAACGGCGTCCCTTGACCCGATGCAAGGCCCCGGGCTTAAAGTTCGAGTTCGTCAAGTTCAGACGTAATAACCCTGCGGCGAGCCGCCACGCTGTGGAGTTTTCATTTGACACCGCGGCTTACCGAAATAGTGTCGATTGGGAGAAGATTTTCGCGCTCATGCGACTGGCTTATTCGTTGGCTGCAGCGTTTTTGATGGTGTCTGGCGGGGCCCACGCCCAGGATCCAGGCGACGACGCTTTGCGCCTCTATGCGGTCAACGTTGTGCAAAACCCGCCACAATCGTGGCCCGGCTACGGCGTCTATCTTGGCAACGGTCTCGTTATCACCGCTGCGCACGTCGTTGGCTCAGCCTCGCGCACGCATCCGAGCGTGCGGATCGCCAATCTGGAGCTGCCCGCGAAAGCCGTAAAGGAGGGTTCGCTTCAACAGGTAGACCTGACGCTCCTTGCCATTGACGAAGCGAGGCTCCCCGTCAGCCTGCAGCTCCGCCGCATGCCGCTCTGCCGAATCCCGCCGAAGCCCGGCGAGCCCGTGATCGTTGCGATCCCAGAGGGCATCGCGCGCTCGACCGTCATGGCGCCCCGTTTGCTTCCGGATGATCTTCGAGCAAAATTTCCAACCGTGATCAAAGATGTTGCGACCACCGGCAATTCAGGCTCCGGCGTGTTCGATGCTGAACGCAAGTGTCTCTTGGGCATAATGAGTCAAAAGCTCTTCTCCCGCGCCGCGAACGTTAATAGCATAGTGGTCAAGGAGAAGGATATTGCGAAATATTTTGTTCCCGCAGCGATTATAGCCGCCTTCATACCAAACGGATACGCTAATTAGGAGACAGATTCGAGTTTTTGTTTTTGATCACGCCTTCGCCACCCGGTTGAGCACAATTGGGCTGCCGATACGTCTCGACGCAGCAATGCCAACTCCGGCAGTGCCAGGAGACCGTGCTGCCGACCTTTCCAATCCGAGCGTAGTCGCCGGTGAACAACGGCCTAAGCGATTGACAGGGAGTCGATTTTCGTTGGATCGGCGGTCTTGAGATTGCAAGGTTTCGGGGTTTGAAGCCCTGGAAGCTTGCAATTTCGTTTTCGGGATTTC
>Ga0335081_10005247_pt1 | contig 20498 bp, 20 predicted proteins | sample Lox_Sample_35_FD_206713 | JGI IMG/M metagenome (GOLD analysis project Ga0335081, IMG submission 206713) | Soil microbial communities from Loxahatchee National Wildlife Refuge, Florida, United States - Lox_Sample_3.5 | ecosystem: Environmental > Terrestrial > Soil > Wetlands | place: USA... | reverse complement strand
GACCGGCCCAGTCCGCGTCACCGAAATGCCGGTCCCGGGTGGTCCCCGCCTGTTCGGAGACGATGGCGTCTCGGCCGCCCAGGAGTCGGTTGAACAGGGTGGATTTTCCCACATTGGGGCGACCGACTATAGCGACGGTTGGACGGGTCACAGCGGTGGTGGGGCGGTCAGAGCGTCGACAAAGTCGTACGAGGATCGAATCGGCACCGAACAGCCCGCTTGGAGATCCTCAAGCCGGAGGTCGTCGAGAAAGCGTCCGTCCTGGTTCAGGGATTCTGCCGGCAGCAGAGCCAGATCGAGGTCTGGCTGCGCCTGCAAGGCCGTTCGGAAGGCCCGTCCGGGAAGCAGGCCTGCGCATGTCACGCTGGGGCCGAAGAGATCGTTGACCAGCGGGATCAGCTCGAAGCGGGCACCGGTCAGGGTGACGAGGGGCTCGAGCACTTGGGGCAGGAGCGCTGCCATCGAGACACCGGTGAGCACCCCGACTTTCCGGCCCCTCCATCCGGGGATCCGGGGACCCGCCTCCCGGATCCGCGTCTGGAGGTATCGGACCGCACCGACGCCATTCTCCACCTGTTCGAACCCATCGTACCATTCCGCGGGGGGCAACGGCCTCTCAGCCCGGAGATACAACTCATCCGCGCCAACTGCCCAGCTTTCCCCGCGCTCGCGTCGCGCCCGGCTGGCCCAGCGCTCCAATTCTTCAATCGCGAGCCGGCACTCCTCCGGGGCAGGCTCCCTCACGCGGTGATGCTTACTGAAGGTCGTGAGGCCGACCGGCACCGCGGAAACGCTCTGGACCGCCTCGCCCAGCGCCCACAAGTCGGACAGCGTCTGGCGCAGGACAGGCCCGTCGTTGACGCCTGGTGAGAGCACAATCTGAGTATGAAATCGAACGCCGTGCACCGCGAAGTGGCGAAGCTGCTCGAGGATGTCCGGGGCCAGGGGGTTCCGTAGCAACCAGCGGCGGACCACAGGGTCGGTCGCGTGGACCGATACGTACAGCGGGGAGAGTCGGTATTCGATGATCCGTGCTACGTCCTTCGGCTTCAGGTTGGTGAGTGTGGCGAAATTGCCATAACGGAATGACAGGCGATAATCATCATCCCGGATGTATAAGGTTTCGCGGAGGCCTTCGGGAAGGCCATCGACAAAGCAGAAATCACAGCGATTGGCGCAGCGCCGGATGTGCGGCGCCTCCAGCGTGACCCCCATGGGGACATCGTCGGTTCGTTCGATGTCGTACTCTGCCTCCTCGCCGTCGGGCGACCGGGCATGAAGCACAAAGCGGTCATCGGCGGTAAGGAACTCCCAGTCCAGGAAATCCTCGATCTCCCGTCCATTGATGGCCAGGAGGTCGGCGCCGACCATAAGACCCAGGTCAGCGGCGATGGAGTCCGGAGCGACGGCGGCGACTTTCACCATAGGGGGGACAAACATAGGCGGAGGAGCCCGCCGGAACAAAAAAAGCCGAGAGGGGGCGGGCTTCAGGCCCGCCCCCTCTCACCAATCCCTCGGCGCGCCCTCGCTTACCAGCAGCCCGGGGCCCCCTCCTGGGTGACCGCCGCATTCGGAGCATTGGAGCTGGGGCCGATGTAGACACCGCAATGAGTAATGCTCCCGATAAGCACCGGGTTGGTGATGACGGCACTATAGCTGGTGCTCGAAACGTACGTGAGGGTGAGGACATTGCCGGTGGATGGAGCGAAAGTAATTGACCCCCCTCCACCTGTTGCGTTGATCTGGGGGCCCGTCGTAGCCGCCCCGGCATAGTCGTTGTTATCGAAATAGAATCCCTCCTGCGCGGTCACCAGGTTGCGCAGGTCGGTCTTCATCGAGGCCAGAATCGCTTTCTCCTTCGTGTTGGCGAACTTCGGAATGGCGATGGCCGCGAGGATTCCGATTATCACCACCACGATGAGCAGCTCAATCAGGGTAAACCCTCTGCTCGTCATAGGTCGCTCCAATTCGCGAGGAAGGCCGCTCCCTCGAGCACCATTCCTCTCCCCACTGGCCGGCAACACATATGCCAAGCCGGTGGAAACACATAAGTCACTGCTTTAAAAGCAGTTACGTGCTTGAGTACCCTGGTCGAACTGGAGCGGAGGCGAGCGTCCTGCCAAAAAGGGGCGCCACACCAGCCTCTGACTGATGTGGCGCGTCAGCGAGCGGGGACTGGAACTAGTGATGGCTCAGCGAGTAAACGTAAGCCGCCACTGCCTTGACGTCATCATCACTGATCGTCGAGCCGCCACGAGGTGGCATCGGCACCCCACTCTTCGACTCCTCTTTCGGCACGCCCGTCATGATCTGTTTCACGATGTCGTCGTACGTGCCCTTGCTATGGATCCAGATGTCGTCGGTGAGATTAGGACCAACGAGCCCCTTCGCGTCCTGTCCATGGCAGGCGTAGCAGAGGCCCTCCTTGTGAAAGATGGCGTTGCCCCGGTCCACCATGGTCTGGGTGGTGCCCGCAGCGAGCGCTTGAGCGTGGACCGGGCTGCCGCCGAGAACCAACAGAACGAGGGCCCCGATGCCCGTACCAAGAACGCGTTTCATCCCTGTTCCCCCAGCAGAGGTTGGCCGACCGAACGTGCCTTCTGTGCAAGAGCCAAGCCCATGATCGCTTTGCCAGCAACGGCAGAGCCGGCTCTGTCCGTCCACCAGAAGTCGTTTAGCATCAATGTCTTACGTCTCTGATTTTGCACGAGATATGTCTCGGGCTGAGCGGGACTACTGTCCGGTGAGGAGACACCCTGTCCGCAGGCGCGCAGGGACGTCCCCGGAATGACACCGCCCCCTCCACACGGGGAGGGGGCTGGTGATAAGAGCGGGCGACCGGACTCGAACCGGCGACGTCCAGCTTGGGAAGCTGGCATTCTACCAACTGAATTACGCCCGCAGTGCGGGATTAATGTGCCGGGCGTCTCGCCGGCTTGTCAATGCCACACGCTCCCTGCGAGGCTGCTATTTCACTCGATAACGCCAGGCCACCGCTCCGGCTCCCTTGGCGGCCGCAGTGAATGGTGCGGAGTCCCCTGGCTTGAGCGCGGGTATGGTAACCTCGGTCGTGGCGACCGGAGCGGCATCCTTGCCGAGGAACTCGACGACGACTGTAACCGGGCGTGCCGGGATGGGTCGGTTGTTCGCATCGCGCGCGTCCCGTCCGGTCGCCTTGCCGGTCAGGCTGGGACTGTCGGCGCTGGGCGCGAAGGATTGGATTTCGAGATTCACGGGCAGGGCCTCGCGCGTCACGATGGCCTGGATGATAGAGTCCTGGTTTGCCGTGAACTTGTAGCCCTGCGCCTTCATGGTATAGGCATACTCGTAGAGCGGTTCGATGGCGATGAGCCTGTCCGCGGCCTTCGCGAGGCCAGGGCCGTCCTGCAACCCAAGCTCGGCGTTGGCCAGATCGTAGACCGCATCGCTGTTCCAGGGATTGGCAGCGACCACCTTGCCGAACGTGGCGGCGGCCTCGCGATAGTTCTTGTCGCCGAACTGTTTGGCGCCAATGTTCATCAGGTCTTCCTCCGAGAGCGCTCCGCCCTGGCCCGTCGAGTCCGACACCCCGGCCTGGCTGACCAGCTGCCGCTCCAGGGCCTGGGCACTATCGGTCATCCCGGCCGCGCGGAAGGCCTGGGCCAGCCCTTTCTTGCCGCTCGGATCCGATGGTTCGGCTGCGACGTAACTCCGTAGAGCCGCGACGGCGTCAGCCGCCTTGCCGCTGTTGAGCAGGAGGGCCCCGTAATTGAAGAGCGCCTGATTGCGAAGCCTCACTTCGTCCGTGTCGGTCGGCGTGGTATGCGCGGCCAGCCCGAAGTAGTAAGTCGCGCTGTCTCCCTGATTGGCCGTATTGAACATGTCCGCCATGTTCATGTAGGCGAGCGGGGCATTCTGGTAGATCTGGTTTGCCGCCCGGTACATGAGGAACGCCGAATCGCCCTGTTGTGCCTTTCGGAAGTTCCCACCCGCGTTGACCAGCGCGGCCCAGGCCCGAATGCGGAACCGCTTGACTTCGTCCTTGCATCCTGGAGTAAGCGCGACTGTGCGGGTGAAGGCGGAGTCTGCGCCGCGCAGGTCTCCCTCTTGGAGATACAGCCGGCCCAGCCAGTACCATGCAGCCGAGCTCTTGTCCTGCCCGGCGGACGTGATGGCCTCCGTGACCACGCGGACGCCGTTCTTCAAAGCCGCCGCTCGGTTGGAAGGATCACCCGAGCCCTCGAGGCCCGTTTTCAGGTAGGTTTTCCCACTGCTGACGCGGAAGTCCCCACCTTCCACTTTGCATTCGGCCTGCGCGAACTTCGTATCCAGCCCTCCCTGAACCCGAGTCGCGACCGGATCCCCTTGAGCCGCCAGCAGCTCAGGAACACACAGGGCTCCGACCAGCAGCGCACGAACCAATTCCTTCGTCATTCCTTCTCCTTCGATGAAGATGAGGGGCGTATGGTCACGCCGGCCATGCGCGCGCGGGCGATACCCTCCACCTCGCGAGCCACATCCAGGACGGCTCGACCCTGCTTGAGGGCCGCCACCCGGACATCGTCGAACTCGGCCTTCACCCGCGGGCCGCTCGGTGTGTCCAGGATCTTCACTGCGACCATCGTGCCGGCCGAGTCGATCTCCATGCGGTGTCGAGTCAGCGTGACCCGCTCGGCAACGGCACGTCTGATTCCTGCGGTAGTACTATGCACGAAGAACGCCTCCGTGACCCGGTTTGCGTGGGCCTCGTCGCAGATAGCCTCGATGCGGAAACCCGGCCTGCCCTTCTTCATCTGGGTTGTCCAGACCTGCACATCGAGCGCCCCTGCGGCCACGAGCGCTTCCCGGAGCGGATCAATGTACTCCGGGCTCAGGTCGTCCACGTCGGAGGACAGGGTGACCACCTGTCCCACCTCGGCGGCCGGCTCGACAATCAATAGTCGGAGCGCGTTCGGGTAGTGCTCCGGATCCCGAGCTCCTGCGCCCCAAGCTGACCGCACCGGGCGCCAGCGGCTCGGTGGATTGCCTGCGCTCAGTACTCGAAGCAAGACGGCACCCGTTGGCGTGGTAGCTTCGCCAATGACCGGACCGCTGGGCCGGATCTCCAATCCCTGCAGCAGAGGCACTGTCACCGGCGCAGGGACCGGAACGATGCCGTGTGCGGACCGGATCCACCCTTCACCAAGGGCGACGGGTCGGACGTAGACCGTCTCGACGCCGAGCTGCTCAAAGCCCTCGATGCCGCCAACGATGTCGATCAGGGCATCGACCGCGCCGACCTCGTGAAGGGCAACCGCCTCCGCCGGCATGCCATGAACGCGACCCTCTTCCTCGCCCAAAAGCTGGAAGGCCCGCATGGCGCGATCTCGGACCCATGGACTCAGTGGCGCTTTCCGGACGATGTCGAGTAGTTCGGGGAGGTGGCGGTGGCCATGGGCTCCTTGACCCATATCCACGAGGTGCGACCCGTGGCCGTGGTGACCGGGGCCCAAGGGGACCGGTGCATCGATGGTGGGGCTCGGCCCCTCCGTGACCCCCCCTGGGAGGCGAACGGTGACGCGGGCGCATGCAACTCCGCCGCGCAGTACCCGGCCGACCTCAATGCTCACGTCCTCGAGGCCGAGCCGGCCGGGCAAATGCTCAAGCCAGGCCACGGGGGCGCCCGCGTCGATCAACGCGCCAAGAAGCATGTCTCCGCTGATCCCAGCCGCGGGGTCAAGAAGAGCCGCGTGGCGCCGTATCATAGGCCGGGAATATGGCTCGCCCCGACCCGGGTGGGCAAATCCCCGGCCGATCGATACAGCCACCCCGCGCCGGTGTTGAAGGCGACGACCCGGTCGTCGGGTCCGATGGCTCCCCGTTCCCGAAGTCGACGCACTGCGGCCAGGGCCGCCCCTCCCTCGGGGGAGAAGTCGATGCCTTCGTCGAGAGCACCATGGGCCGCCTCTTCAGCCAGCATCTCATCCGTCACGGCGACTCCCTGCCCACCACTCTCCCGGAGAGCCGAGAGGATCAACCGGTCTCCGAGCGGTGCCGGCACCCGGAGACCGCTGGCGTCGGTCCGTGGATCATCCCATGGCTCGGATCGCGCCGCACCCGAGTCGAAGGCGCGCACGATCGGAGCGCACCCGGCGGATTGCACGGCATACATTCGCGGAAATGGGCCGGTGACCCAGCCGGCGGCACGCAATTCCTGGAAGGCCTTCCACATGCCGATCAGGCCGGTTCCTCCCCCGGTCGGATAGCAGATTGCGTCCGGCAGTGACCAATCAAGCTGCATGGTGATTTCCAGACCGAGTGTCTTCTTGCCCTCGATCCGATAGGGCTCGCGAAGTGTGGAGAGGTCTTGAGCGCCGGTCTCCTGTGCGAAGGCTCGGGCGGCCTTCCCGCAGTCGCCTATGTGGCCATCGAGGAGCTGCAGGTTACCGCCAAACAGTCTGATCTGGGCACAGATCATAGGGGGAGTGCTCCGGGGGGCGTAGACCCTGACAGGCAAGCCCGCCCGCGCGGCGTACGCCGCGGCCGCGACTCCGGCATTCCCCGCCGTGGGAATGACAAAACCTGCGGCTCCAGCAGCGGTGGCACGGGTAATTGCGGCGCTCAATCCCCGAGCCTTGAAGGATCCCGTCGGGTTGACGCCTTCGTCCTTGATCCACAACTCGGCCAGCCCCAAGCGCCGCCCAAGGCGAGGACATGGGAGGAGCGGCGTGCCGCCCTCGCCCAGGGTGATTGGTGCTTCCCCGTCGTGCACTGGAAGAAAGGAGCGGAACCGCCACATTCCCTGCCCCGGAAGCGCCTGGGCTCGGGCCGCGGGGCTGGGAGAGCGCCGATTGGGGTATCGGACCAGCCACGGTTGGCCGCATGACGCGCACACGGAAGGGAGCCCATCCGGGCTCTGCACCCGGCCACAACCCGAGCATTGAAGCTGCCAGTCCATGGCCGATGACATGGGGATCAGCCGCGCAGGAACCGTTCGGCGAGTTGCTCAAGCCGTTCCTCGCCCCTGGCCCGGGCATAGGAAAGGATGCGTTCGACGTAGGGATGGAGCCGAGGCTCACCGAACCGATAGCCGGTGGCTGCCTCCGCGCCTAGCGAGTCACCCCGGTTTGCCCCCTCGAGCAGCGCCCAGGCGGCCGCCTCGTCGAACGCCGGATCGCTCCGAGCCGGCAGATCGTAGCGGACTGGGACCTCCTCAGGGTCCTCCCGGACGAAGGCTCGTGACATGCGCAAGAAGATAAGGCGAGGTGGCTGGGCGGCTAGCGTTCGATGAGGGAGTGCAGGATACGCTCGGCGAGTCGGGTGGAGAATCCTGGCAGGCTCGCGATCTCGGAAGGGCTGGCCGACTTGACGCCGGCGAGGCTGCCGAATCGCTCAAGCAGCACACGGCGCCTCGAAGGTCCGACTCCAGGGACGTCGAGCAATGCCGAGGTGATCGTCCGAGCCGCGCGCCGCTGGCGGTTGAAGGTCAGCCCGAAGCGATGAGCCTCGTCCCGAATCCGCTGCAGCAGGCGAAGCGAGGGACTCCGGCGGGAGAGCTTCAGGCTCTCTGCCTGACCGGGGAGAAACACTTCCTCCTCGCGCTTTGCCAGGCTGACGAACGGCAGGTGGGCGAGGTTGAGGCGCTGAGCTGAGTCGAGCGCGGCAGCGAGCTGGCCTTTTCCACCATCGATGACGATCAGGTCGGGAAGCGATTTGTGCTCCTCGAGCCGGCGCGTGAAGTAGCGGGTGACCACTTCCTCGATGGCAGCAAAGTCGTCCTGCTGCCCCACGCCCTTGATCTTGAACTTGCGATACTCGCTTTTCTTCGGTCTCCCCGCCTCGAACCAGACCAGAGACCCGACGGTGTCCCGCCCCTGGTTGGTCGAAATGTCCACACAGATCATGCTCCGGGGCACGGTGCTCATGCCGAGGTCGCGTCCGAGGGCGTAGACCGGATCCCCCGCCCGCTCGTCGGTTTCGAAGGTTTCGATCCGCAGGCCTTCCATCAGATGACGAGCGTTCTGGTCGGCCAGGTCGAGCCAGCGGCGAGCGGTTCCGCGTTGCGGCACGTGCCAGTCAGTCTCCGGGAGCAACTCCTGCAGCAGATCAATGTCGGCGGGCGGCAGCGGCAGGATCAGGCGACGAACCCGGCCTGGCATGGGCACGTAGGACCGCACCAGGAGGAAGTTGAGAATCTGACTGTCGGTCTCATCCCCCAAGTTCTCGAGAAAGGACTGCTCTCGGGCCACCACGCGGCCATCGCGCACGCGGAGGAAGACCCCGACGGCATCATCGCCGTCGCGCGCGAAGCCGACTACGTCGGCATCGCCGGTGCCGATGACCTCCACCGCAGCCGGAGATTCCACCTGTTCGAGCCACTTGAGCTGGTCGCGCAGCTGGCCGGCGCGCTCATAGTCACGGCGCTCGCTGGCCGCGATCATGGCATCGCGCACCTTTCCGCGGACATCCCCGGTCTTGCCAGACAGGAAGTCCACCACCTCATCGATCATGGACCGGTATTCCAGGGATGATTGCCAGCCCACGCACGGGGCCCGACAGCGTCCGATGTAATAGTCCAGGCAGGGACGCTCGCGCTGTTCCCTCGGGAGATCGTCCGCGCAGCTCCGTACCGTGTACAGACGCCGCACGATGGCGAGCGTCTTTCTGAGGAGGGCAACATCGGTGTAGGGACCGAAATACCTCGCCCCGGAAAGATCATGACGCCGAGTGACGAGAACCCGTGGGAAGGGCTCTCCCAAGGTCACGGCAATGGACGGGTAGCTCTTGTCGTCCTTCAGACGGACGTTGAACCGCGGCTGGTACTCCTTGATGAGGTTGTTCTCGAGGAGAAGCGACTGCGCTTCGTTTGCGGTGACGATCGTGTCTACGTCACATACGTGGCGGACCAGGAACTGATTCTTGACGCTCGTGTTCTGGTCGACCGTGAAGTAGCTCCGGACCCGGCTACGGAGGCGCTTGGCCTTTCCAACGTAGAGGATGTTCCCCTCCCGGTCCTTCCAGAGGTAGACGCCTGGCTGGTCCGGGAGGGTGTCGAGCTTGCGCTGCAGGGGGTCGGGGAGGTCCGCCATGAAGTGAAATTAGTCGAACTAACTCAACCTCGGCGAAGCACCTTCCTCACCATTAACAAGGGCTCTGGGAGGCCCGCCAAGGCGGCGAGGCCGAAGTACAGAATCCCATATGAGGGCAGAACGAGGAGGGCGCGGGCAATCGGCGAGACCATTCCCGTAGCGCGGTCGAGTCCAAGGGCGATGAGGCCGCTCACCAGGGCGGAGGCCCAGAGGGTGGCCAGGAACCGCAGCGGGAGGCCCGTTCCGCCGATCCGGAGGTTCATCCCGCCGCGAAGGAGCAGGAACTCCACCCACCCAGCCACGCCGGCGGATGCGGTCAACCCCGCCGCCCCCCATTTGGCATCGATCCCGAGGAGCGGCGGGAGGGCGACAGCGCAGAGGTATCCGAGGATGGTTGTCAGGAGGACGCGGAGTACCGCGAATCGGAGAGGAGTGGCCGTGTCTCTGAGGGCGTAATAGGCTGAGCTGTACAGGCGACCCAGGGTCGCGGCCAACAGGCCCACCGCGGAACCGGCCAGAATGGCCCAGACAAACCGGCTGTCCGCGGCCGTGAAGCGACCGGTCTGGAAGAGCGCCGCCGCGATGATATCCCCGAAGAGCAGGAACGCCGCGGCCGATGGCACCACGAAGATCGCGATGCGCCGCAATCCCTCGTTGAGCCGGTCGCGAAGCGCAGCGGCAATCTCCCCCGGGCTGCCGGTGGCGCTGGACATGGCCGGCAGCTCGGCGGCCGAGACAGACATGCCGAACAGGCTCACGGGGAGTGTATAAAGCACCTGCGCATTCGCCAGCGCGGCGACCGGCCCAGTCCCGAGCAAACTCGCAAGAATGCTGTCCACATAGGCGCTGATCTGCACGACGCCGCGGCCCACGAAGACCGGGCCGAAGTTCTTCAGAACCGCCCTCACGTCTGGGGAATGGATGGCGAGGTTTGGCCGGAGTGAGCGGGTGAGCGTGACGACGGTTGGGATTTGCACGAGCACTTGCAGCGCGGCGCCCACGACCGAGCCGATAGCCGCCGCGACGGCGATGGTTGTCTCGTCGCCTTGGCCGGCCGACAGTAACACGGTGCCGATGATCGCGGCGTTCCAGATGACGGGCGCGGTGTAGGACAGCAGGAACCTGCGATGGCTGTTGAGGACGCCGAGGCACCAGGCGGAAAAGACGAAAAGGCCAGCGCCAGGGAACAGCAACCGCACCAGGTGCGCGGTCAGGACGTGTTTGGCGCCCCTGAAGCCTGGCGCGATCAGGTGCGTGAGCGGATCGGCCAGGGCCATTCCGGCAAGGACGATCACGGAAGTGGCCAGGGCCAGCAGGCCGAAGATGGCGTTGGCGACGTGTGTCGCCTCCTCCTGTCGGCCTTCCGCTCTGAGCCTCGCGTACACGGGGATGAAGGAGGCGGACAGTACGCCTTCGCCCAGCAGGTTCTGCAGGAAGTTGGGGATCCGGAATGCGATCTGGAAGGCGTCGCTTGCGTCGGTGAGGCCGAGGAAGTGCGACAGCACCCGCTGCCGCACCAGACCGAAAACGCGGCTCAGGAAGATGCCCGTTGCCACGAGGAGCGCGTGGCGACCGCTCCGGGGGGTCTGCTCCGGCACCGGCCGGGAGGTCGTAGGGGGCACCCAGGGGGCCTAGTGGGTCGGCGGCGGGAGGCTCGAGCGACCTTGGTGGTCCCCGAGGAGTCGCTGCAGGAACTGATTCTCGTCCTGAAGCGACTGAACCGACCGCTGCAGATCCTCGACCTCTCCCCGGAGCACCTCGACCTCCCGGGCCAGGTCCGCAAGACTCGGTGGGACAGGAGCGGGGCCCTCGAGCCGCTGGGCCAATGCCTTTCCGATGGGGGAGTCGATGATGATCCCGACGATCGGGATCATCAAGGCGACGAGCAGGATGATGCCGAGAAACACCATGTGTCGAGTCTATCCGGGGGGAGTACGCCCTTCAAGGGCCGCCGCGTACCAGTTCCGGATGACCCCGAGCAAGTCCGCGAGCAGGTCCGGGCCGTAGCGGGCAAACCAGGGCGCGATATTCACGACCCGCTCCTGCGGTTTGCCGAGAGGAAGCACGAACTCGCGCGCCCGGGCGATCTGCTCGAGTTCAACCTGCTGGCGCCGCTTCAGATGGTTGACCAGCCGCTTTTCCGCGTCCTCGGTGCCGGCCGCAGCCCGGCGCTCGAGATTCTGCATGGTGCGTTCGATGGTCGGGTCAATGTCCCGGGCCGCGTTGGCCAGTATCTCGTAGTTCGAGGCGATGCTCTCCCGCAGATGGGACAGCGCGGCCGGCACTTCTGGCGGCAATTGGCGGCGCACCACCCGAGATTCGAGACGCTCGCCAGGAGCGAGCAACTCCTCCAGCGTGGCCCCGAACTTCTCGAGAGCCCGGTCGGTCGTGGCATCGACCAGGATGCCGGACCACCTCGGCTCGGCGACCTGTTGGACGATGCCGAGCGGTTGATAGACCGCCTCGGCCAGAGTCAGGTAGCGGAGCTCACCAGGCCCCCCAACATAGCCGACGGTCGGGAGGATGGCGCTCTCTACGGCGGGTCGAAGCAGCACATTGGGGGATAGCCGCCCCGGATCCTCGCGCGCCAGTCGCTGGAGGTCGGCCAGCGAGAGTGACTCGTGACTGCGTCGGGTGACGAATCCCGGCGTGCGCAGGACCAGTCGGTCGCGGCCCAGCCGGCCTTCGTACATGACGAGCGTAGCGCTCTCGCCGACCGCGACACCGGGGTCGTGTTCTTGGGCCACCAGCGCGCTGTTCCGCTCGACCAGAAGGCGATCCAGTTCCTCCGCCCGCTCCAAGGCCGCCAGAAGTACAGGCGCCTGAGCCGCCTTGGCTGCGGGATGGGTCGCGTCGAAGACCGGGATGCCGAAGGGCGAAAGCAGCTCCGCGAGGACATGAGCGCAGCTCGCTGCCAGGGTTGATTCCGGCCGATACCACCGGCGAAACAGGTCGAGTGTCTCCTGACGGAAGGGAGCGTCCGGCAGGTCATGGGCCAATCGCTCGAGAACGGCCTCGATCTCAGGTCCGACAGGCTCGCGATACAGGGGCGTGAGGGGTGCGTCGGCCGCGCGCTCGCGGAGCGTGACAGTGACGGTTCTTCCCTCGGCAGTGGTCCAGGCGGTGTGATTCCCTTCGGCAAAGTCATGGTCGCCGCCGGCCGCCCAGAAGACGGGAATGACGGGACGTTTCCATCGTTCCTCGCAGAGCCTGGCGAGCGCTACCGCCGACAGCGCCTTGTGGATGGTATAGAGCGGTCCGGTCAGCAGCCCCGGCTGCTGCCCCGTGGTGACCACGAGGGCGTCGGGGTGCTTGAGCCGCTCCAGAATGGCGGGCGTGTCGCTGGCCGCCACGAACGCGACCAACAGGTCGGCGGATACGCCGCCGGACCTCGGTTCGGGCCAGGCCACGGGCGCGCCGAGCGGGGTCGTGACGATGCGGAGGCTCACTGGGCCACTCGCGCGGTGAGGATCGTGCGGGTCCCACCATCCAACGGGCCACCCTGATAGTCTCCAAATCTCCCCTGCACGGCGGCGCCGTGGGAGGCGAGCATGCGCTCGAGGTCGGTCGGCCCGAGCAGGCGCACCCGCTCCTCGAAGTGCTTCCCACTGTCGAGTCGGATGCTCTTATGGACGAACCGTCCATCGGCGCTGATCGCCCGGTGGATCTCCACGCTGACCCCCCCGAGGCTGGTGGACTCCGCCGGAACCAGGGCGGCGCGTACCTGCTCGGCGTTAAGAAAATCGATCACGAACCAGCCCCCGGGCCGGACGGTGGCCAGCATCTGGCCGAGCGCATCTGTGTGCTCTTCGTCGGCGGCGAAGTACCCGAAGCTGGTGAACAAATTCACCGCCAGGTCCATGGAGCGCGGCCGAAACGGGAGCGCCCGCATGTCGGCGCGCACCAGTGGGCGGTCGGTCGCGCGACGCGCGCGCGCCAGGAGCGGCCCGGACAGATCGAACCCGAAGGGAACGGCACCCGCCTCCTCCAGCGCGACCAAGTGCCTCCCTGCCCCGCAGGCGACGTCCAGTACGCGCCAGCCCGCCCGCCACGGCAGCACCCGGCAGATCAGCGCGATCAGTCGATGCGCGTCCCGCTCGTTGCGATGGGGGTAGAGGTGAAGATACTCCTCTCCGAACCACTCCTCGAACCACTCGGTCATGCGGTGCGGCGGCCGCTCCGGCTCAGGACCGCGCTGCTGGCGCGTCGCAGTCTACTTGTGATATGGCAGCTTTCGGAGGATTGTCGTGGCGCGATACAGCTGCTCGATGAGGACAAGGCGGGCGAGCTGGTGCGGCAGAGTGATCGGGCCCAGGCTCCAACGGGCATCGGCTTCCTCCAGCAGTGTGGCGTCGAGGCCATGTGAGCCGCCTACCAGGACGGAGATGTCCCGACCGGACGAGCGCCACCGTGCGAACTGGCCCGCGATCTGCGGGCTGGTCCAGAGCTGGCCCGCTTGGTCCAGGGCGATCACCAGGTTGCCCGCTCCGACCTGGTCCCGGAGGCATATGGCCTCCCGTCGTCTTGCTTCCGGGGCTCCCATGCCGGAGGGCGCCTCGCGGACCTCCACGACGCTGATGTCGACTTCGCGCCGAAGCCGGTCCAGGTACTGTTTGGCCAGCGCCCGGGTCGGAGGCGGCAGCTTCCCGACGGCTATGATCCTGAGGCGCACCGAGCGCTCCGAGGGGCTCCTCCCCCCTGCCCTCTCCGGCTGTCCTCAGGCGTACATGCCACGCAGCCGGTGCACGGCCGCGACGCGGTCGATCGACAGCATGTAGGCGCCTATGCGGTTATCGACTTTGTGCTTCTCGGACATCGCGGTGACCTCCTCGAAGGAGTGCACCATGATGCGCTGCAGCCGGTTGTTCACCGTCTCCTCATCCCAGAAGTAGCCGCCGCGGTCCTGCACCCACTCGAAGTAGCTCACTGTTACGCCGCCCGCGTTGGCCAGGATATCGGGGATGACGAAAACCCCCTTGTCGTTGAGGATCGCATCCGCCGCGGCGGTGGTTGGACCGTTGGCTCCCTCACAGATGATCCGCGCCTTGATGTCGGATGCATTGTCCTGAGTGATCACGTTCTCGAGCGCCGCCGGAACCAGTACGTCGCAGTCCAGGGTGAGCAACTCCTCGTTGGTGATTGCATCTCCCTGGGTGTAGCCACGGAGCAATTTGGCGGCGCTCACGTGCTTGGCCACGTCGGCCAGGTTAAGCCCCTTGGCATTGTAGATGCCGCCGGACTTGTCGCTCACGGCGACGATCGTCATCCCCTCCCGCGCCATCAGGTCCGCGGCGATCGAACCCACATTACCGAACCCCTGGACGGCGACGCGGGTGCCTTGGACCGGCATGCCCAGCTTTCGGAGGGCCTCCCGCGTCACCAGCATACAACCGCGGCCCGTGGCTTCCCGCCGTCCGAGCGAGCCGCCCATCTCGATGGGCTTTCCGGTAACGACCGCCGTCACGGTGTGACGCTTGTGCATGGAATAGGTGTCCATCACCCACGCCATGACGCGCTCATTGGTGTTGACGTCGGGAGCAGGGACATCTGAGTCCGGGCCCAGCGTCTCGATGATGGCGGAGGTATAGCGTCGGGTGAGGCGTTCGATCTCGCCGTTCGACATCCCACTGGGGTCACAGATTACACCACCCTTGGCGCCGCCAAAGGGCAGATTGACCACGGCGCATTTCCAGGTCATCCAGGCGGCCAGGGCCTTGACCTCATCGAGGGTCACCTGCATGTCGAACCTGATGCCCCCCTTGGCCGGGCCCCGCGAGGTGTTATAGATGACCCGAAAGCCGGTGTAGACCTCAACCTCGCCACTGTCTCGCTGGACAGGTACGGAAACGATGATCTGCTTTTCCGGGGTACGGAGAATCTTGTAGAGGCCCGACTCGAGGGAGAGTCGCTTGGCCGCGTCGTCGAACCGCGACATCATTTCCTCGAAGGGGTTCTCCGCGGCCAGGAAGCGATCCTTCTCCGGGCGGATGACAGTCTGCCTGGGGCGAACGCTGCTCGAAGTCATATCGTCTCCGGTGATTCGTTACAGGCGCTCGGCAGGCGTCACGACTGCCTCGAGCGCGGCGGCGACCGCTTCGCCGCCGGTTTCCCACGTGAGGCCGAGCACCGCCACGAGCGGCTCCGGGGCTTCCGCAGGCCAGCGGTCCCGGAGCTTGACGGCATCCTTCTCCGTGATCACAACGTGGTCGGCTCGCCGAGCGGCATGGGCCAGCCAGGCGATGTCTTCATCCACGAACTGGTGATGGTCCTTCCAGGTGGCCACCTGCACTGCGGCCCCGGTTCCCTTGGTCTGCGAAACGAATGCCTCGGGGTCTGCGATCGCCGAAGCGACGACCACTCGTTTTCCGGCCAGTTCGCTGGGCAGAACCGATCGGGCCGAGCAGAGGCCATCCAGGCGCGACAAGCCGAGGTGCGCTATGGCGACCGGGCGCGCGGCGATGGTGCGAATCTCATCCGCCAACGCCTCGGCCGCCTCCGGTGCCGCGCGCTTCCGGGTCACGACGATCAGATCGGCGCGTTGGGCGGCACTCAGACTCTCCCGCCACGGACCCGCGGGCAGTGGCCACCGGACGGCCCGGGTCGTCTCCGCGCTCACGACCAGGATGTTCAAGTCACGCCGCACGTCGAGCCGCTGATAGGCGTCGTCGAGCACCAGGACAGTCGCGCCGCGCCCCAGGGCCCGTTCCGCGCCGGCAGCGCGATCCCGGTCCACGATGACGTGCGCCTGGGGGAGCGCTCGGGCGTGTACCAGCGCCTCGTCGCCGCCACCATACCGCCGAAGCAGGATGCCAGGGACCAGGCCGCGGTCAGCGTAAAATCGGGCGACCCACATCGCCATGGGCGTCTTCCCGGATCCACCCACCGTGAGATTCCCTACCGCTACTGCCGGAAGCGGGAGGTCGGCGATGGGGAAGAGCCCATGCTGATACCCCAGGGTGCGCAGGCTCATCGCGGTGCGCCAGACCGCGGAGAGCGGAAGCAGCGCCAACCGAGCGAGGCGTGCGTCCAGGCGACGGCTGGTCCAGAGCCAGCGAATCAGGCGGTGAGTGTCGCCGCGCCGTCCGGCCATGATGCCATCCTTGCCGCTTCGTCGAGGGCCTCGGTTGCCAGCGCTGTCGCGGCCGGGCTCGCTGGGCCCGGCTCGACCTCGAACGGCTCTCCGTACGCCACCCTGACCCGCGCGAACGGTGCTGGGACCAGGAAGGCATCCCAGGACCTGGCGTGCCAAGCGGGGCGTGCGTCGGCATGCACCGGCAACACCAAGGCTCCGGCCCGCGCCGCGGCGACGAGGGCCCCGGCCTTCAGGGTCCGGCGGGGGCCGCGCGGGCCGTCCGGCGTGATGCCAACGATGTTGCCCCGCTCCAAGGCGCGCACCGCACCCAGGAGCGCGCGCCGCCCCCCGCGCGTGCTCGATCCGCGAATCACGCCGTAGCCCAGCGAGGTGGCGAACCGCGTCAGGTACTCGCCATCGCGCGCCTCGCTGATCACCGCCTGAATCTGCCGGTGGCGGTGGAGCCACATCACGGGCAAGAGCGCGTCGTGCCAACACAGCAGGACGAATGCGCGCCCGGTGTGGGCCACCGAGGCCCACCGGTGCCGGTGAAGGACATCGACCCGCCAGGACCGGGCGAGAAGCGTCACTGCGCTCGCCCCGTAGCCCTCGACCAACGCCCGCCCCAAGCCGGTCATACGGGCACCAGGTCGAGGGCGAGGCGCGCCACCCGGTCGGCCACGCCTGGAGCGCCCAGGCGCTCCCGTGCCCGCTTGAACCCAAGGCGCTGGGCGGTGGCGTTGGCGCTGGCCGGCTCTAGGAGCAGGCGCAGGGCGGCGAGGATGGGGGCCGCCACCACCGGCCTGCGCCAGAACTCCGGGACCAGCGCCTCGCCCAGAACGAGGTTGACGAGGCTGATCTGATCCACCGTCAGCATGCGGCTGACGACCTCATATGTGGTGCGCCGGGTACGGTAAGCAACCACCAGCGGCGTACCCACACACGCGGCCTCCAGCGATGTCGTCCCCGATTTCACCAGGGCCGCCGTTGCGGCGGCCATCACCTGATCTGCGGCTCCGCGCACCACTCGAAGATCGCCGGGGTCGGGATAGTGGCCCTGGGCGGTGCCGGCCACAAGCACCTGATCGCAGCGCCCCTCCGCCAGTAACCGGCGGGCAACTTCTCGGAACAAGGGCCAGTGGAGTGAGATCTCGGCGTTGCGACTGCCGGGAAAGATAGCGAGGACGGTTGCACCCGGCGCCAGGGACAGGGCAGCTCGTGCATCCGCTTGTGATGGCCACCGGCGGTCCAGGAGCGGGTGTCCCACGAAGCTGCATTGCACGCCGCGGGCCGCAAACCACTCCTGCTCGAATGGGAGAATGGCCGCCACGCGATCCGCTGACCGTCGCAGCCGCCCGATGCGACGGCCGTGCCACGCCCAGAGCTGAGGTGCGATGTACTGCAGTACCGGTACACCCCGGGCGCGCAGGGCCGCCCCCAGGCGCAGGTGAAACCCGGGGTAGTCGATGAGGATCGCGAGCCGGAAGCGGCCTGTCTCGGCGTCGCGTACCAGGTCGCGCAGGAGAGACCAATGCCTCGGGATGGCGCGCGCGATCTCCAGGAGCCCCATCGCGGCAAGCCCCTCGATGCCGCGCCGGAGTCGGACCCCCGCGCCCGCCATCAGCGGACCGCCACAACCCTCCAACTCGAGGCCAGGTTGGGCCCGCTTGAGGGCGGCGACCAGGCAGGCCCCATGCGCATCGCCAGACGGCTCACCAGCCGAGACCAGCACCGTGGCCTGATGGGTGACGGTCACACGCCGGGGAGGGCCGGCATGGGCGGCTGGCGAACGGCTTCGGCTACGCGGAGGGCCAGGTCCAACGCGAGGCGACCCTCTAGGCCGGTTACGATGTCCTCCCGCTCGCCACGGACGGCTTGGAGGAAGGCCGCCAGTTCGAGCCGCAGGGCATCGGATGGCGGCGCCTCTAGAGCCACCCGCTCGGTCACGTTGCGGAGGTCACCCGGCGCTCCGGCAGCTGCCGGCCGGCGGAGACGGATGAACTCGCCCCGCCCTGCCGCCAGATCGAGTTCCAGGCAACCGTACTCCTGGTAGATCCTCAGACGGCGGACCCGGTGTTCGGCGATACGCGATGCGGTTACGCTGGCGATCAGGCCGGAGGCGAACTCGACCCGGGCGTGGGCCACATCGAGGTGCGGTGACATCACGGCGGCGCCATTGGCGCGAACATCGGTGGCCTCCGAGCCATCAGCCAAGTGAAGAATCAGGTCGAGATCGTGGATCATCAGGTCGAGGACCACGGGGACATCGCTTCCCCGGATCTGAAAGGGTGCCAGCCGCTCGCACTCGATGAAGAGGGGCTGGTCGAGGTACGCGGCCGCCGCGCGGAGGGCGCGGTTGAATCGCTCCACATGACCCACCTGCAGCACGACACCTCCCGCCTCGGCCGCGGCCAGGAGGTCATCGGCCTCTCGGCGGGTGGCCGCGAGGGGCTTTTCCATCAGGACCGGCCTGCCTGCGGCGAGCGCAGCGAGGCCCACTTCCGCGTGAACCGGGGTCGGAACCGCGATGGTGACGGCCCGACACCGGTCCAGCAATTCCTGTCGGGAGCGGCAGGCTCGCGTTCCCAGCGCCCGGGCGACCTGCTCCGCGCGGTCACGCCGGATGTCATAGACTCCCTCGAGCTTCACTCCCGGCATGGACGCGAGGTGCCGAGCGTGGTGCCAGCCCAGGACACCGACGCCAACCACGCCAACCGGGAGCGGTTCCGTCATGCGGGAACGCCTCGGCGAGCAGCGGCGACAAAATCGAGGAAGCGACGGACCTCAGGAGTCGTCAGCGCCTCGGGCTCGAGCTCGGCGAGGGCCTGTGCCCGAGGCACGGGTGCGTTGAACACCAGCCGATAGGCCCGCTTGAGGGCGGTGATCGTTTCGGGCCGAAAGCCCGCCCGATGCAGGCCGACGGAGTTGAGGCCGAACAGCTCGACCGGGTTGCCGACTGCCTTCACGTAAGGCGGGATGTCCTGGTTTACCCGCGAGGCGCCGCCGACGAAGGCGAGAGTGCCAACCGTGACGAACTGATGTATGGCGATGAGACCGCTCAAGCTCGCGCGCTCCTCGATGATGACATGTCCGGAGAGCTGGGTCGCATTGGCAATGGTTACGCCGTCCGCGACCTGACAGTCGTGGGCCACGTGCACGTAGGTCATGAGAAAGCAATCTGCGCCAATCCGGGTCGTTCCGGTCGCGGCGGTGCCGCGGCTGACCGTGCTGAATTCGCGGATCACGGTCCGCGCTCCTACCTCGACCCAGGTCTCTTCGTCGTGGAACTTGATGTCCTGTGGCGCTCCGCCAAGTATCGCACTGGCACCGATCGTTACCAACGGGCCGAGCCGAACGTTTCGCTCGAGTACGACATGGGGGCCGATGCGACATCCGTCGCCCAGTTCGACCCCCGGCCCGATCACAGCGTACGGGCCGATCTCGACGCCCTGCCCCACATGGGCCCCAGGGTCAACGACCGCCGACGCATGGATCGACCGGGTCACTCGTCCACCAGGCAGGCCATCATCTCGGCCTCGGTCGCAACCTGGCCATCGACGAAGGCGGTGCCCTTCATCCGGGCCACTTTCCCGCGGAACTGCAGCATCTCGACCTCCATGCGCAGTTGGTCGCCGGGGACTACCGGGCGCCGGAACTTGACGTTGTCCAGCGCCATGAAGTAGACGACCTTGCCCTCCCGATCGGGGACCTGTTCCATCAGAAGTACCCCGCCTGTCTGGGCCATTGCCTCCACGATGAGCACGCCGGGCATGATCGGATGTCCGGGGAAATGTCCCTGGAAGAAAGGTTCGTTGATGGAAACATTCTTGATGCCAACAATTCTTCGCGTGCCTTCAACCTCGAGGATTCGGTCCACGAGGAGGAGGGGGTACCGATGAGGCAGCCGGTCGAGGATTGCCCGGACGTCCATCATGCTTCCTCCGTGAAGTGTGCCGCGTGTGCGATGGCGCGGGCGCATGCCAGATTGCCCCGGTGGCTGGGGCGGTACGCGGCGATGCGCAGGGTCAACCGCGCTTCGAGCAAGGCCAGGTCTCCGATGAGGTCACCCGCCTTGTGCCGCGCGAACTCGTCAGGCCAGCGAAGGGTCGTATTCAACACGGTGCCTTCGTCAAGCAGAATGCCGCACTCGGCCCCGGCGCCCGCCAGCAGCCCCCGGCCGCGCAGCGGCTCGATCTCGCCCAGAAAGCCGTAGGTGCGCGCCCGCTGGATGTCCCGCCGGAAGGAGTCCGCTGTCACCACCACTTCCACCGTCTGGCGGCCGATCACCGGCTCGAGGTACTCGAGGGTCACCTCCAGCCCGAAGACCTCATGCGGTGACACGATGTAATGCGCGTCTCCCTCCGTGATCCGCAGGAGCG
>Ga0335081_10005246_pt1 | contig 20499 bp, 16 predicted proteins | sample Lox_Sample_35_FD_206713 | JGI IMG/M metagenome (GOLD analysis project Ga0335081, IMG submission 206713) | Soil microbial communities from Loxahatchee National Wildlife Refuge, Florida, United States - Lox_Sample_3.5 | ecosystem: Environmental > Terrestrial > Soil > Wetlands | place: USA... | reverse complement strand
ACCTACACCGGGCAATTCGCCTTCGTCTACATCGAGCCGAAAAGCAATCCCGGACAGTACGACCAGGAAATCTTCCTCGCCACCCACGAATGGGAGCCGTTTTTCACCACGGCGGAGGAAGGCGAGGAGATGGACGCCCAACAGAAGGCAGCAATGGCGGCCAAGCCCAAGGACGAAAAACCCAACGGGTGGGAGATCGGATATCAGAAGTTCACGATCAACGGAAAGTGCCTGGGATACGGTGAGCCGGTACGGGTGAAACAGGGCCAGCGCGTCTTGTTTCATTTCCTCAACGCCAGCGCCACCGAAATCATCCAACTGGCGCTGCCCGGCCATCGATTTCAGGTGGTCGGACTGGACGGCAACCCGGTTCCGCATCCGCGGGAGGTGGATGTGCTGGAACTGGGAACGGCCGAGCGCATCGATGCGGTGGTGGAGATGAAGAACCCGGGAGTATGGATTCTGGGCACTCCGCACGATGACGACCGGCAGAACGGCATGGGGATCGTGGTGGAGTACGCCAACCAGGGAGGAAAGCCGCGCTGGGTCAAGCCTCCCAAAGCAGCCTGGGATTACGCCGCTTTTGGAGAGCCGCGGCAGAATCCCGCACCCGACGAGACCATCCCGCTGGTGTTCGGAAAGATCAACGGCGGCACGGGAGGTTTCAACCGCTGGACGATTAACGGGGTGCCATACGATCCGAAGTCCGATCCGCGGAGGCTGCAGAAGGGCAAGCGGTACCGGCTGGTGTTCGACAACCAAACGGATGATGCCCACCCCGTACACCTGCACCGCAACAGCTTCGAGCTGACGAATGTCCACGGCGCCGCCACCGGGGGCGTGTTCAAGGATGTGGTGGTGGTGAAGGGGTTCAAAAAGATCGAGGCCGATTTTGCGGCCTCCCGGGAGGGCTTGACGCTGTTCCACTGCCATCAGCAGTTGCACATGGACTACGGGTTCAAGCTCTTGTTGAACGTGGTGTAGCGGAATCTTCCGGCCGCTTAGCGCAGGGCGTTGACGTTCACCGTGTTCCACCCGGGAGTAGTCCGGCGGTTGGTGGTCAGGATCGCGGCAGCCCGCTTTTCGGCGGCTTTGGCTTCATCCTTCCGATTCAGCCGCCTCAGGACCGCGGCATAGACTTGCAGATACGAGCTCACCCGCGGATGTCCGGGGCCGTAAATAACTTCCGCGCTGGCGACTGTCTGCTTTGCGAGAACCTCCCCTTCGAGCGGCCGGCCGGTCAGCGAGTAGAGACTGCCCAGGACGCACATGGCGTTGAGACGATCGGGTTCGCCCACGTTCGGGTTGCGGCTCAGTATCTGCCAGGCGCGCTCGGCATACCGCAAGGCCTCGCTGTAGCGGCCGGCCTTGCTCAGCATGGCGGCCATCGGGATCAGAGCGGAGGCCAATATCGGATGGTCGGGACCCTCGCGTGCCTCCAGGATGCCGATAGACCGGTTGATGAGGGCTTCGGCTTCACCCGGCCGGTGAGTATGCTCGCAGGTGACCGCGAGGTCGATCATCGTGGTGGCCAACGCCTCCTGATTGGCGGGTTCGACGCTTTCGAGCAGCTTGAGCGAGTGGCGAATGAGCTTGTCTGCCTCCCGGAAGCGGCCCTGCTCGAGGTAGGTCTCGCCCAGGTGGGATTCGACCACCGCTACCGGCGCGGTGTCCTTCTGGCCGGCCTTATGAAACTGCGAGAGAGCTTCCGTCTCCAGCCGCTCGGCCTCGGCAAAGTTCGCGAGGTCCTGTTCGGTGGCCCCCAAATCGTCGAGCACTACTGCCACGAAGAGGCTTGCGGGATCGCGCTGGCGCGCATCGCGCAGAATTTCGTTCAGGGCCCTTTCGGCCTCGCGGTAATTGCCCGAGGCGCGCAATTGGCGCGCGTCCGCCAGCCTGTCCTGGAAATTTGTGTGCTGTCCGTAGGCACTTGCCATCAGCGCGCCACAAACAGAAAGACCCATCCACCGGGTTGTCAGTCGAGACACTCAGAGCCTCACTCTCCGCGCACACACTCGTCTCAGATTGTCCGCGAAAGTCAGTTCAGTTACTGACCCAACAACCCCGCTGCCGGTTTGACGAAACACCGGCCAATCGGTCTTCAAAAATCTGTACCGGGCGGCGCACGGACCACGCTGTCCGCTATGTTAAGAGGTGACCCGATGCACAAAGCCATCATTTTCGACTTGGGCAAGGTACTGATCCATTTTGATTTCAGGCGCGGTTACCGGGAACTGGAAGGTCTGTGCCCGTACCCGGCGGAGGAGATCCCCAAACGCCTGGCCGGCACCGGACTGGTGCCGCGCTTCGAGACGGGGCTGATCGAGCCGCGCGATTTCGTGGAGCAGATCTCGCGAGTGCTCGACCTGCGCGTCGATTACCAACGGTTCTGCGAAATCTGGAGCGGCATCTTCCGCCACACGCTGGTGCCGGAGAGCATCCTGCAAGGGCTGGCCGCGCGCTATCGCCTGCTGCTGATGTCCAATACCAACGCCCTTCATTTCGAGATGATCCGCAGGAATTACCCGCTCATCCGGCACTTCCACGATCTGATCCTCTCTTACGAAGTAAAGGCCATGAAGCCCAGCCCCGAAATTTACCAGGCTGCCGTGGCGCGGGCGGCTTGCCGGCCGGAGGAGTGCTTCTTCACCGACGACATACCGGAATATGTGGAAGCGGCGCGGCGGCTGGGTATTGACGCGGTGCAATTCCAGTCGGCGGGGCAGTTGGAAGAGGAACTGAAGCAGCGCGGAATCTCGTGGTAATCAGCACCGGGCCGGCCGTGCTATAGTAACTCCCTAAGGGATGCTGGCCGGTCATCACAGTCTTCGTACCATGCGCAGCCCGATTGCGGCTTTGCTCGCGTTGCTGCTGTCGATTGCTTCCTGCGTGCCGGTAGCGGTGCGGATCGTGAACGAATCCACCCGAGCCTGTTGTCCCATCCATGCCAAGGGGTGCTGCCACAAGGGCAGCGGGAAACCAGCCGGCGTTCCGATGTTTTCCAGCCGCTCCTGCGACGACAATTGCGGCGCGCCGGTCCTGGCCGGCGGCAGCATGAGTGCGTTCGTCGGACCTGCTACGGCCGCATCAGCACCATTGGCGGACACTCCCAGCCAGGTGCGGATGCGGGAGTCCGTCGCGCCCCGTTACCTTTCCCACGCCGCCCGCCGGCAACGTCCGCCTCCTTCCCCGCCCAGCGCCTGATCCGTTTCTTGGCTTGGTTTAGGGAAGGGAGATAGTTGATTCCTCGCAACAATTCGGGGAAGTTCCGGTTTGGCCTCGGCGGGCGTCCGGCCGTGGCTGCCGTTCTGGCGCTGGCGCTGCTGGCGCCGTGGCTGCAGGGGTTTGTCCTGCTGCAAGCCCGCGGATGCGGTACCCGTTGCCAACATTCCTGCTGCCTGCGCTCCGGACACCATAACCATCCGCAGGGTCCGCAATGGACTTCCACATGGCAGTGCCCGGCAGGCTGCCGTGCATTCGCAGGGCCGCGGAACATGCCGGCGGCCGGCTCAGCCGGGTGCAGCCGCTTTGTGGGTCCGGCCTTCTTCAGTTACCGGCTTTCCGTGCCGCCCGGTTTCGCGTGGAGACTGCGCGGCGCTGCATCCCCCCACTTTCAAAGACCTCCTCCGCTGCCCGTGTAGTTCCGCACTCGGCCCCATTGGCAGTCAGAGAAGAAAGAGGACGGTAGATGCAATTGCGATTTCTGATCAGTGTAACGTTCCTGTCGCTGGGCGCGCTCGGCGCCTACGCGCAGGAGTCCATCCAATATGGAAGTATCAGCGGCCGGGTGCTGGACGCCACCGGGGCGGTGATTGAGGCCGCCAAAGTGAGTGTGCGGCAGAAGGAAACCAACATCAGCGCGACGGAGTTGACCGACAAAGAAGGCAGATTCCGTTTCGCTTACCTGAAGGTTGGGGAATATGAGATTCGAGTGCAGCGGCCCGGTTTTGCAGAGGCGGTCCGGTCCGCAACCGTGGATGCCGGCTCGGCTTACGAGTTCCCGATCGAACTGAGCGTCGCGTCAACCGAGAGTAACGTCACCGTAACCGGCCACGCAGACCTGCTGGAGACGGCGCGCACGCAGGTCGCCGGCACGGTTTCGCAGGCGGAAGTGAGATCGGTGCCGCTCAACGGCCGCAATCTCCTCGACCTGGCACTGCTGATCCCGGGCGTCTCCCCCACCAACACCGCTGCCAATCAGCTTTTCGCCGAAACGTCGGCGGTTCCCGGCCAGGGGATCTCGGTCGGCAGCCAGCGGAACTTCTCCAACAGCTTCATCGTGGATGGTCTCTCCAACAACGACGACGCGGCCGGCTTGACAGGGGCATTCTACGGTCTCGATGTGGTTGACGAGTTTCAGGTGGTCACCTCCGGCGGGCAGGCCGAATTGGGCCGCGCTCTGGGCGGTTACATCAACGTGGTCACCAAGAGCGGCACCAACACGCTGCACGGCGACGTGTACGGCTACTTCCGCAACCAGCGGCTCAATGCAGCCAACGCGCTGGCGCAGATCGCGCTGCCCGTGACGCAAGCCCAATACGGCGCGAGCCTGGGCGGTCCCATTATTCGCGACCGCACTTTCTATTTCGCCAACTTCGAGCAGCGCGAATTGAACCAGTCGGGCCTGAGCACGATTGCGCCGGCCAACGTGGCTACGATCAATGCGCGGCTCGTGGCGGTGGGCTATCCCGGCCCGCAGATCTCCACCGGCATTTATTCCAACCCGGTGCACAACAGCAACCTTTTCGCCAAGGTGGATCACCAGTTCAGCTCGAGCGACCAGTTGAGCGTCCGGTACAGCCTGTACCACGTGACCGCGACCAACTCCCGCGGGGCCGGGGGCCTGAGCGCGCCCAGCGCATCCGCGAATCTCGACGATACCGACCAGACGATCGCGGTGAGCAACATTGCCACGTTTTCGCCGCGCCTTGTGAACGAAACCCGAGGGCAGTTCACCAACAGCAACCTGGCGGCTCCGCCTTCCGACCGGATCGGCCCGGCCGTCAGCATCTCGGGCGTGGCTTCGTTCGGCACCTTGTCCGGATCGCCTACCGGGCGCCTGAACCGGCTGGGTGAAGTGGTGGATAACCTCTCCTACCAGGCCGGCGCGCACGCCCTCCGCGTGGGCGTGGACTTTCTGTATAACGACGACACGATCACCTTTCCGCGATCCAACCGCGGCAGCTACGCCTTTTCCTCGCTCGCGAACTTCCTGGCCGGAACCTACAACAGCTCGGGCTTCACCCAGACGTTCGCCAACAGCGTGGTGGCGCAGACTAATCCCAACGCCGGGTTCTACGCCCAGGACGAGTGGAAGGCCAGTTCGCGCCTGACCTTCAACCTCGGCCTGCGCTACGATTTGCAGTTTCTCCGCAGTATCGCCACCGAGACCGGCAACGTGTCGCCGCGCGCGGGCTTCGCCTGGACACCGTTTGCCGGCCGAAAGACCGTGATCCGCGGCAGCTACGGTCTGTTTTATGACCGCATCCCCCTTCGGGCGCTGGCAAATGCCCTGCTTTCGGCGAACAACACGACGGATCCCGCGAACTTGAGCCAGATCAGCATCAGCCTGTCGCCCGGGCAGGCGGGCGCCCCGGTCTTTCCGAACATCCTCGGCAGCCTCACCCTGCCCCCCGGCGTGCTGTTCAACTTCAGCACCATGGATCCGCGGATGCGCCACGCCTACTCGGAGCAGGGCAGCCTGGAGATCGAGCGGCAACTGGGCGCTCACAGCACCTTGAGCGCGGGCTATCAGCACGTGCGCGGCCTGCACCTGATCATCTCGGTCAATCAGAACGTCCCCTCCTGCACCGCCGCCGGAACCAACAACGGCTGCCGGCCCAATCCGAACTACGGCAATGACAGCCAGTACTCCTCGCTGGCGGACTCGCACTACGACGGACTGCACGTGTCCTTCCTCCAGCGGCCGGCCGGGTGGGGCAGCTATCGCGTTTCCTACACCTGGTCGAAGGCGCTCGACAACGTGGGCGAATTCTTCTTCAGCGCGCCGATCAACAACTTCAATATCTGGCAGGATTACGGCCGATCCGACGACGACCAGCGGCACCGCCTGGTGTTCGACGGCAACATTCACTCTCCCCTGAGCGCGGGCAAAACCGTGTGGGAGCGCATCAGCCATGGATTTCAATTGAGCACCATGCTGCAGTATTACTCGGCCCTGCCGTTCAATATCACCACCGGCGCCAACACCATCCAGGGAACCGGGGCGCGTCCCACCATCAACGGCGTGTTCATCAACCGCAACGCCGGATCGGGGTTCGATGCTCTCAACCTGAGCGCCAGGCTGAGCCGCGGCTTTCAGATGTCCGAGCGGCTCCGGCTGGAAGCCCTGGCGGAAGGCTTCAACCTCACCAATCATTTAAACGGCGTCACCTTGAACGGCGTTTTCGGCACGGGTGTGTACCCCACGAATCCGTTGCCCACCTTCCGGCAGATCACGGCTGTCAACGATTCCCGTTCGCTGCAGTTGGCTCTGCGTCTGCGCTTTTAAAAGGAGAATCTGATGATTCCGACTCTGCTCTTTGCGATCATGACGACCCACCTGGGCCCCATGGCCCCGGATTCCCCGGCGCGCGAACCGCAGATCGCCGCCAGCGCGTCCATCACGGCCGTGGCCTTCGGCGCCGGCAAGGCAATCTATTTCAGCTCCTCGCGAGATGGAGGCCGGACGTTCACCGCTCCGGTGAAGGTGGTGGAAGCCGGCATCGTCCCACTGACCCGGCACCGCGGCCCGCGCATCGCGCTTTCCGGCAACGCCATCGTGATCACCGCAGTGGTGGGCAGCAAGCCGGAGGAAGGGGGCCACGCTCACGGGCTCCCGTCCGACGGCGACCTGCGCGTCTGGCGCTCCGAGGACGGAGGAAAAACGTGGTCCGCGGGCAATCCCGTCAACGACGTCCCCGCATCGGCTACCGAAGGATTGCACGCACTGGCCTCCGACGGCAAAGGCACGCTCTTCGCCGTGTGGCTCGACAAACGCGGAGCTAAAGGGACCAAGCTCTACTCAGCTCGTTCCACCGACGGCGGCATCACATGGTCCCGGAATGTCGCCGTGTACCAGTCTCCCGGCGGCTCCATCTGCGAATGCTGCCATCCTTCCGCGGCCATCGACGCCGCGGGCCAACTTCTGGTGATGTGGCGGAACTCGGTGGATGGCTCGCGCGATCTGTACCTCACCACCTCTCGCGATGGCGCGAGCTTCTCGACCCCTCGCAAGCTGGGCAACGGCACCTGGAAGCTGAATGCCTGTCCGATGGACGGAGGAGGCCTTGCGGCATCGTCCAACCGGATCGTTACCGCGTGGCGGCGGGACAGCGACGTCTTTCTGGCGGAACCTGGCCAGGCGGAACGCCAAATCGGAACCGGCAAGGATGTGGCCCTCGCGCTCGACGGCGGCCGCACCTACGTGGCTTGGGTCGAAGGCTCGCAGGTGGACGTGTGGACTGACGGCAAGGTGGAGGTACTCTCCAAGTCCGGCGCGTTTCCGGCACTCTCGCAGTTGCCGGGAGGCGGCGTGCTGGCCGCATGGGAAGAGGATGGCGCCATCCAGATCCGGCGCCTGCCGTAGCACACGAACGTGAATCGCACCCGCGCCAGTTGGAATTCGAAAGGTACCCGACAGGGCCTGCGTGTCGTAGCGTCCGTCGTCCTCGTACTGGCGCTGTTATCCCCGCTCGCCTCCGGCTTCGTGGCCGGTTTCGAAGTTCGGAATTCCGATTGCGGCATGAACTGCTGCCGGAAGGCGCAGCATTGTTCCCGGCATTCGCATCCCGGGCAATCCGGTTGGACCGCGTCTCCGTCCTGCCCCAAAGGCTGCGGACTGGGCACCGGCCGGGTTGGATCGTCCGTGGCGGGCGACCCCGTCAGATTCTCCGTGTACGGCCCGCCTGCGCGCGCCGCCATCTTGCAGTTGTGTTCCCTGCAGCAGCCGGCGCGATCCGGCTACGAGTTCGCCCTCTTCGCCAGGCCTCCTCCCTCGCGCTGACTCTCTCGCGGCTTTTGTAAGATTCCCGCTCCCGATTGGGGCGGAGTGTCTCACGTTCATCTGGCAAAAAGGAGTGCTCTATGAAGCTGACGACGATATTTGCAGCTCTTTTGTTGACGACGAGTAACACAAGCGCGGCCGACCAACAGGTGGCCGTACGTTTTCAAGCCATGGTTGGCGGCGAAAAGTTCGCCTGCGGCCATACCTATCCCGGAATCGGTACCACCTCTTCGACTCTCTCGCCGCGCGATTTCCGGTTCTACGTGCATAATGTGGCGCTCATCGACGATACGGGCAAGCCCGTCCCTCTCCAGCTCACGCAGGAGGGCAAGTGGCAGTTGGACGATGTCGCGCTGCTCGATTTCGAGGATGCCACGGGCGGATGCGCGAACGGCACGCCCGACACCAACGACCGGGTTGTCGGCACGGTCCCCGAAGGCCGCTACACCGGCTTGCGCTTCACCCTCGGGGTACCGTTCAACAAGAACCACACCGATCTGACGGCCCAGCCTCCGCCGCTGAACCTCACGGCTCTGGCCTGGGTATGGAATGCCGGGCGCAAGTTCGCGCGCCTCGACTTCTCCAGCACGGGCATGCCGCGCGGCTATTCCGTTCACCTGGGAAGCACCGGGTGCACGCCCAACAACTCCAAGGTCACTCCTCCCGAGCAGTGCAGCCAACCCAACCGGGTCGATGTCGAGTTTTCCGGGTTTGATGCGCAGACGGACGTGGTGCTGGCGGACCTGGCGGCGTTGCTGCAGGACTCGAACATCGACACCAACCAGCCAAACACGCCCGCCGGCTGCATGTCCGGACCGGAGGACCGCGATTGCGCCGGGCTGTTCGCCAATTTTGGCTTGCCGTTCGCAGGCAAGCCGGCCGGGAAGCAAACCTTCTTCCGAAGAGCCGCGAACAGCCCCAAGCGTTCCTCGGAGGCCGGCAACTGAGGCGGATATGCGCAAGCTGCCAATCCTGTTTTGGATTGCCTGCCTTCCGGGGTACGCCCACGATGCGCACGGACACTCCACTGCACCGCCCGAGGCGCGGCTGCTGAGATCGCCGCTAGCCGCCACCGATGAACAGGCTGATGCCGCGGAGCCCGTCTACGGCCGGCTCTGTGCGGGCTGTCACGGTGCAGACGGCAAGGCACACACTGCGGTGGCCGCCAGGCTTGCCGTGCACCCGACCAATCTGTCGGAGTACCTGATGGAATCCATGCGGGATGGCGAGATCTTCTGGGTCATCGGCAACGGTATTGGCCAAAACATGCCCGCATTCGCCTCCCGGTTGGACGAGACCCAACGGTGGCAACTGGTGCAATATGTGCGCCGCCTCCGGCTTCGGCAGAGGGTCGTCGAGAAGGCCAGGCTCGGACCATACGAATGGAACTTGCCGCCCGGCTTTCCGCTGCCCAACGTGCCGCCGGACAATCCTATGACCCGGGAAAAGGTGGAACTGGGCCGGTACCTTTTCTATGACAAGCGTCTCTCGCTGAACCAGACTCAGGCCTGCGCCACCTGTCATCGCCAGGAGCGGGCCTTCACCGACGGGCGCGCCCGCGGGCGCGGTTCTACCGGCGAGTTGCACCCTCGCGGACCCATGAGCCTGGTCAACGTGGCGTACAGCCCCGTGCTCACCTGGGCCAATCCCCTGGTGCGCACACTGGAGGCGCAGGCGCTGGTTCCGCTGTTCGGCGAGAACCCCATCGAACTGGGAATGGTGGGCAAGGAGACTCTCCTCCTGGATCGCCTCAAGAGCGATGCCCGCTACCGCAAGTGGTTTCCGGCGGCATTTCCGTCGGAAGCCGACCCGTTCACCATTCGCGCCGTGACCCAGGCGATTGCCTCTTTCGAACGCACCATCCTGTCGGGCGATTCGCCCTACGACCGCTACCGCAACGGAGACGATCCCGGCGCCATCTCCGAGTCCGCCCGGCGGGGCGAAGCGCTCTTCTTCAGCGAACGGCTGGAATGCTTCCATTGCCACGGCGGCTTCAACTTCACCGGCACCGTGGACTACCTCGACAAGGGCTTTGCGGAAGTCGAGTTTCACAATACCGGCCTCTACAACCTGAAGGGGAAGTTCTCCTACCCGGCGCCCAACCTTGGCCTCTACGATTTCACGCATCAGGAGGAAGATGTCGGCAAGTTCAAAGCGCCAACCCTGAGGAACATTGCCCTGACTGCACCCTATATGCACGATGGCAGCATTCGAACCCTGGAGGAAGCGGTAGATCACTACCGTGCGGGCGGCCGTACGATTGCCGGCGGCGCCTACGCCGGGGTGGGCTCCGAGAACCCGAACAAGAGCGAGTTCGTCAAGCCCTTCGAGTTGAGCGCCTCGGAAAAAGACGACCTGCTGGCCTTCCTGCGCTCCCTGACGGACCGCTCGATCCTTACCGACCCCGGACTATCCGACCCGTTCGCGCCCGCCGCGACGCGCGCCACCCCGCCTGCGCCACGGTACGTGCTGCACGGCGAGGTGGTCCACGTCTACCCGGATGCCGGCGCGGTGACGCTGTATCACGACGAAGTACCGGGACTGCTCCGCGCCATGAAAGCGCCGTATCCCATGGCCTTTCTGGTGCCTGACAAAGACGCGTTGAAAACACTGAAGCCCGGGCAGAGCATCTCTGCGTACGTCCGCCGTCAGGGCGCGGACTACGTGCTCGAGGCTTTACATGGAGAAGCCAGGAGGGGTCAAGAATGAGGAAAATTCGCAGGCATGGCGTGATGGCGATTGTGCGTCTGACGGTTGTGGCCGGACTCGCTTCCGCGCTATCTCAAGCGTGGGCGACGCCACCCCAGGCGGACAGCCGGCTGCGGCAGGCCGAGGACGACTACCGGCGCGGTTTACAGGCTGCGGATGGCATCGGCAGACCGCAAGACTATGTCGACGCCGCAAAGTACTACCGAAAAGCAGCCGAGAGCGGGTATGTCCCGGCGCAATACAATCTGGCTTACCTTTACGAGAACGGTTTGGGCGTAATGCAGGATTTCGCCCAGGCCGCCGCCTGGTATCGCAAGGCCGCCGATCAGGGAGACGCGGAAGCGCAGAACAACCTTGGCACGCTGTATTCCACCGGTCAGGGGGTTCCCCACGACGATGCGGAAGCGGTGCGTCTGTACAGTCTGGCCGCCGCTCAGGGCGATCCGGAAGGCACCACCAACCTCGCCTCCATGCTCCTGCGGGGACGAGGCGTGGCGCGCGACACAGCCCGGGCATTCCAACTGTTCTCGAAGGCCGCCCGCAGCGGCTTCGCGGTAGCCCAGAATAACCTTGCCTTGATGTACGCCAACGGCGAAGCCTGCAGGCGCGATTTCATCCAGGCATACGCCTGGCTGGATGTGGCCGCCGACGGGATTCCGAATGCCGCGGTGGTGCGCGATGCCCTCTCGAAACAGTTGACGCCCGCGCAGGTCACCGAAGCGCGGCGGGTTGCGGTGCAGAAACGGAAGGAACTGGAAGGAAAGGACGGCAAGACACGATGACCCGACGAAAACTACTCGAACTGGCAGCGGTGAGCGCGGCGGCCGGCGAAATGCAGGCCGCCGAGCCGCCGTTTTCCTTGCCTAAACTCCCCTACGCTTACGACGCTCTGGAGCCCTATATCGACGCCCAGACCATGCAGATCCATCACGACAAGCATCATCAGGCCTACGTGGACAACCTGAACAAAGCCATCGCGGGCGACGCGGCACTCTCCACCCTGACCGTCGAACCACTGCTGGAACGGCTGGACACGCTGCCCGCCAACCTGCGGACGGCGGTGCGCAATCAGGGCGGCGGACACGCCAATCACTCGCTCTTCTGGCAGACGCTCTGTCCCGCCTCGAAAAGCGGAAAACCAGCGGGCGGGCTGGCCTCCGCTATCACCCGGACCTTCGGCGGACAGGACAAGTTCGAGGGCCAGCTCCGCGCCGCCGCGACCGGTGTCTTTGGCAGCGGCTGGGCGTGGCTGTCGCTCGACTCCACGGGCAACCTGATTCTCGATACCGCCCCGAATCAGGACAGCCCGCTGCTTGCCAAACGCCGGCCCTTGCTGGGGATCGACGTCTGGGAACATGCCTATTACCTCAAGTATCAGAACCGGCGGGCCGACTACCTGGCCGCCATTCTCCACGTCATCAACTGGGATTTCGTTTCGCAGCGATATTTGCAACTGGTGCGGTGAAGGGTCTGGAGGAGGAGATATGCGCAAATCCGCAATCGCGGCACTCCTGGCGGGGCTGGCCGCCGTCCTGGGCTGTCGCGAGGCGCCGCGAAGGATCGCGGTCCAGACCTTGCTGTCTCCGGTAGCGGGCGCCGCGCTGGTTCCTCAAGTAGCCCGACTCGCTCGTGGAAGGATATTGCTCAGTTGGCAGACTCCTTTGAATGGCGGCGGCTACGCCTTCCAGATGGCTATTCAGCAGGCAGATGGATGGTCGGAGGTTCGCACAATCGCGAGCGGGCCGGGTCTGAGCATGTTCGGAGCCGACTTGCCGGGTGTCGCCGAATTGCCGGGCGGAGCGCTCCTGGCTTACTGGGAGCTCAAGGATTCGCGGGAGGGAGACCCTTATGCCACCACCATCCAGACCGCACTGTCAAACGACGACGGCCGGACCTGGAGCACCGCGGCGGCGCCATACGGTGATAACTGGGCCGGCCAGCATAGCTTTCTATCGTGGTTTCCCAACGGAGACGGTGGGGTCGGGCTGGTGTGGCTCGATGCGAGCGAGCATTCGAAAGTCCGGCACACATCGATGAGCCACGCCGGGCAAGGCGGCGGCGCCACCGGCGCCACCGGCTCCATCGGCCTCCGCTATGCGGGCATCGATCGGCAAGGCCGGGTTACCGGCGGGTCCTTCATCGATCCGATCACCTGCGAGTGCTGCCCGACCAGCGCCGCGGTTACCCCGCGCGGCCCCGTGGTGGTCTACCGGGGCCGTCAAGACCCGCCTGGAACCAAGCCCTCCGAAGTTCAGGGTAACCGGCCCACGGTCCGCGACATTTACATTACCCGCCTGGATAGAGGGCGCTGGACGGCGGCGCATAAGGTCCACGCGGATAACTGGGTGATCAACGCGTGTCCCGACAACGGGCCGGCGGTTGATGCTGTCGCCAATGCCGTGGCCGTGGCATGGTGGACGCGCGCCAATGGCATCCCGAAGGTTCAGGTTGCGTTCTCTTACGATGCCGGTGAGACGTTCGGACCGGCGATTCGCGTGGATTCGGGAAAAGGCGAAGGGCAAGTGACGCTGGCTCTCCTGCCGGGGGGCAAAGATGCCGTGATCGGCTGGGCCGAGGACGGTCAAACCTGGGCACGGTGGGTTACCTCCACCGGGCTGGCAGGACCAGCGGCGGTTCTTGGCCGTGCCCGTGCCCATTCCCGTCTTCCGAAATGGATTGCGGAGAATGGCGGCGTAACAGCAGCCTGGACATCGAAGGAGGGCTTGGATCCTCACGTGGCATTATCCAGACTCGGCTTTTGATCAGCGTCCCGGCGCGGCGCCATAAGGCCGGGCATCTTTCTGGCCGAGCCCAAAAAAACCGGACGCCCTTGGGAGGGCGCCCGGCGAGGAGCACTTGTAATCTGCTCGGAGATTCAGGTTACAAGCGTGGAGGAGACTGTCAACGACAGAGGTAGAGGAGGAAATCCGTTACGCCAGCAGGCCTCCGTGCCCCAGGCAGGCCACTTCCCACCCCGTTACGTGGTAGCGAGCGAGCAGAGGAGGCAGAATGAGATCGACAACGTTGACCTTCGCCGACCGGAAACATCCCGGGGCGGAAACCATGGGCACTTCATCCTTGTAGGTCATGAGCAGGAGGTTTCCTGGTTCGACGGGAGCCAGGAAGCGCTCCACCTGGCCGCCGACCCGCATCATGGCTTGGCCAATCACATCCTCCGGACCGGCGGGCGCCGTGGTGGAGGCTACCAGAATCACGCAAGGCTTGGAGCGGAGGAGGTGCTGAAGGCAGCGGGCGACCGAGTTCTCGTCCTCGGTGCAGGAGAGAACGAAGTTGGCGTTGACGCCGAGGCGTTCCAGGCGCTGCCGCATGATGTTTTCGAAAAGCTGGCGCGCCCTCTCACCGCTGATCGGGTCGGTGTAGAGAACTCCAACACTCGGGCTGCGGACCGGGCGGGCCTGGAGGATCGGGCCGCGTTCCTTCAGGATGGTGATGAGCGCTTCCAGTTGTTCCTTGGCGACGGCGAACGGGGCGCTCTTTACAGTGGCGATGCGCTGCCCCGCGACGGCGTAGCTGAAATTGAGAGAAGTAGCGATCACTACGCTGGCGGTGCAGTTGATCTGCTTGAGCAGTTCATCGTCCACCAGTACGCAGCAGTTCTCGGTGGCCACGAGGTTGGCGCGGCCACCGGCGGCCATGCGGATCTCGAAGCTGCCGCAGCCCATTTCGCTGGCTACCGCGCATACCGCATCGTCCTCGCCGACTTCGCCATCCTCCAGCTCGGTGACCCAAATGGTCTCCATGCCTTCGGATTCCAGAACCCGGATGTCTTCTTCGCTGATGACGTGCCCTTTCGCCAGCAATTTCTTGCCGCCCTGCCGGAACACCGTGGTGCAGAGCACCCTTCCGGTGGAGGATTTTACATCGACGGTCTGCGCTCTCATGTCTGCCTCGCTTGTAAATCGGGTTTTTTAAGGTTCCGAAATCCTTAAATAGGATTCTACATCGGCGGGCCGGTCATTTTGCCGATTATTTCTTCGGTCTTTTGAGGGGTGGAAAGCGAATCCCTACTTTGCGGGTATTTCGGACTGGTGTCGGTGTTCTTACTAGGGGCGGAGGGGTGTAGGGATCCGGATTAACTGGTCATCGGGGGATGCGATGGAGTGGCCCCACAGTTCGGGCTGCGGCTCCACCCAGTGATCGGGCCGCAGGACCCGCAGCACGGCGATCTCATCGCAGGCCTGGAATTTGGCGCAACGCAGACAGTCCTTCCAAGCCTTCAGCGGCAACACGCCTCGCTCGACGACGCGGAAACCGACCTTGTTGAAGAATTCAACAACATAGGTGAAGGCGAACACTGCGTCCAACTCGTAATCCTGAGCTTCCTTCACCAAAGTCTCGACGAGACGGCGTCCGACCCCGTGGGTTTTGGCTCTTTCATCGACTGCCAGGGAACGAATCTCGCCGATGGTGGGGGTATAAAAGTGGAGCGCGCCGGAGCCCAGCAACTCGTCGCCAAGCATCACAACCGTGAAATCACGGATGGATTCCGACATCTCGAATTCGGTTCGGGGCAGCATCACGCCCTTGGCGGCATAGCCGTTGATCAGGGCGAGAATCGCGGGAATGTCATGCATCACGGCTTTGCGGACCGTGAGGGCGAGCTTCAGCCCGGGCCTTTCCACGAAAGCGTCTGCGTAAACTCCACTGATCACGCGGCCACCTCACTTGCGGTGATGCGAGTGCCGATGTCTTCGCCTGCCAGAACTCGCGAGAGAACGCCTGGAGCGGCGCCCGGGGCGATGCGCACCTGCCCGACCCCATCGGCGAGAGCGGCCAGAGCGGCGCGGAGCTTGGCCTGCATGCCGCCGGTGGCGACGCCATCCGCGATCAGCCGCGAACTCTCCTGGGCGGTCAGGGCGGGACGGACATGGCGGGCCGCATCCATCACACCTTCGACGTCGGTAAGAAAAATCAGATGCTCGGAACGAAGGGCCGCGGCGCAGGCCACAGCCATCTGATCGGCGTTCACGTTGTAGACCTGGCCGGCGCGATCGCTGGCGACGCACGCCACGACCGGCAGAAAGCCGTTAGCCGTGAGCAGGTCGAGCAGCTCCGGGTTCGATTTCGTCACTTTGCCGACGGCCCCCAGCGCCGGCGCCATCTGCTCGGCCTCGACGAGGAAGGCATCGATGCCGCTGAGCCCGACGGCGCGCGTGCCGGCGCGGTTCAGGCTGGCGACCAGTTCGTGATTGACGCTCCCGGCGAAGACCTTCAACACCGCATCCACGATTTCCGGAGTAGTGACGCGCAGGCCGTCCACGAAACGGCTCTCGACGCCGCGCTCCGCGAGGAAGCGTGTCATCTGCCTGCCGCCGCCGTGCACCACCACGATCCGGATCCCCCGGGCAACCGCCGCGGCAATCTGCGCGGCCAGAGCATCGCGTGTCTGGGGCGTATCGAGAAGCGTGCCGCCGAGTTTGACCAATACCTTCACAGCAGGCCCTCCGTCTCGGGCCATCCGAGGAGCAGATTCATGTTCTGGACGGCCTGACCCGCGGCGCCCTTGACGAGGTTGTCGATGGCGGCAACCACGACGGCGCGTCCGGAAGCCGCGTCGAAAGTCACGCCGATGTCGCAAAAATTGGTGCGCGCCACCGCGTGGAGGTCGGGGAAGTGGCCCGGGTTGTAGAGGCGCACGAACGGCTCGCCGGCATAGCGCTTTTCGTAGACTGAGAGGAGATCCTCGGTGCTCTGGATGCCGGTGGCGCGGAAGTAGATGGTCTCCAGAATGCCGCGATCGAGGGGCAGCAGTTGCGCGGTGAAGCTGAATTCGCTCTCCTCGATACCGGAGACCATGAGTACCTCCGGCACATGGCGGTGCTTGAGGATGGAGTACGCGGAGAAATTCCCGGTGACTTCGCAGAAGCTGGTTTTGAGGCTGGGTTTCCGGCCGGCGCCGCTGACGCCGGACTTGGCATCGCAGACGATGCCGGCGGAGCGGTCCACCACGCCGGCTTCGACCAGCGGGCGGATGGCCAGGTTGGCGGCGGTGGGGTAACAGCCGGGGTTGGCGATCAGACGAGCGCCGGGGAGAGTGGCGCGGCAGAATTCCGGAAGGCCGTAGCGAGCTTCCTCAAGGAGCCCGGGCTGGGTATGCGGTTCTTTGTACCAGGCAGAGTAATTCTCGGGCGTCCGGAGGCGGAAGGCGCCGCTGAGGTCCACGACTTTCGCGCCGGCCTCCAGCATCGCGGGCGCCAATTCCATGGAGACTTCCGGCGCGGTGGCCAGGAAGACGACGGCAAGTCCTTCGGATTGCACGGCCTGCGGGGTGCAGGGAAGGCGACCTGGTGTACGCGGGTTGCGGATCGCGTGTCCTCCCCGAGCGTCGTCACGATGGGCGAGGAGGATGGGCTCGGTACGGGGATGATCGGAGAGGAGGCGTACGAGTTCCGCTCCGCTGTACCCGCTGTATCCGACGATGCCGGCGCGCGTCATGATTGTTTATTCGATCTCATGAATAAATATACCACAGCGGCCGGTACGATCGAGCCCGGGCGAATAGACCAGGAGAACGATCAACGCGGCAAAGAAGTACATGTGTCGAGCATCCTGGACCGGATCGATTGGAACGCAGTGCTCGTGCGCGAGGATCTGGGGAAGGCCGTTCAGCAGCTCAAGCGTGAGCCGGATAAGCGACTGTCATTGGGAGGCGTGAAGCTCCCGCTGGCGCTGGTGGAACTGGGATTGATCGATGAGTACGAGTATGTGGCACAGCCCAGGCTGGCCGACCATGGACCGACGTTGTTCGCGGGGCTATCGAAGTGTATCGACTTGAGGCTCGTGAGCCGGCTGGAGTTCGGCTCGGGAGCGGTGGCAGTGCGGTATGAGCGGGGAAGGTCGCCATTGGGCTTGTTAGCGTGAGTCCTTGCTCCGGGAGGGTCACGCGGTACACGGAGGCACGTCCCTCCAGCGGTTGCAAGGGACAAAGCGATCGCCGGCGGCCCGGGTGTACAATAACTGCGAATCTGTCGTCAAATAGGAATTTCCGGACAGTACTTGCGCTCTTTGCGCGATTCTCAGCTCGAGGTGTCACAACATGACCCCACGTTTGGCTTATCTACTCGTAGCCTGCGGCCTGGCAATTCTCCCGGCGATCGCGCAGGCTCCCGGCCTGGCAGATGTCAATACCCAGTTACGGGCGCAGGAAACCAAGGATTCGCAGCTGATGTGGTGGCTGCACGAGGTGACCGATGTTTATGGTCCGCGTCTGACCGGCTCGCCCGGCCTGCGCGCCGCACAGGACTTCGCGGTCGGTCAGATGGTGAGATGGGGCTTTTCGAATGTCCACCTCGAAGCTTGGGACTTCAACCATCCCGGCTGGCAGAACTGGGAACTCGAAGCGAACGCGATCTCACCGTTCCAGCAACCACTGAATGTGCGGGCGGTCGCCTGGACGCCAGGCACCAACGGTCCCGTGCAGGGGCCGGTGCTGGTGGTCGAACCTCCCCAGCCCCCGGCGGCCGCCGGACGCGGCGGGCGTGGTGGATTTGGGGGCGGCGGCCGCGGCCCGAGCTTGACGCCCGAGCAGTTGGCGGCCATCGAGAACCCAGGCAGCGCGCCGCCGCCTATGCCGAAGGCGACGCCGATTGAGAGAAAGCCCGTGAGCCAGGCCGATCTCGATGCCTATCTGGCAACGATCAAAGATAAGGTTCGGGGCGCCATCATTCTCTACGGCCCGCATGTGCAGGTGGCGGAGAACTTCGTGCCGGCCCCGTTCCGCCGCACCGAAGATTCCTGGTCGCAGCCCGGAGGGCGCGGAGGTCGTGGCGGTCCGGCTGCGGCGGCACGCGGCGGCCGCGGCGGCGCGGACGGTGCCGCCGAGGGCCTCACCGCGGCTGAGATTACTCAGCAGGTGAGCAAGTTCCTGATCAACAACGGCGCCCTGGCCAAGGTGACCGATGCCGGGGAGGCCTACGGCACGATCAGGCAGCAAAGCAGCGCGGGTTACAACGAGAATCCCAACAACCCCAACCTGCCGTCCCTCCTGATGGGCAACGAGGACTACGGACGCATCTACCGCACCACGACGATCGACCACATCCCGGTTGTTTTGCGGATCAACATTCACAACGAGTTCTATCCCTCCGGGCGCACAGTCTACAACGTGGTCGGTGAGCTGCCCGGCAGCGACAAGGCAGACGAGGTGGTGATGAACGGCGGTCACTTCGACTCCTGGAACGGGGCCACCGGCGCTACGGATAACGCGGCCGGCGGAGCGGTGGCGGTCGAGGCCCTGCGGCTGATTCACGTGCTCAACCTGCCTCACCGCCGCACCATCCGCGTCGCGCTGTGGAGCGGCGAGGAGGAAGGCTTGTATGGATCGATCGCTTACGTGGCGCAGCACTTCGGCAGCGCCGAGAACCCCAAGCCGGAATGGTTCAAGCTGGACGCCTACCTGAACCTCGACTCCGGCACCAGCAAGCCGCGCGGCGCCAATGTATTCGGGCCGCCTGAGGCCGCCGCCATGGTGCAGAACGCGATGGATAACTTCAAGGACTGGGGCTTCTATCACGTCAACCCGACGCTCGGCCGCCAGACCGGCGGCACGGATAGCACCTCGTTCAACAACGCCGGGCTGCCGGGCGTGGGCTACAGCCAGGATCCGTTCGACTACGGCACCTTCACGCACCACACCAGCTACGACACCTACGAGCGGATCTACGAGCCGGACATGCGCGAGGCGGCGGTGGAAGAGGCGCTGACACTCTACGCCCTCGCCAATGCCGACCAGATGGTGCCACGCTGCTCGGCTGCCACCATGCCCCCGCCTCCTCCGCCTGCTGCGGGCCGGGGTGGCGCGGGCCGGGGCGGAGCCAACCTGCCGGTGACTCCTGTGTCGGAATTCCGGTTGCCGGCCGGAGTGAACGCGCCCGAACGGCCCAGTCCCTGCACCGCGGCGGCGCCGGTCCAGGCCGCGCCTGTTTCGTGGCCGACCGGAACCACGCCCGGCCAGCAGCGGTAAACAGCGTTCTGAGACACAGTGCTGCGGCGCGAACGCCCGCGTATCAGCCAACGGCGGCCTGCCAAAAGGGTCGATGGTCCCGCTCATCGCCACCTGCTTCGTACGTGCCGCCAACTCGTCGCCTTAAGCTCGCTTCCTTACTTCGCGGTTTTCGGGATGATTTTGATTGTGCCGGCAGCTTCTCGCCTGTGGGCAGCGGAACGATCGCGATGGGCATCGGCACCGAGGGCAGCCCGTTAGCATCCAGAGCGCAGAGCGACAACCGGATCGTAGTTCCACCCACCAGAGAGCCGCCTGTGGCGTTCACCGTGATGCTCCCCGCGACGGGCGCACCCACGCCGGGACTGAACGTGTTCACCGGCAGCTTGCCGGTGATGACCAGGTTCGCCAGCATGCTGCCGTCGGCCATCTGCGCGTAGGACTGGTTGGTGTCGAAGGTCCATTCGCTAGGAAACAACGCATCGTCGGCGCGCGCCTGGATCTGATACGGCGCCCACGCTGGGCCGAGCGGGATCGGGTAGAACAACGCCGGCAGTGGGGCCGGAGTCACGTCAAGCGGCTTGGGGCCGACGTCCAGATCGTACATGGACGCCGTGACTGTCTTGCCGTTGATGGTGACGCTCCAATCCTTGTGGAGCCGCCAGGACTGGATGCGGAAATCGGCGGTGATGAAGCGGAAGGTGGCGTTGGTCGAATCCGCAGGTGCCGGCGAGACCGCGAAGCCGGTGACGGTCTTGTAGTCCGGCGCCGTGAAGATCTGCGTCACAGTGCACTGAACTCCGTTGATCAGCACTTCCTTGTT
>Ga0335081_10005245_pt1 | contig 20503 bp, 16 predicted proteins | sample Lox_Sample_35_FD_206713 | JGI IMG/M metagenome (GOLD analysis project Ga0335081, IMG submission 206713) | Soil microbial communities from Loxahatchee National Wildlife Refuge, Florida, United States - Lox_Sample_3.5 | ecosystem: Environmental > Terrestrial > Soil > Wetlands | place: USA... | reverse complement strand
TCCCCCCTTAAATTAAGGGGGGATGAAGGGGGGTTAGTGCAGGCAAGCCATCCTGCTCCGTATGTCTAATCGTGGACGTGAGCGATTTTTACCTCAGCCGTTGGAAGTTTTTCGGCGGCTGGTTCTATTGGTATCCTCATCTTGTAGAATGAACGCCACACGAAGATGAGCCCGACAATAAACAGCGGAATAGCGATGTAGGGAGCGTAGTTTGTGGAACTGGCTTCCTTCGCGTCTACCGTCATCGCGATCGCAATTTCGGTCGCAAGCAAGCCAAACAGAGTCGAGAACTTGATGATTGGGTTTAGAGATACGGAAGAGGTATCCTTGAAAGGATCACCCACGGTGTCGCCGATCACCGTCGCGGCGTGGAGCGGTGTGCCTTTCTGATCAAGGTCGACTTCAACGATTTTCTTGGCGTTGTCCCATGAGGCGCCGGTATTCGCCATATAGATGGCCTGGAAGAGGCCGAAACAGGCGATAGAGATCAGATACGCAACGAAGAAGTTGGGGTTCAGCAGCGCGAAAGCCAGTGTGATGGCCATGAGCGCGATGAAGATGTTCCACATCCCTTTCTGAGCGTACTGGGTGCAGATTTTGACAACCGTCTTGGAATCCTCTATATCGGCTGTCTTCTTTTCCATGTCCATGTTCTTTTTAATGAACTCGACCGCCCGGTACGCGCCGGTGGTCACCGCCTGCATGGAGGCGCCGCTGAACCAGTAGACCACTGCGCCGCCGCAGATCAGGCCAATAACAATCGGCGCATCGGTCAGCTGCACATGGAGCATGTTCTTGCTATGGAGCAGCAGGATGATCGAGAAGATCATCGTCGTTGCGCCACACACCGCGGTGCCGATGAGCACCGGTTTCGCCGTTGCCTTGAAGGTATTGCCCGCGGAGTCGTTGGACTCAAGGTAGTGCTTGCCCTCTTCGAAGTTAGGATCAAACCCGAAATTCTTTTTGATATCTTCCTTGATGCCCGGGATCGTTTCGGTCTGAGCCAGCTCGAAGATGGACTGGGCATTGTCCGTGACAGGGCCGTAGCTGTCCACGGCGATATTGACCGGGCCCATGCAGAGGAATCCGTAGGCCACCAGACCGAATGCAAAGATCGATGCATAGCTGATGACTTCGGGCGGTATGGAAAGGCTGACGAAGTAGGCGATGCCCAGGAGGAAGGCGATCAGCATGCCCTGGTAGAAGCCGCTGAAGTTGCCGGAAACAATACCAGAGAGTATGGTAAGGGATGCGCCGCCCTCGCGCGACGCAGTCACAATCTCCTGAACGTGTTTCGACTTGGAGCTGGTAAATACCTTGGTGAATTCGGGGATGAGAACCGCTGCCAGCGTACCGCAGCTGATGATCATGGCAAGCTGCCACCAGACATGGGGCATCGGAGTAAGCACGCCGTCCTTCAGAACCTGGAGGTCGCTGATTAACAGGTAGCTCATACCGAATGATGTGCTGATGCACAATGTGGCAGCGATCCAGATCAGTCTCATGAGAGGCTCTTCGAAATCGATCTCTTTCTTTCCTCTATATTTTACGGAAGAAATAGCCTGATTGACGAAATAGGAAAGTCCGGAGCAGAAGTCCATGAGGAAACGCATTGCAAAAATCCACACGATGAGTTTTCCCTGAACGGCTTCTTTCATCTCCATGTTTGGACTCACGACGGCGAGGGTGATAAAAATGATCAATGCCACGCCAGTAACGCCATAGGTCTCGAAACCGTCTGCCGTGGGGCCCACGCTATCGCCCGCATTGTCACCCGTACAGTCAGCAATCACACCAGGGTTACGCGGGTCGTCTTCTTTCACCTTGAAAACAATCTTCATGAGGTCGGAGCCGATGTCAGCGATCTTCGTAAAGATACCTCCGGCGATCCGCAGTGCTGTGGCGCCCAAAGATTCACCAATGGCAAATCCAAGAAAGCAGTAGCCGACGATGTTGCGGGGTACGAAGAGCAGAATGATCACCATCATGACCAGTTCGAGGGAAATGAGGAAGAGCCCCACACTCATCCCGGAGCGGAGGGGAATGTTTACCACATCCCAGGGCTTCCCTGCGAGTGAGGCAAAAGCGGTACGGGAGTTCGCATAGGTGTTGATCCGAATGCCATACCAGGCCACCGTATAGGAACCGCCCATACCCACCACCGAAAAAAGCAAGACGAGCAGCAGCGTGGGGATCCCCTCGCCCTTCAGGGCCAGAAAATAGAAGGTCATGGCGGCGGCAATGAACAGGAACAGCATGATTAGAAATTTGCCCTGCTGAATCAGATAGGTGCGGCAGGTCTGAAAGATGGTTTCGGACACTTTGAGCATCGATTCATGGGCTCGCAACTTCTTGACCTGGTGGCGCAGAAATAAACTGATCCCCAGCGTGCCAGCAATGATACATGCACCATAAAAGAGGAGATACCACGGCCTTATCCCACCCAGGTGGGTATAGGGAGCACCTTTATGCAAGTCGGGTATCGCGAGGTCCGCCTCGCTGGCGAGCGCCGTCAGCGGAATGAGCAGGTATGCAGCCACCATCAACAACATCAACTTCGACCATACATTTTTCATTCTCATAATGTTTCTCCTCTTTATGATCCCCACAAAGTTTATGAGGTGTAATAAATTTTGTGGGGAAGATTTGCCAAAAAGTTCGGGTAGAATATAAAGCAAAGATTTTAAGAAGTCAAGAAATTTTTCACAAAGTTTTCATGGGTCAATGTGCTTCGATGTCGAGTAGAATATATAAATGATTTCATAATATTATAAAGAACATTTTGAGTTGGGCGAGGCTTAACATGTCGTCCATGGACACGGGCGGTTCGAGAGATAGGTCCCACCCTACACCTCCGATCTGAAAGCTGATGGCTGACGGTTTTTTCACGGAGATTGATTGACATATTACAATTTCTTCGTAATAATGATTTTAAAAAGATAGCTAGGGGAGCTCATTGGGCTGAGAGTCCTTGCCCTTAAGGGTGGGGAGACCCTCCGAACCTGTTTGGGTAATTCCATCGAAGGGAAGCAAGAAGCGGAAAGGAAGCCGTAATACCTCCATTGGAATTACGGCTTTTTTTGTTGGCTTTCCATTTGAAAGGATTGAAATGAAGAGGAGATGAAGCGAGTATTGACGATTGCCGGGTCGGATTCCGGGGGCGGGGCAGGAATTCAGGCGGACCTAAAAGCCATCACCTTGCTGGGTGGCTACGGGATGACCGTGCTCACTGCCCTTACCGCACAAAACACGGTCGGTGTTCAGGGCATCCATGAGGTCCCTGCCCGTTTTGTCGAAAGGCAGATCGATTCCGTCCTTTCCGATATGGGCGCTGACGCGATCAAGACAGGGATGCTGGTCAATCGGGAAATTATTGAGGTCGTATCCAGGAAGATTAAGCAGTACAAGGTGAAGAGGGTGGTCGTGGATCCGGTGATGGTCTCAAAGAGCGGGAGCCTCCTTCTTCGAGAGGATGCTCAAGATGCTCTCGTCCGAAAATTGATTCCTCTCGCATGGGTGATTACGCCGAATCTTGCGGAGGCATCGGTACTCAGCGGGTTAAGAGTGAACTCTGTTGAGAGAATGAAGGAAGCGGCGCGACTCATCCACAAATTGGGGGCGAAACACGTGGTCCTGAAGGGAGGTCATCTCAGAGGAATGCCGGTTGACCTCCTTTATGATGGAAAGAATTATAGGGAGCTGAAAGGACCGAGGGTTCAGTCAAAGAACACCCATGGCACAGGGTGCACCTTCGCCTCGGCGATTGCAACGCTTTTGGCAAGAGGGGATAGGGTTGATGAAGCGGTGAGAAAGGCGAAGACTTTTATCACCAGGGCAATCGAATCCGGCCTCAGCCTTGGAAAAGGGACAGGTCCCGTCAACACTTCTGCTTGCTGCCTACTGTCAACTTTAACGGAGAAGGAGATCACATGACCCAAAAAATGAAGGCCCAGAAGGGTGTCGTCACAAAAGAAATGAAGAGGGTCGCGAGAGAAGAAGGGATCTCTCCGGGAAGACTCCGGGAAAAGATGGCTTCTGGCCGGGTGGTTATCCCGGCCAATCGAAATCATCGTGGGGTGAGGCCCGTAGGGATTGGAGAAGGCCTGCGGATCAAGGTGAATACGAACCTCGGAACTTCTTCCGACCACGTCGATTTGGAAGAGGAGTTGAAGAAACTTGAGGTTTCGATTCAAGCCGGCACCGATGCCGTCATGGACCTGAGCACGGGCGGAGATATCGATGCCATCCGCAAGGAGATCATTTGTCATTCTCCTATCCCTGTGGGGACGGTCCCTATTTACGAAGCTGCCATTCAGGCGGCGAAAAAGAGGAAGGCCCTTGCCAAAATGAGGGTTGAAGATCTCTTCGAAGTCATCGAACGTCAGGCAGAAGAGGGCGTTGACTTTATAACGGTCCATTGCGGGGTGACCCGGAATACGGTGGAGAGGCTAAAGAGGACTCACCGGCTCTTGGGAGTGGTCAGCCGGGGTGGCTCTTTCCTTATCGAATGGATGATTTACAACGATAAGGAAAATCCTCTCTACGAGCATTACGACCGGCTCTTAGAAATTGCCAAGAAGTGGGATGTGACTTTGAGCCTGGGGGACGGGCTGAGGCCCGGCTGCCTGGCAGATGCCACGGACCGTCCCCAAGTGGAGGAGATGATCCATCTCGGAGAATTGACGGAAAGGGCATGGGCAGAAGGGATTCAAGTAATGATCGAAGGGCCCGGTCATGTCCCTCTTGATCAGATTGAAGCCAACGTTCTTTTGGAAAAAAGATTGTGCAGGGGAGCTCCTTTTTATGTGCTTGGACCCTTGGTGACCGATATCTCTCCGGGATATGATCACATCACCTGCGCCATCGGTGGCGCCATTGCGGGCAAAGCAGGAGCAGATTTCTTATGTTATGTGACGCCTTCGGAGCATCTGAAGCTACCCTCTATCGAAGATGTCAGGGAGGGGGTGATTGCTACGAGGATTGCAGGTCATGCTGCGGATATCGCACGGGGAAATAAGATAGCACTGGAGAGGGATATCAAGATGGCAAAGGCCCGAATGGCCTTCGACTGGGAGAAGCAGATAGAACTTTCGCTTGACCCGGCTAAGGCAAAGCGCTATCATGAGGAGGGCAAATCCGGGGAAAAGGATGTCTGCACCATGTGCGGAGAGTTTTGTGCCATCAAAAGGCTGAAGGACTTTTTTGACAAGGCTTCATAGGAGGTCGCGCCCCGAACCGGGCAAGTTCGGAAGTGGGATGCGCGGAGTGCTGGCCGTGGCCGATTGCTGAATGCGGAAATAAATTTCAAATCGGAGGTTTGAAATCGCCAATCCAAAATCCAAGAAAGGGGGGAAGGCTATGGCTAAAAAGATTAAAAAGGTCAAAGGTAAGGTCAAGAAGGTAAAAACCAAGCCCAAAAAGGTGGCAAGAGTAAGAGCGAAAAAACCCAAAAAGAATGAGGCGGCTCTGCTGAAACAACAGTTGGCGAAGTTAAGAAGGGAATCGAATGCGAAGGAAGTTGAAATGAATCGGTTAAGGGAGGAAGTGGAGTATAAGAATAGACAGTTAGCCTCTAAAGAGGTGGATATGGAGAGTTATAAGAAAGTCACCGAAGAAAAGATTTTTCAGCTTGAAGCAAAGGTGAAGGAGTTAGAGGGAAAAATCGGCGGACCCTCCTTCACTTCGTGAGAGTGCCCTGCATCCGTCCTCTACCCCTCCTCTTTCCAAAGGGAAGGGTGGAGGCGACATTATTCAGGCCTTCCGTGAGGAATCCGTTATTCTTTTTTTTAGCGCTTTCTGTGGAAACTTTACCTTCAAAAATTCACCGCTGATCCAGGCCGGATCAGTTCTGTTGATGCGTTATGAGGATATGGTATAAAATTGTCATGAATCATGTCGGGCCGACCGGAGGAGAAGCCTATGGGTTCTCAACGCGTATACTACCTGGATGCGTCGGTGTTATTTAAGCTCGCAGTAAAGGAGAGTGGTAGCGAGGCGATCGAAAAGTATATGGCGGCGGAACCGACATCGACGTTCTATGCCACGTCGCTCTGTTTTGCGGAGGCTCTTGGGATATTGAGGTCGACGTATTTCCACAAAGGAATCGATCAAGAAACATACTCTAAAGCGGGCGATATCCTAAGGGGTTACGTCGGCGATCGCATTGAGCTTGCGGATATGGATATCTCGGATAGTGAGATATTTTGGGAAGTCGAAAAAACGGCGAAACGCTGCGGTCTCGACATCGCCGATGCTTATCAGATTGTCACGATTAAAAAAGATTATTTTGTCAGATTTCCTGAAGCTCAGCCGACCCTGGTGACAGCGGATTCGGGGTTGGCCGAGGCCGCCCGGAAGGAAGGCCTTAGAGTCTGGGACTGTCTTAAGGAGCAGGTGCCGTAGTGTCAGCCAGAATTCTTAATGCTGTCTTGACTGATCCAGCACTTCTCTCACTTTATTTGTTAGCCCGTTCACGGTAAAGGGCTTCTGGATGAAATTCATCCCCTTCTCCATCATCCCGTGATGAATGATCGCGTCGTCTGTGTAGCCCGACATATAAAGCACTTTCATCTCTGGATGGAGTTGTGACAAACTCTCAGATAATACACGACCGTCCATTCCGGGCATAACCACGTCTGTCACCAGCAGATGGATCGGGCCCTTATGCTGCCTGCAGACGTTAAAGGCCTTATCCCCGTAGCTTCCATCCAAAACAGTATACCCCTGCCTCTTCAAGATCTGTACCGCCAAGTTGCGAACCTCTTTATCGTCCTCCACAATGAGAATCGTCTCGCTGCCACGAGGAAACTCTTCTCCTGCTTCTTGTGTCTTGAGTTCCTCGGCAGGTTCATCAAAACGAGGAAGATAGATTTTGAGCGTCGTCCCCTGACCTGGTTCACTGTAAACCCAGATATTTCCCCCACTCTGCTTCACAATTCCATACACGGTCGATAAACCCAATCCCGTTCCCTTGCCCTTCCCTTTCGTCGTAAAAAAGGGTTCGAAGACCCGATCCCTGACCTCCGGAGCCATCCCCGTTCCCGTATCACTTACCGCAATCATGACGTAACGACCGGGCGTCACTGCGACATGAGCGCGCGCATACGACTCGTCTAACTCCACATTGGCCGTCTCAATAATAAGTTTTCCTCCTTTGGACATCGCATCCTTGGCATTGACTGCGAGATTTATGACCACCTGCTCAATCTGTCCGGGATCTGTTTTGACTCTTCCAAGATCTTCTCCTAACAACGTAACCAGCTCGATATCCTCACTGATAAGCCGGCGAAGCATCTTGTCAAGATTTTGTAAAAGGGTATTGAGATCCAGTATTTTCACCTCCATGATCTGGCGCCGACCGAAGGCCAGGAGTTGGCGGGTGAGACCGGCAGCTTTCTCGGCGGCTTTGTTAATCACTTCAAGAGTATCCTTTAAAGGGGTGCTCTCTTTCATTTCAGCGAGGGAGAGCTGACAATAGCCTTTAATGACGGTCAAAAGGTTATTGAAGTCATGGGCGACACCTCCTGCCAAACGACCAATTGCCTCCATCTTCTGGGATTGGCGAAGCTGGTCTACAAGGGCTACCTTTTCTTCCTCTGCCCGCTTGCGCTCGGTGATGTCCTGAATGGTTGCTCGGATACCTTTGATCTTTCCTCCTGAATCCGGGATAAGTCGATCTTCAACTATGGCTGGGAAAGTTGTCCCGTCTTTTCGGCGATAGGTGCGCTCAAACCCTCGAACAGGTGGCATGGTTCCAGCTAATTTGGCCAATATCTGCTGGCGAGCTATATCCTCTTCGACAATGAACTTCCACGGAGGTCGGCCAATCATTTCTTCAAGGGAATAACCCAGCATCTCCAACTCTGTACGATTCACACTTGTAATGTATCCATCGGTATTGTATTCGAAGTAACCAATCGGCGCATCGTCATAAAGTTCTTTGAATTTCTCTTCACTTTTCTTCAAAGCCTCTTCTGCCTTTTTGTGCTCGGTGATATCGCGGCCAATCCCTAAAATACCGATCACAGATCCATTCTGGATTTGAGGGGCAACCGTGAATTCGGCCACCAGATAATCACCCGATTTCGTGAGGGTTCTCAATTGGGAAGGCGCAATCCTTTCCCCTTTCAAGACATGCTGGAAGAGCTCCAGTCCTTGCGACAAATCGTCAGGATGGAGCATAGGGGCGAATTGTTTGTGTAACCATTCAGCCCCGGACCATCCGGTGATTGTTTCGAACGCCGGATTAACTGAAGTGATCGTTCCGTCGGGAGCAAGAGTAAAGATGACGTCGGCTGCATTCTCAACAAGATTTCGGTAACGCTGTTCACTTTCTCTTAACGCCTCCTCTGCTCGCTTCCTCTCGGTGATATTATCAAACACAGCTACGAAATAGTCTCTCGCCGGACTGAACACAGAGACCGAAAACCAAATCCCCAAAGGCGGCACGTAGGTTTCAAATCTCTCCCCTTTCCCGGTCAACGCAACCCTTCCGTAAATCTCAAAAACCTCAGGGTTGGACTCTCGAATACCCGGGATGAGTTCGCTGACTTTTTTCCCAGCAGCGTTCTTCAATCCCGTCAATGTTTCGAATGCCGGATTGACATCCAGGTAAATAAAGTCATGGGGTCGGCCTTGTTCGAAGAGCATCTTACAGTACGCATATCCATCCAGCATATTCTCAAACAGAGAGCGATAGCGCTCTTCACTCGCGCGCAGCGCCTCCTCCGCCCGCTTGCGTTCGGTGATGTCGCGAGCAATCATATGAAAACCAACAATCTTATCCCCCTCCATCACAAGCGCGGAATTCTGGCCGAACCATATAATTTCTCCGGCCTTGCCGATAAAAGGGAATTCAACATAGGTCGCCGGTATCCTCTGGCGAAACTGGTTGCTGTAAATATCCTTGACTCTTTCACGGTGTTCAGGAAGTACAAGATCTGCAAAATTGAGCTTCCGAAGTTCCTCGAGCGAATAGCCAGTCACCTTCAACCCAGCAGGATTGCCATAAGTGAAATTCCCTTTCTCATCAACGGCATAAATAATTTCCGTTGCGTTCTCCACAACCTGTCTATATCTCTTCTCTGCCTCCTGAAGAGCTTTCTCAGAATGTTTAAGCTTTCGCCTCACCTCCGCTTCACGAAGCTCTTGTTGAATGGCGGGGATGAGTCGGGTAAGATTATTCTTCATTAAATAGTCATGGGCACCTGACTTCATCGCTTCTACTGCAACGTCCTCACCAATCGAGCCTGAGACGATAATAAAAGGGAGATCCAGTTCGCTTTCCTTGGATAATTTCAGAGCCTCTAGGCCACTGAAGTGTGGCATCGAGTAATCGGCGAGGATGAGGTCCCATGTCTTCGCGGAAAGGGCAACCTTCATGCCTTCAGCTGTTTCGACCCGTTCGTGAATCGTTTCAAATCCACCCCGTTTCAATTCCCGGACAATCAGCAAAGTATCTTCTTCAGAATCTTCAACAATCAATACCCGAAGAAGAGTGCCCATTTTAAATTCCCCTCCTGTTCACAGGAATGATTACGCGGATTTGAGAACAAAATTACACGGATTTTTCTCTGTTCATCAGTCCGATTTTCATTTTTTTATAGGCCCTTAAAAACCATATTAGGTCGACTGACTTTAGGGAACCTCTAATAATTCCAAATTTGTCACTCCCGCGTAGGCGGGAGTCCAGTATTATTACGCGCTTCTGGATTCCTGCTTTCGCAGGAATGACATTTTTAGAGGTTGCCTTATGTTTATCTGTGTAATCATTTTTTAAAATCAGTGTAATCCTTTTTTTAATTAACGTGGTGGTTGATTCAGCAATAGCCAATATAGCCCCACTTCTGAGACTGCCTTAACGAAGCTCTCAAAATCTACGGGCTTGGTGATGTAACTATTCGCCCCGAGCCTGTAACTCTCCACCAAATCCCGTTCCTCTTTTGAAGATGTTAATACTACCACTGGAATCATTTTTGTCCGCTCATTAGACTTGATCTGGCGAAGAACCTCTATACCATCCACTTTTGGAAGCTTCAAATCAAGGAGTATCACTTTTGGATTGTGATTGATATCTCGGCTCGCATAAGCCCCAGTAGCAAAAATATACTCCAGCGCCTCTGCTCCATCCTTCACTACATGCACCTTGTTAGTAATATTGTGTTTTTTCAGCGCCCTGAGCGTCAGCTCCACATCGTTGGGATTGTCCTCTACCAGTAAAATTTCAACTTCATTTGTAATAGTCATATTGTCTCCTCCCTTCGTCAAATTATGATTACACCGATTAAAAAAAAGATTACACGGATTTCATTGAAAAAAAGATTACACGGATTAACAAACAAGCCTTTTTACCTGACAACTCTTGTTACCAAAGTTAACCAGCAAACCAATGCGAAGCCCCGAAGCTTTTAAATATGAAAGAAGTTGATATTCAAAAACCATAGGGACTTTCCCTTCTAAAGACTTTATTTCAACCACTACTTTGCCCTCCACGACTAAATCAGCTCTGAAGGTGCCCACCTGCTGATCTGAATAATAGACGTTGAACTCTTTTTCAGTCTGAAACCGAAGGCCCTCTTCTTTAAGTGCTAATTTCAGCGCCTTGTGATATTTTTTTTCAGTAAATCCTGGTCCTAATTCTCGATGAACCTTAAAGCAACAACCAATAATTTGTTTAGTCAATTGTTCTTCTTCCATCTATTTCTCTCGACAATTCTCCATGTAATCTATTTTTTAAATCCGTGTAATCGCATTTCATAATCTGTGTAATCATTTTTTCGCTGGTAGCGAAAAATAGAAGGTAGCTCCCTCGTTCACCTTCCCTTCGGCCCAAACCCGACCACCATGACGATGAACGATGCGCTGTACGATAGCGAGACCCACACCTGTTCCTTCAAATTCTTCTGAGCTGTGAAGTCGCTGAAAGACGCCGAAAAGCTTATGGACATACTGCATGTCGAAACCTACGCCGTTATCTTTCACGTAGTAAAAGTTCTCTTTTTCTTGATCAAAACCGCCAAGCTCTATTGTGGCGGTTTCTTTAGGTCGTGTGAATTTAATGGCATTGGAGAGAAGATTACTAAAGACCTGCTTAATCATTGCTGGGTCACCTTGACCCGGAGGAACCTGTCTTATGGTTAGGCGCATCTTTCTTTCAGGCTGAGTGGGTTTAACCTCTTCAAACACGGTCTTAGCCAGTCTCTCCATGTTTATTTCTGAAACCCTGATCTCCTGTCGCCCTAAGCGGGAGAACACAAGTAGATCATCAATGAGTTGCCCCATTTTCTGGGTGTTGTTTCGAATGACGCCTAAAACCCGCTTGCCCTCTTCATCAAGGTTTTTAATGTAATCTTCCAACAGGATACGGGAGAAACCATCGATGGCACGCAGTGGCGCACGCAAATCGTGAGAGACGGAGTAACTGAAGGCTTCGAGCTCTTTGTTGGCGGCTTCGAGTTGGGTGGTGCGCTGGACCACGCGATTTTCCAATTCGGCGTTAAGCGTGCGGACTTCCTCCTCCGCTCGCTTACGCTCGGTGATGTCTCGTGCCGCAGCAAATACTCCGATCACTTGTCCAGCCTCATCCCGATAAACCGAGGCATTGTACAAAACCGGCGTTAAATGTCCGTCCTTGGCGCGAATCTCAAGAGCATAATCTTGAACGAAACCATCTTGAAAAACTTTTTGATACCCTGCCTTTGCTTTCTCCGGGTCGCTAAAATAGCCCATGAAGTCAGTGCCAATAAGTTCTTCACGGGAATGACCGGTAACCTTCTCCGTAGCAACATTCACATCTGTGATCCTTCCATCCGAACCGATCGTCACAAGTGGATCAAGACTGGCTTCAATCAAACTCCGGTTATAAGCATTCGCCAAACGTAGGGCTTCCTCCGCCCCCTTGCGCTCTAAGATTTCTTTTTCGAGTCTTTCATTAGTTCCTTTCAGTTCGACTGTCCGCTCCTGTACTAATTCCTCAAGATGGTCACGATGTCTTTTCAGTTCATCCTCGGCAGCATTCCTCTCTGCCTCGCCTTTCTGAAGGGACTCGGCCATCTGATCAAAGGCGCGGCCCAGCTGGCCTAATTCCCCTCGTTCATAGCGAGGACCGATTCGTGCGATGAGGTCGCCTGCACCTAACCGCCCTGTGACACCGAGGAGTTCATTCACAGGCCGCATGATGAGGAGGCTACCCGCGACCCAGGCTGCTCCAATTGCCAATGCTGCCACAATTCCCAGCCACGTGAGATTGCGCATCATATTCTGGGTCGCCGCAGCAAAAGCAGTCTCCTTGGGGATACCAACAGTCACATAAACAGATCCTGAAAAGCGATCTAAAGAAGTGAATCCGTAAAGCCGAGGCACACCGTCCAAGCCAATTGCCTCTGAAGTTCCTTCTCCTTTTGCTAAGATAGCCCTGAGAATAGCCCGCTCCGGCATGGTTTTCCCGACGAACTTTTCTGGCCCCGGATGCCGTAGCAAGATCGTGCCATTCCGGTCAAGCACAGCAAGGCTCGTTCCAGCGGGCGTCTTGATTTCGGTCATAAATTGGCTGAGCCATCCAAGATCCAGTCCAGTTCCAAGGATGGCTTTCAGTTGGCCTCTTTTGTTAAGAACGGGATGGGCGAGTGTAAGGGCTGCTTTTCCTGTGATCCGGCCCAGTAGATACTCACCGATAATGAATTCTCGGGTCTTTAAAAGCTGTTTGAACCATGCGCGATCGGCAAAGGTAACATGTCCGCTCATAGTCAAAGCACTCGCAAATACGTCTCCATTCGGTTTGATCGCGAAGAGGTTGGTATAGCCCTTTGATTGGCTAAGCAAATTGGCAAGAACTTTTGAACATTTAGCCGCGTCGAGTTGTTGCACTTCACGCATTTGTGAAAGCGTGAAAAAGATCTGCCTGGTATTCTCGATTAGGCGCTCCTGAACGTCGGAGGCATTCTCTGCCAGTCTTAGCGCATCTTCCTGAGCCCGAGACAGGGCATTTTTGCGTTGTTCCATCCCGGAATAGAGCGCTAATCCCATAGCAGGAATTACAGCGAGAAGGACCAGAAGGATCAAACGCATCCGAAGACTGGCGAATGTAAATCTTCTCATTGGTGCCCTTTCTAAAAAATACGGACATTCCCCAATTTTGATTCGAACTCTGTCAATTCATTTCCCTTAGTGCTTTTCTACATAGACCCAGACACAATGACTAAACTTTCTCACCTTCACCTCCGGTCAGAAACTGATATAATTCTGATTGAAGAAATCTCCAACTTCTCCCAACCTTTTTGGCCTTTATGTCTCCCAGGCGGACATGCTTTAATAAAGTGGGTTTTGAAATTTTCAAATATTGGGTTGCCTCCTCTGTGGTTAACACCGCATCTTCTTTCCAATGGGCCATAAATTGCTCCAATTTATTTTATTTTTCTTAAATCAAAGCAAATTATGTGCCAGATGGCTATTATTGCGCTCTTATTCTCATAATTGCTTAATTTTCAGCTAATTACTCCTATTTTGCCTAAAGCTTAAAAATCTAAAATATGTTACAAAAACGAGTAACTACATCAAAATAAAAACAATTTTGCACAGAATTTGCCTTTAATCCTATTTTGGAAAGACGACTGCGTGCCTAGTTTCCCTCGGCCTTTAGACCATCGAGTGCGACTTTTTGGTAAGGCTGGCCTCAATGAGACTGCGGGTATACAGCGAAGCCTTACGTAATTCCTCCTTCGCTTGCTTAGGGTTAGCTTCTGTCTTCTTAGGTCCAACGAACTGATTGCCCAGAACCCCCTATTCGTCAATGAGTTGCTTTTTTGTCTTATATAGATCTTTCATCCTGGTACCCTCACAGATTAGTTCGGAGTTAATGGTTAGGAATCTGGAGTATTACGTATCTCCTCACTTTGTGAGTAATAAAAAAGCCCTCATACCAGACCTTTCCTGCTTGCTGCAGGCGGGTTGGAGCTATGAGGGCTCAATTCTGTTGAGCGATCAGGGTTGACCATTACCTTTCCCCACCGTTAAAGGATTAATGGCCCCTACTCTGATATCACCTCTTGGTAAACATTATATATACAAATCCTGTTGGGTATCAAATTATTTTCAGACTTATTATTATTTTAAGGTTTAGAATGCTTTTTAATCTATTTCAGAGATTCTCCGAGGTATGCTTCGCGCACCATTTCGTTCTGGCGCAGATTCTCCGCCGTATCGGTCATCACCACCCTACCCGATTGAAGCACGTAGCCTCGACCCGCAATTTGAAGAGCCATGCGAGCATTCTGTTCTACCAGGAGGATGGTCGTGCCCTCTGTGTAAAGCCGGCGGATGATTTCAAAGATGCCGTCGACCAGCACAGGCGCCAACCCCATGGAAGGCTCGTCCATTAAAAGGATGCGCGGACTGGCCATCAATGCCCGGCCCGTCGCAAGCATCTGCTGTTCTCCCCCGCTGAGCGTTCCCGCCACCTGCTTACTGCGCTCCTTCAATCTTGGAAAGAGGTCGAAGATTCGCTCCAGGTTATCTTTGACGAGCTTCTGATCAGAAATAGTGAATGCGCCCATCTCAAGGTTTTCCACAACCGTAAGACGGCCAAAAACGCGGCGCCCCTCGGGAACCTGGACCACCCCTTTCGCCGCAATCTCGTGGGGAAGATATCGGGTGAGGTCTTCCTCGTTAAGGCGAATCGAGCCAGAGCGTGGCCGTAGCAAACCGCTCGTGGTCTTAAGGAGAGTGCTTTTGCCTGCCCCATTGGCGCCAATCAGCGCGACGATCTCTCCCTGATCAACGCTGAGGGAGACACCTTTGAGGGCATGAATCTCTCCATAGTAAGTATGCACATTTTGGATTTCGAGAAGAGACATAAAAAATGGTCCTATAGTCTCATAGTCAAGTAGTCCTGTAGTCGAATAGTCTTGTGGTCCTGTAGTCGAATAGTCTTGTGGTCCTGTAGTCGTATGGTCCAGTAGTCATATAGTCAGACAGTCACATGGTCAAAGATCGAAAAAACAAAATCAACCAATATGAGACTATGAAGCAATAGAGCTAAGCGACTACGCGACCATACGACTGCTGAACTACTTTTTATTTCGATGTAAATAGGCTATTAAGCCATTGATCAATCTTTGGTTTCAGTAGCTTTTTGATAAGCTTTTTCTAATTGGGGTTGATATAATGTAATTTCGATCAAGTGCAAGGTATAACTCGGATTGCACACCTCACTCGCGGAGCGGCGAGAGATTTTCAAAAAACGGACGAATTCTGCATCGGAACCTGAGTCAAAACCCTCCGCAATGTTATGCATTACCGATCCTGCGGCATCCCGCATTTGATCCTGTAGCTGGAAATCCTTCACAAAGCTCCTTTGATTCGTCAGATCGTAAACCAAATTAGCTAATTCCCTTGCCTTCCTCCAGCAATCTAAATCTTCAAATTTGTCAATCTTCATCTGATTAGGCTACCTCTAAAAATGTCATTCCTGCGAAAGCAGGAATCCAGAAGCGCGTAATAATACTGGACTCCCGCCTGCCCGGGAGTGACAAATTTGGAATTATTAGAGGTTCCCATTAGTCTTATAGTCGGATAGTCTTGTAGTCGCATGGTCTTCCAGTCAAGTTGTCTTGAATTTTCCTAACTACTCGACTACAAGACTATTTGACTACGCAACTACTTGACTTCCTCTTCCCAGATAAGCTTCGATCACCTTCTGGTCCTTCTGAATATCGGCAGGCGCGCCCTCTGCGATTTTTTCTCCGTAATCTAACACGGTGACGGTCTCGGAAATGCCCATGACCACCTTCATCTGATGTTCAATGAGAAGGATGGTGATCCCCAGCTCATCCCGGAGGTGCCGGATAAATTCCATCATCTCTTGCGTCTCTCGTGGGTTCATGCCTGCCGTAGGCTCGTCGAGGAGGAGGAGGCGTGGGCGAGCGGCCAAGGCCCGAGCCACTTCCAGCCGGCGCTGGTCGCCGTAAGGAAGGTTCTTCGCCAGGAAATCGCCTTTTCCAGCGAGGTTAACGAACCTGAGGATGCGTCTTGCCTCTTCCGTAGCCTCCTCCTCTTCCCGCTGAGTAGAAGGCAATCCAGCCACGATGGCAAAGAGCCCTGCTTTCAAGCGCCCGTGGAGACCGACGAGGATATTTTCCATGGCTGTGAGATTTAGGAAGAGACGGATATTTTGATAGGTGCGAGAAATCCCCAGCCGGACGATTCGGTCAGGCAACAGGCCAACCAGCGAACGATTGTTCAAGAGAATCTCTCCGGCCTCGGGCCGATAAAATCCGGTGATACAATTGAAAAAGGTTGTCTTTCCGGCGCCGTTGGGTCCGATGATGCTGTGAATACTACGCTCCTTGATTTCCACGTCCAAATCACACACGGCCACCAACCCGCCAAAGCGTTTTGTAACTTTTTTTGTAGAAAGAATGGTCATAAGACGTCTCTATTCAGGATCTGTCCATAAACTCTCTCAATCTGTTATGCCGGACTTGATCCGGCATCCAGACGTCGTCCCGACCCCGTATCAAGTACGGGGTAAACTCCAGTCGGGAACCATACTCAAAGACTGGGTCCCGGTTTTCACCGGGAACCCTGGATTCCGGTTTTTGCCGGAATGACGGCCGTTTATGAAAACCGTAATTTATGGACAGCCCCTACTTATTAATAGATTCGGAGCCTGAAGGTGATTCTGTTTCGGCCGGTCAGCCTTCTTGCAATTCGCGACGGCGCAGCGTCTCCGGCCAAAGGCCTTCGGGCCGAAGAATCATCATGGCGACAAGAGCAGCGCCATAAACCAAGAGTCGGTACTCAGCGAACTCCCGCAGCAACTCCGGAAGGCCGACCAGTGCAATGGCTCCCACGAGCACGCCCGGAATGCTTCCTATCCCCCCGACAATAATGAGGCAGAGGATGTTAATAGAGATCATGACGTTAAAACTGTGGGGATAGACCGACCCAAGTTTGCTGGCAAAGATCGCTCCGCTTAATGCTGAAAAGCCAGCTCCTGTGGCAAAGGCCAGTAACTTTGTTGAAACAAGATTGATTCCCATCGCCTGAGCCACGTCTTCATCCTCGCGCACGGCCATCCATGCACGCCCTAACCTGGAATCTCTTAAACGCCAGGAGATGAAACCGACAAGCAGACAACCGGCGAGAATGAGATAGTAGATCTGTTGAGGGGTAGCCAATTCCATGCCGCCGATATGTGCCTTTGGAATTTTACCGATGCCCTGTGCTCCGCCTAGCCAGGGGCGTAGAAAATCGGATAGGACAAGAATTCGGATGATTTCGCCAAAGCCAAGGGTTGCAATCGCAAGATAATCGCCTCGCATCTTCAGAACCGGAATGCCCAGCAGAACCCCTGAGATCACTCCCATGAAGATCGCGAAGGGCAGCGCTCCCCAAAAGGAGAAATGGAAGAAACCCAACTCGGGTGAGGTCAATACCGCCACGGTATAGGCACCAATGGCGAAGAATGCCACGTAACCAAGATCCAAGAGGCCTGCAAAGCCAACCACAATGTTGAGCCCTAAGCCCAAGAGGACATACAAGCCTACGATCGTGAGAACTTCGCTGAGGAAGAGACCAAGGATCTGTGGCAGCACCAGCAGAAGGACGAAGAGAAGGAGAAAACGCGATATCCTCAGCGTCTGCTGGCTCGTAGGAGATAGACGTTTCAGGGAGGCTCGAAAGGCATTCTTTTTCTTTATCCAGAGATACGACAAGATAGCCAACGAGAAAAACAATCCGATGGCACCACAAATGGTAAGCCCATTCGCGGTGAAGAGCCACTCGCCCACGACGGCAAGGGGTCCCCAGGAGGCAAGGGTGGGACGCAACAGGTCTTGCAGAACACCGGCCCCAATGATGCTGCCGAGCGAGACGAACCATACCCGGCGGAGGAGACTCGGTGAGAGGTAGAGGAGGCCTGCAAGAAGCCCGCCCAGTGCTCCGGACCCGAGGAGCAGGGGAATACCCGGATTCGTCCCTTGGTCAAAAGTAAGTAGTTTATAGAGGAGAGGGGAAGCATTAATGAAGACTTTCCGTAAATTTGTCAGGCTTCCCACAAAGACCAGTAGCGCAAGGATGCCTCCTACAGCCAAGCCGGACATAGAACTATTTCCGAGAGCGCACAAAGGCTTGGTCCGGTCTGTCCGTTTTGCGGAGATATAGGCCGTAAACAGGACGACCAGAAGCAATAGGGTATGCCCCATGGAGATCACGTGGCCGATGATATCGCGTTGGCTAAAAGCCTCGACCATCCCGACCAGCGCTATGAGGACTTCCACCACGCCACCCACCAGTCCGATCTTAATCGCCTGTTTCATCTCGGTCTCATAGCCCTATAATCATATAGTCTTGTAGTCGTGTAGTTGTGTAGTCTTTTTGTCTAATTGTCGTTCAGTTCTTATAGGCCCTCTATTTCTTGACGATGCGACTACATGACTATACGACCACCTGACTAATCACGCTTTTTTAATAGCCAGGCGCTCACCCAAAATGCCTGTGGGTCGAAAGATCAGCACGAGGACGAGCATTACAAAAGCGATGGCGTCTTTCAGCTGGTAAGGAGCGGCAATTCCCAGGCCGTCCAGGAACAGGCTGGGTCCCACGGATTCAATCAGGCCGAGAAAAATGCCGCCCAGCATGGCTCCTGGAATATTCCCGATCCCTCCCAATACCGCTGCCGTAAAGGCTTTAATCCCTGGAATAAAACCCATGAAAAAGTGGACCTGCTTGAACATCACCGCATAAAGGACCCCCGCTGCTCCGGCGGCCATTCCTCCGATGACAAAGGTGGTGACAATCATTCTGTCCACGTCAATTCCCATCAATGAAGAGCTCTCCTTATCCTCGGAGACGGCCCGGATCGCTTTTCCCACACGAGTGCGCTGTATGAAGGAATAGAGAGCGACCATCATCAGAGCTGCCGCGATGATCACCACGGCTTGAAACTTCAGGATCCGGAATGCTCCGAGCATCCATTCACCTTCAAGGATTTTGACCGTTGGATAGGCCTGAAAGCCGGAGCCGTAAAGCCCCCGAAACGTGTATTGTAGGAAGAAGGAAGCCCCGATGGCAGTGATGAGGGGAACCAGGCGGGGAGCGTTGCGCAGGGGACGATACGCAACCCGCTCCAGAAGAACTGCGATGAAGGTGGAAGTGGTCATAGAGACGAGGAAGATAGCGGCTAAGCTAATGATCGGGTGACGATCCAGAAATCCGGACGAGTAGAAGGCCGCCGCCACGTAGTAAGCCGTGTAGGGACCGCTCATAAAGACTTCGCTATGAGCGAAGTTGATCATCCGAAGCGTGCCATAAACCATCGTATAACCCATGGCGATGAGGGCATAGATACTTCCCTGGGCAAGGCCGAAAATGATAAAGTCAAACCAGTGATAAGCAGAGTACCTTCCTTGAGACAAAGTGGCGGTGGCGCCCATGATCATCAACGTCAAAACCGCCGCTCCGATGAACCACATGACGACATCGGTGGAGGTTATTCTTTCTCTCCAGTGTTTCCACATACGGATTTCCGCCCCTTGGGTCGGTTAGGCTATCAGACTTTGCTCTTACCCCGTCTGTTCTCTATGTTGGATTTAATAAGGCTTCCAGAAGGGCTTATCCGGAAGTACCAGGTTTTTGATATTCTCGGCGGCCGTTTTATAGACGGCGATCCTTGGGTCTGCACAGTCGCCGTTTTTGTCGCAGGTAAGGTTTCCCGTTAGCCCCTTAAAATTCCTGGTGGCATAAAGCGCATCCGTTAACGCCTTTCGGCCGATGTAAAGGCTCCCGTCCGGCCCTTTCTTGGCCACCTTCTCGACAGCAGAAAAAATCATCATCGCCGCATCATAGGCATGAGCATGGAAGGGAGCGATGGGCTTTTCACCGTATCTCTTCTGATGTTTCTCAAGGAAAATCTTGTAGCCTTCGCCAAAGGCTGAGAAATCGGGGCTGGAGTGATACATGCCGATCGCAGCCTCTCCTGCGGCTTTGTAAAAGTCCGGGGAGAATATTCCATCTGCACCCATGAGAGCCACCTTCTCCAATCCCTTCACCTCTTTCACCTGGCGTGTGATGTGGCCACCCGCTGCGATGAAGACAGGGTAATAAATGAGTTCCGGTTTCCCTGTGGCGATCTTGGTTAACACAGGTCTCATGTCCGTGTCGGTAGGGGCAACGGCCTCTTGAGAAGCGATGGTCCCACCCAGTTTCCTGAAGGTTTCAACAAAGACAGCCTGGAGCTGTTCGGCATAAGGGCTTCCGTCGTGAATGGTGGCTGCTCTTTTTACTTTCAATTGTTTGAAGGCAAACTGAGCGGCGACGGCGCCTTGGATTTTATCGTTATGAGCGGTACGAAGATACCCGTGATATTCCGGTCCGCGCCTCGGGTCTGTCAAAAACGGTCCGGTGGTTGAAGGCGAGACCGTCGGGATACCAGCCTTCCACAGGATAGGCACGCCGGGCCGGGCTTCACTCGAGCAGGTTGGGCCGATCGCCGCTATAATGGTCGGGT
>Ga0335081_10005244_pt1 | contig 20503 bp, 14 predicted proteins | sample Lox_Sample_35_FD_206713 | JGI IMG/M metagenome (GOLD analysis project Ga0335081, IMG submission 206713) | Soil microbial communities from Loxahatchee National Wildlife Refuge, Florida, United States - Lox_Sample_3.5 | ecosystem: Environmental > Terrestrial > Soil > Wetlands | place: USA... | reverse complement strand
GTCTTCGCACGGTTTCAGGAATGCTGTTGCGAACAATTCCGTATTGAGAAAATCCGGGTTTGTTTGACCGGCCTTTGCGCCAAAGCGCGCCAAGTTCGGAAAATTCTTGATCGTCACCGTGTCCGTCACCTTAAAGCCGAATCGAAAATCGTCAGGCACAGCGTCCGCCAGTTTTTGCAGATATGCCGGGCTTGGAAATGTGTAATAGGCCGCGTCCACGCTGACGGTCTTGAACACCTCCGCATATTCGTGCAGGCAGTCCCGTTCAAAGCGCGTCTTGGCGACCTTGCCGCGATACTCGTAACGCGCTGGTGTGTAAAACTGCCCAAACCACCCCTCGTATTTCCATGAAGATGTTCCGATAAAGACGCCCTTGGCGGCAAGTTCCGCCGCCTTCTCCCGCGTCTTATCCCGGTCGAATGGCATGTGGGGAGTTTACCAGTTCGTTTGTCGTTTGACGAGGCTTCGGTCTGCGGTCGGTGAGCGGGAAAAGTGGAGAGGAGGTGGAGAGGAGCGCATAGCGAATCAGAGCCAAAGCGAAACGTCCCGCTGCGGAGCCGCAGACGGAAGCCCGCCGAATTTGCGGCTGATGGCGGATGCCCGCTCGTGACGAACGCGCGGATTTGCGAAGTGGAACGGGCGTCGTCGAAGGGCAACAGGGCGGCGGGCAGCCCGTGGAACGAAGCGAACCGCGCGTTGGTCACGGCGAAATTAAAGATGCGATTACTCCGCCAAACTGATGATTGCAAAAACTCGACCCTGAATCTTCCGAGCATGAATTAAAACATTCACATATTGAAGTGAGCTTCCGTCAGAAGATTTCCATGAGCCGAGGTTTTCCACCGCCTCGTCATAGATTTCGAGATCAGAATTAAAAACCTTTGCGATCACAGAAAAACCCGGAACACGCCAATTCTTGTGAACGAGAAATCCGGTTTTTCGAGCTGCGCCGTTTGACATAGACCGCAGCACACGCAAGCATGGTTTCGGCGGGCGGGTTGGAAGCAGTTGAAGTTGGGTATCTCGCAGTTCGCGTTTTTGGCTTTGTTTCAAGCCAAGGCCAGCTTCAATTAAAATTATCGGAGTGGGTGCATGGGCTACGCAAGCATTGAGTGTCGCCTGAAAACTGGCATCTGGACAAAACCGATTGCGAACACCTTCAACCGTGTCGAAGGTCAATCGGTTGTTACCAAGTTCGCCATGAAGCACCGGACGGAAAAGAGGTTCAAGGAATCCCAAATCGCCGGCAATCATGTCCATCAGCTTTTCAACGGGGTCTTTCTCGATGTCCGCCGCGTTCGTTCGCTTGAATGGGAACTCGAATTGTTCGTAGGTCGTCAAACAGTGGGCAATTTCATGCCAGCGAGTGAAAAAACGTTTGTGCTTCTTATCCCCGCGACAATCCACAAACGCAACATACTGATATTCCCCGGCCTCATTCAGCGCATTGCGTTGATAAAGGACACCGTAGGTGTCGTCGCCCTCCAATTCCATTTCCAAAGCCGCAAACTTTGGGTCGCCTTCGTCCTTTGCGTAACGCTGACTGAAATCGCGCAATTCATCGTCGTTCCAAATTTCGTGGATAACCAAATTCAGATGCGTGCAAACAATTTTTTCAAAATCCCAGATTGTTTGGATGGACGCCGCCGACTTCAACATTTTGGTTATGCGCTTGCGGCAAAAGCCCATGATGTCTTGAACGGAATCGTTCCCGTCGAGCTTCAAGGCTCTGGCCATGCCGATGATTTTAGGGTCGAGACTTAACGTGTTCATTTTAGGAAATGTTTCACGGCCTCGTAAAATCGTTCCCAATCGAATTTTTCAAGGTCGTCGCTTTGAGTGTTGCTGCGGTGCGCTTTTATTTGCAGTCGCATATCAAGCAACATTAGTGTTTGCGCGAATGTCAGATTTTTCTGTTTCGCTGTGTCTGACAGTCTCGCTGGTATCTGAACCTCACTCGTGCTGGGCTTGCTGGAGTCTCCTTTCATCAGAAAGTCCAACGTGACGTTTAGTGCTTGAGCTATTTTGAGCAAGTATTCGGCACTGACATTTCGTGTGCCCGTCTCCAAATCGGAAAGAAAGCCCTTGCTGATCCCCGCTTTCTCCGCGAGCTGTTCCTGCGTCCAGGCAAGTTCCTGCCGGCGCGCTCTAATTCTGTCACCGACGGTATTCATAAATGGATTCCTGCATGTCGGGTGATTATTCCCAAATTCAGGCTATACTTGCAAGCACGAAAAAGTCGCAAAGAAAATAGTTGACGTTCGCAATAGCGAGGACTACTTGTATAGCGAACACCGTTACTGGCGTCGTGTGACGCCGGAACGAAGTTCCCGCAAGAACATGGCGCGTCGTCAGGGTTTTTGCAAAAAATAATATGAACGCAAGTTCTGAACCACAAATGGGCCTCGGCGATGCCGAGGCAAAACATGCGCAAAATTGTCGCCCTGCGCCGAAACGGGCGATTGTCGTGAACGATCAACTGTTCCCGATGCCAGGCCGCCACGTCAAGGTGGCCGCCATCAAGGAGCAGGCGGGGATTCCCAAAGAGCAAGCGCTGATTCGCGACCATAACTCCCCGCATGACGTAATCATGCCGGAGAATGGGACGGCGGATTTGGCAGAGGGCACGGTATTTTATTCCGTGCCGGCATGTGACGTTGAGACGCGCCCCGGCTGCGAGGCCCCAGCCAAGCGCGTCATTGATGTTGACGACCGCTGGGAACTCGTCGTGAAGCCGGACCAAAACGGACGCTCGATTCGGGATTTGTTCAATCTGCCGGATGAGGTCGAACTCCTCAAAGATTTCGAATCGCCGACGGATGAAATCATCGCCGATGACGCATCCGTGAATCTTGCGGACGGCGAAGTGTTCCGCACGCGCAAACGCACCGACCTGTTGACGATTATCGTCAATAAAAAGAAGTTCAACTCGACGCAAGGGGTGAAACCCGAAATGACCGGTTTGGAAATTGCCGCGCTCGTTTACGACAAGCCGCAAAATACGACGGTTTCCAGACTTGAGGGCGAGCATGACGAAAAGGAAACCCCCGTCGGTCTGACGGAAAAAATCAAAATTCACGAATGTGAAAAATTCAAGGTCATCCGCAACGACGTGAACGCGGGCTTCCAATCGAGCCGGATTGAGCGTGAAATTGCGCTGCTTCGCGAAAACGGGGTCAATGTCACGCTGCTCACCGAGCCGGTGCCTGCGGTCGTTTATGTGGGAATACCGACGCGGCCCGGACATCCGGCGGGCAGTTCCGATGTGCTGGTAAAAGTGCCGGGCGGTTATCCGGCAGCTTTCATTGACTGCGCGTATCTGCCAGAGGGCTCACCGTTGCAGAACCGTGTTCCCGGCCAGTTCCAAGGAATTGAAACCATCGGCGGGCGGCGCTGGCAACATGTGAGCATCCATCCTTACACTGGCAACGGAACGGCGTGGAATAAGGATCGTCATGGTTTTCATACCTACTACGACGAGATGTTGTCTTGGCTCTACAAAGCGAACTGAACATGAAATTCCCTGAACTTGATTCAAGGCGCTCATGTCTGTTTCGCATTACCGAACCGGAGCGGAAGAAGTTTGAAAAATTGCTGTTCCAGCGCCACCCGGCGCGCGAATGGGGTAGCTTCTTCCGCTTCGGTTACCGGCGAACAGAATGGGGACTGGCTGTGACTTTTGTAAGCGCGATGCCGCCGTTGCCGGGCGATTTGAGCCGACAAAGCTCCATCGTCTCGTTTCGCTCGCAATATATTTCGCGGGCGCTGAAAGAACTGGAAGGCACACCGTTTGGCATCGGCATCGCACATTCGCATCCTCACGGCTGGGGCGTCTCGCCAAGCCCATCTGATGATGACATGGATGATTACTTCGCAGATTTGTTTGAACCGTATGGCGATTCACGGCCATATTGCAGCCTGATTCTGAATCGTCGCGACAACGAGGAACTCGTTTTCAGCGGTCGAGCATTTGATTCAGGAAAATGGTTTCCGGTCTCGGAATTCATCACGCCAACTTTTCCGTATGCCCGTTTGCAAAATGACGAAATTGAAATCCCGAAACCAAAAACTTCTGATTCGGACTACGACGAAGAATCCGTCACGGCTCGTCTGGAACAATTATATGGCAAAATTGCCGCGCGAAAGTTGAGGAAATCTCGCGTTGGAATCATTGGTTGCTCCGGAACTGGATCACCAGCGATTGAGTGTCTTGCCCGCGCTGGCGTCGGCGAATTTGTGATTGTGGATTACCAACGGTTTGGCCGCTCGAATTTGGAACGGATTCACGGCAGTTGGTTCGAGCACACAAAAAGGAATCCACTGCCTTACAAAGTCGAGTTGATGGCGGAAATGATTTGGAAAATCAATCCATCAGCAAGAATCACAGCGTTCGTCGGAAACATCTTGGACGAGGAAGTTCTTGGCGAACTTCTCCGCTGTGATTTATTGCTTGGCTGCACCGACACGCATCACGCGCGTGCTGCGCTTGGCGACATTGCTACGCGGTTTCTTGTGCCAGCAATTGACATTGGCGTGATGCCCGAAGGTCACGACGGCAGAGTGACGGCTCAACTGGTGGATATAACCCGTTATTCGCCCGAATTGCCATGCGCTTTCTGTTCCGACTGCGTTAGCACATGGCCGATTACTGTCGAGTGCATGACCGATGAGGAGCGCAATCAACGGAAAGATGCAGCGACAGAAGCGGCCAAGCGTGGCGAGGACGGCACTGTTTATTGGGGTGGCGATCTGGCGCAACTTCCGACAATTGGATATTTGACGACGAATGCCGGCAGCCTCGTGGCGGGATACGTCATCAATTGGCTCGCCGGGACAAGCGATTTGCCTCATTCACGATTTCAATTCGACCTCGGGCAGCCGGAGTTCGGTTTCAAAATTATCAATCGAAGGCGGAAATCATCATGTGGTTGTGGAAGATTCATTGGCCACAGCGACCAAGCGGATGCCGCGATAACGAAACCATCGCACTGGCCGCGTCCAGTGAGATTGAGTTTACTTGCGCCAAGCTTCGGTCTGCGGTCGGCGAGTGGAAGAAGTGAAGCGCACTTGGAATGACGGCGGGAACGGAACCGATGTTCATCACGCTGCCTTCGCTCGCAGCCATTCAAACACCGCCCATGTCGCCGCTAGGTCTTCCTGATTGTAAATCAGAATTTCGCCAACAAGTTCATTGCGGGATTTTTCATCGTGGGTTTCGGTTGCCTCGATGTATTTGGCGATTGACCATGAACCGCCATATTCGGCCTGACTGCGTTTGAACCCGACGTATTTTTCGACTTCCTTCAGGCTGTAACTCGACAAGGGCAGCAGCACGCTGTCCCGTGCAATGGGCAGCAGGTCGAGCAGATTCCGGCGAACTCGCGCGGCTACTCCATCAGGATCACAGTAGCGTTCCACATACTGGTCAAGGTGTGTCTTTTCGTAATGGTGCCAGTGAATGAATGGTATGTCGCCGAATTGCTGGAAAATGGCGTGGGCATTTTTCAGAAATTGATTCCATCCCTCCCGGTCGCCGTTTTCTCCAAAACCCGCCACGGCGGGCATGAACTGGCCTTGCGCCTTCCCAAACACCTGCATCCCCCACAAATAAATTTTGTCAAGTTCATCCAAATGCGGCGGCATCCCTTCCAAATCGAACATGACGTAGTTGTCGTGCTGCGGGATGATCGGTGAATTGAGCACGATTTCCTGCCCCGACAGCATCACGCGCGCCCGCTGCAAAATCATGCCGGCTTTTTTGCCAACTTTTTGGAGTCTTGCTCCCCAGGGTCGCTTTAATTCACTCAACGTGCTCGTGGTGAAATTTTCAATCAGTTGCGGTATGCTGGTTGTTCCATGTTCGTGCAATTCCGCAGCCAAACTCTGATCAACATCATAAACGAGAGCAACGTCTTTGGTGGCTTCTGCCTTCTGCCAACAATGGACACGAAACCCACAACAAACGCACTTGCTCCATCCAACAGCTTCGTATGGCTCTTGCATCAGCCGCTTCAATCGGTTTAATGCGCTGAGTTCGGCAAGCACGGCTTTGTGGTTGTCGGGGACGGGAACAATCTCGCCTTGACCATTGAGCGCTTCGAGCCGGATCGGGGATGAGCCAAACACCTGTTCGTAAAGCCAGCCGTAAAACTGCAATTGAAAGACGATTTCAGGATGGTGCTCGTCATCAACGTGCCGGGCCATTTTGACATCGCGGATGACGTAACCGGCGCCATCGAGCAACAAAAAATCCGGTTCGCCCACCAATTCGCAATCGCCTCCGTCGAGTGCGGTGCAAACTTTCAAGACGGGCTGATACAGGACCGGACATCTTCCTTTCACAAGTTCCATGGTCTTCTCGAATCGCTTTGATGAATCGAACGACCGCACGTCAACGACGTTTGCGAGCGTCGCCAAATGTTCGGCCTCGAACCGCTGCCCCAAACGCATGAGGACCTGTTCAAATTCCGTGGGCGGTGATTCCTCGATGCCGTGCTCTCGCAGGACGATGCGCAAGTCGCACTCTGACGGAGCGAAGCGCCGGTGAAAATCTTGGGCAGTGAGTCTTAACACGGCTTACCAATAAATGTTGGCTACCATAATTTTACATTTTCGCGTAGCGATAGTGATTCTTGATGTTTGCGTTCAAGAATATGCCCTTGGAGTCCGCGCCCATAAACTCTTGATAAACGGTTTGTGGAACATCAAAGTATTGATACACAGTGCCGTTGCGGAAACCCACTTCGAGTGTCATAGTGTCGTCGTCATATCCGACATCGGCGATGTTTGATGAGTCAACTGGAATTCGATTCATAGCTTTGCAGATTTGTTATTTTCGGTTCGTGGATTTTCACTGCGCCAAACTTCTGTTACCTTGGCATAATTCTCTTTTCGCTTTGGACGGTTCCAGCCGCCATCAGAGGCAGGGTCGTAAATCTTGGGGTCATGGCTGTCAGGTCGGCGATTTTTGGCAGGAGCCTCAATGAGTGCTCGCAACGGCAAATGCACCGCTTCGCCGACTATAATTGCTTCTCCGGTTCGCAACGAAGGGAGCATGTTAAACAGCCCTTCAAGATTGTCGCTTACCGTTCCAGTAACGTGAGAACGGTCGGTAGCATTGGCAAGTCGCATGGCGAACATCGTGCCACATTGCGAGAGAATCGTCTGGTCAATTTCCGCCGGTCTCTGACTGACAATCATCGCGCCCACACCATATTTCCGGCCTTCCTTCACAATTCTTCGGGCAGCAATCGAGGCAGCGCCTTCGTTACTGGAATTCAAATAAGCGTGGGCTTCCTCAAGGATAAATAGCAATGGCCTTTTCCTTCCGCCTTCTGGCAGGTTGCGCGACCAGAAAAGAGCGTCAAACAGCAAACGGATGAGCACTCCAACCAAGTCCATCAAGATCGAGATCGGCACGCCGGAAAGATCAAGAATGGTGATTGGCCTATCAGCGCCAATCCATGATTCCAGCAAAGTGTCAATATCTTGAGAGGGCTGTGCGTCGAGATTTTGCAGGTCCGGTTTTGGGCACCAAGGGCCGGGGCGGAAAAGAAAATCATAGCGCGTATCCCGCAAAAGCGATTCAAGCGCCAGAATTTGCCGGCGAATGTTCAGAGGTGAACCGCTTAAATAAACGCGATTGGCACCACTCTGTGTGATCGGCCGATACTTTGGAGGAATCACCTGCATGATGTCACCAAGGATTTGGTTCCCTTGTGCGTCCGTTTCTATCGCTTCTGTTGCTGAACTTTGATTTTGAGATTGAGCGGTATGAGTTGAGCAGACCAGGCGATATAACTCATACCAAAGCCGGTGAATGCTGAATGGGATGGGTGTATCAACTGTCAGGGTGTCGGCTGTCACGCCAGCACGAGCCTGCTTTTGAATCGAAGAAAATTTTAATTGCCTGATTTTTTCGATGAGACCAGCCCGTTCAGCATCGGGCACATTGCGAAATGGCGTTATTCGCAACAGTTCATCGAAACTCAATGCCCAATAGGGGATGCACAGCGGCTTCTCACCGCGTTTCTCGTCCGCATTGACTCTGAACGAAGTCGCGCGGTCCTCCAAGGCAGAATGATATTCGCCATGAATATCAAGGATGATGATTCTGGCCGAGGGGTATTTTTTAGGATCAGAAAGCGATGCAAGAAGATTCGCAACCGTAGTGGACTTACCAGCGCCGGTTGTCCCCACAATCGCACTGTGGCGGGTTACAAGTCGGTCAATGTCAATCAGCGCCGGAATGGATTCCGCACTCGCGAGGCTGCCTACCTTCACAAAATTCGGCGCGTCCGGTCTGCCGTATATGCGGGCCAAATCCTGCTCGATGACGATGTGAGCTTCGTCGCCAATTGTTGGATACTGCGAAATGCCCCGTTTGAATTCGCCCCCTCTTTGGCCTTCACCGATGAGTTGGACTTTCATCCAACGATAACCATACGGTTCCACTTTAATCAATGCTTCGGGGACAGCGCCGGCACCAACTTGGGAAACAATTCCAAAAAGGTCGGTGAAACCAATTGAAATCCGAGCAAAACTCCCAATCTGGCCGATGCGGTAGCCGTGGCCATCTATGAATGCCAAGCCCGAAACCGTGTCTTTGTCCAAGGCGACGCTGATAGTTGCGCCTTGAACATCTTGAACCGTGCCGAGATATGTCGCGCTATTTGGCATCTGAAACCTTTGAAGAAGCGCGCTCATCGCCCGCCAATTCGTGAAGAAATTGGCCGAAGATTGCGAAGTCACCCAACTCGAACTCCGCTCGCCGCACTCCGTCGGGTTTCTTCGGATCAACTGGATTCCATTTGACCCACTTTGTAGTGTCGGGTGTCGCGCCCGCATCCTTCTCCAGCCAATTTCCTTGCCGGCCGCTGATGACGGCGCCGTCCATTGCCAAAAGATTTAGATTTGACCGTCCGCCAGCCAACGCAACAGCCTGGGGATAATTTTTGATCTCGCCATAAAGAAGCGCAAATGCAATGGCGGTCGGCGTGCCCTGAAGCCCCTGAAAAATTACCTCGTTTAGATGTTTGTCCCGAAACGAATAGCCACAGATAATAAGCGCCGAAGTTGTCTGCTTCAAAAAGGCCCTCAACCTGTCGAGCATGGCAAGATAAGGCATACGCCTGCTCTCGTCATATTTCAGATGCGACGGATGGATGACACGCTTTGTGCCCGATGGCTCCGTGGTTGCACCGCGAAAGACGCCCTTATTCTCGACTTGATACCAATTTAATGAGCCATGTAATTTCCATAAACGCGCCCATCGAGGAGGAAGCATATCTTCTTCCATTGCGCGCAAATCAAAAAAGGGTTTTCGGGTTCCGGCAAATCCGTCAAAGTATGGAACGCGACACTCTTCAAGAGCCTGCTCCATCAACAAGTCGTAATTTGTGGTGAAAACTTCAACAGGCTTGTCGCGCCCGATATTATCTACCCACGATGCAATTCGATGATACGGCGTTCCCGCACGGGGGAGGTTTTTGTCCGCCAATTCATGAATGAAATTGCAAATTGCTTCGTCGAGCTTGTCCAAATCTTTCGCCGACAGGTTCCGCACCTTGTCTTTGCCGGCCACCGCGCGCAAAGCACGGATATGGCTCAACATATCCTCGACATTCGCGTCTTTCTTTTCATCAGTCTTGAAGTGGTCTTCGATAATCGCCAGAAGCGGAGCGCAGTCCTTGTCACTTTTGAGCGACCCAGAGATGGCTTTCGTGATTCCGGCAATGTCTGGAATTAGCGGAGTCCTTTTGCCATCTTCGGATACGATAGCAACAGGACAGCCCGCTCCCAAAAAGAGGCCGAGAGGCTTTTTATCGCTTGAAAGGCATTGTTGGAGATAACCAACCTGTTTCTGCGGATCGTGGGTTTCGCTCATAATTCCTCCTTTTCCCTGGCGCTGTTACCGTGTGAACGATCTTCCAAAAGATTTAGCTCTAAACCTTCTATTTCTTGGATTGTTTTGCCAGCGATACCTTGAAGGTCGCCATACATGCCGACCGTTGACTGCATGACACGCTCAATTTGTTCCTCGCGTTTCGCCCATTGTTTCAAAATGGCTTTTTTCTCCTTATCGAGGTCTTCCTTCATTGAGCCAAACGCCTCGACGATGGCCTGAACCCGCTGACGAAATCGCGGGCCGGTGAGGTATTGATATACCAATTCCATTTTCGTCTGCTGCCCCTCGGACGCCAAGCGTGCGGTCGCAGTCTCAATCAGCGTATAGCGTAACGCCACAGCCACTGGCAGCGCCGCTTGCGGCAGCGCAACCCAAACGCCGTCAACCAAGCCGAACGTTTCGATGTCTTTCGGAACCACATGACTAACTATGATTGCAATCTCCGCCTTTGCCATCCGCTGGTCGTCGCGGAGCTTGGCGAGCCAGCCGTCACTCCAGTTTTTCGTTCGCTTGGATTCCCACAAAATCGTGCCGCATATCTGTCCAAGCGGGCCGAGCACGCGGTGCAAAACGTCGCCGCCGTGCTCGCCTTTGGGCACCGGCTCAATGGTGTCTCGCGGAAATTTGGTCTTCAGCAAAGTCTCCAGTTCCAATTCCTGAACCTCGCCTTGAAGCTGCTGCGAGCCTTGCTCGGCCTTACGCTTTAATTCCTCGATTTGCTTTTGCATCGAGGCAATGGTCTGTTCCTTTTCGGAAACCTTGAGTTTCAATTCATCTTCCGCCTCTTTCCGCGCCTGCTGGCGCGTGACTGCCAGATTCTCCTGCACCCGTTTTTCAACCGTCAACTCAAGCTCGCGTTTGGCGTCGTCAAGCTCGCGCTGCTTCTTGAGCAAATCGGCCTGTGCTTTTTGCGCCTCGGTAAGCTTTTCATCCTTCTGCTTCAAAATCTCCTGAAGGTCGGCAACCTCTTTTGTTTTTTGTTCAATGTCGTTGGACAAGGCAAGTTTGGCTTTTTTGGCTTCATCTGCGGCGATTTTTGCGCGTTCGCTTTGAAGTTTTTCGGCAACCTGCGCATCAACCGTCTCTTTGGATTTTTCAAGCGCCTGTTCACGCTCTTTCAACGAAGTTTCCCGGCTGGCAAGATCAACATCCTTTTGGGCCAGACGTCTTTCATAATCGCGGCGCGTGGACTCAATGAGCGGCGCAGCCAACGATTCCGTCAGCTTGATTTCGTTCTTGCACTTTGGGCAAATGATCGTTGGCTCGGCCATAAAAATGTGATTTCAAGAAAATATTGCGCGAAACCAAGGTTGTCCACTTCGCTACTGGCATTGTAATTAGACACAAAATTGTCAATGCCGTCAAAGGCTTCCGGGTTGGCTTTTTTGGAATTAAGACATTATTCGTCCACGGCGTTTAAGACGCGATTTGCGTGGAGCCCCGAATCACGAAGTCGCCTCCACCCACCCGATGAGGTTGGTCTCGAAGCCGCGGCTGCCCTTGGCCAAACCACGATGCTCAAGTTCACGCTGCAACATGGGTTCGAGCGAGTCATGAAGCAAATTCAACATTTGTTCAGAATTTGCGCCATTTATTGACGATGGCTGGCCATGCCAGATTTTTTCAAGATGGCGTTCCCATGCGGCGAGGCGCTTGCCTTGCATGTCCACGGCAAGCGGCACGATGGTTCTTTTTACCTGGCCTTTGTCGCCACGCGCTTCGACGGCCCAAATGGCGACAACTCCACTGTTTCCGTCGGGTGACTGCACGCGCACGCCAAGTTCATCCGCTGGGAGGTTGCGGAATTTCAACAAGTAGGCCGTGACCAGTGGGTGATCGAGGCCCAGCAACTGGACCTTTTCTTTCTGCAACGACAATTCCCGCGCGGTGGTGAGCAGTGTTTCGGTTTTGGTTTCGCCGTCAACCCAAGCGAATAGCTTGTCGCCACGACTCGTGAACGTGTCTGCCTCTGCACTTGCGGCTTCCGTAATGAATCGCACCAGCGCGGCCATGCCTTCTTCCGGGCTGCCCATTGCCTTGTATTCATCAAGCCGGAAACTGTCGAGGTCTTGAAACAACTCGAAAACAACTTTACGCGCCTCGACTGCATTTGACATGGCGGCGTCCAACTCGACCTTGGTTCGCCTTAACTGCGGGTCGCTCAACGCATCGGCATACAGGCTGGCGTAATTCACCTGCATCGAAAGTTGGCCGAGAATTTGGGTGCGTAGGTCTTCGGCAATCTGGCCGCGTTCGTCAACCTTACCAAGCGCCCGGCCGATTTCCTTCAACTTGTCGTCGAGGAGGAGAAAAATTGAGCCTTCAATCGTGTCGGACAGAACCAAGTTGTAAACCTGCGCGGTGTTGATTTGGCCGTAGCGATGGATTCGCCCGATGCGCTGCTCCAAATCCATCGGATTCCACGGCAGGTCAAAGTTGAACAGCACGCGGGCGTGCTGAAGATTTATGCCTTCGCGACCGGCGGCGGTGCAAATCAGCACGCGCGGGCCGTCTGGGGTTTTGAACCGTTTTTCTGCCGCCGTCTTTGCGCCGTGGTCTCCGCCTTTCAGCACGGTCACGCCCTGTCCGGGGTATTGTTTCTCTATTTCCGCACCGAGCATTTCGACACTGCCGAGATACGTCGCAAAAATCACCATGCGCTCCTGTGGATTCTGCTTCCACAAAACACCGAGCGCGCCGATGAGTTTTTCAACCTTGGTTTCGCGCTGCGCGGGATAGGTGGCAAGCAGTTCCTTGATGCGCCGCCGCTCCTCCGGCAACGCCACAGCCACACTGCTTATGGCGGCGTCTTCGGCATCCGCCGCGCCCGTCTCTGAACCAAATTCGTCCGCACCAGCACCAAGTGCATCTTCTTCGCGCTGCAACTTCAAAATCTTGTAGCGGTAGTCGGCGAGCAATTGGTCCACCTGCGCGTTTTCCAAACGACCTTCGGCGATGCAGTGCAATTCCCGGATGCGCGTCCGTGCCTCGTCGAGCGCCGCGTTACGCTGGTCAATGTCCAGCTTCTGGTCGTGCAGCAAAGATTCCTGAATCGTGAGCGCGATGAGTCGGCGGCGTAGCGTTCGCTGGACGGCGGCGAAGCTGGACGCCGCAATCTTTTGAAAAATGGTCATCACGAAGGCCAGTCCCTGACCTTTCTTCCCCTGGCGCTTCGCCAGCGCAAAGCCGTCCTGTAAATACATCACCAGTGCGGCATAAAATGCTTTCTCGGGGTCGGCCATCGTGAAAGCTTCGGTATGCACCTGCCGCCGGGCGAACAATGTCGAGCCGTCCGGTTTGCAGGCGTCGGCCTTGGTGCGACGGAACACGACGGCATTCAAGCGGTGGCGATGTTCGACCATTTCATGCGGCGAGTTGAACAACGTGGGATCGAGCATTTGCACCAGCATCCAGAAACGAAAGTGGTCGCCCTGATGTGGCGTGGCCGACAGCAAAACCAGGTCGCGGGTGTGCTCCTTCAACACTTCCGCCAGCCGGAAATTCTGCGTCTTCACCAACTTGCCATTTTGCCGGTAGGCCGTCAGGTGATGTGCTTCATCAAACACGACCAAATCCCACGGCGGCGCGGCCTTCAACCGGGCGACGCGGGGGCGCAACTTCAGGGTGTCAATGCTGGCGATAAGCAGATTGTGTTTCTCGAACGCATTTGATTTCCGGTCAGTCACGTCGCCCTCGCTGCCGAACACTTCAAAATTCAAGTGGAAGACTTCATTTAACTCGCGATGCCAGTTATTGACCAGACCGGCCGGGACAACCATGATGGCGCGTTTGAGTTCACCGCGACTCACCAACTCGCGCAGGATGAGCGCGGCTTCGATGGTTTTTCCGAGACCCACTTCATCGGCGATCAGAAACCGGCGCGGAGAGGCGGTGGCGACGCGGTGCGTGAGCACAACCTGATGTGGGAGCAAATCAATTTTGGCAGACGTAAGGGCGCTCACGTTGTCCATCAACGGAAGCGCGTGCGCCTGATAGCAAAGCCACGCCCTGAGTGCCCGCTTGGCGTCGCTCTTCGCTTGGGTGACGACAATTTCAGAGCGGCCGAGCGCCGAAGTCAGGCTGGCGATGGGCACTTGTCGTTCCCCTACGGGAAAAAAAACTTTTATGAATCCTTCTGCTGGTGGGGCGATCACTACGCCTTCACCAATTTCGGGATGGCGAACGCGAACACCTGGCTTGAGATTGTTGAATTCGATTTTCACGAGACACGCGGATGGAATAAACCGGCCCAAACTTCATTTTTGTCTGCCCCCTTGGTGATGATGCGGCGTGCGCTGCCTTCTGCTCCATTCCAGAGACAACGGCCAATGGGGATAGATTTTTTGCTGTGCTCGCCGGCGCAATGCCAGTGGTAGGTGTCTTCGGAAGGCTTGTGAAAAACACGCTTTGGGTCCGCGAGCCAGAAAATGAGCGCGGCCTCGCGCCCACCATCCGCAACGTCCCGCTGAAAGTCGCTGATGGCCTGATAAACTGTTTGCTCCAGCCATTCAACCGCCGCGTCCGGGTGAAGCGTGTCCATTGCGGCCTCCAAGCCAGCGATTACGAGCGTGCGACCGTTAATGAGTTTTAGCGAGTCGTCTGGCCAACCGGCTTGGCGCAATCGCAGAAGTTCGCGAAGGCTGCGAACGGAATCAAAGCTGCAAACGCGATTCAGCGCGGCGGCATCCCAAAGCAGAGACGTGCCGCAATTCATCCAAGTGTTGTCGTGTAGGTCGGGATTCATGTTCGTGGTAATTGCGGGTGTGGTTTTCTAAACATCACATCAACGTCGAGTGAGCCGCTAATCACATGACGGCCTTCAATTCTTTTGTAGAATCCGCCGTAGTAAACAGTGCGCTCGTCACCGCTGCCTGAAACTGCATACAACCAGCGATACGGAATGGCCTCATTATTTTCGTAGCGAACTCCGGCGAACTCGCCTTCAATGGCAAAATCCTTTTGGAGATTCAGCGGATTTATTGCTCCGCTGACATAGAACTCTGCAAGCCCCTTCATGCCGCTCGCGATGGACGCTGGCAGGAATTGCGGGTCAAACTGCCAAACCTTTCCTGGCGATTCAGAACCAGACAGCATCGCGTTGGCTGTCTTCTCGTCACACTGTTTCCAATTAAAATCGTAGCCCATAAATCATGCCTCTAGGTCAAACAGGCGCATCTGTTCTTCCACCTTGCGCTTGTTCTTCGACAGCCAATCGCGGTAGATGGTGCGGGCGCGTTGCGCACCGTGTTTGATTTCCTGCGAGCCGCCGTGACGTGCGAGCCAGTCCACCAGATCGCCGGTGGCCGGATGCGGCGCAAAATTGGGACTGTTCAACGTGTCTTCCACGCGGATGCCGCTGCCGTCCACGCACGCGCCGACAAGAAACATGGTTTGATCGAAATCTCGGGCCATGCCCTTGCGCGACGCACCTTTCCACGCCAGCGCGAGTTCGACCGGCGGCGTGAAGGTGAAGGTCTTGTTTTTCTCGGAACACCAGCCGCGTTCCTCGAAGTCGCTGGGGGCGATGCCTGTGCCGCGCAGATATTTTTGCATCTGGTCGCGCGGAACGTGCGTGGTCTCGTAAAAGATGCGGAAAAACTGGCGCGTGTATGGCTCGGCGTTGGGCGGTGGGGCTTCCGGGCCGCTGGCCGTGCCGGTGTCGTCGTCGAGCAACTGGTTGATGCCGACGAGCGCCTCGCGGATGGTGAACGGGCGATCTTTCTCGATGAACACCTGGCCGTAATGGCGCGAGAAGTATTCGAGCGCCTTGCCGCGTTTGATTACCTGCAAATCGGCGGCAGGCAAACCTTCCTTCTGGTGCTGGGAGAGCAGGTTCTTGATTCGGCGCACATCATCCGTGATTTGCCGACGCAACCGCGCCCAACTGATCGGCTGCGGTTCGGCCATTCGTTTTCGGCAGACATGGATAATGTCGTATTCAACTTTTTGCGAACCAAAATCTCCATCTCCTTTGCTTTCATCACCACGAATTGGGAATGTGGCTTCGAGGTAAAAACCTGCGTCAAATAAACTGGTGAGGACATCAACCCACGGTTCATCTTCGCTGTGATGAAATGTAAAAGCTAAAATGCCTCCCGGTTTCAAAGCTCGGTGCGCCTCGCGCCAAGCATCCGTGAGCACTCTGCGATAAAATCCGTCGGGGTCTTGGTTCCTTGCTCGGTTGGAGACTGCTTCCAAAGCTTTGGGCGTATTTTCGGACTCAAATTCCGCTGGGTAATATTGTCGCAGGGCAAGTCGCAGCCAGACGTAAAAAAAATCGGATAGCTCCGCGTATTGAATCAATCCGCCGAATGGCGGATCGGTAATGCAAAAGTCAATCGAGTTGTCTTCAATGCCAAGGTCAGTGGCTGAATTACACGTCAGACTGGTATTTGAGTCATATTTGTCGGCAGTGCAAATCCGTTGGCCTTTTGATTCAAGTTTATCTGCAAGTTCAGGTGCTATTGCTGCCAAGTGTTCGCACGAAACAATTTCCCACGGGTCGGCTTCCCACTCGACAGACTCGATGCCTTTCTCCGCACATGACAGCCAGTTCCCACGACCATTTGCTCCAAAGACGGAGTTTTCTATAGCAGTATTCTTTGGATGGAAGTGGTTGTCGCTGTAAAAAGGTTCCATCTTGTCCGCAGACGTGTTCCAGAAACAAAACATATTCTGGTTTCTTAAATACTGTTGGAATATTCCTAAAACGAATTCGCGGCTGGCCTGCGTGAAGTTTTTCAAAGTCATGATTGCTTTAAGCAATTGGGCATGAATGAGCGATTGACGCGGATTGAAAAGATAAATCCAACGCTTGTAGTGGTGTCCGTTCACATCATGGTTTCCGATTTCCGCGCCAACCAAGATCGGAGAATCAGGCCAGAATCCCCGGAGGTCGTTTTCTTTTCGTTCTTGCCACTCTCTTTGCGCCACATCCAGTTGTTGCGGGTCAGGCGCGAAAAAAAATCTCCCACCGTAAGGCTGACCGCTGATAGCGCGTTTCCGGCTGTGACCTTGGAGTGCATACGCTGCAAGTGGCGCGTTTTTACCGGATGTCCGAACGGCTTCGAGCACATCGTTTGGTGAGCCATCTGCCGCGCAAGCAAAGGTGGATTTCTTCGGCACTGTGCCGCCGCGTGCGTCCGTGTAAAACTTCACCTTCGTTTCCGGGCAGGTAACTTGTTCGGGCAAATTGCCGCGCACTTCAAGCAGGCGCAGTTTGGCCGCGCGGGCGTTATTCCATCGAGCTGTCGCTTCAACTGAATCCGTCTCTCTGCCGCCGTATTCGCGTCCTTGAGCGTCGGCCTTGGGACAGCCTTCGAGCCATTGCGGATGAATCAGCAGCGTCAGCTCGACTTTCTTGTTCCTCGCCTTACCGAGTTCGGGCGATTCCTTCTCAACAAAAGCCTTGGCATCCGTCCGTGTCTTGCCGCAGTGCGGGCACTTGTAACGCCCTTGCTCGTCCATAACCGCGAAGGGCTTTTCATCGGGCGCAATATACAATGGTGAGTCTGGCGACATGCGAGCGGCGTGGCGCTCCACGTCGAAAGTTTTTTTACAGCCGGGACATTCCCATTCCCACGCATCCACCGTAAGCGTTTTGATCGCGATGACTGGCGATGACATGATGGGCGTGCGGTGGCCGCACCCGGCGCGCTGACACGGGCCGTGCTTGGCCCAAAAAGTGTAGATGATTTCCGGGCCTTCGTAGCGGTAGTTTTTGCGCTCCTGCCACGGCACAGAAAGAATATCGAAGCTGGTCGGAAGTTCCTCCCATTCATCCTCGGTGTCGGATGTGGGTTGGTGTGCCACGCCTAGATCGGCCTGCACGAGATTTTTTTTGCGCTCCTTTGTGCCAACACGCCGAAACCATTTGCCTTTCTCACCGTCCGGGCCGTCGCAGGTGTAGTAGGGCATGATCATCGGCTTCACCTCGGCTTCGATGTCGGCGAGAAGGCGTTTGACCTCGGCGATGTCCACCTGCGCCATTTCATTTTTCACCACGAACCATGCGACGGGATTTAGGTCACAACCAAACATCTGCATCCCCAACCGTGAGCCTTCCACGATGGTCGTGCCGCCGCCCATGAACGGCTCGGCGACTTTGAGATGGCGGAACGAACCGCGCTTCTGGTGGTTGGCGTAATAGACATCCCACACGGCTTTGGCTGCCTTGCCCTCGTCCTCCGGTGCTTTCATGGCCGCCGCGAGCAGCATGGAGCGGAACACGCTGGAGCGTCGCCGCGCCCACCATTTCGACATCTGGTAAATCGGCTTGCCCGCGTTGCCCTCAATTGCGGCAATTTGGTTGATGGGAATAATCGGGAAATCAACTTCAAGGCAGGTCTTGGGTCGGTTCGGATCAGAAAAGTCCACCGTCTCAACAGCAACTTCACGCCCCGCGCCGACGGCAGCGGCGATTCGCTCGGTGAGGAGTTCTCTATTGGATTTACCTTTGGTGCGTGGGGGCATGAAATCGGTGGTTGTGGTGGAATGGGACTACGGCTTGCCTTTGTTTCCATTGGGGTCAGTTTTTTTCAGAACCGCGTAGTCCATGTCGTCGGTGGAAGTGATTTCGCTGACGTGCCGGAAATGGATTTCCTTTTTCAGCAAAGAATATGGCAACAGCCGGACGCCTTCCGTTTCGGCGATGGCCGGGCAAAGTTTGAACGAGCCAAAACGGTGAACCGCCTGCTTGAACATTTCGAGGTTCTTCGAGCCTGCCTCTGGATTCATTCGGAGCATCCGCCCAAGCACCATCACATGCTCGTTGGCGACGTTTAGGCCCAAATCCTCGGCGCGGTCGAGAATGTTGTCTATGTTGCCACTGATATAAACCGTGTATCCTGGGTTTTCACCCGCAACTTCGCCCTCGACGATAGAAATTCGCATTTCCTCGTAGTCATCGGTGTGGCCAATCCGGACATACCATTGGGCGAAAATTTTAATTGCTGCTTCTTTGTTTAGAAACAGCAAGCCCAAGATTGGAGGCTGGGTAGCGTCGCAAATGTAGAAAGCACCTTTCCACTTCGCCTTATCCCAAAGCGAAATATCAATGAATCCCGTGATGAAAAGGCCGGGATTGGTTTTCCGCTCTCGCGGCGGTAGTGGTTTGAGTTTTCCGAGCGCCGGCTTCTGCTTCAACGGCACGCCGCGAAGCCGCGCGTAAAGGCGGTCATAATCAGACTGCTGTGCGGGGCGGTAATGGGTCGCGCCTTGCAACAGCGTGGGGACGTGCTCCGGTTTGCCGTTCGCCAGCAAGACGGGTATGAACTTGGTATTGGCGGCTTGGTTGTAAATGTGCTGATAAACAAGTTTGCCTTCCCATTTCACACCTAATCCTTCATCGGGCTGCACCTTGCCAAGCAGCTTGTTCAAATAAAACTCCGAGCACACAATAAGGACAAACGCCGATTCACGAATCTGCCGATCCATCCATTGCGGCCAGCCTTCAGGTGGGCTTTCCTCGTATTGGTCAATGGAGCAGTCAATGCCATCGGCGCGGAGACGATTTGCCAAGCCGAATGCTTCATCCGCATGAGCCTGCGAGTCGTGGCTGTAGCTGATGAAAACTCGCGTTGGTTGTTCCATTGTCATTCGAGGCTCTTTAAGTCTTGGAAATTTCGACGAACGGCACGGCGACTTCGAGCAAAGACAATCCGCCGTGGGCAAGCGCGGGATAGCCTCCCGCGCTGCGCCATTTGCGGCGACCAAGTGCAAATTGTTTCTCGCCATGCGCCGTGCTCAGGCAGAGGGAAACGGGCGGTGTCCAGTGGTGCGGCGTGCCCGCGCCATTTGCAAACCGACTGCTGCCGAAATTGCTCTTGAGCCAGGCGGCCTGATCGCGGTCGCGCACATCGTCGAACATCCCGGACGCGGCGTAACCGTGGTCGCTGGTGATAACCAGCCGTCGGCCTTCGGTCATGCGCTCGATCAGTTTCCAAAACGCTTCGGACGTGAGTTGTTGCGCGGCTTCGCGGCAAAGTTTTTGGAAGCCGTCGCCGGGTTCGGCCAACTGGTGGACGCGGTCGTCCGGCCAGTGATGCCACAGGGCAATTGCTGTGGCGGAGGCCATCCAATCCAGACACGAAACCCATTCCGCGCCGAGCGTTTCGGTTCGTGCGCCGGTCAGGTGATGGGCCAGACCCGCATCGTTGTTTTCCAGCGAAGACCGCTGGCTGAAACCGAGCGCCTTGGCAAACGGGGTGGTGTCGCTTGGCAATTCCGCCCCGCGTGGTCCGGCTTGGTGAAGCTGGTAGCCGCGACGCTGCGCCTCCGACAACAACCACGGCACTTCGCGAAGCGACAGGGCGTCGAGAATCAGAACCGCCTTGCCGCCGGGGGTTTTATTCCAAAAATCAATGAGCGAGGGCGCGGTGCGTGGGACGGAATTTTCATAGTCCCGCCACAGTTCCCAAGCGGAGCCTGAGAGGAGTAGTTCCAATCCGCCAATTTTGCGCTCCCGATCCATCACCTCGCGCTCGACGTGCTGGGCAGTGAGCGGCGCGGAAAAGATTTCCCAGAGTTTGCTGAAGATGGCCGACCACGCCTCCGCTGGGGCGGCGGCGAGCACAGCGTCCAGTTTGGGATCACGCC
>Ga0335081_10005243_pt1 | contig 20505 bp, 30 predicted proteins | sample Lox_Sample_35_FD_206713 | JGI IMG/M metagenome (GOLD analysis project Ga0335081, IMG submission 206713) | Soil microbial communities from Loxahatchee National Wildlife Refuge, Florida, United States - Lox_Sample_3.5 | ecosystem: Environmental > Terrestrial > Soil > Wetlands | place: USA... | reverse complement strand
GCCAAAAGACCTGCCACCGAAGAGCACGGTGCACGATTATCTGGAGCTGTGGAACTGGGATGGCACGTTGGAGCGCATCCACCATGCACTCTACGTCGCGGTACGCGAACAGGCCGGACGTGAAGCAAGTCCGACGGTAGCGATTATCGACTCGCAAACCGCGAAGGGTGCTCAAAAAGGGGGTCTTGGCTCGATCCTTCGGGCTACGACGCGGGCAAGAAGGTCAAGGGTCGCAAGCGGCACATCCTGGTCGACACGCTGGGCCTCTTGTTGAACGTTGTCGTTCATCCCGCCGATGTTCAGGATCGTGATGGTGCCCTCCATCTGCTGCGTCGGGCGAGACGACTGTTCCCGTTCATCCAGCGTATCTTCGCGGATGGCGGATATGCCGGAAAGAAGATGGCGCTCACCGTCTGGCGCACCGGAGCATGGAAGCTGGAGGTCGTTAAGCGATCCGACGTTCCCGGCTTCGAGGTCTTGCCCAAAAGGTGGATTGTTGAAAGGACGTTCGCCTGGATCAGTCGCAATCGCCGCCTGGCTCGCGACTTCGAGCGTTACGCTATGACCGTCACTGCCTTCGTCCGCCTCGCCATGATCCGCATCATGCTCAGGCGGCTTGCTGCAAACGCCTCGTCATGAATCCAAACTTCCCGGATGGGCTCTGAGCAAGAAATCGTTGCTGTTAAGAGTTCCGGTTCTTATTAAAGTTAGCACAACGTCGGCAGGAATGCTGACATTTGCAGCGCCGCTATCTACTAGAAAGTTGAGACTGATTGCCTTATTTATTATAATGGGAGCTACAAATGTGCCGCCTTCATTTTGCAATGGAATAATAATCGACTTGCCCGCCAGTGCGCCAACCGAAGGAAACGTCACCGTGTCGAAGCTTGTTATGCCATCAAGATGTAAGTTCCACGTCAAGCCGAACCGATTGTGTATCTCACATCGAACGGATTTAGTCGCTGCGCTGCTCGACAAAAGAAAATGACATCCACCTTCCGCCTGTTGGCTGTTTATGCCAACCCATTGACCAGGGCGGAGTAGTTTTGGTTGTAGCACATTGACAGTGTTGATTGGTAGATCGTAATCGTTCGGATTTTTCTTTCTTGAACTCGAACCCCAAAGACTTGCGATATAATTATCATTCTTAAACGTGATGAAAAATCGACCATCAAACAGTTCGCCTAACAATACCTCCGCATCGCATGGCTGTTGCTCCCCCTTTTTGGTAGACCACTGATCTATTGGTATTCCATTGTCGTCAAGTTGCTCGTCGTCATAGCGCGGCAGATCACAGCGGGGTATCTGAAATCGACATTCGCCGGTAAAATCGCTTACCGCTTTGACTTGATACTCTTGGGCAAACGCGGGGGCGCCAAGAATGATCCAAGAGGTGAACACAAACGCGACTGGCTTCGACATTTGCGACCCTCCACGGATCGTCGTTTTGCTCAGTATATCGAGGTGCCAACTAGCGCGGTAGTCGCTTCCATCCTCGCATGGATTTGCGAGGGGTATTTGCCACAAATCTGCGCCGTCTGCGCAAATGCGTGGGGCATGTCTCAGGATGATCTTGCCTATGATGCTAAGGTGAGCCGGAGCTATTTGAGCCAACTCAAAACGGGCGTTTTCTATGCCAGCCTAAAGGTCATTGGTGGATTGGCCACCGCATTGAAGGTCGAGTCAGCGGAGTTTTTAAAGTTACCCCCTAAGCGATCACAGCGACATAGCCTAACGGCTTAACTGAGCGAAGACTGGTGGGCGGTGCAAGGATCGAACTTGCGACCCCTTCCATGTCAAGGAAGTGCTCTTCCGCTGAGCTAACCGCCCGTTTAGTTCTTTCATAGCATGACCTTATCGGAAAACCGGTATCGACTTTTTCGGATCATGCCAGGGCGTGCATGTAGCGTCGCACCACCCGCGGGGTCAAGCCCGGGCGGGAGTGCTGAAATTCAAGACTTCCGCGGCGTTCAGGAGGCGCCAGCGTCGGACATGCACTTCTTGGTGAAGCTCGTCTCGGCGGCGCCGTGCAGCTTCTGCGCCTTGGCTTGGTCGGCGCAGCACTTCTTGGCGAAGCTGTTGAGCGCCGCGCCGTGCAGGCTCTTGCCGGTGGCCTGCACCGCGCAACTGTCCTCCGCCATGGCGGCGGTGGTCACAAAGCAAAGCGACACAACAACGATGGCCAACGTTTTCATGTGGCTCTCCCTGGATTGATCTCTTGTCGCTAGTGTTGGCGCCGGCGCATCCGGCGCGGGCTTAGTGATGCGGCGGCAGCACGCCGTTCGGGCTTGCCTTGTCGATGATCTCCGGCAGATATTTCGCCAGCTCGTTGAGCGTCTCGTCGACCGGCAGGCCGAGGTGGCGGGCGAATTCCTGAACCTGGGAATTGCCGAGCACGGCTTTGAGCTGATCGGCGGTGACCGGCATGTTCTGGCCGTTGCCGAGCCAGGACTGCACCTGCGGGCCGAGGCCGCCTTTCTCCAGCGCCGCCACCAGGCCGTTGAGATCGCGATACTGGGTCTGCGCCAGCACGGTGTTGAGCAGCGTCGGCAGAGCCTCGCTCTCCAGCATGCCCTTCAGACTGTCCAATAAGCCCATGATCTTCTCCTGCGATTGAAAAACGCCGCGGCGGAGTCATGCCACTGGGCAACGCAAAGCCTAGTCCAAGGCCTCAGGGCGCGCCAGTAGGCGCCGAGGGGCGTTACCGGCTACGCTGCCCGGCCATGGACGGCGCGACTGGTGTGCGAGGCGGGCGATGGCCGGCGTGCGGCTGACGGTGCGGGTCGATTTCGGCGCCGAGCGCGCGCTCGGTCCGGGCAAGGTCCGCCTGCTCGAAGCGATCGGCGCGACCGGCTCGATCTCGCGCGCCGGCCGCGCGCTCGGCATGTCCTATCGCCGCGCCTGGCTTTTGGTCGACGACATGAACCGCTCGTTCCGCGCTGCCGTGGTCGTCACCAAGGGCGGCGGCGCCAAAGGCGGCGGCGCGGCGCTGACCGCGTTCGGCCGTGCGCTGATCGAACAATACCGCGCCATCGAGGCGAGCGCGACGGCGGCGACCAAGCCGCAACTTGACGCGCTCGAAGGCGCGTTGCGCGGCCGCACGCGCGGCCTGCGCAAATCGGTCAAGACTTCGATCCGCCCCGCGGCGCGTTGAGTCCTCTAAGCGGCCGACCGCGGCGCCAGCAGGCCGTAGCCGGCGATGGCGGACATCGCGAGCGAGATCAGCACGTTGTAGCCGGCGAGCGAAATGCCGAGAAAGCGCCACGCCGCCTGGTCGCAGCGCACGAGGTTGATTGTTTTGATCTGGCCCAGGATCGAGCCGCCGGTGTTGAAATCGGCGATGGGGCCCGAGCAATCGGTCGGGCCGGCCCAGAAGTGCCATTCGACGCCGGCATGATAGATGCCGAGCGCCACGCCGCACAGCACAGTGACCAGGATGGCGATGAAGCCGACGGTGAGAAGCTGCTGCGGCGCCCGCACCAGCGCCGCGAGCATCATCAAGAGCGAGAGCGGAATGACGATGTGGTAGGGCAGGCGCTGCTGCAGGCAGAGCGGGCAGGGCGCCAGCTTCAGCACATGCTCGAAATACCAAACGCCGAGGATGGTCGCGCACGCGAGCGCGAAGAGGGCGAGCGCCGCGGCCGCGGCCGGATCGGCGCGCAGCCGGTCGATGAAGCTCATCCGCAAGGTCGAAGTCTCGGTCATCGGTAATTCCTCTGGCCAATTCCTCTGGCCGATCCCTGCTTTTCAAGTTTTCCGCCGCGCCGCCCCGCGCCGTGCGGCCGGCAGAAATCGCCGAACTTTGAGGCGGAAGCAAGCCCCGCCGGGGTAACGCCTTGGGGCTGCCGTGGGGTCCGTCTCCCCGATCCGCGAGGGCTCAGCACGGCGGGATTTTCTTTTTGCCGAGCGCGCCCGTGGCCTATATAGAGTGCGGCTCAGGCCCGTGTGGCGGAACTGGTAGACGCACGCGACTCAAAATCGCGCTCCGAAAGGAATGGGGGTTCGATTCCCTCCACGGGCACCAAGACAATTTTCTAATTGTTATCAATAACTTACGCAGTAGCTGCGTCCTTGATTTGGGAATCAAACTCGCTTTCGCACATTGATTTCGCGCGCGAAAAAAGCGCCAACGGAAAATAAGTGAGTATACGAATGAGTATAGGTTCTTGCTTTAGCGAAATCCAAATCATGTCAAGAAGCCTTCGCATTTAACGGAGCGCTTCGGGAGCGATGTGCAAGGCTTGCAGGGCAGAATTTGTGGAAGCTGATCGAGGTTTCGCGACGTCGATGCTTTCGTGGAAGCTGAATTGCAGCTGCGCAAAATGATTGTTCGACTTTCATTCCGTCGTCAACAAATCGATAAGGCACGAATGACAGGGACGCGCTTCGGGGCTGTCCACGATCGGCAAACGCATTTGGTCGCGCGCCTGCGGCGCGGCAGTCGCGAAATCCTTCGGTTCGACGATCGGAATGAATTGAATCGCGGTCGAATCAAGTTCGCGCCGCAGAAAGCGGTAGACAACGAGCGGACGCGGGCGTTGCCGCGGTACACGCAGGTCAGTGTGTTGAAGCGCATGCCGTGTTTGCGCAGCAGATTGGCCGCGGCCATCACCTATCGAAGGTCGGCGCACCGCCTTTGTTGACCCGATACTTGTCGTGCAGTTCGCGCGGCCCGTCGATGCTGAGGCCGACGAGAAATTTGTTGCCCTTCAGGAAGGCTGCCCAATTCTCGTCGATGAGAACGCTGTTCGTTCTCAGGTCGTTCTCGATCCGCTGATTGGGCTTGGCGTGCTTCTTCTGCAAGGCGACGACGCGGCGGAAGAAATCAAGCCTGCGCAATGTCGGCTCGCCGCCTTGCTAGGAGAATACGATCTCGGGGCCGGTCACGCCAGTGATATACTGCCGGATGAAAAGATCGAGCGTTTCATCGCTCATCTCGCCGGTGCCGGGCCCCTTCGGCAGGCGTTCTTTGCCGAGATAAAAGCAGTACTTGCAGTCGAGATTGCAGGTCGAGCCGGCGGGCTTGGCCATGACGTGGAACGGGCGTTGCCCCACTGAGCCGAGCCGTTGAGGAATACTGTACTTGTCGACGATCCTCTGCCGCTCACGCGAAAAATAGTCATTACCGTGCGCGCTGGAACTCCAAGATACGGCCATTCGAGCGCAGCTCATCCAATGTCTTGCCGTAACAGTCGACGCCGGCTGGCCGATTGGTGGGCGCTGCTACGGCGCCTTTGGCATTGACCGTCGCGCTTAGCCTTCCATCGGGGGTCATATAAGTCGCACCGCCATCCTTGTTGACCCTAGAGAGATATCCGACCCGCCAACTTTGGTCCGCTTGAGCGTAGCACACAATGGCTGCTGGAAGGTTGGGAGGGACCGTTTGAGCGACCGCTCCGGTCGCGAAGGTGAAAAGTACTCCAGAGACGGCAACTAGTGCCAATCGATACTTGCGCATGTTGAATCCCTCCGCTGCAAAATCATTACGCACGTTCTAATCCCTGGCGAGGGCGCTCGCCGCCTCCTTTTCGAGGTCGATGTACTGGGCTCTTTCGACGGTGACGCCGACGGCGAAAATGGTCCCGCCGCTAAACTTGCCAGGCGACTTGTACTCCTGGCTGACCGCGTCGCCGCTGTCATACCCGATGCAGAGCCCGTCGCCGGACAGCGTGAACTTGCCTAGCTGTGTGCGCATCGGACCTTCGGCTGCGACCTTGTCGTTGACATAGAGTTTGGTCTTGCCGAGAGCTTCGCCATGCTCGCCCGTGCCCTCCCAGATAAACTCCATTCCGACCGTGTACTTGCCGGGTTTCAATTCAGTCGAAACGAATCTCTGTTCCGGTTTGATGCCGAGGAAATTGTACACGTAATAAAGCTTCCTGTCTTTGATGAAGAGCGAGTGACCGCCGAAACGCGAACCATGGGCGAAAATAACACCTGACGCATTCGGATCTGTGATCTCGATGTTGGCGAGAATCTTATATGATCGATTGCGCACGTTGACGGCAACGCCTTCAGGGACCGGCGAAGTGCCCGGATAATAGACGTACCTCTCGCGAGCTGCTTCCTCGGTGGGTCGATCCACACCCAGTTGTTCCGCAGCGCTCCGGTCGTCGATCGGCAGCACCATGTTTTTATCTGCCTCTTCGAACCATGCCTTGATGAGCGCCTGAAGCTTGTCGGGATACTCCTTGGCGAGGTCCGTGGACTCCGACCGATCTGCGTCCACGTGATACAGTTCCCACCGGTCCTTATCGAAATTGCCTTTGCCGGTGAACGGAGCGTGGACAGCGGCGGCCTTCCAGCCGTCCTCCCAGATCCCGCGTGTTCCGAGCATTGCGTAGTACTGGCGTTTTTTCCGCGTCGGATCGTGGGGCGCGGCGTTGAAGGTGTAGCGCATCGATACGCCGGCGAGCGGATATTGCTCCACACCATGATACACTTTCGGCATCTCAAGACCGATGATGTCAAGAAGCGTCGGCACGATGTCGACTGCATGATGATACTGATCGCGAATTTCACCGCGAGCCTTGATGCCCTTCGGCCACGAGATCACTAGCGGATCGCTGGTCCCGCCCGAATATTGCGAGTAGCGTTTGAACATCTTGAAGGGTGTTGAGAACGCTGCAGCCCACCCCGTCGGGTAGTGCGGATAGGTGTTTGGCCCGCCGAGTTCGTTCAGAGCCTTCATGTTCTCCGCAAGATCGTCCGGGTAATTGTTGAAGAACTTGTTTTCGTTCACCGAACCGTTCGGCGTGCCCTCTCCGGACGCGCCATTATCCGCCGCGTAGAGCACAATGGTGTTTTCGAGTTGGCCTGACTCTCTCAGGTAATCGATGATGCGTCCAATCTGAACGTCTGTGTATTCAGAGAACCCGGCATAAACCTCCGCCATGTGCGAGAAGAGTTTCTTCTCGTCGGGGTTAAGGGAATTCCACGGGCGCACGTAGTCTGCCTTATTGGCCACATCCTCTGACAAGGGGTTGAACGGTGTGAGCTGCGTTCCCTTCGGGAGCACGCCCTTGTCGATCATGCGTGCAAGCACCCATGTCCGGTACGCGTCGTAGCCGTCGTCGAACTTGCCCTTGTACTTGGCGATGTATTTTTGCGGCGCATGATGGGGAGCGTGGTTGGCGCCCGGGTTGTACCACATATACCAGGGCCTTGATGGATTGGTGGCCTGCTGGTCGCGGATCATCGCGATGGCGTGGTCAGCGAGATCCTTCGACAGGTGGTAGCCGTTTTCAGGGCCATACGGCGGCTCGATGAAATGATTGTCTTCAACGAGGTCCGGATACCACTGATTGGTTTCTCCACCGATGAAGCCGTAGAAGCGGTCGAAACCCTTCTGCAGGGGCCATAGTTTCCGGCTAGCGCCCGATGCGACGTCCTGCTCGGCGACGTTATGATTTTTGCCTAGCCAAAAGGTGCTGTAGCCGTTGTCCTGCAGGATCTGGCCTATGGTGGCGGCCTGATCGGGCAACCGGCCATGCGCTCCAGGAAAACCGTTGGCGCCTTCCGTAATAGAAGCCATCCCGTTCACGTGATGGTTTCGTCCGGTTAGCAGCATCGACCTGGTCGGCGAACACAACGCCGCCGTATGAAATTGCGTGTAGGTCAGTCCCTCAACAGCAAGTTTATCCAAGGTCGGCATGTTGATCCGGCCGCCATAGGGCGACCAAGCCGCAAGGCCCGTATCATCGTAGAGAATGAAAAGAACGTTGGGCGCTCCCTCGGGTGCTTTCTTCGGGATATATGGCGTCCAGTCGGGCGTGGATTTGCGAACATCGAGATCGATGACGCCCTTGAAGGTCGGCGGTGCATTCTGTGCCCCTGCCATCGACAAAAGGACACCGCTCATTGCTAGGCCGATAGCTGCGAGTGGCGCCACTATGCGTGTGCTGTTACAAAATTTCATTTTGGCGATTTTCATTCGAGATGCGTCCCCGTTGTTCACCGACTGGAGAGGTCATTCCACGCGCGGTTGTACTTTGCTGCTTGTAAAGCGGGGCGATCGGGCAAACGTTGATGTGGATCAAGACGCCGCATGAATTCCAAGCGCGGTGCCGTGTGCCATGTGGTGCGGCTTTGAGTGCAAGTCCGATTTTGGGTCAAAAGACGAAAACCACAGTGTGAGCATAATTGGTTCGTTTGTGGGTGAATAACGACTCAACGCGCTGGTGCAGTACCGGTTGAGATTGGATGACATGCCGTGATTCAAGTCCCGAAAATGAGGGCTCGAATCATGCGCTACGAACTCACCGATCATGAGTGGATGAGAATCAAGCCGATGCTGCCGAACAAGCCGCGCGGCGTGCCACGGGTGAACGACCGGAGAATCCTCAATGGCATCTTCTGGGTATTGCGATCCGGAGCACCATGGCGCGACCTGCCCAATGACTTCGGTCCGTATACGACCTGCTACAACCGCTTCGTTCGCTGGCGACGGGCCGGCGTCTGGGGCCGCATCATGGACGCGCTAGCCACCGCCCAGGATGCATCGGTGCGGATGATCGACACCTCGATTGTCCGGATGCATCAGCACGGTGCCTGCATTATCCGAAATCGAAAGCAGTCCGTGGGACGGTCGCGCGGTGAGCTGACCAGCAAGGTACATGCGGTGGTCGATACCAACGGGCTGCCGGTGCGGCTCGCGCTGACCGTCGGAGAGGCGCATGACAATCGGCTCGCGGACAAACTGCTGTCTAGATTGAAGTCCGGATCAATGCTGCTGGCAGATCGCGCTATGATGCCGACTGGATCAGAGCTCTTGCTGTGAGGAAGGGGGCGCTGGCCAATATCCCGCCGAGATGCAATCGTAGCGAGCCGATCTGCGTCAGCCCAAACCTGTATCGAGCCCGCAATTTGGTTGAACGGTTCTTCAACAAGATCAAGCGCTGTCGCCGGATCGCAACGCGCTATGACAAGCTGGCGGCGAACTATCTCGCTTTCGTTCGGCTCGCATCGATCAGACTATGGCTGCGCGTTAATGAGTCCGCGTCCTAATCCCGTGCTGGCCCCTGAGGGAGTATCTGGACTTTTGCTGACCTGGGGTTTGACGCCCGTCGCGGCCGACCTTTCCTCCCGTGTTCGATATTGTGTTTAAGGAGGCCTGCCTCACAAGCCAGCACCGCGGCGGCCAAAAGCTGGCTCATGTTTATTTTGAAACAGAGGCCGGCCGTTGAGCAGCCGCAAAAGCTGCTAACACGCGATGAGGCGTTCCTACTGGCGATGAATTTCGCCAAGCTGCCGAAAGGTGTTGCGCGATATCTTGAAGGACATTCCGCGGGCCGCCAAATTCGGCCAGCCGCGAAGATTGAGTACGAGCGCCGTTCGCCTGGAATGAAAGAGACTGGCAACTGACGCGGTCTATGCGGCGTTAGCACGAAATCTGCGGGCGCCAATCGTATTTAAGGCGCGATCTTTAATCGTCGTAGAATCGCGCTCGCCCATGCTTGTAATGGTGACGATGGCGGTTGCGACGATTTCCGTTATCGGGTCGTCTCGATCCATTAGGCCAAGATCAATCAGCGCGGCCTCATAGGCCACCGTCATCGCTTTAATTTCTGCCGGCCCAAACGTGCCGTTGGCGATCAGCCGATAGATAGCCATCGTAGCCGTTGCGGAAACCTGCCCCGTCACCTTTGAATCGATGTAAATAATCCGGTCAGAGTCAAGTCCGGAACTGTACACAAGAGCAAATAAAAGTCATGCCGCAGCGCCGCCTATTTCTTCTTCGGTTGGGGTTGCTCCTGTTGCTGTGCGAGTTGTTTTGGTTCGACTTGGAACCGCGGGATAGAGTCGCTCTCGATGGGAGACGGCCCGTCCAGCGCATCGCTGGCCAACCGCGTTAGCTCGTCGGCGTATTGCGATTGTCCATTCTCTCGGGCTTTGAGCGCCATCGCCAGCAAGCGGGCCGCGCGCTCTCGCCGCCGATCAGTCATCATATTGTCGCCCTCACTTACCGTGCAATGTACCATCCAAGTGAATGGTTGCTTCTTGCGCCAAATCAAAAAGGCCCCTTTCGGGCTTCATTGACGCGCATTGAGCCGTCACGATCGGAAGGACCGCGCGGAGGTCTGCCGATGCTGGATCAGTCGCTGACATTCTTTCAGGATGTCACTATGCTGATACGGTTTTGCGAGGATAGCGCTCCCGGGAACACAGCGAGAGCGATCGATTGTCTTTCCCGATGTGTAAAGCACGGGCATATTCGGTAGAATGGCTCGGAAGCGTTCGGCCACGGCCCAACCGTCTACAGAGCCGCCGAGATTGATGTCGGTGATGACGATGTCAATTGACGTATTTGAATTACATAAGGCGATGGCCGCCTCGCCGCTGTCAGCCTCGATAACGGTATAGCCTGCATCCCCCAAGTATCCGATAATATCAATACGCACAAAGACTTGATCCTCGACTACGAGGACCACGACAACATCGGCTTCGCTTGCAAATGCGGGCATGACCGAGCCTCATCTGGCCGGAGACCGGCTCTGATCGGTGGGTTTAGTTTTACGGTCTTGCAGGCGGCCGATTTTTCGTGAGACGGCGCCTATCTGATTCAACGGTGTGGCGAAGGTACGGTTCCGTACCAATCTACGTCACTTGGACTTCGCCCACAGAAGGCGTAACGTTCTCCACCGCCGGCAGCGACCTACTGGGCGCCGGCGTTTGAGAGACCCTGCTGTGCTCTTGCCCGTTTGGGAACAAGAGCCATGCCCCGGCGCTCTCCACGTTCGTCGCGTCCGCGCAATCGGCTCTTGGCCGCGCTGTCGCCAATGGACCTGGCATTATTGCAACCGCACCTGCGGTCTCTTGCGATGGCAGTCCGGCACGAGATCGAACGACCGAACCGACGGATCGATGCCGTCTATTTCATGGACTCCGGCATCGCCTCGGTCGTTGCCGTGCAGGCCGATGAAACGCAGGTCGAGGTCGGATTGATTGGGTCGGAGGGAATGACGGGGATCGCCGTTGTCTTGGGCGGCGACCAATCGCCGCATTCCACATACATACAGATTGCCGGCGAGGCGCAGTGCATCAAGGCCGCTGAATTGCGCAAAGCCTTGCGGGCTAGTGAAACTTTGACCGGCCTGCTTCTGAAATACGTTCAGGCGTTCAATGTGCAGACGACCCACACGGCAATCGCCAACGCTCGTGCCCATTTAAGCCGGCGTCTGGCGCGGTGGCTTTTGATGGCCCATGACCGTATTGGCGACACGACGCTGCCGCTGACCCACGAATTTCTAGCGCTGATGCTGGGCGTGCGACGGCCAGGCGTCACTGAGGCGCTGCAAAGTCTTAATCGGCAGAAGCTGATCGAGAACGGTCGAAATAAGATCGTCATCCTCAGCCGCAACGGCATCGAGAAGCTGGCGGGAAATTCCTACGGCGTGCCCGAAAAGGAATATCGGCGGCTCATCGGTTAGAATTATTGTTCGAGCAGCCGCTTTTTTCCCGCCGCCTCTCCGGCGACGATCCTCCGTTTTACGATGCGGCTAGTGAGTTTCCCTGCTGGGTCAACTCTTCCTTTTCTCCCTTTGGGAGAGCCGTTGAAGGGCCAGTCGGACAATCGGACTTTGCTCGCTTGTGCGGTCTGCGGGGATGTATCCAACTCGCCGTTCCCGCTGCCAAACCTCGACGTCTCGCCCGTCTACGTGTTGCCTCGCTATCTTTAGTGCGGCGGTGTCGTCCGCGGCTTCGATTTCACGGACGCCTACAAAACGACCCTCCCTACCTACGATATACACGCGGTACATCCGCGCTCTCCGGATGCAGACACGGCCTCCTCCCGTCAGTCGACGAGAACCCGGCGGCTGTCGCTAACCCGTTCGGGATGTGCCAGGGTACGCACGGGGCGGTGGGTTAGCGGACTACTCCTTGCTTTTTGTAAAGCAAACCTGTCGCAAAGGTTCCACTGGCGACAATAAGCTGTCGCTGCGACACGTGTGTGTCCTACATCGCATGGATGGGCTGTGGCGAGGGCACTTTCTTGACCCCGTCCCGCTTTGCGGTAGATGCCAGATAGGTGGCGGCCGCTCGCAAACCTGTTACGCTTCTGAACTTTGGCTCCGCAGCCCCCAATGAAGCGCGAAATTTTCGCCGTTGCCGACATTTACGTGCCCGTCAAGCGCCGCGCGACGCTGGAGCGTAAGCGCGTCGACGAAATCGCCGCAAGCATGCTCGAAAATGGACAGCAGATGCCAATCCTGGTGCGACCGGACGGCGCACGCTTCGTGCTGATCGAGGGTCTGCATCGGCTGGAAGCGGCCAAGGCGCTCGGCGAGACGACGATCGTCGGCTACCGCGTTGACGCGCGCAAGCACTGAACGCGCCGACGCATTCTATATTTGCCTGATGAGGTGTTCGCGCCGTAAATCGATCAGATGAGCTCTTTTTTCACCATTTGTCAGACTTGCACCTACTCCCTCAGTCAATGCCATCACAAGTGAACGATCAGTCATATCCAACCAGTATCCACGCCGAACAAGCTTATTCGACGCGTCCCGCACAAATGGACTATCAGGATTGGCGCTGAGATCAGGTACGTAAAATTCGGGCATGAGCGTTCCTCATCATTCCAGGTCCGCAGTGATCGTAGTCGTCGCATCGCGTCGACTCATCGGATTATTGTTCGGCCTTTCTTGTCCTCGTTAGACCAAGCTCGGAGCCGCTCCTCTGTCAACTGCGCGATCTGATCGTAGTTTTCGGCCAGCCTAAGCTTAGTTGATTTCATTTTGGGATCATGCATGCGGGCTGCAACCTGGCGTGCTTCATTGGCGCGCTTTCGCCAATAGTCGGGATTATCCGCTGTAGTCGGCACGGCAGCGCCTCCCCAACCGCTCATCGTTGGCATACGCGTCCATTTCGATGATAGCGAACAAAATTCGGTCGTCTTCCGTTCGGATGTCGGATACCAGACGCTTCCCTACGCAAAACCCCAGCGAGCACAATAACGGGGATTTTCACCGTTCCAGGATTGCTTTTACCGAGCCGAAGTGTCGATCATTGCGAAATGAGATGCACGTGAGATGGCAAAATGTCTCTTTTGCTGGTAGCACAGTTCGAAGCCCATCTGCCTGGCCTCAGTAAACCAATCCGAATAATGACACGTCATGATGCCGAGGTTTTCACATGCCGATGGACCATTAGGGACAAAGACCCGTCATTGAAGGTCCTTCTTCGAGAAATGCGGCGCGCCAATAGTTCCGCAACAGTCACGAGCGCGATCTCGGGGTTGAAGCATGCCCTTGCGTCCCGAGGGCTGCTGGGTCGCGTTGGCGGATTCACCTAGCCGACTGGCGGACATTTCCAATGAAGGCCGATATGTTTCGGCGAGCCGGTGGTCTTGGCGCTTGGCTTTGCGCTTACTCCCCGGGCGCCGTTTTGGCTTGCACCAGCTTATCCGCACATGCCCTGGCCAATTGGTAGTCGGGAGCGGCAGCCCCGGGCCGTGTCGCCCAGCCGCCCTTCTGCGAGTAATCGCCTTGCTCCCAATTGCTAGATATCTTTTGCAGGAATGCGAGGTTCGCTTTCGCGTCGCTGTTCTGCAGGAACTTCTCCACGCAGAACGGCGTGAGCGCCGCGACGACGGCGGTATTAGCTCGCTCGTCCGCCAATTTGACGGCGGTGCCAGCGGTCATCCAGCCGCCCCAGGAAAATCCGATGACCATCGACACGATGGCGCCGATGGCTACCCCTTGGAGAAGACGAGTCCGCGACTCGCCCTGCAGCGTTGAAGGAATTTGCATGGCTTTTAGCCTTTGGTGAGAGGGCTTTTAGCCTTTGGTGAGAGATAGCCTTTGGTGAAAGAGAGGTGCGCCCAAGAGCGCTAGCAGCAAGGAACGCAAGTGCCAAAACACCGAATCGTGATGCGCAGTAGACCGTTCATTCATTGATCGTAAATCTTCCGGCGCGGTTCAATGACGAACAAGAAGAAGCAACCGATGGACAAAGCGATCACGGCGAGTGCGATAAAAAATGTTTCCATGAGCCCCAGACGCTCCGAAAGCGATGTTCGATTTGTGCCAACCGACGGCGGTAGCTGCCTGTTATTGAGCGGCGACTTCGGTAAGTCGTCGTTTTGCCGGCAGCTTTGAGCGGGAATAGCCCAGCCCTATTGGAGGCTCATTCACTAGACGCTCTATTCTCTTCAATAGCAAGCGTTGTTTTTACTAGCCACGCCAGGTCCCGGCGCAAATCGATGTTTCGATTGCTTCAAGGCACGCCTAATTGCACGCAGCTTCTTGATCGCTCCCCGCTGGCGTTACGGAATTCGGCAACCGTCTTGTGGTTAGGATCGGGCCGGCCAGTCAGCCACATGACCTCGAAGCGGGCCACAGGCGCCATGACTCCCAAGCACCTGATTCGGTTAGCTCGCATGGCCCCATCAATTTCTTCCGCTCGCGCCTCCGCCCAAGGTCTTGACCGCAGCGCGAGCAAGCAGAGTGGACCGAATGTCAACCGCAAGCAGCCCAAGCCCAAGAAGGGCCGCTGATCGTCATAATGAATAGCCGATTAGATTCGCTATTTGTCCGATTAGCGTGCACAGTCCCCGTCATCACCGGCTGCGGCCCTGTCCCAGGCGTCGGTGGCTGAGAGACCGCTTGCGCTCCCGCCTGTACGGCAACGCGTGAAGCGTATCATGCCCATCACCCCGTTTTCGCGAAGCCGGCGTTCGATCAACAGCAGATCGAAGATTATGTCTACGGCGGCTATCGCCGTATGCAGCAGACTTGGCTTCGCTGATCGTCCGACAAAGTAATCGAGAACGTCGCTAAGACGACATCGAACTGGCCGAGCGCGGCGTGCGCAATCCGGACACGCTGCGAAAAAATAACGTTGATGGCGTTCAACGTCTTCGAAGAGCGAGATTAGCACGCTGCTGGCCTACGAAGAGTTCAATTCGGAGCAGATGGAGAATATTTTGTCTAAGTTCAGCGAGATGGGCATCAGTGTGGTCGAGACCCAAGAGCATGGTCTTGGGGAAAAAGTGACCGCGCGTGAAGAGCCGGGTGAAAAAGACGAAACGGAACATGAGGACGAGCGAGGCGAAATCCAGCAACATAAAGTACCAGCCAAATCCGCAACCAAACAACCCGCCGAGCGCACCGACGACCCAGTGCGCTTGTATCTCCGCGAAATGGCCTCGGTAGAACTGCTCTCGCGCGTGGGCGAGGTCGCTATCGCCAAGCGCATCGAGGCCGGTCGGGAGGCTATGATTGCGGGGCTCTGCGAGAGCCCGCTCACCTTTCAGGCAATTATCATCTGGCGTGATGAGCTCAACGACGGCGAGGCCCTGCTGCGCAATATCATCGACCTGGACGCGACCTATGCCGGCCCTGTCGCTAAAGCTCCGCCCGAGCCGAAGCTCAATCCCAACGGTCAGATGACAGTGAGCATCGCTGTTCCGGGCCAATTCGGGCAGCCGCAGCAGACACCGGCGCCGGACACTGCGCCTGTGTCCACTGTTCCGTCTAAACCTCGCGGCAAAAGCGCCACTGACGACGAGACGGCAGCCCATGCGATGATGAGCAATCTCGATGACGACGACGACGACGATAAGGAGGGTTGGTTCTCCATCGAGGAGCAGCTCAGGCCAAAGGTTATCGAGTCTTTCAACACCATTGCTCTTGCCTACAAGCGGCTGCGCTGTCTGCAGGACCAAGACGTCCAGTTCCAACTTGGAAGGTCTTCGCGCTCCTCTACGGAAGAGCGAAAATATAAAAAGCTGAGAAATAAAATTATCGGCGAGGTCAAGTCACTGCGGTTGAACCGGACGTGCATCGACTCGCTGACCGAACAACTCTATGAAATCAACAAGCGGCTTACCGGTTACGAGGGTCGCCTGATGCGGCTTGCAGAGAGGCACGGCGTCGTGCGCGAGGATTTCCTCGCGAACTACTTGGGTTCTGAGCTTGACCCGCTTTGGCTCGACCGCGTATCCAAACTCGCTTCCATTGGTTGGAAGAATTTCATCGCCAGCGACAAAGACAGCATCAGGGAGCTGCGCGTGCAAATTCACGCACTAGCGGCTGAGGCTGGCCTTGAAATCGAGGAGTTTCGCAAGATTGTGCACATGGTGCAAAAAGGTGAGCGCGAGGCGCTCCAGGCAAAGAAAGAAATGGTCGAAGCGAACCTGCGCCTCGTCATCTCGATCGCAAGGAAATACGTCAACCGCGGCATGCAGTTTCTCGACCTCATCCAAGAAGGCAACATCGGCCTGATGAGGGCGGTTGACAAATTCGAATATCGACGTGGCTACAAGTTCTCCACCTACGCCACCTGGTGGATTCGGCAGGCGGTCAGCCGCTCGCTCTACGATCAGTCCCGCACCATCCGCGTGCCCGTTCACATGACCGAAGCTATCAATAAGATCATGCGCACGAGGCGGCAGATATTCAACGAGATCGGCCGTGAGCCAACGCCGGAAGAGCTCGGGAAAAAGCTCGGTATGCCGATGGAGAAGGTGCAGAAGGTGCTGCAAATCGTCAAGGAGCCACTATCACTCGAAACGCCGATAGGCGATGAGGAGGATTCTCACCTCGGCGATCTGATCGCGGACAACAACGCTCTGCAGCCGATCGACGCCACCATCCAGTCGGATCTGCGCGAGACCACGACGCGCGTTCTGGCGTCACTAACGCCACGCGAGGAGCGAATCGTACGTATGCGCTTTGGTCTCGGCATGAATAGCGACCACACGCTGGAAGAAGTGGGCGACCAGTTTTCGGTGACGCGCGAACGGATCCGACAGATCGAAGCCAAAGCACTCCGAAAGCTCAAGCACCCTAGCCGATCGAGGGTACTCAGGAGCTTCCTCGATAATTGATTTGCCGAGGGACCAGTATGTGTCCGCTGAGTTGTCCGCTAGCTACCTTCTACATTCATTAGCAGCCACCAATTAGGACCATGGTCACCTTCAAATGTCCTTACTGCCGGACTGAATATGAGATGACGACGGCTCGTCTGTCGTTCCAGCAGCGGAGCTACGCAAAGTGCAAAATTTGCCACCAAACCATGTACAGCTGGAATTCCCGAAGCGTTCCTATTTTCACGCTCATGAGTGCATCCGAGGGCATCGACGTGAAGCCGTGAACGGCGTTCGGGATCGTGCAGGATAGTTCGCAAGTTTCACGATCGGCTCTAGCTGCGGCGAGGCTTGAGTCAGTTCGCCCATCAGCTGTCACCACCATTGACGTTGTATGTTTGACTGTGGCCGCACTCGGCACATTCGTAGGTACGAAGCTCCAATGCTCCGTCGTTGGGGTCTGGTCTCACGAGCGTGACCAGCATCGCCCCTGAACAGAGGGCACAACGGGAGGCCGCCATGGCGGCAAGTCGTTCTTTCGTTGCCACGTGAAGCCCTTCCAGCCGAAACGTCATTGCCTTGGATTACGTGGGTCAGCAGCGCTCCTCGCGTCGAATCGCTGCCGGCAGAGCGGGTTGCCGCGCCCACGCCACGGTACTTTCCTTGGATGACCTCATCGGAGGAGGTACCAGGCCAAGCCGGTTGCGGCGAGCAGAGAGGCTATCGAATAAAAGATGATTTCGAAGGAATGCAAAGGAGCATGATTCGACATGCCAGGACCATGCACGCTTCCAGTGCCAATTGCTAGCCGGCGATCACCATAATGCCTGCCGCGCCTTGAAACGAACACATCTATTTCCCATATTGTTCCCGCCAGCCCAGTGGGCTCTGCGGGCCGCGTGTACGGATACTCATCAAACGGTCTCTGGCTCGCTCTTTCATTTTCACGACACCTAAATCGCGCGGGGTGTCTCACGCTAGCGCAACAGCCGACCGCCGTGCATCGCGTAGCGGTCCACAAGCGCGCAAACAGAAAGCTATTCATTGAAATCCTTCGATGGCTTCGGCGTTAACGACGCGATTGCGCGCGCAATCGCGGAAGAAAAATACACCACCTTTACTCCAATCCAAATGCAGACGGCGCCCACGGTGATCCGCAATGGGCAATGAGCCAGCCGATAAAGTCGATAACGACAACACCGTCACGTTGCAACGGGGCACCGCCATGCGAATATTCATCTTCAAATCCGAAGCGAAGCCCGATTTGCGTGCATTCAGTGGCGATTTGGCCGGTAGCCAGCTGCCAAAGCAGTTTAGGCCCTGGCACGCCATCGGGGCCGTTGCATCTGATCGTGACCCTCCGCATGAGCTGTCGCGTGATGTGATCGAAACCGCCATCAAGACGCAAGGCTTTCAGCTTTGGCGAATGAGCAAAAAGGAGGTTTGAAGCGCATTTTTGGGGCAGCGTGAGCGACGAGCGAAAAATCTTCGTCTGCTCGCTGGCAAGATCAGTCACCGCAGGTTTCTGCGAACTCTCTTGATAGAGCCAAAATCTGATTTTTAGCCGCTTGTTCTCTATCTTCTCGCGACCGCTTGTCTGGCGGACGCTCGATGCCCACCGTCACGCGACCAGATAACTCCCCGCGTCCTGACGCAAAGCTGAACTTGTATGAGCCGGGGCCATCCTCGATGAGTGCGATTTTTGTTGCCACGTCGATGAATTGCCTCAGCGAGCTTCCACAGGGACATCAAAAGGAAAACCCCGCCGTGAGGCGGGGTCTTCCTTGGAATTTAGTTCTTCGCCGCGCCCTGACCGGGCTTTTCGCTGGGCTGCTGCGTCTGCTGCTGCCCTGGTTTCTGGCCGGGTTGCTGGCCCTGCTGATCGGGCTTATTGCCATGATCGCCCTGCTGCGGCTGGCCCTTGTTGTCCTGGTTCATGAAAATCTCCAAAGTAAAATTTGAATGACCATCATTCAAACTACCATATATAAATATGGTCGAGGCTGACGAAAGCTAGAGCCAGTCAATTATATATTTCTTCAGGCGTGAATTGTTCTTTCGCTCAGTGGCTTAGGATAAAGAAGCCAATGTAAGCCATCACAACGAGAGAGTTTCTAGTCGCCCCGCGCGAGAGAACGGCTCGGCCCAGATAGGGCGCTTTTAACTTTCATCCCAAAGCCGGTCGAAATCGGCAAGCACCGTAGCAATGAGTTTCTGCCGGCGCGGGTCCTCGGCGGCCAGTGTTGCCGCAAAGAGATTGAGCAGGTAGCGGGCTTTTTCGGCCGCCTCGTGCCAATCCTTCGCAGGCGCCGCCAACAGGTGAGATTCCAATTCCTCTTGCCGGACGCGCAAGGCGTTCCCGTTCGCCTGCACATCAGCCAAAAGGCGACGAAGCTCTGTAGCCTTCTGCGCAGCCATCCCGCGATGCTGATCAAGGTCGATGCTCTTGTCGGTCATGATCGCGAATCGCAACGGCTCAGGGGATATTCGGCGCTTTGGTACAAAACGGCGGCATCGTCACTCCCGTATCGCGGGTCGTCGACTTCGAGAACTGCGCCGGCGAGATATTCCAGCGGCAGGTCCTCGATGGCGAAACGAATGGCTAGAACCTATCTCAAAATCGTCTGAAGAGGATGATGAGGCAGGCGAGTTGCACAAAGCCAAGGAAGTTCTTCGCTGGGCCGTTGCAGCCCCCGATACAGCTTTGCGCTAGATCAATGACGCACCATGCGCCTTAAACGACAAGTTGCCAATCGAAAGGGCGTGGCAGGTAATCACGACCGCTCCGGCGGACGTTGAACTGGAGCTAAGTATTTACGATAAAGGCGAATATCACGCGTTGGCATTTCCGTGTCGGCGCGATGGTTTCGGCTGGCGGGACGTGCGAGCCGGTCGTCCCGTACTGTTGGAGCCGACCGATTGGCGGCTCTGGGCGCAAAAGGGCGCGTGACAATCACAGAAGCGCTTTAATGCCAACGTCAAAAAGCCGGACATGTCTGCGCGTTTGTGAAGCGGGGTCTTGGTAGGCCCTGGACATATAAATCAGGTGCCTTCCCGCTTTCCCCCTTCGCGGGCAGTCAAAAGGGGACATCGCGGAAGGTCGGAGAAGCTTCCTAGGAGCTGACAATGCGCCAGACTTCATCGTCTGTGTCCGAAAAATAGGCCTCGCGGATGGCTTTGTTCGGCCGTGCCAACCCGGCTCGGCGCGCCTGCAAGACAAACGAAAGACGCTCGATGCCAAATGTCGATGCCCACGTCATCAAATTTCAATGTCCGAACTGCGGCCATGATCTCGAACAAAGCATCGGGCGATTGAAATCGGGTGAACACATGCAGTGCCCCGCCTGCGGCATCGGCATCAACGTCGACACGGACCGTTTGGCAAATGCAGCGGACGAAATTCACAAAGCGATCGAGAAAGTCCCGCCAGAGATCACCATCAAGTTCTTCCGCTAACGGTTCAGGAAAGCGATGACGGAGGGCTATTGCGTCCGCATCAGCGAAGGAGAGGACTTTGAACGAGGGACCGAGATCCGCCGGTGCCGTAGCCGATTTGCGGGCCTTAACGTATAGCTTGGCAGGTTACCGTGAACCGAATCATGGACGCAGCGTCATCGAGATACTGATTACCGTATTACCCTTTATCTCGCTTTGGCTTTTGATGTGGTGGTCACTTCGCCTCGGCCATGGCGTCT
>Ga0335081_10005242_pt1 | contig 20506 bp, 11 predicted proteins | sample Lox_Sample_35_FD_206713 | JGI IMG/M metagenome (GOLD analysis project Ga0335081, IMG submission 206713) | Soil microbial communities from Loxahatchee National Wildlife Refuge, Florida, United States - Lox_Sample_3.5 | ecosystem: Environmental > Terrestrial > Soil > Wetlands | place: USA... | reverse complement strand
CGCCTCGCACCACGGAGTCGATCCACGGCGAGGCAGCCAGCCGCCAGGGCCGCGCCACCAACAACGCCGAACTCCTGAGGATCATCTGGGCCGCCTCGCGCCGGTTCATTTTTGACATTTGGCCTCCTCGGGCCGCCGACGGGCGGCTCGCTGTTCCGGAATCGTTCAGTTTAACCTCCCGGCTTCTGCGGACACTCGGTGCCGGTGGGACATCGTGCCGGCACAGCACCAAGCCCGCGGCCGCTGGCCGTGGACGATCGGATCATTTGCCTGCTGAAGGTGGGCGGGGCACGGCGGAGCGTGCCCCGGGGCGTTGGGAGGATTGTTCGGAGCCTCAAGGTCGCGGCGCCGCGCCTGTCCAGCAGACGCGGCGCCGCCCTGAAACCGCCTCCAGCCCCGTGCTCTCGTCGCTCCCAGCGGGCGCGTTCGGGTGCTGTTACCTGGCGGTCTCCACGCGGCGGCGTGCACGGCCTGCCGCGCTCAGCGCTTTCCCGATGCACGGAGGCTGCCAGATTGGTCAAGAGGAAATAAGTTGCATGGTTGCAATGCGTTTTCACGAGGCGTGGAATGGCGGGGAGAAGCCGGGGCACGGTAATTCTTACACCGCTGCGTAGAGATTTCGCGGAGCGGCCATTGGCTGGGTTGCCAGGGCGCTCCTTCAAGGCTTTGGCCTTGCGATCGCAGCCAGGAAGCTCTGAAGGTCGCTGGAGTTCACCACCACCGTTCCCGTGTCTACCACCGAAGGCAGCGGCGAGGCTGGCGCCGTGCGCCAATCCGGGAATTCATGAACGCGATTGTGGTGAAGGTCGTCCAGGAACTGCAGGCCGTAGTAGCCCATTGTGTACGGCTTCTGGGCCACCGTGGCCGATATGCCGCCGCTTGAGATCAGGTTCAGCGTGTCGGGGTTGGCATCCATCGCCACAATGGGAATCTTCCCCGCCATCGAAAGGCTTTCGAGTGCCTTATCCGCCCCGGCGCCTCCCGAAGCCTCGAGACAGATGATCCCCTCGATCTCGGTGTGATTCTGGATCAGTCCCGACACCAGATCCGTCGCCTGTTGGACGTCACCCGAGTCATTCACAACGTTGCCGACGCTCATGTACGGGTACTTCTTGATGGCGTCGTTCACGCCGCGCATGCGTTCGTCCTCGTTGTGCTGGCCGGGAATCGCCACCAGCACTACGCGGCCGTGGCCGTGTAGAATCTCCGCCATGGTGGTGCCGCTCTCGAGACCCGCCCGGTAATTGTCCGTGCCGATGAACAGGATGCGGCGCGAGCGCGGCGAGTCCGAGTCCACGCAAATCACGGGTATGCCCGACGCCACGGCGCTATCGAGGGCGTCCCGGAAGAGGTCGGCCTGGCCCGGTGACACCAGGATGCCGGAGGGGTGGCTGGCGACCGCGTCCTGGAACGCCTTGAGCTCCTCATCGGGAGCGTAGCGGGCGGGACCCACGAATTCCGCCGTCGCGCCGCTGAGATCCTTGGCGCTGTCGGTGAAGCCGGCCTTCGCCTCCTGCCAATACGGGATGTTGATGTTGGAGGAAACGAAGACGTAACGCTCGCCGGAGTGGGGCGGCTGCCCACAAGAGATGGCGAGTAAGGCCAAGCTTGCTGACACGAGAACGAAGGTACGTGCGGCGAGTCGCATTGTCCCCTCCCCTGCAACCGGCCTCCGCTCCTTGAGCGACGGCGGCAGCTTCTCGAAGGATAGCCGCTCGAACGTGTGGAAGCTTATCACAAATCGGCGCCCATCCAAAAGCGCGGAGTCCCCTGAGCCCAGCCAGGCCACCAACGCCAGCCGGCGGTTGTCGCGCCGAATCCGCATTTGTTGACAGGTCGAGTATCCTCGATGTCCAGGTACCTGATTCTAAACGAGATGCCAGCTTTGTCCCCATGCTGCCCGGCTGATCGGAAGGACACCGCGCCGCGGCCAAGGAGTTGAAGGCCAGCGTCGGCGAATGTCGCGGCAACATGGACGTCGTCCTCCCCGTTTCGGTCCTCCGGAACCGGCCGGCTTCGCTTCGGCCCTGAAAGCAGCGGGCAATTACCCGCAAGCCGCAAATCGACGATTTGCGGCTGGGCGCACGCCGGGCCAGAAGCGCCGGGAAGATCTGTACCTACACGTTATTACTGATTGAGATAACCGTCAAGGAAAAAAGCCGAAGCGTCACTGAAGATGGATGACGATTCTCATGGGTACGAGCCGAAGGCGCCGGCGAGGCTTGGGGTCCACGCCGGCGTCTGGCAGGTCTGGTTTCGTTGTTAGCCTTCAACTCGTGGCTACGGGCCCGAGACAACCTGAAGCGTGACGTTGTTCGAGTTGTACTGCACCGCGAAGTGCTCGTTGCTGTTTATGCTGGTGCCGTTCACGGTGGTGAACGTCCCCTTCAGGCTCGAGCAACGCAGGATCTGGAAGGTGTTGCCCACCGCCGGCACGAAGCCGTTGAGCAGGGTGATGTTCAGCGTGCCGCTCACGTTGGCCCCGCTGCTTACTCGCAATTGGCCGTATTGCGAGCCCGCTATCGTACCCGAAATGTCGGCGTTCAACGACCCGGCGGAGGTCTGGGTGTAGGCGCCGCTGACGCCCAGAACGCCGGGAGTGGTTGCCAGGTCCCCGGGCGTGACACTGCCGCTGGACTTGACGTTCGCCCCCAGCATGCCCCCGTTGCCGAAGACGGACCCTTTCTGAATGTTGACCGAGCCGGCGGCGGGGTAAAAGGCATCGCCGCTCGCGAAGTTCGCGGTGGTAGAGAAGGCGAGCACGCCATCCACCGTGAGCTTGCCGCCCGCCTGGTTGAACGAGCCTCCAGCGCCCACTGTGAACGTGCTGCCCTTGGAGATCTTGACTCCGCCGGCGTTGTTGAAGCTGCCGGTGGTGGTGAAGATCTGGTTGCCGGCCAGGGTGAAGCTGCCCTTGGCGCCGTTGGTCAAGAAGCCCGTCAGGGCGTTGGTGTTGGGATTCAAGATTTGCGACGTGGTGCCGGTGAGCGTGATGCCGGCGTTGTTGGTGGTGATGTTGCCCGGGATCTGAAGCGTGCCCGTGACGCTGTACTTGCCCCCCGTTAGCGTGCCATTGACAAGGTTTGTGAACCTGCTGGCTCCGCCTTGGAAGTCCATCGTGCTGCCGGCCGCGACACTGAGCGTTCCCGTGTTGGTAAAAGTCGCGGCCAGGATGATGAGCGGCACCGTCTGATTCGCGAGCAGGGTTCCGCTATTGGTCATTACGCCGGAGCAGTTGGTGTTCGTAAAGAAGGTGCCGGAACCTTCAATGGTGCTACTGTTGATCAGCGTCGCGCTGCCGCAACTGCTGGCCTGAATCGCATTTTGTGCGAAATTCGTCATGATCACCTTGCCTGAGCCCGAAAGCGTCAAAGTCTGTCCCACCGGGATGGCGAGGGTGGTGCTGTTACCCGACGAGTCCACCGTGATCGTGCCGGTGTTGGTGACGGTGCCCGAGAAGGCGGCGGTCTGGGTGTCCGAAATCACGATCGCCCCAATGTTGGTAATCCCCGTGATTGTCGAAATGTTGCCGCCGTTCTGATTGGTGTAGATCGTGCCGCCGGCGGAGGTCGAGAAACTGCCACCGGTAACCGAGCTCCCGTAGGTGTTCACATAGGAGCCTGTGCCCGACGCCGAGACGGTCCCGCCCGTGTTCGTGAGCGTGACGGCCCCCAGAATAAGAACTCCGCCGTTCGTCGCTTCAAGGGTGCCGGTGTTGGTCAATCCGGGGGACTCCAGGCGGGTAAGCCAGAGCTGGAGGTTATTGGCGCCGGTAGGCACGTTAGCGTTGATGGTGCCCGAGTTGGTGACGGCGATGCCGTTTTCGATGAGCCCAGTGCCCTGGATGGTGGACTCATTGACGAGAGTGGTGGGCCCGTTGCCGCCGCTGATGAAATCATGGTTGTTGTACGAGTTGCTGGTTCCATCCCCCATCGTCACGTTGCCCGGGCCGGTCAGCGTCAAGGTTTGATTCGCAGGGATGTTCAGCGTGATGTCGCTGCCACGGGACTCGATCTGGATGGTGCCGGTGTTGTTGATGGTTCCCTGAAAATTGCCCCCCGGGTGCGGCGCGCCGTCAACCAACTGCATGGTCCCGGAGTTGGTTATGGTGTTCCCGTTAGTGGCGTCGAGAGTCGCGGTGGTGTCAACAACCTGAATCACTCCTCCGCTTGAGGTTGTCCACGTGCCGCCGGTGAACGTTTCGCCGCCCTGACCTTCGCCCTCAAGCTGGACGTAGGAATTGGTGCCCGACGCGCTAATCGTCCCGCCAACGTTGTTGAGCGTGAGGCTCCCCATGGCGAGCTGGCCGCCAGCGGTGGCTTCCATCAAGCCGGTGTTGGTTGAGGGGCCGTTTGTGTTGTTGCGTCCTACCACGAGCTGCTCGCCGGGTTCGTTGGCGTCGATCAGGCCCGTGCTGGCATTGTCAAAGGTCATGTCGAAGCCGCCGCCGCCCTCGATCGTCGACTGGTTCAACAGCGTGGTGGCGCCCCCGCTGCTTCCGAGATAGTCGCCTCCGTTGGAGTTGGCGTTCAGGGTAATCGTTCCGCCGCCGGATAGGGTCACCGTCCCAGTAGCTGAGATAGTTATGCCCGTTGTTCCAAAAGTCACCGGAACGGCCATAATAATCTGGCCATTGTTGGTGATGGAGGAGCCACCGACGTTGAGATTGGGACTTGCGTTAGTTACGGTGGGAAGCGTCAGGCTGTTGCCGCTGCCGATGGTGAGGTTGGCGGTCGAACCGTTGACGTCCAAGGTGACGGCGGCTCCCGACTGAATAAAGACGTCGCAAGTCGAGCTCGGCTCCCCAGCCGACCAATTCGATGCAATGCTCCAGACACCGCTCGAACTTCCGACCCAGGCATCGTCTATGCTGTTCATGCACGTTTGCCCGAATGCCGAGGTCGCGCCGGCGCCGAGCAACAACATCACCCCCGCCGCAACACCAGCCCTGATGAGCGTTATAGGCCTGATTTTCCTCCCGAGTCGCTTCATGAACGTTCTCCTTTCAAAATCACTGGCTGAGCTAGGCACTGCCCCGGCAGACTTGCCTTCCCGAACAATGGCAAGGGTGAATCTTGCTAGTTCTAAGCCCATGGGATAGCATTTCTCGGCGTCAAATGGGCAAAACAATCCCCTCACCTCCCGGACCGTCAATTCGCCGGCCGTCTCTGCGGCGGAGCGGTGGCGGCCTCCGGGCGATGGCTTGCGCGGGTTCCAGTTCTTGCAGAAAGTGGAGATTTGCGTCTTTTAGAAACCTTTAAGAATTCTTTAAACCACCATGGACGCGCCTAAAACCCCGCCCGAGATTCTTCAACTGGGACCCTTCCAACTGCTTGTAGGCAATAAGGTTCTGCTCAGTGACTGGCAGCAGGTGCCGCTTGCGCCCCGCGCCGTCGAAGTGCTGGTGGTCCTCGCCACCCAAGCCAACCAAATCGTCAGCAAGGACGACCTGATGCGCGCAGTCTGGCCGGACACTTTTGTGGAAGAAGTGAATCTGGCCGTCCACATCTCAGCTCTTCGCAAACTCCTGGCCGGCGCGGGCGGTGCAATCCGGATCGAAACCATCCCCAAGCGCGGCTATCGCTTGCGGGGTGATGTTCGGGCCGCGCAGCCCGAACCCCCTGCGGAATCCGCCGGTGCGGATGTTGGTGCGATCGGGCAAGTTCCGACCGGTTCCGCAGACCAACCGCGGCCGGCGCCCGTCAACCAGCATGATCACGAAGCAAGTAGCCCTGGTTTAACCGCCACGCACCCGATGCGGCCCAGAACTCTGGCCGGTCTCACATTGGCGGTCGTGTTGCTGGTCCTGGCCGGGGTGTGGCTCGATCACTGGGCGAATCGCGCCCAGGGACGAGTGGAAGCCGGCGGCGCGCGCATCGACTCGCTCGCGGTCTTGCCGCTCGACAATCTTTCCGGGGATCCGAAACAGGATTATTTCGCGGCCGGCATCACGGACGATCTCACCACCGAACTTGCTCACATCCGGGGGCTGAAGGTGGTTTCACGCACCTCGGCCTCTCAGTTTCAGTCGGCACACCGTTCTTTGCCGGAAATCGCGCGGGCGCTCGGCGTGCAAGCCGTCATCGAGGGCTCGGTGGTCCGCGACGGCAATCGCGTCCGCATCACCACCCAGCTCATCGACGCCACTACGGACCGCCACCTGTGGGCGGGCTCTTACGAAGACTCGATCGACGAGATCATCGCGCTCCAGGACCGCGCGGCGCGCGACGTGGCTCGGGAAATTCGCGCCGCGGTGAAGCCCGAAGACGCGCTGTTGCCGTCTGCCCCCAACGCCCGCCCCTCCGGCGTCGATCGCCAGGCGTATGACGACTACCTCGAAGGGCTTTATGTCTGGAACCGCCGCGACGTGCGCACGTTCGACCGGGCCATCGAGTATTTTTCCCGCGCCGCCACCGAGGATCCGCACTTTGCGCCGGCCTTCGCGAGCCTCGCTGACGTGTACGTCCTGTGGGGAATGAACGGTAAGCCCACCACAGAGAGCGGTCCTCTGGCGCGCCGGGCGGCGCTCAACGCGCTGGCCCAGGACCCCAATTCCGCCGAAGCTCATACCGCCCTGGCCGCAACCAGCGCCGTCTTTGAGTGGAATTGGGCTGCGGCCGCCGAGGAGTTCCAGCGGGCAATCGAACTCGATCCGAACTACGCCACCGGGCACCAATGGTATGCCGACTTCTATCTCGTTCCCGAGCTAAAGCTTGACGAGGCGCAAAAGGAGATCGGCGCCGCGGTGGCGCTCGACCCGCTTTCGCCCATCATGCTGGTGGACGACGGCTGGATTCGTTACCTGCGCGGCGACTACCCCCGGGCGTGGCAGCAGTTCCAGCGCGCGCTCGCCATGGACCCGAATTTTGTGCCCGCTCATTTCCGTATCGAAGGCTGGTATCTGGCGCAGCACCGCGACGCCGAATACGCGCAGGCCGCCGAAAAAAACGCGCGTGTCGCCAGTGCCGACGAAACCCTGGCCCGCGCCGTCGAGACAGGCTTTGCACGTGAGGGGATGCGCGGGCTCGCCCGCGCGGAGTTGAACGACGCAGTGCGTCGAGGAGAGAAACCGGACGGCGCTGTAGCGGCCGTATATTGGGCGATGCTGGGCGACACCGGCCGGACATGCGCTGCGCTCAGGAACCGGATCCACGATCACGACACGGGCCTGCTCTATGTAAACGTGGATGCAAGATATGCTGGTCTGCGCAAGCTCAGTTGCTATGCCGATGTCGCGCGCCAGATCGGCCTGCCGCAGTTGCCGGCCACTTCAGCGGCTTCCCGGCCGCTTCAGCCTGCCCGCCATTAGCCCGCCGTTCCTTGCTTTGCGCACGCCAAGCGCCACCGCCGGGAGCGCCTGGCGGGCCGCCGCCTTTACGCAAAATCCCGTGTTCCGCCGAGATCGCGCAACGGATCGGTCTTCCCCGGTTGCCGCCCTCTGCTACAGCTGCCCCGCGACCGGTCCGAACTTCCTCCTCGGTCACCGCTCCGCGCTCCTCGAATTGAGTGGCCCCCGGGCAAGTCTGGCTGGCAGCTCTACGGCCGCGCGTCACTTCAGCGCCTTCTCGATGGCTGCCTCGGCTACCGGCGCCAGAAGCTCGTAACCCTTGGCGTTCGGGTGCAGGCCGTCGTCGGAGTAGCCTTCGCGCATCATGCCCTTGCCATCCACAATGGCCGCGTAATAGTCCGCGATTCCAGCCTGGGTACGGGTGGCATAGTCGCTCAGCCAGGCGTTGAGTTTCAGAATGTCGGCGGGCGGGCGGGATGTCGTCTGCTTGTTGGCAGTGTAATCGCTGACGGGCGTGAGCAGGCAGAGGATCACCTTGATGCCGTGCGAATGGGCGAGCTCGGTGAAGGCCTGAAAGTTTTCCTCGATCATCGTCAGGGTTTCCGGGCCGGTGTTGCGCGCGATATCGTTGGTACCCGCCAGAATGATGACGGCGGCGGGTTTCAGATCGATTACGTCGGGGTACATGCGCACCAGCATCTGGGGCGTGGTCTGGCCGCCGATGCCGCGATTCACGTAGGGCTTGCCGGGAAAATACCGGTCCAGGTGCCAGCCGTCGGTGATCGAATCGCCGAGAAACACAACGCGATGCGAGTCAGCGGGCCGGGCCATAAGCTCCACATCATCGGCGTGGTAGCGGCCGAGCTGGTTCCAATCCTGAAGCTGGTCCGCCAGGCCCTGCGCGAAGAATTGCAGACAGCAGTTCGCCTTGGGCGGATGGTAGTCCTCCACCAACTGGCAAGGCGCCGCAGTGCCTGCCAGCAGCGTCGCGAGAGCGGCTAGAAGCGCGCACCCTGCATACTTCGGTAGCGATCTCAAACGGGAATTTGAATGCACGAGTTTCCTCCAGGAAGCGTTAGATTTGTGATCTCGGAACGAAGGGTTGCGGCCACGATGACGCGAGATTTTCGCGCGCCGCCCTCGGGCTCCAAGGCTATGCGAGGCACTCTCCCAGCAGCGCTTTGAGCTTCTCAAAAGCCCGCTCGGCCGCCGGTTGGTTGTACAGCGGGCTATCAGGCGTCGTCCAACTGTGGTAGGCGCCCGCGTAGACTTCGCTCTCATACCGGCCGCCCCAGCTTTTGAGCGCAAGGCTGAGCTTATCGATGGCCTCTTGCGGCATGGAGCGGTCTGCGGTGGCGTGCCCAAAATAGAGCCGCGCCTTGATGCGCGGGAGGACGAGATGGGGGCTGGCGGGCGCGTCGGTAAGGAGTCCGCCGCCGTGGAATGAAGCGGCCGCCGCGATGCTGGCGGGCCGGGCCGCCGCTACGCGCATCGCCAGCCCTCCCGTGAAGCAGTAACCCACCACGCCCATCGTGCTCTCGGCCACGGCATCGTGGGCGGCAAGAAAATCCAGGTAGCTCCCGGCGTCGCGCTCGACGGCCTCCGGCGTCAAGGGCTCGCGAAGTTCATCCAGGCGTTTTCGGGTACGCTCTTCGGCCATGTTCAAAGGAAAGTCGAACATCGGCGGGCGCCGCGTGCGGTAAAAGACGTTGGGCATCAGCACAACGTAGCCAAGGCCAGCCAGGCGGCGTGCCATCTCACGCTGAGCGGGACGGATGCCGCCGATGTCGGTCAGATGGATCACGCCGGGCGAGCGGCCGCCGCCTTCCGCCCGGTACAGAACCCCGTCCGAGACTCCGTCGGCTGTGCGAATTTCGACCTCGTCCTCAATCACGTTGCCTCCGCGCCACAACTGCCTCGATGAGTTCCTTGGCCGTTTTCGCGTCGTCGGCCGCACGCCTCACGGTAACGCAAATGCCACCAGCGCGTCGCTCTGCGGCTCTGCGTCCACCTTGGCGTGGCCGCCGGCGGCGATCACCACGTATTGCTTGCCCTCCGCGCCCACTCGATACGTCATGGGCGTGGCGTGGCCCGCCGCGGGAAGCAGCCCTTTCCACAGTTCCTTGCCCGTCTCCACGTCGAAGGCGCGCAAATACGGGTCAAAGCTGCCGGCGATGAACACCACTCCGCCCGCGGTTACAATCGGCCCGCCAAAGCTGACCGATCCCGCAGGCACTTGCGGGGCGCTGGGCGCAATGGTACCAAACGGGACCTGCCAGCGAATGGCGCCGTGCGTCATGTCCACGGCGGCGAGCGTCCCCCAAGGCGGAGGAACGCAAGGCAAGTGAGCCCCAGGCGAAAGCAATGGGCGGCGGTGCATGCCGTAAGGCCCCCCGGACTGGGCCGTATATTCGCCTTGCCCGTGCAGGGCGGCGTCGTGAAACTGGGCGCGCGGAATGACCCCCATCAGGAACGGCAAATTGGTGGTGTTCACCAGCAGCAGCCCGCGCGCGGGATCGAACGCGTAGCCGCTCCAGTTCATGCCGCCCACGTTGCCCGGTATTGCGAGCGTGTCCTGGACCGACGGCGGCGTGAAGATGCCCTGGTTCCTCAACCCTTGAATTAGCCTGCGGCAGGCGTCGCGGTCCTCGGGCGTGAGACCCCAGGCGCCGTCTGCTGAAACTTTTTGCGGCACCAGCGCGGGCGGCGCCGTGGGGAAGGGTTGGGTGGGCGAGGTTACCTCGCCGGGCACGTCGCTTTGCGGCACCGGGCGTTCCTCCACGGGGAACACCGGCGCGCCGGTGTCGCGATTCAGTACGTACAGGAAGCCGGTCTTGTTGCCCTGAATCACCACGGGCATCTGCCTGCCGTCATGGTCGATGGTGGCGAGCAGGGGCGGGGAGGCCGAGTCGTAGTCCCAAAGATCGTGATGAACGAGCTGGAATCCCCAGGCCAGTTCGCCGGTCTTGGCGTGCAGGGCCACGATGGAGTCCGCCCACTTACCGTCCCCCGGCCGCAAGCCGCCGTAATAGTCCGGGCTCGCGCTGCCGGTGGGTACAAAAACAAGGTCGCGTTCGGGGTCGACGGCCATGATCGACCACGCGTTGGCCGCGCCCGTGCGCCAGGCCTTTCCAGCCGCCCCGCTCGCGCCGGAGGCGTTCGGCGGCACCGGGTCCCAGCTCCAGCGCAGCGCTCCCGTGCGCGCGTCGAAGGCGCGCACCACGCCGCCCGGCATGTCCACACGGGCGTTGTCGTCGATGGCCGAGCCCACCACCACGAGGTCGTCAATCACGGCGGGCGGCGACGTCATGTGATACCAGCCTCCGACGTAGCGAGGCACGTTCCTCAAGCTCACCTGGCCATATTCGCCGAAGTCTGCGCAAGGGGCGCCGGTGGCGGCGTCGAGCGCCACCAGGCGCGCGTCGAGCGTGGCCTCAAAGATGCGCCGGCGGCACGGCCGCCCACCCAGCTTGTCAGGGTCGAGCCAGGTGGAAACGCCGCGATTGATTAGGCCGTCGCCATAATCGCCGGTGGGGTCAACGAAGGGATCGTACGCCCAGCGCTGCTTTCCGGTCTCAGGATCGAGTGCGATCACGCGATTGAAGCCGGTGGTGACGTAGAGTGTGCCGTCCACCAGTAGCGGCGTGCTTTCGAACCCGCTTCGCTTCCGGTCATGGCTCCCATCCGAGATGTCGCCGGTGTGAAACACCCACGCCACCTTGAGTTGCGAGACGTTTTCGCGGTTGATCCCTGTCAAGGGCGAATACCGCATACCGCCGGCATCGTGCCCGCAATAAGGCCAGTCGCCGGCAGCATCGCCGGATGGGTCTGCGATACTCGAAGACCTGCTCGAACACATTGCGGCCAGGCACACGACCAGCACCATTGAGCTCCACCGCCGGGCTGCTTTCATACGAACCTCCACGCCGTTTTCCCCGCGCAACCCCGCAGCGCGGCGAGCAGTTATTGTACTAGGATTTCCGTATCGAGCCTCCCGGACGCGCGGTCAGATCCCTCCTGAAACGCGCTTTCAGTTCGTGCGACAGGCTATACTTCCCACGCGGACGCGGCCCAGGTCACTTCCGGCGCCCGGCGTTGAATCTCATGACCATTGGCAAGACTCCCAGACTCCGCAAGCCGCTGCTCGCAACCCTCGCCGCGATCTTCGCCGCCGCCGTCATCCTCTACACCGGCATTTGGATATATTTCAGCCAATGGCTGCCGCCGGTGGAATTGGGTTTCGACGAGCAGTATGTCGCGTCGGGATCGTACGAACTTGTGACGGGCGTCCGCAAGGATAGCCCGGCGGAGAGGGCAGGATTACAGCCCGGGGACCGGATTCTCAAAATCGACGGCCACCCGCTCGAAAGCACCTACGCCCTCGGTGATATGTGGGCCGTGCGCCACCCGGGCCAGGCTGTCGATTTGACCGTCCAGCGCCCGCCGGCAGCCGCCGTAGTCCACCTCACTGGGGTCTTGCGGGCCGCTACTACCATCTCCACGGAGGGAGGGATCACCCAGCATCTGGGTGAGGACCTCTTGAAGATTTATCCCATCGGATTCCTCGTAGTGGGTTTGGTGGTTCTGATCCTGCGCCCTGAAGACCCCAACGCCTGGCTTCTGGCGCTGATGTTCGCCGCCTTCATCGCCGTGCCGCGGCCGAACTCGTACACGGGCATGGGGCCCGCCTTGCGGCCGTTCGCGCTGGCCTACCGGGCGATTTTTGACAGCATGCTGGCCGGGTTCTTCTACTATTTCTTTTCGATCTTTCCCACGCGTTCGCCGCTCGATCAACGCGCTTCGTGGCTGAAATGGGTGGGCCTCGGGATTGGGATCAGCGTCGCCTTGCCTGGGTTGGACGTCGGTGACCCGCGGTCTCCCGAGACACTGATCAGGCTGATCGGCGCCAAGCCTGCCAACGTCCTTCGAATGTCTTACCTGTACGGGTTCGTCGGCCTGGGCTTGCTTTCGCTGGTCTTGAATGCCTTCAGCGCCGGCACTCCGGAGACGCGCCGCAAGATTCGGGTGCTTCTTTGGGGAACGCTGGCGGGCGTTGTGCCGTCCACCCTGTTGCTTCTCGCAAATGAATTCGTGGGGTATCGCTGGCCCTTCTGGCTGGTTGGCATTGTCGTGCTCTTGCTATGGCTCCTGCCCGTTTCGTTTGCCTACGCCGTCATCAAGCATCGCGTGCTTGAGATACCGGTACTGCTGCGCCGGAGCGCCCGCTACCTGCTGGTGCAACGGGGCTTTACGATTCTGCTCGCGCTCGTCAGCGTGGCCGCGACGCTGGCATTCGCCGTCTCGTTTGAGCGCTATCTTGAACCTGTCACCGGAGCCGGCGTGCCCGGCGTGATCGCCCTGGGAACGGGCTTCGGCACCCTCCTGCTTTGGACCGGAATGCAGGTCCATCGGGGTGTCGGGGGCCGAATCGACCGCGCCTTCTTCCGCAACTCGTATGACGCTCGCATGATTCTTGAGGAGCTTGCCGAAAGGACCCGCAAGACCTCTCGCCGCGAAGAACTGGCCGGGCTCCTGGCCGGCGAGATCAGCCAAGCTCTTCATCCCTCTTTCCTTTTCATTTATCTGGAGCGGCGGGATGGCCTCTTGTACTTCGCCCGCGATGGCGCCGGCCCCGCGCCCGAATCCCTTTCGCCGGACTCACCGCTCTTGCAGCAGTTGGCGCGCCACAGCGGGCCGTGGGAGGTTCCCGCGGCGCCCTCTGAAGGCGACGTCGATCTCTCGGACTTGGGACCCGTCCGGCCGGAGTGCCTGGTGCCGATGCGCGGCGACGCCGATCGCTTGAGGGGTGTGATCGTGCTGGGAGCGCGCCTTTCCGAGGAGCCTTACTCGCGCGAAGACCGGCGCCTGCTGGCCAGTGTGGCCAGCCAGGCCGGGGTGGCGCTCGAAAAGATCCGGCTGGCTGAAGAGATCGCCGAGCGCATGGAGGCCGAGCGGCGCTCGGCCCAGGAGATGGACTTCGCGCGCCAGGTGCAGGCCCGGCTGTTTCCGCAGAAGTTGCCGCAGTTGAAGACGCTCGAGTACGCCGGAGGGTGCGTCCAGGCCCGCCAGGTGGGCGGCGACTACTACGATTTCCTCGACTTCGGCGCCGGCCGCATGGGACTGGTGCTGGCCGACATCGCGGGCAAAGGCGTCTCCGGGGCGCTGCTGATGGCCAACCTGCAGGCCAACCTGCGCAGCCAATACGCGCTCGCCATGGCGGACTTGCCGGGCCTGCTCGGTTCCGTCAATCGCCTGTTCCACGAGAGCACGGCGGACGAAAGTTACGCCACCCTCTTCTTCGGGGACTACAGCGATGAGCACCGCGTGCTGCGTTACGCCAATTGCGGGCATAATCCGCCTTTTTTGATGCGCGCCGACGGCAGTGTGGAGCGTCTCGCGGCCACCGCCACGGTGATCGGCTTGTTCGACGACTGGGCGTGTCCCATCCGCGAGACCCGTTTGAACCCCGGCGACACGCTGGTGGTTTACACCGACGGCGTCACCGAAGCGGCCAATGCGGCGGGCGACGAATTCGGCGAAGACCGTTTGGTGGAGATCGTCCGCGCCGAGCGGCATCGGCCCGCGCAGCAACTGATGGAGGCCATCAGCACCGCAGTGCGCCAATTCAGCGCCGGCGAGCAGGCGGACGACGTGACCTTGGTGGTGGCGCGGGGGCGGGCGATATAAGTGACCCACGTCACCGCAGCGAGCGGCGCGCCTTCGTAATCTGAGAGGTCGGAGATGCCGCGCGCAGAATTGCGGATAGGGAGGTACGGGCATGGAACATGCCGAAAGCATCGATCTTTTGAACAAGGCTGTCGCCGATGAATTGCAGGCGGTGCACCAGTACATGTACTTTCACTTTCACCTCGACGACCAGGGCCTCGCACCGCTGGCCGGCCTGTTCAAGCGCATTGCAATCCAGGAGATGGGGCACGCGGAGGCCCTGGCCGAGCGCATTCTATTTCTGAAGGGCGACGTGGAGATGGTTCCCGCGGGTCCGGTGGATAAAATCGTAGAAGCGGAGGCCATGCTGGCCAAAGCTATGGCCATGGAAGACGACAGCGCCCGCTCATACAATCAGGCCGCCATCAATTGCGCGGCCCACGCCGACTCCGGTTCCAAGCAAGTCTTCGAGCGGCTCATCACGGACGAAGAAGGCCACTTCAACGAGTTCGAAAAGCAGCGCGACAATGTCAAGCGTTTCGGGCTCAGTTATCTGGCGCTTCAATCCTTCGGCGGCGCGACGTCCGAAGCCGGCTCGAAGGCTGCCGGCTAGGATTGCGGCCGAACGCCGGGGAGGCGCCCGTGGGCGGCCGTGCTCAATACGCCTCAGCTGAGTTGGGAAGGAGGACGCCTTAAATGGAAGCCTTCCTGCAAGACCTGCGCTACAGTTTTCGGTTGCTCTCCAAGAGCCCCGGATTCACGGCTATCGCGGTGATCACCCTGGCCCTCGGCATCGGCGCCAACAGCACCATTTTCAGTTGGATCGACTCCACCCTGCTCAATCCCATCCCCGGCGTCACGCACACCGGCGATCTTTACACTTGGATGAGGGGCGATCGCAGCGAACACCCCTCCCCGCCGTTCTCGTACCTCGATTACCGCGACCTTCGCGATCACACCCAAACCTTCTCGGGCGTGCTGGGATATCACGACGACTACATCACCCTGACCGGTGTCGCAAAGCCGGAACGCATTTTCGGCGCGCTCACCTCGGCCAACTACTTCGACGTGCTCGGCGCGCGGCCCCAGCTCGGCCGTGGCTTCCTGCCGGCGGAAGAGCTCAGTCCCGGCGCGACGGTGGCCGTGATCAGCGACAGTCTGTGGCGCACGCACTTCGAGGCTGACCGCTCCGTGATCGGCCGCTCGATTCAGTTGAACCGGCGCCTCTACACCATCATCGGTGTGGCGCCTCCGGATTTCCAGGGTTGCAAGACGGGATTGCGCACCGATTTGTGGATTCCACTCGGGATGGACCGGTTCGTGTGGCACTCAGACCGCCCCGCCGATCGCGCCACGTTCTGGCTCAACGTGCTCGGAAGACTTAAGCCGGGCGTCGGCCCCCGCCAGGCTAACCAGGAACTGAACCTGCTGATGCAACGTATCGTGGAGCATTCGCCCGACGCGCATCAAGGCCCAAACCAGATGTCACTCGATCCGCTGTGGCGCTCGCCGTTCGGCGCCAACGTCTACCTCTACCAAACGCTGCCCACGCTGCTCGCCCTGGCTGGGGCCTTGCTGCTGTTAGCATGCGCCAACGTCGCCAACCTGCTGCTGGTGCGCTCGGTGGGGCGGCGGCGCGAAATCGCCCTGCGCCTGGCCATGGGCGCCGGCCGCTGGCGGTTGGTGAGGCAGTTCCTGGTGGAGAGCCTGGCGCTGGCTCTGGCGGGGGGCGCAGTGGCCGTGTTGATAACCTTCTGGACGGCGGGAACGTTCGACCACTTCATCCCGCCCCTCACGATCCCCGTCGATCTCAACGGCCACCTAAGCGCCAGCGTGTTTCTGGCCACCCTGGGCGCGTCGTTTGTAACCAGCGTGATCTTCGGCATTCTGCCCGCCTTGCGCTCGTCGGGGATCTCGCCGGTGACGGTGCTCAAGGAAGAGGCGCTCAGCGTGTCCGGCGGGCTCCACAAGGCGCGCCTTTCCAGCGCCCTGGTGGTGATGCAGATTGCGCTTTCGGTGGTGCTGCTGGTCTGCGCCGGACTCTTCCTGCGCAGTCTGCAGCGCGTGGAGACGATCAATCCGGGCTTCGATCCCAATCACGTGCTGATTGCTTCCTACGAGCTCGGGCCCGCCGGTTACGCGCGGTCGGCCGCCTTCGAGTTCGACCGCCAGGTGCTCGCGAAAGTTGGGGCGCTTCCCGGCGTGGAGTCGGCGACGTTGGCGGATTTCGCTCCCCTCACCTTCTCCCTCCACTCCCAGGACGTGCAGGCCGAGGGCTACGTGCCGCGGCCTCACGAGTCGCTGGAGATCGACCGCGCCGACGTGGGTCCGAATTACCTCGCAACCCTGCGCGTTCCCTTGATCGCCGGCCGCGACGTCGCCCCCCAGGATACGGAGAAGTCGCAGCCTGTGGCCCTCGTAAACCAGGCGTTCGTGGAGCGCTACTGGCGCGGCCAGGATCCCCTGGGCAAACGCCTGTTCACCGACGGCCGGTGGTATACGGTGGTCGGCGAGGCCGCCAACGGCAAGTACCGCCGCATGATTTACGCTCCCGAGCCCGCCGTTTATCTGCCCCTGTTCCAGGACTATCGCGACACGGTGACGCTCCACGTGCGCACGGCGGGCGATCCGCTGGGCGTGGCCCCGGCGGTTGAAAAGGCGGTGCACGAGCTCGATCCCGACCTACCGGTGTTTGGCATCGCCAGGCTCAAGGCGGCGATGGAGATGGGCAGCGTCTTTGAACGGGTCGCCGCCGCCTTTGTGGGCGCGTTCGGATTTCTCGCCCTCGCCCTGGCCGCCGTCGGCATCTACGGTGTGGTGTCGTACACCACCCGCCAGCGCACCCACGAATTTGGGATTCGCATGGCGCTGGGGGCCGAGCGGGGCGACGTCCTCCGGCTGGTGCTCGGCCAGGGGCTGCGCATGACGATTGTCGGAGTGGTCTTCGGACTGGCCGCCTCGTGGGCCGTGACGCGCTTCCTGGGTTCGCTCCTGCTCGGCGTGACCGCCACCGATGCGTTCACCTACGCTGCCGTGGCGCTGCTGCTGGGCGGCGTGGCGCTCTCCGCCTGCTATTTCCCGGCTCGCCGGGCGACAACAGTGAATCCTTCGGTGGCGCTGCATTCCGAGTGAGAGCGTCGCCACCCTTAGCCGCGGCCGGTGCATCGAATGAATGAGAATAGCGGCGACATGCGCAGGGCAAAACCTCAAACCGCTTCCGGCGTTGGCAGCCCCTCGCCTGTACCGCAAGCGTCCGAAGCTCGTGCTGGCGGGGCACCCCTCCGGGGTGTGCCCGCGTGGCTGGCGCGCGCGCCGTGGGTTCACATCCGGCCGCGGGTTTCGCTGCTCACCGGCAGCGTGCTGGTGCTGCTCACGTTGTACATCCCGGTGGCATTTGGCGCCTGCGGGCCCAACCGAACCGGGCTCGAGTTCTTGCGCGGCGAGGGCGTGTGGCCGGGCATGGCGACCCTTCTTCTTCAACTGAGCCCAGAGCGCGGCGTCTACGCTTTGGGCCTTGCCTTGGCGGCTTTCACGTTGCTCCTGTTGGTGGCGGCTCTGCGGCGTCCGGAGCTTTTGGATAAGCGCTGGATTCGATGGCCCGGCCTGGCATCGGGCTTGCTGTCGCTGTTCGCCGTGGCTGACTTTTTCTGGTTTAACGCCTCCGAGATGGTTGACCAGTTGCTCGAAAATAGGCTGGGGTTCAACCGGCCCGAGGCGATGATGCCGGCGGTGGACGCCGTTGCCGTCGTGGTGCTGCTGCTCTGCCTGCGTTCGCGCTTCCTGCGCCGCCAGCGCTGGGTGGTGTGGCTCCTCGGCATCGAAATCGCCGTCTGCCTGCTGGCGATCGTGGCGGGCGTGCTGGCCGATGTTCACCGGCCGGTCATTTCGCAGGATATTATTCTCGCGATGTCGATCAGCCCGGGCATCCTCTACTGGCTGGTGCCGGCGGGCTTGTGGTTCCGTTTCGGTTTCTCGGCGAACGAAGACCGGCGCGCGCAGTGGCGCGACCTCCGGCCTCGAATCGTCCTGCTCTACCTTCCGCTGGGGTTCTTTGCGGTCGCGCTGCCTCTGTGGCCGAGCGACTCGCGCCCGCTCTGGGGTCTTGTGCCCTACCTCGGCGGACTCTGCCTGATCTTCCTCGGATACACCGGGCTCGCCCATCCTGTCGCGGACCCGCGCAATTCCTGAAGCCGGCCCGCCACTTCGTGCTTGCACGGCAGGGCGCACTTTCGTACTCTCTCTTGTTCACATTTTGCGTAAGGAGGGGATGACCGAATTTATGAGACGCCGCACATTGAACTTTGGCTTGATGGCAGCGGGCGTGGTGGCGGCCACGCTTTCGATCTTTGGCGCCAGTCCGGACCCCGTCAAGAAACCGAAGGCGGCTCCGGCCGTGGAGGCCACTACGGCGGCCGCGGCTTCCAAGCCCGAAATCCCGGACCTCGAATTTCTCACCCGCCTGCGCGAGGAGGAATTCAGCCACGGCAAGGTGATGGACATCATGAGCCACCTGACCGACGATATCGGCCCGCGCCTTACCGGCTCGCCCAACATGAGGAAGGCGAACGAATGGACGCGCGACCAGCTCACGGAGTGGGGCCTGGCGAACGCGCACCTGGAGCCCTGGGGGAAATTCGGCCGCGGCTGGGCTTACCAGATGTGCGAAGTGCGCATGATCTCGCCCGACGCCATGCAGTTCCTGGCGCTGCCCGAGGCCTGGACGCCGGGAACGAACGGCCCCGTCCGCGGCGAGGTGGTGGAGGTTACGGCGGCGTCCTCGGCCGATCTCGACAAATACCGCGGCAAGCTGGCCGGCAAGATCGTGCTGATGGGCGAGGCCCGCGTTCCGGAACCAATCGAGAAGCCCCTCTTCCATCGCGAGGACGACTCCGACCTCGCCAGGATCGCGGCCTACGAAATTCCCGCGGGCGGGCCCGGCGGGCCCAACCCGGCCCGGCGCCAGGAATTCATAAAGCGCTTTCAGTTTCAGCAGGAGCTGTCCAAGTTCTGGAGTGACGAGCACGTGGCCGCGGTGCTGGAGGTGACGCGCCAGCCCGGCCAGGACGGCACCATCTTTGTGCAGTCGGGCGGCAGCTACGAAGCAGGGAAGACCGAAACGGTTCCGAAAATCACCCTGGCCGTGGAGCACTTCGGCCGCATGGCGCGCCTGCTGGCCAAGAAGGTTCCGGTGGAAGTTGAAGTGAACGTGGAAGCGCAGTTCTACGACAACGACGACCAGGCCTACGACACCATCGCCGAAATTCCGGGCACCGACCCGGCGCTGAAGGAGCAGCTCGTGATGCTGGGCGGGCACATGGACTCGTGGCACGCCGGCGAAGGCGCTACGGACAATGGCGCCGGCGTGGCCGTGGCCATGGAGGCGGTTCGCCTGCTCAAGCAGCTCGGCGCCCAGCCGCGGCGCACCATTCGCATTGCGTTGTGGTCGGGCGAGGAGGAAGGGCTGCTCGGCTCGCGCGGCTACGTGAAGAACCACTTCGGATCGCGGCCGGAAAACACCGACCCAAAATTGAAGAACCTGCCCGCGTTCATGCGCCCTCCCGGGGGCCCCCTCGAATTGAAGCCGGAGCAGAAACTCGTGTCGGTCTACTTCAATCTCGATAACGGCACGGGACGCGTGCGCGGCGTGTATTTGCAGGGCAACGCGGCGGTGGAACCCATCTTTGAAAAATGGATGGAGCCCTTCCACGATCTCGGCATGACCACGCTCACCCTGCGCAACACCGGCGGCACGGACCACCTCTCCTTCGACGCCGTCGGCATCCCCGGCTTCCAGTTCATCCAGGATTCGATGGATTACGGCACCTTGACGCACCACTCGAATCTCGACGTCTACGAGCACATTCGCCCGCAGGACCTGAAGCAGGCCTCGGTGATCATGGCCGCCTTCGTGTATAACGCCGCCATGCGCGACGAAATGATGCCGCGCAAGCCGATGCGGCCGGATGAGCCGCCGGCCAAATCGGAGAGCGAAGGAGGAGGGGAAAAGAAGGGCGAGGCAGCGCCGCCGGCCGCGAGCCCAGCAGCGCCGGCCGCGAATCCTTCGCCACTCACGCCCGCAGCGGCGCCGCAGCCTCCGCCGTCCGCTGATTGAAACCGCCTGCCCGCGGCCTCCGTGGGCTTTGTGGCCGGCTAAAACGAAACATGGAAGGCACTGAGAATTCTCTGTGGCCTCTGTGTTGAGCCTCGAAAAGTAACGTGGCCGCTATGATTGCTTATGCCCGACACCGAGCCTTATCTCGACGGTATCCGGTCGCGTGCCGCGGGTACGGACCCGCTCGCGACCCAACGCGAAACTCCTGACGCCATCGCACGGTTGATCGAAGGAGCGGCGGATGACCGGCTCAAGCGCAGGCCTGAGCCCCCAAAATGGTCGGTGGTGGAAATCGTCGCCCATCTCGCGGAGGATGAACTCGTCACGAGCTGGCGTTACCGGCAGATGCTCGAGACGCCCGGCTGCGCGCTGGCCGGCTTCGACCAGAACCTGTGGGAGCGACTGGGGAAATACGGCGCCTGGCGCGTGGATGAGGCGCT
>Ga0335081_10005241_pt1 | contig 20508 bp, 15 predicted proteins | sample Lox_Sample_35_FD_206713 | JGI IMG/M metagenome (GOLD analysis project Ga0335081, IMG submission 206713) | Soil microbial communities from Loxahatchee National Wildlife Refuge, Florida, United States - Lox_Sample_3.5 | ecosystem: Environmental > Terrestrial > Soil > Wetlands | place: USA... | reverse complement strand
GGACCGCGGGGCGGGTTTCACGCTGTCATGGGGCGTCGTGATCGGCGCCGCGCTCGGCAGCGCCGCGCTCATCCTGCTGGCGCTCGCCGCTTTGCTGCGTTCGCGCAAGCGGCCGGTCGTCACCGGTAGCGAAGCGCTGATCGGCGCCGAAGGCGAAGCCGTCTTCTGGGATGGCGCCGAAGGCCGCGTGCGCGTGCAAGGCGAAATCTGGCGGGCGCGGTCGGACGCGCCGCTCGCGGCCGGCAACCGCATCAAGATCATCGGCCGCGACGGCCTCGCCCTTCGAGTCGAACCGGCGTGATGTTTCAAGACAGGACAAGCCCACAATCATTCGTGCATTAGGAGTTATGCCATGTTCTTCGCCGCCGTCACCGTGATCGTCCTTCTGATTTTGATGTTTCTCTACGCCGCGATCAAAATCCTGCGCGAATATGAACGCGGCGTCATCTTCACGCTCGGCCGCTACACCGGCACCAAGGGGCCGGGACTGATTCTGCTCTATCCGTTCATTCAACAAATGGTGCGCGTCGACCTGCGCGTCGTGGTCGATGAGGTGCCGCCGCAGGACGTGATCTCGAAAGACAACGTCTCGGTCAAAGTCAGCGCCGTGCTCTATTTCCGCGTCGTCGACGCTGAAAAGGCCATCATCCAGGTCAGCAATTACCTCGCGGCGACGAGCCAGCTCGCCCAGACCACGCTGCGCTGGGTCTTGGGCAAGCACGACCTCGACCAGATGCTGGCCGAGCGCGACAAGCTCAACGCCGACATTCAGGACGTGCTCGACAAACAGACCGAGGGCTGGGGCATCAAAGTCTCCAACGTCGAATTAAAGCGCATCGATCTCGACGAGAGCATGGTGCGCGCGATCGCGCGGCAGGCCGAGGCCGAGCGCGAACGCCGCGCCAAGATCATCAATGCCGAAGGCGAGCAACAGGCGGCGCAGAAACTGGTGGAGGCCGCGCGCATCCTCGGCGGCGCGCCGCAGGCCATGCAGCTGCGCTATCTCGGCACGTTGTTTGATATCGCCAATGAGCGCGGCTCGACCATCGTGTTTCCGCTGCCGATTGAGCTCATGGAGGCTTTTTTGCGCAACGCGCCGCGTACGCCGCCGGATGCCCGTTCCTGATCGGCGAGGTATCCGGCAGGCTATTGCGAACCCTTCGGGTATCCAAGTAACGTGGTCTGGCCGTATCACATCAACGGATTTTGCGATCGGGAAGCGTTGAAGCGGAGACGATCACCAAGGGGGGGTGGCACTGATAACCGCATTTGATTTCGGTCAACACACTGCGAATGGCACGCAGTAGGCTGCCGCCGGTGGATGTTACCCCGGCTCACGCATGCGATTCTCTTGTGTCGCAAATGTCGCAAATTTCAAATTCGCTTTTCGCTCGCTTGTCCGCGGCGTCTTTCGTCCGACGATACACGGGCCGTTTATTCGGGCGGCTTAGCAGGCGTTATAATCTGTCTCCGCTTATCCTGACGCTTGCAGTTCAAAACCTGTTTTACGACGGGTGGCGTTTCATCGCGACAATCATCGGAATTGTTTTTTCGATCGTGCTCGTTACGGTGCAATTGGGATTGTTCGTCAGCTTCAGTCAAATGGTGGCCACGGCGATCGAGCATGCACCAGCCGATCTGTGGATCGTGCCGCAGGGCACCCGATGCTTCGAAGATCCGGCGCCTCTCGATGACAGCGAGCGGTTCCGTGCGCTGGCGGTCAAAGGAGTCGCAGACGCCGTTGCCGTTGTCGTTGGTTTTGCGGAATGGCAGTCGCCCGGCGGTAAGAAGACGGGAATATTCATGATCGGCTCGCCGTTGGAGCCTGCCGGCCTGCACGCCTGGAACCTGGTCGCCGGCAGCGTCCGGGAGCTCGCCATCCCCGGTGCCGTCGCGATCGACCAGACCTATTTCGGGGAGCTCAAGTCGAAAGGCATGCTCGATATCGCTGAGATCAACGGAAAGCGAGCGCAAGTGCGGGCCGTCACCAAGGGCATTCGGTCGTTTACAACCATGCCCATCGTATTTGCACCGCTCAATCGGGCACAGTCCTACATGGGAATGACGCCCAACAAGATAACTTATGTGCTCGTTCACCTTGTGCCGGGCGCCACGCTTTCAGATGTGCGCAGCCGATTGCAGCAAGCCCTCTCGAACGTCGAGGTCCTGACGCCCGGAGAATTTGCCAGCCGCAGCCGATCGTTCTGGCTGTTCGGGACCGGCGCAGGCGCAGGGCTTTTTTTTGGTGCCCTGCTTGGACTGATCGTCGGCACGGTTATCGTGGGGCAGACTCTTTATTCAAACACCATGGATAATCTGTACGAATTCGCGGTGCTCCGGGCGATGGGTTCATCGGGCGCTTATATTCATACCGTCATTATCATTCAGGCCTTGATAAGCGCCGTTATCGGCTTCCTGATTGCAGCAGCCGTCGGCCTTGCGATCATGGCCGCCACAGCAAACACGGCCTTGCCGGTGCTGATGACGCCCGGCCTCACCGCTATCCTGTTCCTGATCACCGTCACCATGTGCGTCCTTTCCGCTATTTCGGCGATCCTGAAAGTGACGCGCATGGATCCGGCGATGTTGTTCGCACGCTGAACATTTCCGACGAACGCGGCTCGACCATCATAATCCCGGTCCCGATGGAGCCGATGGAGGAATCACGACGCCGCGAAAGCGGCCGGACACTCATTTTTGGGTTGAATTCTTGATTCGCGCGAGTGGTGCTCGCCACGCGCCACGCTGAAAGAAGCGCGGGCGTAAAAACTGCTATTGAATCAAATAGAAGCGTGCGCCGATGATTCGGCTTGACTTCGCTCGGGCGCGACCTAAAAGCGCCGGCCTCTCGCTCTTCGTGAAAGGACGTCAGCCGGTGACGATGGCTGGCGGGGCGCGAGACGCGGTGCCCGCGCGCGGGGGTTTCGTCGCCGCCGCACTCGGGCGGCTCGGACATCACGTCCGCCGGCACTATGACCGGTGCGCGAGGTGCTCGCTGTAACCGGGGCCGCCGCCGGCGGGAGATCCCCGCCATCGTGGCGTCTGCTCCGCGAAACCTGGTCCGATGCCGCACCTTGGGATGCGTGAGTCCCTTGGGCAGAACCGCAGTGGAACGCCGACAGGCGAGCGCGCCCTGCGCAGGGTGCGCGCTTCGCCGGAAGGTGAAGCAGGGAGACCCGCGTCTGTCGGCGTTCTATCTCCTTCATTTTTTCCGTTCGTTCGTTCTTTCGTACGCTTCGTAGGGTGGGTTAGCGCCGAAGGCGCGTAACCCACCGATCAGTATGGCGGGTTACGCCGCTGCGCGGCTAACCCGCCCTACGAAGCGCTTGCGCTGCGTCCGATCGATGATGCCTCCGGCCTTTTCCACGCCGGGGCACCGACGAAGGTCGAGGGGCGGCGTCGTTTTTGGCAATGGCGTGCCGCATGCCTCGGGTGCGAACAAAAAACGCATCGCGAGAACGGGAGCGCATTGCTTGACGCTCCCCTCGCGAAAGGGACCGCGCAGCGATTTGAGACATATCGCCGTCGCGGCGCAAAAAGGTTTGAATGGCATAAAGTCGGTGTTAGTGGTGGTCGCGATCACGCGGCCTCGACGGGGCGAGGCCGTGAATTTTTTGACCGTTCTGTGACAGCCGGGCATTCAGCATGCGCGTGAACGTCCCAATTTCGGTGGGGGGCTGGGCCCGGCTATTCAGCCGCTGGGACATGCTGGCGGTGCTGCTGATTATCGGGCTGCTGGTATTCCTGGGAGAAGCCAGCCGCCATTTGTTCGAGCCGCTGGCCGAACTGCAGAAGCAGCCACCGTCGCTCGATCCGCGCCATCTTCCCGAATACGCGGCGCGCACGACGTTGCGGATGCTCGTGGCGATGGTGTTCTCGCTGCTCTTCACCTTTACCTATGCGACCTTCGCCGCCAAGAACAAGCATGCCGAGCGCATCCTGGTGCCGCTGCTCGACATTCTGCAGTCGGTTCCGATTCTCGGCTTCATTTCGGTGACGGTGGTCTTCTTCATGGAGCTCGCGCCCGGCCGCGTCTTGGGCGCCGAATACGCCGCCATTTTCGCGATCTTCACCAGCCAGGCCTGGAACATGGCCTTCAGCTTCTATCAGTCGCTGCGCACCGTTCCGGCCGAGCTTGAAGAGGCGTCGCGCAACTTCCGGCTCAGCCCGTGGATGAGCTTCTGGAAGCTGGACGTGCCGTTCGCCATGCCGCAGCTGATCTGGAACATGATGATGTCGATGTCCGGCAGCTGGTTCTTCGTCGTGGCGTCGGAAGCGATCAGCGTCGGCAACACCACGGTCACGCTGCCCGGCGTCGGCTCGTATATCTCGCTGGCCATCGAGCACCGCGATCTGAAGGCGGTGAGCTGGGCCATCGCCACGATGCTGGTGGTGATCCTGATCTACGACCAGGTGCTGTTCCGGCCGCTGGTGGCGTGGGCCGACCGCTTCCGCTTCGAGCAGGAGCCGGGCATCATCGCGCCGAAATCATGGGTCTTCGACGTGCTGCGCCGGTCGCGCGTCATCGAACGGCTGACCGAACCGTTCGCACGCGTGTGGCGGCTGACGATGCGGCCGCGACGCGACAAGCTGTTGGCGGCCGAGCCGGCTGTGCGTCGGCGCAACCTTTGGATCGGCTATCTGTTCGGCCTGCTCGCGATCGTGGTCGCTGCGGTTCTGTTGTGGCGCGTCGTCGACTTTTTCGCGGACTCGATCACGCTCGGCGATGTCGGCACGGCGCTGCTGCTCGGCCTGGCGACACTCATTCGCGTCGTCGTGCTGATCGCGATCGCCAGCGTCATCTGGGTGCCCATCGGCGTGTTGGTCGGTACTCGACCGCGCGTCGCCAACATGGTGCAGCCGGTGGCCCAGTTTCTGGCCGCGTTCCCGGCGAACCTGCTGTTTCCGATTTTCGTCTCGGTCATCGTCGTCTGGCAGCTCGATCCGAATATCTGGCTCAGCCCGCTGATGATTCTGGGAACGCAATGGTACATTCTGTTCAACGTCATTGCCGGCGCCTCGGCGATACCTGCGGAGCTCCGCGCCTGCGGCGCCAATTTCCGGGTTCGCGGCTGGCTGTGGTGGCGGCGCATCGCCCTGCCCGCGGTGTTTCCGTATTACGTCACCGGCGCCATCACCGCGTCCGGCGGCTCCTGGAATGCCAGCATAGTTGCCGAAGTGGCGTCGTGGGGTAATCGGCACCTGCAAGCTGCCGGCCTGGGCGCCTATATCGCGCATGAGACCGAAGCCGGCGACTTTCACCGCATTGTGCTCGGCATCATCATCATGAGTCTCTATGTGGTCGTCGTGAATCGCGTGTTCTGGCGGCCGCTCTATTTCTACGCCGAACGCAAGTTCCGTCTGGGCTGAGGAGGAAGTAAATGGCCGCCACTCCCGCTCTCCTTGATATCCATGACCTGCGCCAGTCATTTCCGCGCGCCGACGGCGGCGAGCATCTGGTGCTTGAAGGCGTCGAACTTGCGCTGCAGCAGGGCCAGATTGTGGGGCTCCTGGGCCGCACCGGCTCCGGCAAATCGACGCTGCTTCGCCTGATTGCCGGCCTCGCACGGCCTTCGGGCGGGACCGTCACGTATCTTGGCCAGCCGGTGCTGGCGCCGGCGCCGGGCATCGCCATGGTGTTCCAGGGATTCGCCCTGTTCCCGTGGCTGACGGTGCTGGAAAACGTGCAGCTCGGCCTCGAGGCGCTCGGCCTGCCCGAAGCGGAAATCCGCAAGCGCGCGCTGGCGGCCATCGACCTGATCGGTCTTGACGGTTACGAATCCGCGTTTCCGCGCGAATTATCCGGCGGCATGCGCCAGCGCGTCGGCTTTGCCCGCGCACTCGTCGTGCATCCAAATATTCTTTTGATGGACGAGCCGTTCTCGGCACTCGACGTCCTGACCGCCGAGACGCTGCGCACCGACTTTCTGGAACTGTGGGGCGAAGGCAAGCTGCCGATCAAGGGCGTGATCCTGGTCACGCACAACATCGAGGAGGCGGTCCTGATGTGCGACCGCATCCTGCTGTTCTCCACCAATCCCGGCCGCATCATCAGCGAGATCGCAGTCGATCTGAAACAGCCGCGCAACCGGCTCGATCCGCAGTTCCGCGATCTGGTCGAGAAGATCTATGTGGCGATGACCGCTCGCAAATCCTCGCCGGTCGCAGTTGGAACTGGCGGAGAAAAAACGGCGACAATCGATACCGTGCTGCCGCGCGTTTCCGCCAACCTGTTGTCCGGTCTGATCGAGACACTCGCCACGGCGCCATTTAACGGTAAGGCGGACCTGCCGGTTCTCGCGGATGAGTTGCATCTGGAACTCGACGAACTGTTTCCGGTCTCGGAGTCGCTCCAGCTCCTTCACTTTGCCGAGATCGAGGGCGGCGACATCAAACTCACCGACGCGGGAAAACAGTTCGCCGAATCCGGCATGGATGACCGCAAGAAGCTGTTCCAGCGGCAGCTTCTGGCCTATGTGCCGCTCGCCGCGCACGTCCGCCGTGTGCTGCAGGAGCGCGCCAACCATGTGGCTCCAAAAAGCCGCTTTCTCGACGAACTCGAGGATCATATGAGCACGGAGGATGCCGAAGGCACGCTGCGGGCCGTGACCGCATGGGGCCGCTTCGCCGAGGTCTATGCCTACGATGACGATTCCGGCGCGTTCAGCCTGGAAAATCCGTCGTAGCCCAACTTGTGCGGCTTCGCCTGCGGCGTATGATTGCGGCGGCCGGTAGGTCGAGCTTGCTCGACGGGGACCTCCGGCCGGTTATCGGGAGGCGACAATGTCTATTTTCACGGACGCTGTAAGCGGGACGCGAGCGCGTTATCTGCTGCTCGGGTCGTTGACTCTGAACTTGGCGTTTGCCGGCGCGGCCGGCGCCGTCGCATTTCAGCATGCGACCAAGCTGCCGCCGCTGCAGCCGGTGGTCGGCATGGATCGCGGCGTGGAGCAGCGCTTCGATCGCATCGCCGCCGCGCTGCCGGCGGGCGACGCCAATATCTTGCGCGCGGATTTCCACGCCCAGGCAATCAGGCTGGCGACCGCGGAGACGCAGGTGCGGCTCTCGGAGCAGGCCATACGCGACAGCCTGCGCGCGCAGCCGTTCGATCCGGCCGCGGTGCGGCAGGCCATGGCGGAGTCGAGTCAGGCCAAGGATCGTTTCTTTGATCTGGTGCACGAGACCGTTGCGGGCGCCACGGCGAAAATGTCGCCGGCCGGCCGCAAAGCGCTTGCCGACTGGCGCAGACGCCGCGTCGCTGCCGCGACGGTGACGCAGTAAAGGCCGCACCTACGCTGCGCTGCGCCGCGCGTTGACGGCAATCGCCAGCAGCGCGCGTTCGGCAATGATGGCGTCCAGCGCCGAATTGCGCCGCGACGCCAATACGGCATCGGCGAGGTCCGCCATGGCGGTCGCAAGCCGCGCGGCGTTCCACAGCTTGAGCGCGGCTTCGACGAGTTTCTTGCGGCGGAACTGTGCCGGCGGCAGCGCAGCGTCGATCGAAAAGCCAGTGCCGGCTTCGATCGCCATGCGCCATTTGTGTAGCTGCGCCACCTGACGCTGGGCGGCGAAGAAGATCGAGCCAGGCGATGTGCCGGCGGTGCGCGCCTTCGCCAGCCGAACCTCGAGCTCCGCGGTCTGCCCCGCAAAGGCCGCATCGACAATGTCGTCGAGCGCCAGCGCCGATGCGTCGGACACGACCGCGGCGACATCGTCGACGCCGACGCGATCCTGCCCGCGTGCGTACAGCGCGAGCTTGCGGATTTCGCTGCGCGAGGCGGCACGGTCGCCTCCCAGAAGCGGCAGCAGCAGCGCGCGCGCGTCCGGCGCGAGCGTCAGCCCGGCCTCGCGCATCTCGTCGTCGATGAGCCGCGCGCGGGCGCGCTCGTCATCCGCGTAGCACGGCAGCGCGGCGGCATTCTTGGCACGCTCGATCAAGGCGCGTAGCGGCGCGTTGCGGGGCAGATTACCGGCCTCGATGACGACACGGCACTCCGAGCCGCGGATCGCCAGCAACGCCTCGACTGACGGCGCGATATTGCGGCCGCCGGCCTTGACCCACACCGCGCGCCGGCCGCCGAACAACGGCATGGTCTGCGCCTCTTCGACGAGCCGCGACGGCTCGGCCGCCAGATCGTCGCTTTCGAGCCGCGCCAGCGCGAACGGATCGTTGACGTCGTCGACCGACGCCTTGATCAGCGCGTTGACGCGCTCGCTGACGAGGCCGGAATCCGGCCCGAAGACGAGCACAACTGGCTTCGCCGGATCGGGGCGAGCGATGAAAGCGTCAACGTCCGCGGGCTTGATGGCGACCATCACGCCACCACGTTGACGATCCGCTGCGGCACGACGATCACTTTCTTTGGCTGCTTGCCGTCGAGCGCCATTTTTACCGCGTCGAGCGCGAGCACGGCCGCCTCGACTTCCGGATTGCCGGCGTTGCGCGGCACCGTGACCTCGGCGCGCTTCTTGCCATTGATCTGCACCGGCAGCGTGATGGTGTTCTCAATCAGCAAATCCCGCTCGACCGCCGGCCACGACGCCTGCGCCACCAGAGTGTCATGCCCCAACGCCGCCCAGCACTCTTCGGCGAGATGGGGCATCATCGGCGCGAACAGCTGCACCAGAATGTTTGCCGCTTCGCGCATCGCCCAGGTGAAATCAGGCGCGACGCTACCATCCTCGGAATCGGCGTTCCCAATGATCTCATTGAGTGTGTTGGCGAACTCGTAGATGTGCGCGACGCAGACGTTGAAATGCAACTTCTCCACGGCCTCGCCGACATTCGCCAGCGCCTTGTGGGTCGCCTTGCGCACCGCCAGAGCCGGCGCCGAGAACAGCGCCGGCCGCTGCGCAGGCGCCGCCCGGCCGATCTCGCCCGCCTCGCCGACCAGCCGCCACAGCCGCTGCACGAACCGCGCCGCGCCCTGCACGCCGCGCTCGGTCCATTCCACGTCGCGCTCCGGCGGCGAGTCCGACAGCATGAACCAGCGCGCCACGTCGGCGCCGTAAGTCTCAATGATGTCGTCCGGGTCCACCGTGTTGCGCTTGGACTTCGACATCTTCTCGATCGCGCCGATCTCGACCTCTTCGCCGGTCTCGATCAGCGTGGCGCGCCGCGCGTCGCCATCGGCTTCGATTTTCACTTCGGCCGGCGACGCCCATTCGCCGTTCTTCCGGCGAAACGTCTCGTGTACCACCATGCCCTGGGTGAACAGGCCGGCGAATGGCTCTTCGAGCCCGATGTGTCCGGTCCCTTTCATCGCGCGGGTAAAGAAGCGGCTGTAGAGCAGATGCAAAATCGCGTGCTCGATGCCGCCGATATATTGATCGACCGGCATCCAGGCATCGGCCACCGGCGGGTCGGTGGGCGCGGTCTCGATCCACGGATCGGTGAAGCGCGCGAAATACCACGACGAGTCGACGAAGGTGTCCATCGTGTCGGTTTCACGCCGCGCCGCGCGTCCGCATTGCGGACAATGCACCGTCTTCCACGTCGGATGATGATCGAGCGGATTACCGGGCCGGTCGAACGTCACATCGTCCGGCAGTTTCACCGGCAAATCCTTTTCCGGCACAGGAACGATGCCGCAAGCTTCGCAGTGAATGATCGGAATCGGGCAGCCCCAGTAACGCTGCCGCGAGATTCCCCAATCGCGCAGGCGGTAATTCACCTGGCGCTGCGCCACGGCACGGTCGCTGCGCTTCTCATTTTCCAGCCGTCGCGCCACGTCGTCCCGCGCCTGCGCCGGCGTCATGCCGTCGAGGAAACGCGAATTGATCATGCGCCCGTCGCCTTCGTAGGCGGTATCGGTGATGACGAACGACTTCGGGTCCTGCTCGGGCGGGCAGACCACCGGCGTGACGCCCAGGCCGTATTTGTTGACGAAATCGAGGTCGCGCTGATCGTGAGCCGGGCAACCGAAGATGGCGCCGGTGCCATAGTCCATCAGGATGAAATTCGCCACATAGACCGGCAGCGTCCAGTCCGGGTCGAACGGATGCACCGCTTTGATGCCGGTGTCGAAGCCGAGCTTCTCGGCCTTGTCGATGATTTCCTGCGCGGTGCCATGGCGCTTGCACTCGGCGATGAACTCCGCGAGCGCCGGATTCTTCTTCGCCGCGGCCTGCGCCAACGGGTGATCGGGCGACAGCGCCATGAACTTGGCGCCGAACAGCGTGTCGGCTCGCGTCGTGAAGATGTCTAGTTCGCTCTCGCCGTTCGGCGTGGTCTTCGGATCGAGCGCGAACCGGACCAGCAATCCTTCGGAGCGGCCGATCCAGTTCTTCTGCATCAGCCGCACTTTTTCCGGCCAACGGTCGAGCGTGTCGAGCGCCTCCAGCAGCGGCTGCGCAAACTTGGTGATGGCGAAGAACCACTGCGTCAGCTCGCGCTGCTCAACCAGCGCACCGGAGCGCCAGCCGCGACCGTCGATAACCTGCTCGTTGGCCAGCACGGTATTGTCGACCGGGTCCCAGTTCACCTTCGACTTTTTGCGCTCGACCAAGCCGGCGCGCAGAAAGTCGAGAAACATCTTTTGCTGGTGCTTGTAGTAGGCCGGATCGCAGGTGGCGATCTCGCGGCTCCAGTCGAGCGACAGCCCCATCGACTTGAGCTGCGCTTTCATCGCCGCGATGTTCTGATAGGTCCAGGCCTTGGGATGGACCTTGCGCTCCATGGCGGCGTTCTCGGCCGGCATGCCGAAGGCGTCCCAGCCCATCGGATGCAGCACCGAGAAACCCATCGCGCGCTTCACCCGCGCCACCACGTCGCCCATCGTGTAGTTGCGCACGTGCCCCATATGGATGCGCCCCGACGGATAGGGGAACATCTCCAGCACGTAGTATTTGCGCGCGAGGTCGCGGTTCGGCGTGGCGAAGATGCCGCGCTCGTCCCAGATTTTCTGCCAGCGCGGCTCGGCCTCGGCGGCGTTGTAGCGTTCAATAGGCATCGGATTCGCGGTCGTTTTCGGCATTCCCTAAAGTGGCGCGTCGTGGCACGAAAGCCAGCTTTGGGTCAACGGCGGGCTATAGAAGAAGGGCATAATGGAATACACCACTCTCGGCAAAACCGGCCTGCGCGTCAGCGTCGTCGGGCTCGGCACCGGCGGCTTTTCCCGCATGGGGCTGAAATCCGGCCTGAACGAGGATCAGTCGACCCGGCTCGTGCGCGACGCCATCGATCTCGGTGTCAACTTCATCGACACCGCGCCGCCCTACGGCACGGAGGGCGTGGTCGGGAAGGCCCTCAAAGGGGTCCCGCGCGACAAGGTCGTCGTCGCTACCAAATCGACCGTCCGCCGCGACGGCCAGTGGTGGACGCCGGAGCGGATGGTGGCGAGCCTCGACAACTCGCTCAAGCTCCTCGGTACCGACTATGTCGACGTGTTTAACCTGCACGGCATCGATCCCGACATGTACGACCATGCGCGCAACGTGCTGGCGCCGGCGCTGATCGAGCAGAAGCGCAAAGGTAAGATCCGGCACATCGGCCTGACCGAGAATCCGATCGTGGATTTCACCAACGAAACGCTCAAGCGCGCGCTCGGCGACCCGATCTGGGAAGTGTTCATGGTGGGCTTCCACATGATGCACCAGGGCGCGCGCCAGAACGTGTTTCCGCTCACGCAGCAGAACGGCATCGGCACGCTGATCATGTTCGCGGTGCGCAGCATCTTCGCCGACCCGCCGCGCGTGGCGCGCGAGATCAAGGCGCTCGCCGCCAAGGGTCTGGTCGATAAATCGCTCACAGCGACCGACGATCCGCTCGGTTTTCTCGTGCACCCCGGTGGGGCCGACAGCATGATCGACGCCGCCTACCGCTTCGTGCGCCACGAACCCGGAGTCGACGTCGTGCTGTTCGGGACCGGCAATGCCGCGCATCTGCGCAGCAACATCGCCTCGCTGCTCAAGCCGCCTCTGCCGGAGGCTGATCGCGCCAAGCTTGTGGCTCTGTTCGGTCGCCTGAAGGGCGTTGGCCTCGACGGCCACCAAGGACGCTGACGCGCAACGCCGCTTACGCGCTGCCAGCGCTATCGCAGCGGCGTCGGGTCCTCGATCACCGGGTTCGACAACACGCCGAGGCCGTCGACCTCGACCTCGCAGACGTCGCCGGCGCGCATGTGCAGCTGGCCGGCGACGATGACGCGGCCGACCGGCTTCTCCGGCTGCTCTCCCGGCCGCAGCGGCAGCGCTCCCGGCGAGCCGGTGACAATCACGTCGCCCGGCTGCAGCGTATAGCCTTCCGACAGATATTGGATCAGCCGCGGCACGTCGTGTAGCAGTCCGTCAATCTTGGCGTTCTGGCGTTCGATGCCGTTCAATCGCGTGATCAGCGTGTGGCCGGCCGGATCGCCGAATTCGTCGGGAGTCATCAGCCACGGCCCGAAGCTGCCCGAACGCTCGAAATTCTTGCCCAGGCCGAATTGACGATTGTGACCCTGGTACTCGCGGACCGAGCCTTCGTTGTAACAGGAGTAACCAGCAACATGCGCGAACGCCTCATCGCGCTTGATGAAACGGCCGGGCTTGCCGATGATCACCGCGAGCTCGCCCTCGTAGTCATACGCCTCAGCGATCTTTTTGTTCGGCGCCCATAACGGCTGTTTGTGCCCAACCTGGCAGATCGGCATGCGCAGGAAAATCTGCGGATAGGTCGGCGACGTGGTGAGCCCGGTCTCCTCGATATGGAGCTTGTAGTTGAGCGCCAACGCCCAGGTGGCGTGCGGCTCGCGGATCACGGGATCGAATTCGATCGCGTCGAGCGGCAGATCGGCGGATTTCCCGGCCACCGCCGCACGCACGCGCGAGAGCGCCGGATCGATCTCCAGAATCCTGCGCAGATCGCTGGGCAAGTCTGGCGCCGCGTTGGCCAAGGCGATCAGGCCATTGGCGCCGCTTACGACTCCGACGCCGCGTTTGCCCTGGTGGCGATAAGATACGACTTTCACGGCAATTCCCCCCAATGTTGCTCGGACATTGCGATGCCTTATAGGGGCACCCCTTGCCTATGGTACCAAGCACCGAGGCTTGAGCGGAGTGAAATCCGGCCCGCTCCGGGGCCTTTGGAGTGCGTCAGCGCGGCGCTGGATTTTCTCGCCGTTCGATGACTACTAAGCCCGCAAAACCCTGGAGGGACCGCCATGACGCTTCCGCGCCGGACCTTTTTCAAACTTGCGGCGGGCTTTGCGGCCGCCGGCGCTGCGCCGGGCGCGGCGCGGGCCGATAGCTACCCGACACGGCCGGTACAGATGATTGTCGACCTGCCGGCTGGACTGGCGCCCGATGTCGCTGCGCGGCTGATCGCGCCGCCCTTGGGGGAGCGGCTGGGTCAGTCGGTCGTCGTCGAGAACAAACCGGGCGCCGGAGGCAATATCGGCGCCGATTACGTCGTGCGGGCGGCGCCCGACGGTTACACGCTGCTGCTGGTGATTTCGGGCAACGCCGTCAACGCGACGCTGTATCCGAAGCTGACCTTCGACTTCCTGCGCGACATCGCTCCGGTCGCCTTCATCGGGGTGACGCCGTTCGTGCTGGCAGTCCACCCGTCGTTCCCGGCCAAGACCATTCCCGAGTTCATCGCCTATGCCAAGGCAAATCCCGGCAAGATCAATGTCGCAACAGCGGGCGCCGGAACCGCGCCGCACCTCGCGGGCGAATTGTTCAAGATGATGACCGGGATCAATCTGGTGCAGATCAGCTACCGCACCAACTACTTTGCCGACGTGCTCAGCGGGCAGGTGCCGGTTTCATTCGTCGCGGTGGCACCGGGCATACCGTTCCTGCGCGCCGGAAAGCTGCGCGGGCTCGGCGTTACCAGCGCGACCCGCATGAGCATCCTGCCGGATATTCCGGCCATCGCCGAGTTCGTGCCGGGCTACGAAGGCAGCGGCTGGCTCGGCGTCGGCGCGCCGAAGAATACCCCTGCCGCCGTCATCGACCGGCTCAACAAAGAGATCAACGCCATCGTCGTCGATCCAAAGATGAAACCCCGGCTTGTCGCCTTGGGCATCGAAGCACATCCGATGACGCCGGCGCAATTCGGCAAGTTGTGCGCGGACGCCACCGAGAAATGGGCAAAAGTCATCAAGTTCGCGGGTATCAAGCTGGAGTAATGATCGCCTTGGAATTGGCGCTCGCTAAGGTGTGAGAATGACAATCCAACGCAGAGCCTTTCTGCAATCGGCCGCCGCGGCGGCGGGCTGCACGATCTTTGCTCGGTCCGCGACAGCGCTCGATTACCCAATACGGCCGGTTCACGTCCTCGTCGGTTTCCCTCCCGGGGGCGCAGCGGACATTTTTGCCCGCCTGATAACGCCGCGGCTCTCCGCCTCGCTCGGTCAAACATTCCTGGTCGAAAACCGGCCGGGCGCCGGCGGCGATATCGCCGCCACAGCGCTCGTGCAGGCGGCGCCTGACGGCTACACGGTGCTGATCGCCAGCGTCGCCAATTCAATCAACGCCACACTGCATCCAAATCCGAAATTTCATTTCCCCGCCGACATGACGCCGGTCTCCGGCATCAGCCTCGTGCCGCTGGTGATGGCGGTCAATCCCACCGTGCCGGCCAAAACCGTTCCGGAGTTCATCGCTTACGCCAAATCCAATCCCGGCAAGCTCAGCATGGCCTCGCCCGGAATCGGGACCGCGGGGCACGTCGCCGGCGAACTGTTCAAGATGATGACCGGCGTCAATATGGTGCACGTTCCGTATCACGGTGGCGCGCCGGCGCTGACTGACTTGCTCGGCGGACGGGTCCAGGTCGAATTCGGTCCGCTGCCGGACGCCATCGGATATATCCAGGCGGGCAAGCTGCGGGCCTTGGCGGTGACCACGGCGGCACGTTCTCAAGCCTTGCCCGATCTGCCGACGGTCAGCGAATTCGTGCCAGGCTACGAGGCGAGCGCGTGGTGGGGCGTGTGCGCGCCGAAGAACACGCCAGCGCCAATTACCGAGACACTCAACAAGCAGATAAACGCGGCGCTGGCGGACCCGACCACCAAAGACCGGTTTGCCAAACTGGGCGGCAGTGCGATGCCAGGTTCGGCGGCGGAGTTCGGCAAGTTCATCGCTGCGGACACGGCAAAGTGGGCCAACGTCGTCAAATTCGCCAGCATCAAGCCGGAGTAGATCGTCAGTGCGCCTCGGCGCGCACCTTGATCGTACTCACCCAGAGCAAGAACGCCGTCACTCCCATGGCCGCGATGGTGCCCGCAACCGGCCAGGCCGAGCGGCCCAGATAGGCGCCGATCGCCGCGGCGGCGATTGCGCCGCATGATTGTTGCGAAAATCCGAGCAACGATGACGCCGTACCGGCGCGATCCGGGAACGGCGTCAGCGCCGCCGCCATGGTCTGCGGCATCGCTAGCCCCATGCCGGCCAGATAGATCGTCATCGATCCAACCAGCCACGTCACGCTGGTGAGTCCGAAGGCCACCACCGAAGCCATCAGCAAGCCACCTGCAGCCATGATGGCGGTACCGATGCCGATCATCGGACCAAGCCCGAGCCGCATCACAATGCGCACCGCGATGTTGGTGCCGATCATGTAACCCAAAGATCCCACCGCGTAGGTCATGCCGAAGGCGAGCGGCGAGAGCCCATACACGCCCTGAATGACAATGGAGGCGCCGGAGACCCAGGCATAGAGGCCGACAAACGTCGTGGTCATGATGGCGAGGTGTGCGACGAAGCTGCGACGCGCGAGCACCGAACCATAGAGGTTGCCCATCGTCGCCAACGACAGCGGTTCCGCAGTGCGCCTGTGCAGCGTCTCGGGAAGAAGGCGCGCAGTGACAGTGCCGGACGCGATCGACACAATCACCAGCAGGATGAAGCTCGCGTGCCAGCCGAACACCGTCTGCAAGATGCCGCCGATAAGCGGCGCCACGATCGGCGCGAAAGCCTGGATCGATCCCATCAGCGACAGCTCACGCCCGGCGCGCACACCGGAATAAAGGTCGCGTACCACCGCGCGCGCCAGCACGATGGCGCCGGCGCCGCCGAGTGCCTGGACAAAGCGTGCTGCAATCAGTGCATCGATCGATCGGGTCGTCGCGCACAGCACGCTGCCGAGGCCGTATATGAATATCGCGACCAGCAAAACCGGTTTGCGGCCGAACCGGTCTGAGATCGGTCCGTAAATAATCTGACCGGCCGCAAAGCCGACCAGATAGCTGGAAATGGTCAACTGCACCTGCGCGATCGGCACATGCAGCGAATGGCTGATGTCTGGCAGCGACGGCACGTACATGTCCGACGACATTGGGCCGAGGCCGGTCAACGACGCCAGCAGCAGCGTCAGTGCAAACGTGTCGGGTCGCAGCATCAGCTATCCGTCATTGCGTACGAAGCGGAACGATTCGGCGGGCAAGCGCCGAATCGTTGCGCCGAGCCGAACATCGAGCCGGCCATTTAGGCCGGACCCGTTGGTTCCTCGCAATGATGGCAGTCGCCCGGCTGGCCTTACAGGCTTTTTCGGCATGAGGGAATCGCCGTTGCGGCGACGTATGCGTCTGGGTGGTATTTGGGTCTTGGCCTAGGTCTTGGCTGCATAGAGCTGGCACCAGCCGCTCGGGCTGATGTCGCCCTGGACGAATTTGCAGGCCTTCGGAGCCACGAAATTCACGCAGTTGTCACAGCGCTGCTGGCCTTTCGGCTGAGGCTGGTACTTGGCGTCCGCCTGGCTGATTTTCTGCTGCGCGGCGGCACGCGTCGCTGCGGCTCCAGTCGCGACGGCGCCGAGCGCAAGCGCTGTCCGCCTCAACACAACGCGCCGTGACATGCATTCCGAACTGCTCGTGCTCATGAATCAGCTCCGTTAGGCTTCATCGACCGGGGAACAATCGTACCCGCCGACGCGATAGCAACGCCGACGATGAGTTTTTGTTCATAGCCCGAGAAGCGTGGCGGCATGCCCGCCCAGGATTTTGTCCCGATCCGCCGCCGAAATACCGAGCGAACGCACGTGCTGCACGCAATCCATCATGCCCATGTCATACGGATAATCACTGCCGAGGAAGACGCGGTCGGGGCCGGCCGTAGCGATCAGGAATTCGAGCGAGGCCTTGGAGTGGCAGATGGTGTCGTAGCGGAAGCGTTCCAGATATTTCTCCGGCGAGTGTTTCAGATGCACCTTCGGCTCCGGGCGCACGTGCCAGCCATGGACCCAGCGGCCGCCCTGATAGGGCGTGAAGCCGCCGCCGTGCACCATGATGGGCTTGAAATTCGGATGACGCTCGAGCACGCCGCCAAAGATCAGGCACGCCGCCGCGATCGTGGTGTCGAGCGGGTTGCCGATCAGGTTGCCGAGGTAATAGGAGCGCAGCCGATCGGCGCCGGCGACATTGCCGGGATGAATCATGAAAAAGGCGTCAAGCTCCGACGCCGCCGCCCACAGCGGCTCGAAGCTCGGATCGTCCAGATTCTTGCCGCCGACATTGGAGCCGATCATGGCGCCGCGCAGCCCGAGCGTGGTCATGACACGGCGCAGCTCTTTGGCGGCCGCTTCGGGCGCCTGCATCGGCAGGGTGGCGATGCCGCAAAAGCGGTCAGGCTTTTGCTTGACCAAGCGGGCAATGCCATCGTTCTGAATCACCGCCGCGGCAACGCCGACCGAGGCCTCCTGCCCATACAGCCAGGTCTGCGGCGCGCCGGACAAGACATGCATGTCGACCTCGGTCGCATCCATGTCTTTGAGCCTGCGCTCGATGTTGTGACCGCCGCGTGGGAACGGCCGGTACGGCACGCCGGCGACTTCAATTAGAGAATCGTCGGCATCGAGCGGCGAGAGCTTGAGCCCAAGCCGCGGAATTTCCTTCTGCAGGATCTTGATCGTGTCGTCGTCGAGCACATGCGTGTGGGTGTCGATGGTGCGCGGCAATGTCCCCTCCCCTCATTTGATGCTGTGTTGTGCACGCATCCGGCATGGCGGTGCAAGGGACGGCGGGGCTGCCGGGAGGCGGCTCGATGTCCCCTTTAGCTCTCGGCGGATTTGGCTATAAAGAGGCCCGAAACCGCCTCGCAAAACGCTTTCCCAGCAGATTCGGAACGCAGCATGGACGCCAAGACGCATTCAGAGACCGATAAACACGCGCCGTTCAAGGGCCGCGTCGAAGACAACGCGCTGGTGCGCGGCAACGGGCGATACGTCGCCGATGCACCGCTGCCGAACCAGGCCTACGCGTATTTCGTCCGCTCACCACACGCCTTCGCCAAGATCGTGCGCGTCGACGTCGAAGCGGCCCACAAGACGCCCGGCGTCATCGGCGTGCTGACGGGCAAGGATTTCGACGGCATCGGCAGCATCGGCCGCCACCCTCCGGTCCCCGGGCGCAACGGCACGACGCTGGTCATGCCGCACCGGCCGGCGCTCGCCCTCGACCGCGTCATGCATATCGGCGAGCCTGTGGCGATGGTGGTCGCGGAGACCTTTGCCGCGGCTCAGGATGCCGCCGAACTCGTCAACGTCGAATACGAAGAGCTGACGCCGGTGACTGACGCGCGCGAAGCGTTGCGCGACGGCGCGCCGCAACTGTGGCCGCAGGCACCCGGCAACATCGCCGTCGATTGGTTGGGAACCAATCCCAACCCCGACGCCAATACCAAGGCGGTCGATGCGGCCTTTGCGACAGCGAAGCATGTCGCCAAAGTCGCGTTTATGAATCAGCGGATGCTGACCAATTCGATGGAGCCGCGTGGCGCCACCGCCAGTTACGATCCGGCGACCGATACCTACACGACGCGCACCTGCTCGCAGGGCGCCGGCCCGATGCGCGAGAACATCGTCGGTATCATGAAGATCACGCCGGACCGCATACACGTCATTACCGAAGATGTCGGTGGCGCGTTCGGGCTCAAGACCGGCGCATATCCGGAGAACATTGCGATTCTGGTCGGCTCCAAGAAATTCGGCCGGCCGATTCATTGGATGTCGACGCGGTCGGAAGCATTCCTGTCGGATAATCAGGCGCGCGACATTTACTCGGAGGCCGAACTCGCGCTCGACGAGAAGGGAAAATTTCTGGCGCTGCGCGTCCGCAACGTCGGCAATCTCGGCGCCTATGTGGGCGCAGTCGGCGCCAATATCCCGACGGGCAATTTCGCCCGTTGCCTGCCCGGCATGTACGACATCAAGCTGATCGACATATCGACCAAATGCGTCTTCACCAACACGCTGCCGACCGCGCCTTATCGCGGCGCCGGACGCCCGGAGGCGAGCTACATCCTCGAGCGCGTGGTCGATGAGGCGGCGCGGCTGACCGGCATCGATCCGGTCAAGTTGCGGCGGCGCAATCTGATCAAAAAATCGCAGATGCCGTATAAGACCGCGGTCGGCACCAGCTACGACAGCGGTGATTTCGAGCCGCTGCTCGACAAGGCGCTGACGCTTGCCGATTACGACGGCTTCAAGCAGCGCCGGCGCGAAGCCGCGCGCCGCGGCAAACATCGCGGCTTCGGCATCTGCTGCCTGCTCGAACATGCGGGTGGTGCACCGACCGAAAGCGCCATGCTGACGTTTCCGGGCAACGGCAAGCTGGTGATGGGGCTGGGCGTGCAGAATACCGGGCAAGGCCACGCCACGGTGTTTCCCAAGGTGATCGCCGAGCATCTTGGCATTCCGGCCGACAAGATCGAACACCGCCACGGCGACTCGGCGATGGAGATCAAAGGCTACGCCTCGGTCGGCTCGCGCTCGGCGATGACGGTCGGGCATTCGCTGGTCAAGGCGATGGAAGAGATCGTCACCAAGGGCAAACCGGTCGCCGCCGCGATGCTGGAAACCGGCGAGGCCGACATCGTCTTCAAGGACGGACGCTTCGAAGTCGTCGGCACCGACCGCCGCGTCGCGCTGTTCGATGTGGCGCAGCGCGCCGCCGAGATGAAGAAGCGCGGCGAGATTTCCGAAGACCTCGACACCAAGACGACAACCGAAACGCCGCTGTCGTTTCCCAACGGCGTGCACACCGCCGAGGTCGAAATCGATCCCGAGACCGGGGCGATGGAAATCGTGACCTACACGGCGGTCGACGATTGTGGCTGCGCGCTCGACCACGCCATCGTCGAAGGCCAGCTCCACGGCTCGGTCGCGGCCGGGCTCGGCCAGGCGCTGATGGAAAACATCGTCTATGACTCCGGCAACGGCCAGCTCGTCACCGGCTCGTTCATGGATTACGCGATGCCGCGCGCCGACGACATGCCGCCGCTGCGCGACGCCATGCTCAACGTGCCGGCGACGACCAATCCGCTCGGCGTCAAGGGCGTCGGCGAAGCCGGCACCACGGCCGCGATTTCCGCGGTGATGAATGCCGTGGCCGACGCGCTCCCGGGCGGCGCAGGCAACCGTCTCGACATGCCGGCGTCGGCTGCGCGGCTGTGGGAAGCGTACCGGCGCGCTCCCGCGGAGTAAGCCGTCCGGCCTCGGACAGCCTTGCAGGCGCCTCCGGCGCAGCGGATACTGATAGCTGCGCGGGGCCGTCGTTGCGTTTTGACGCCGCCATTCACCAAACC
>Ga0335081_10005240_pt1 | contig 20511 bp, 18 predicted proteins | sample Lox_Sample_35_FD_206713 | JGI IMG/M metagenome (GOLD analysis project Ga0335081, IMG submission 206713) | Soil microbial communities from Loxahatchee National Wildlife Refuge, Florida, United States - Lox_Sample_3.5 | ecosystem: Environmental > Terrestrial > Soil > Wetlands | place: USA... | reverse complement strand
ATTCGCACCAGGGTTTTAATCTTGGCGGCTTTGCCCCTCTGCGGTGGAATCAGTTTGTCGAGTTGCTTTGTCGCCGTCGCGATTTCCTCTTTGATGTTGGCCAAACTCTGGACGTCCTCCAACACGTGGAGCAGGGTGATCTCGGCGTCATACTCCGCTGCCACCGAAAGCGCATACTCCAAAGCTCGGCGCGCAGGGTCGGAAAAATCCGTGCAGAAAATGATTCGGCGCAACTGAATCGAACACTGTCCGCCATCCGGGGCGACAACGGTGTTCCCCGGCTTCCGGCTTACCAGCACGGGGCAGCAGGCTTTCCGCAACACCTTTTCCGTCACGGACCCCAACGCAGCACGGTCACCTCCCTTGAGCCCGTGCGTCCCGATCACGATAAGGTCCACCTTGTGTGCTGCCGCGAAGGAGAAAATCGAGTCCGTCACCGCACCTTCTTGCACGACGCATTCAGGTTGCACGCCGTTCCTCGTGTGCGACTTCGCGAAAGCTTGCAACTGCTTTCGCGCGCCGTCGCGGATCGTCTGAAAAAGCTCGGAAATGTAGACCGCATCAGCGTAATACGCATAGGAGGGAAGAATGAAATCCACGACATGTTGGAGAAACAGCCTGGCCTGATAATTCCGGGCCAGCGACTGTGCGGAGTCATACGCTCTTGCTGAGGGTTCCGAGAAGTCCACGGGGCAAAGAATTCGCTCAATCCGTAACATGTCTGTTCCACCCGGCAGAAGTTGCACGCTGCTAACTGTGGACTACCAGGACCGGGCAGGGTCCTAACTGAACCACCCGGTAGGTGGTCGAACCAAATACCGCGAGATCCAAGGCATGCCGCCCTCGCACGCCCATGATGATCAAGTCAGTTTGCCACTCCAAAGCAAGCTCAATGATCTGCTGATAGGCCTTGCCGATACGGACTTCTGCCTTCGTCACGCAGTTCTTACTCGTTTCAGGGGAAATGCGTTTCTCCAGGCTCTCCATTACTTTCGCTATTTCATTTTCAATATCGGCTGAGTCCGAGATACCCTCCAAAACATGGAGCAGGGTGAGCTCGGCCTTGTACTCTGCGGCGAGCGAGGCAGCGTGGTCAAAAGCCTGCTCGGAACAATCAGAAAAATCTGTGCAGTAAAGTATCCGGTGTAGATGGACAGGGTCCGGCTCTCCTCCCGGGGTGACAAAATCGTGGGCCGGCTTGCGTACGGCCAACACCGGACAGCGGGCTTTTCGTAATACTTTCTCTGTTACTGATCCCAGCGTCAGACGGTCGAGGCCTCGCAGGCCGTGGGTCCCCATTACGATCAGATTCACTGCCTGCGCTTCGGCAAAACCGAGAATCAAGTCTGTAACTGCACCATCCCTCACATTGCAATGGGGTTGGATCCCTTGCCGCGTATGTTTTTCCGCAAACTCCTGAAGCTGCCGCTCGGCGCCGGCGCGAATGTTCCGGCAGATCTCGTTATAGGAGTCGGGAAAAGGATTTCGATGAAAGGGAGGGGCCAGCGAATCTATCACGTGCTGCAAGAACAGAGTGGCCTTGTAATGCCAAGCCAGCGACTGCGCATAGTCATAAGCCTTTTCTGAAAATTCTGAGAAATCAACGGGACAAAGGATGCGTTCAATTTTCGGCATGGTTTATTAACTCCCCTTCGGTCTCGGGCACCTCAAAGAGGTGCGCCGGCTTGGACCGTGGCTCTCCCGAAACACGGAACTGGAACGACCTCCCAAAGCGCCTGATCAGTGCGGCATATTTGGCCCCCTTATTCAATCATCAAGCGCATAGTGGGTTCCATTAACCTATAACGGGACTGTGCCGCGCATCAGGAGCTGATCATGAGAAAACATGCGTGGCGTCCCGTTGGATTTCACGCGACGTGCGCGGCAGAATGTCATTTCCCCGTTTGATCGTAAGAAGGACAGGACAGAACCCAAAGAGCGGATTGCCTAGGGTGAACATCAGGGTCACGGACGCCACGTATTCGTAGGTGATGTTCATAAAACGCCTCCCGGCCATCTGGCTGAGTGCTAATCGAATTACTCCGGTGGTCTTCGTCAACTGGTCATGGCTATGCCAGAGGGGTTTCAGTCCGAGATCGTAAGGTTGTTCTTAACTTCAGACACGCCCGGTGCCGCCCACGCAGCGTCCTCTGCCTCCTCGCGCTCGGCCCATGAGCCCACACTTCCGCTCAAAGTCACCTTACTCCCATCGACGTCCAGATTGATCTGGTGCGCGTCAAAAATCGCGTTGCGCTTGAATGCGGCTTCAATCTGTTCCTTGACCTCGGTTGGCGCCACTTTGGGTTTAATGGTGATCAGGTTGGTCACTCCCTTCACTGCCGTCAGGTGGAGCACCGCCCGCTCGGCAGCCGACTTCTGGAATTGCCGGCCAACCTCGCCTTCGAGCGTAATGCGGCCGTTCTCCACGGTGACCTTGATCTGATCATAAGGTACTAGAACATGCCACTTCAGGGCGTGCTCTGCGGCCGCGGCGATGTCCGTGTCGGTCCGCTCGCTGGAACCGGGAAGCTTGACTTCGAGTTCGATGGCCAGCGCTTTCACGCCCGGCAAGCGTTTTACCGCCGCCTCGGCAGCCCACTTTTCCGCGAAACTATCCACCGTACCCTCGAGCGTCACGACGCCGTCCTTGACCGTGGCCGCGATGTCGGTGGCGTTCACACCCGGCTCCCACCGGAGTTGATCGAGAACGTCGATCTGTAATTCCCTATCGCTTTTCATGGCTTTTCTCCTTTGCTTGTATAAGCACATCGTTTCTTCGAACAACGCACACCTTCAATCGACTCTACTTCTCCGCCTTGCCCCTTCGCCGAGCAAACGCCTTCCCTAGGCGTGAGAGTGCATGTCGTGTAATGTCAAGAAAGCCTGGAGAAGAACGCGTGGGTCGTACCGCCCCTGGTATACAGGCGGCGGTGTCCGGCTCATCCCAAGCAAGGAATAGACCGCCGTTTGCGCGGAGCGGACCGAGTATTCCACTGTAAACACCACGTCTTCCGGGAGTTCGCAAAACTGTCCTATGAAGGCGAGATTCTTCGAGTGCTCCGGTATGACCTGGGGGCGATCGCCCTTGGCCCGACGCAAAAACTGACTGGTGATGAAGGGCATCATGCACGGAATGCAGGTGCAGGTTTCGAGTATTTCCTGCGTATGCTCGCCAATGCCCAGGTGGCCTATGATCTCTACCATAATCTCGCGGCCTGTGCACGCCGACATCGGCTTGGTCACGAAGTTGCCCGATATATCAACGAAGAGGCCATAGCCCCAAAGCACCTCAACATCCGTGGGTTGCCCCATGAAATGGGGTTGGTGCGGTAAGACGATTGAGGCTAACCAATTGGATTCCGGAAAGGTAATCAGGCCGCCCTCTCCCGGGACGTTACCCGTGAGATCCCTGACGAGCCGGAAGAAGGTCGAGTCGCGGAAAGTCGTCGTGAAGGACAACCACTTCGATTCCTCGATATGGTCGGCGAAGTTCGCGGGACAACCAAACTGCGGCCGGCCGGCGGCGATCTTTTCCCAGAGACTCCAGGAACCGCCGTCGAATTTTCCCCGCAGGACGGGAGCCGAGTCCATCGAACCCAGACTGGAAGCCTCGACCATCGACCCCAGGGTGACGATTACAAAATCCTTCGGACGTACTTTGATCTCGTCCCGGCGGCCGCTCCGGTTACAAATAATCCGCTCGACCGTGTAGTCTTCGCTGTCAGGTGAGAAAGCAAGATCGCTGACGCTTGCGTTCAGCGCCAACCTTACGCCCCGCTCCTCGAGCCACTTCTGTAGCGGCCGCACCATCGAGTCGTATTGGTTGTAAACGGTTCGCATGATCCCCGTGAGCGTATTAAAACCTGCGACCATATGAATGAAGCGCACCAGGTAGCGCTTAAACTCGACGGCGCTATGCCAGGGCTGAAACGCAAAAGTCGTGCACCACATGAACCAGAAGTCTGTCTCAAAGAACGAGGGGTCGAACTGGTCTGCAATGCTGCTTCGTCCGAGCTCTGCCTCCGGCTCAAGTCCCAGGCGCTCGAGGGTCAAAATATGTTTTTCGCTCAGACCATACTTGGGAGCGTCAACCCGGTGTCCACCGCGGAAAAGACGAGATTTTGATGACGTTTTCAGGATCTCGTGGAACTCGAAAATTTCCTCCGTAACCGTCTTGCTGCTATCAAGAGTGGGAATCGATGAAAAGAGATCGAAGGTGCAGAGATACTTGCTCTCCAGCATTCGCCCGCCACGAATAACATAGCCATCTTGAGGGGTTCCGGCGCCGTCAAGGCTCCCACCTATCTTTGCTGATTCCTCCAGGATGATGATGTTTTGGCCACGGACGCCTCCGTCACGAATCAGGAAGGCCGCGGCCGCGAGCGAGGCGATTCCACCTCCCACCAAGTAAAATACGGCGTTATCGTCAACGGGTTTCTCAGGCATGGAGTGCTCCTTCTTTCTGCTTGCCGCAAGGGGTTCGTCGGCCTTTTGTTCTGAGCGGCTAAGTGGCCCTCCCCCTCTTCGTCTCACCTTGCGCGCTTCCATCCGCACTCTAGGTTCGATCAGTTCCCTCCCTCGCACCACTTGGCGCAAGGGGAGCCTTACGCCGGCTTTTCCTCCACCCGGACTTTGTGCACCTTGGCGGCCTTCGGCATGGAGAGTTCCAGTACTCCATCCTTGAGGGTGGCCGTAATCCGCGAAGAGTCAACCTCCGCAGGCAATTCAATCGTGCGGAAGATTTGGCTTAGGCAGTGTTCCGAGTAGATAGTCTTTTTGCTTTGGCGTTCTTTGTTGGCTTCCCGCCTGCCACTGATGGTCAGACGATGGGGTTCCACGCCGACCTCGAGTTCTTTGGCGCTGAAGCCCGGAACCTCGGCGCGGACCGTGACCGCATCGTCCGATTCTGCGATGTCGAGATGAATGGGATGTAGAAACTCGGACTCCGCCCGGAGCCAGTCTTCAAGGTCGTGCCCGAAGGCACGCCCGCGCCCTTCAAAGATCTCGAAAGCCCGCCGGGCAATCGAACTGGACATATCCTGGATGCGATCAAACAGATCGCTGGCAGGGAGCAACTTCATGGGCGCGGCTTCCTTGGCTGGCTGCATAATTGCCATCGACTGCTTCTTCATGTGCTTTCTCCTTCCTGGCAGTTCTTCTGCTTCATCCATGCAATGCAAGCGCCAATTGCAACCTGTTCAAAACGCGTAACTTCGCCCACGTGGCCAACGCCATCTTTTCGCGAATTCACGAAGTTCGCGAAAACCTGGGTCGGCTTGCTCAGGGAGAGTGACCTTCGGCGAGAGCGAGCGTAGCCGCAACCTTCAGCCGACTGCAGCCCATTGCACTTCTACGGATGCTCCGTACGACCTTGTGGCACCCACTGAACGTGAAGGCGACTTTCAATTCGCCGTATCGAACGCGCCGGGTTCGATCCCGGCCACTCGGCTGATGGTCCAGTCGGCGCGTGTCCGATATAGCCGTGTGACTTTTCAGGCAGGATCCTGAGTTTTCGCGATGGACAGCCACGGCATCTGCGAAGAATACGAGGACATTGCTACTGCCGACCTCTTCGAAATTTGGAGTGACGAGGCCGAGTGGCAAACGTGGTTGCTATTCGAGGCAGGCCGCCGTAGGGGTTCCACCAGGCATTTAAACACCGCCGGATTGACGGCAGCGCCGATTGCAAGGTCAGGCGGCAGAGTGATGCCGTTACTTTCCCCATCGAAGGAATGGACTTGGAATATAATGTGCTGAATCCGGGGCTCAAAATCGTAATTACAGCCTAGAAAGGGGGCATTCCATGTCGGGAAAAGTTGCAGACCTTTTGTGGGAAATGCTGGCGAAGGCGGGAGTCAAGCGCTGCTATGGCATAGTTGGGGACGCTCTAAATCCTGTCATTGACGGACTGCGCCGCAACGGGAAGATCGAGTTCATCCACGTCCGCCACGAAGAGTACGGCGTTTTTGCCGCCGTCGCGGAGGCCTGCCTAACCGGCCACCCCGTGGCGGTGTGTGGAACGGCCGGCCCCGGGGTTGTCCATCTGTTCAATGGGCTCATGGACGCGCGCAAGGAGGGGGCTCCCGTCATCGCCATTGCGGGCGATGTGGAGACGAAGCTCATCGACACCGCGGCGCTCGAAGAACTCAATCCCTACAAATTCTTCGAAGCCGCATCCCTCTACACCGGGCGCCTCGTCAATCCTGAGCAGGCGCGGGCGATCATTAATACCGCGATTCTCACCGCCGTCGTGGAAAAGGGGCCGACGGTAATCTCGATTCCGGGCGACGTCGCCTCGGCTGATGTTGCCGCGCACCCCCTTGAAATCTGCCTTTCGTGCCCGCCGGTCATTAGCCCTTGCGACGAGGACCTCGATAGGCTTGCGCAGATGATTGACCACGCGAAGAAGGTGGCAATCTTCGGTGGCGATGGGTGTCGGGATGCCCGGGACGAGGTGGTTCAACTAGCGGCTAAACTGAAGGCGCCGGTCGGCTATTCGTTCCGCGGCAAGCAATGGTTGGAACATGACAATCCCAATGCGGTGGGCATGACCGGCCTGCTTGGGTATGGGGGAGCTTATGGCGCCATTCACGCCGCCGACCTCCTGCTGCTGCTTGGCACGGACTTTCCGTTCTCGGAATTCCTCCCCGGCGATAGCGTGAAGAAAGTCCAGATCGACAAAAATCCCAAACACATCGGCCGTCGGACGGCGGTTGATCTGGGGCTGGTCGGCGACATCAAGACAACCGTCACCGCCTTGCTGGAGCGCGTGAGTGACAAGACCGACGGCCACTTCCTCGAGAAATACCTGGCGGAAACCGAATTGTTCCACGGCCTTCTCCAGCACTACGTCGAGAAGGGACCCGGGATCAAACCCATACGCCCGGAATTTCTGGCCGCGACGCTGAGCGCTCTCGCCTCCAACGACGCCATGTTTTTCGCTGACACAGGTACGGCATGCATTTGGCTGGCAAGGCATATCCGGGGCGGCAGAAATCGCAGGCTTTTCGGCTCGTTTTCATGGGCGTCCATGGCCAATGCCGCGCCCAATGCGTTCGGCGCGCAGTTGGCATACCCAGGCCGGCAAACGATCGCCCTCTGCGGCGACGGGGGTTTCACCATGCTCGCGCTGGGCGACCTCTTGACGCAGGTCGAACGAAAAACCCCGGTGGTGCAGATCATTCTCAATAATGGATCTCTCGACTTCGTCAATATCGAGATGCAAGAGGCCGGCATCATCCCCTTCGGCGTGGAATTCAAGAACCCCAATTTCGCGAAGGTCGCTGAAGCGATGGGCGCGAAGGGAATCCGCATCGAAGAGCCCGGCGATGTCCAGGCGGGACTCGCGGAGGCTCTCGCTTACAAAGAGGGTCCCGTCGTCGTCGATGCGGTCGTCGATCCCTTCGCCCTGTCGCTGCCGTCGCATGTTCCTTTCCACACGGCCAAAGGCTTTACCCTCAGCTTCGCCAAACAGGTATGGAATGGCAAGATGGACGACGTGATCAAGACGATCAAACGGAATGTCGGGCTGGTCTGAGCGGCTCCTTTTTCGTATCGTGGGCGTCTCGGCCGCTGTGGCGTGGGCATTCCTTCGCTCCGCTCAGGACAGGCTCTGCCCGCGCGCCGGAGGGGGGCGGAACGCTCCCGCGACAGCGGGCAAGATGGCCGCGCTACGCACACATTTGTCACCCTATTTCGCAATCCTCATCAGGAGGGATGAACCTTGAATGAGCAGTCGACGGCCCACGAAAAGGCCTATCAGGTCTCTCTTTCGGGATTTGCCCTGATCAATTCTCCCCGTCTCAATAAGGGAACGGCCTTCTCCGATCACGAACGCGATGTATTTGACCTGCACGGCCTGCTGCCCCCGCATGTGGGGACTCTTGAAGAACAGATTGAGCGCCGCCTTAAGGCCCTGCGGGCTCAGCCGACCGCCTTCCATAAATACAGCTTTCTCCGCGACCTGCAGGATACCAACGAGACGCTGTTCTATGCGCTTTTGGTCCGCAATATTGAAGAGATGCTCCCTCTGGTGTACACGCCAACCGTGGGCGAGGGCTGTCAGCGCTTCAGTGAGATATGGAGAAAGCCACGAGGTTTGTTTCTCAGCTATCCCAATAAAGATCGTATCGATAAGATTCTGAATCATGCCCGCTATGATGGCGTGAAATGCATCGTGGTGAGCGATGGAGAAAGAATCCTGGGGCTCGGGGATCAAGGTGCGGGAGGCATGGGCATCCCCATCGGAAAAATGGCCCTTTACACTGCCCTGGGCGGGATTCACCCGGAGCATTGTCTTCCGATTTTGCTCGATGTGGGGACGGATAACGAGGACAGGCTTAAGGATCCACTTTACATTGGATGGAGGCATCATCGAGTTCGCGGCGAAGAGTACGACGCTTTCGTAGATGTTTTTGTGAATAGCGTGAAGAAGCGCTGGCCGCACGTTCTTTTGCAATGGGAGGATTTTGCCGGTTCAAATGCCGCCCGATTTCTGGCCCGCTACAGAAACCAACTTTGCACCTTCAACGATGACATCCAGGGCACCGCGGCTGTAGCGGCCGCAACCTTGATGTCTGCGATCAACGTAACGGGCGTGCCCCTTGAGCAACAAGAAATCGTGATCGTGGGCTTCGGCACCGCGGGTTTGGGGATCACCAGCCTGCTGGCACAGTTCATGCTGGACAGGGGTCTCACGCTAGAGGAAGCGCGCCAGCGCTTTTATGCTATCGATCGCTATGGTCTTGTCACGGAAAATGGGAAAGATGTGCGGCCCGAGCAGCTACCCTATGCGCGCAAAGAACAAGAGGTGCAGGGCTGGACGCAGCCGAATGGAGAGATCCCCCTGCTCGACGTAGTCCGCCATGCGAAGCCTTCGGTCCTCATCGGAGTGTCGGGCCAACCGGGAGCCTTCACCGAACCAGCGGTGCGTGAAATGGCAAAGTATTCGGACCGGCCCATCATCTTCCCGCTTTCAAATCCCACCTCGCGCAGTGAAGCGACGGCTCAAGACCTGATGGATTGGACAGAAGGGAGGGCGCTGATCGGCACCGGCAGTCCATTTGAGCCCGTGAATGTTGGTGGAAAGATGGTTCACGTTACTCAGACCAATAACTCGTACATATTTCCTGGACTCGCACTTGGAATCCTGGCCTCCAAAGCCCAACGCGTAACCGATTCGATGATCAAGGCCGCCGCTGAGGAATTGATTCGTCACCTGCCCACCCAGAAGGACAAGCAGGCAAGCCTTCTTCCCGCGCTTTCGGAAGCGCGCGAACTCGGCCGCCTGATCGGGCAGGCCGTGGGAAGACAGGCGTTGCGAGATGGGCAAGCGCAGGTTTCCGACGAAGATTCCCTGAACCGCAAATTGCTAGCGAATATCTGGGAACCGGTGTACTTGCCGTACGAGCGAAAACAGTAGTTCTCTCGGTATTGACGGTCGTAGCCCGCATTTCGCGAAGTTCGCGAATTCGCGAAGCAAGCATGGTCACACCCTCCGCGCTCTCGAACGTTTTCAAGAGTTTAGGTTTGGTCCTCCCATTGCAACCTGACAAAAAGCCCAACGGGTCGAGGGGTAGTTATCAGCGTAGTGCATGAACTCGGGCACCCGCGGGACTGTGGAGGGAGTATGAAGTTTCAATCAACCATCGCAGCATCAATTGGAGCAATCCTGGTTTTAACGAGCGTTTCAGTAGCTCAACAAGTTAAAACCGACTACGACCACAGTACGGACTTTAGCCAATACAAGACCTACTCTTGGGAAAAGGTCCAAACGAAAGACCCGCTCCTGGTCGACCGGATCAAGGATGCGGTAAACAGCGCGCTTACCGCTAAAGGCTGGACGCTGGTTCCCTCGGGGGGTGCCGTCGAGGTCTTTGCCATTGAGACGACCAAGGATCAACAATCCTTGGACACGTTCTATAACGGGTTCGGAGGAGGCCGCCGTTGGGGCGGATTCGGAGACGCCACCACGACAGTTGAGACCTACAAAGTGGGGACTTTGGTGGTCGATCTCTTCGATGCAAAGACAGAGAAACTGATCTGGCGAGGCTCAGCGAGCGATACCCTCTCCGATAAGGCGGACAAGAACACAAAGAACCTGGACAAAGGTGTGAGCAAAATATTCCAGCATTTTCCTCCGGGCTCGCCGAAGGAGTAGTGGTGGTCCGAACTCACGGGTTCTGCTCCAGGACCTCGCGGGCCAGGAACTCGCGATTGGAATGAAACAGAGAGGAGCTGAGATGATGAATAGCAATGAGCACACCGTAGATACTCAAAAGCGCCCACGCAAGACCTGGCGCGAGGTGCTTACCGAGAGCGCCCCGCTGATACTCCCCGTGGCGCACGACGCGCTGACTGCCCGCCTGATCGAACTGGCCGGGTATCCAGCCTATCAAATCGGTGGCTTTGCACTCGTCGGGTCGCGCTTTGCCTATCCGGATATCGACCTCGCGCAGTTCGGGGAAAACAGCGCGGTGATGCGCGACACCATCGCCGCATCCTCGCTGCCGGTGCTCGTCGATGCCGACGACGCTTACGGTGACGCGAAGAATGTGACCCGCGTGGTGCAGGGCTATGAGGCGATGGGCGCATCGGCAATCTTCCTCGAGGACCAGCAGGCGCCGAAGCGCTGCGGCCACATGCTGGGGAAGAAGGTGATGCCGGCGGAGGTCCACGCCGGGAAAATTCGCGCCGCGGCGGCAGCGCGCCGCAACCCCGAGACCTTCATTATGGCGCGGACGGACGCGCTGGCGCCGCTCGGCCTCGACGAGGCGCTGCGCCGGGCCGAACTCTACCTGAAGGCCGGAGCCGACGGGGTCTACATCGAGGCGGTGGAGACGGTGGAGCAATTGCAGAAGGTGGGGCAGAGGCTGCGAGGAGCCGCCCTGGCGACGAGCATCTTGGAAGGCGGTGGTCGAACGCCTTGGATGGACCCGAAGGACTTTCACGCGCTCGGCTACACGATGCTGCTCTACCCCACGACGGTCATCTTCCGCGTTACCCGCGCCATCCAGAAGGCGGTCGAGGACCTCAAGGCAGGCCGCCCGATGCCTCCCGAGGAGTCGGTTACGTTCAAAGAGTATGAGGACATGCTCGGGCTGCCGCAATGGGCCGCTCTCGAAGATGAGTTCGTCGGCAAGCACGAACTGCTGGGCGTGCCGGAGAGATAGATGCTCAAGGCGCTGGAAGTCTTGCTCCCCATCTTCGTGACGATGGGGCTCGGGTGGGGAGCGGCACGGCACGGCCGGTTCGGCGCCGAGCAGGTCCCGATCCTCAACAAGCTGGTGTTGCTCTATGCGATTCCGATGAGCATTTCCGTCGGAGTCCTACGGCTCTCGCGAGGCGCGCTGCTGGCCAATGTCGGCTTGCTGCTGGTGCTCATGGGCGGGCTGGCCGCGGCCGACTTCATAGCGTTCGCGCTCATCCGGTATGTGGTCAGGCGGGACCTTGCGACCAGCGCGCTGCAGGCGATGGCTATCTCGTTCCCCGCCGTCCCCTTCATCGGCCCCTCGTTGCTAACCCCGCTCTTCGGGAGGGAAAGCGCGATCCTGATCGCGTCCGTGGCGCTGGTAGGCAACATTGTAATCGTGCCATTCACGACGGTGTGCCTATCCATGGCAGGCGAACCGAAGACGGCGTCCGGTGACGCCCACGCCTCGCTCCGGACGAGCCCCCGCAAGGCTCTCGTCAACGGAATCAGCCAGCCCATCGTGTGGGCGCCGGTTCTCGCCCTGGTCATCGTACAGCTCGGCGTCGACGTAGGGAAGACCTTCGACAACTCGCTGGCGCTGCTGGGACAGGCAGGTGGTGGAGTGGGCCTCTTCGCTACGGGGATCATGCTGCAATCGCAGAGCGTCTCGCTGAGTCCGGAGGTCGCCGCCAGCGTTGTCGGGAAGAACGTTCTCACTCCGCTGGCGGTGATGGGCTTCGCCTATCTGGCGGGCCAGGGCGCACACGCCGGCGAGGTTGCGGTCACCGCCTCGATCCTGGCTGCTCCGATCATCGCGACTTTGGCCATCGAAAACGGAGTCGCGGTGCGGGAGATGTCCTCGACACTCCTGCTAAGCGCACTCGCCTCGGTCTTGACGACCGGCGCGTTTATCGCCTTCGCAGCATAGGTAAAAGGCGGGCGGGCCGAAACGGCAGAAATATTGGACCTCTAGAACATCAACGTCACGGAGATGGAAAATGATTCGAGCTTATCGGCTGCACACTGGGCCTGATGGTAATTCGCATGTAGTTCGTGGGACGGTGAACGCGGCCAAACTCGTGGAAGCGCAGTCAATCCTCTTCCAAGAGACGCCGTCAAACTCTTCTTATGACTGGCACAACGATCCTATTCCCCAGTACGTGATTACCCTGGCGGGGGTGCTCGAATTTACGACCATAGGTGGCGAGACATTTACGCTCCGGCCGGGAGACGTCCTGCTCGCGGAGGACCACACTGGATCAGGACACAAATGGCGTTTGATCAATGATGAGCCTTGGAAACGGGCCTATGTGGTTTTCAAGGAAGGCGCCGACACCCAGTTCACCCCGGATCCGAGGTGAATGTTCGTGATGGTCGTATGCGGAGGAGCGACTGCTTCGCGCGTTGAGTCAAACCGCCGAAAATGGAGTCGGGGAGATCCCCCGATTCTGCCGGGGAGGCAGAAGAAGCATGAATCATCGCCACGACGGTCTGCCGCGTTTTGGGCCGTGGCTAAGAAAAAGGAGAATTGAACCATGGCGGCAAACACGCTTTCCCCAGAGTTGCTCCAAAAGATGGATGCGTATTGGCGCGCTGCCAACTATCTGTCGGTAGGGCAGATTTACCTTTACGACAATCCGCTGCTGAAGCGGCCGCTGACGCTTGCGGATGTGAAGCACATGCTCCTGGGACACTGGGGTACGACGCCCGGGCAGAACTTCATTTACGTGCACTTGAACCGAATCATCAAGAAATATGATCTCGACATGATCTACATTTCCGGCCCCGGGCACGGCGGTCCAGCGATCGTGGGCAATACTTACCTCGAGGGCACTTACAGCGAAATCTATCCCAATATCAGCCAGGATGAGGCCGGGCTGCGGAAGCTCTTTATTCAGTTTTCCTTTCCCGGAGGGATTCCCAGCCACGTATCGCCGGAATGCCCGGGCTCGATCCACGAGGGCGGCGAATTGGGCTATTCGCTCAGCCATTCGTTCGGGGCGGTGTTCGACAACCCCGATCTTGTCGTCGCCTGCGTCGTCGGCGATGGCGAGGCGGAAACCGGACCGCTGGCCACCGCCTGGCAGTCCAATAAGTTTCTCAACCCCATTACTGATGGAGCGGTGCTGCCGATCCTTCACCTCAACGGCTACAAGATCAGCAATCCGACCGTCCTGGCCCGCATCGAGCACGAGGAATTGGATCAATTTCTGCGAGGCTGCGGCTGGACGCCCTACTTTGTGGAAGGCGATGTGCCGGAAGAAATGCATCAACTCATGGCGAGTACTTTGGAAAAGGCCATCGAGGGGATTCAGCGAATCCAACGCCATGCACGGACCAACAACGATGCCATTCGGCCGCGCTGGCCGATGATCGTCCTCAATTCCCCCAAGGGCTGGACGGGACCGAAAGTCGTCGATGGTCGGCAAGTTGAGGGCACGTTCCGCGCGCATCAGGTGCCGCTCCTGGTGGATTCCGAGCATCCCGACCACCTCCAGCAGCTTGAAAGCTGGATGAAGAGCTACCGGCCGGAAGAACTCTTCGATGAGCAGGGACGCCTGAAACCGGAGTTGGCTGAACTCGCGCCCAAAGGCGAACGACGCATGGGGGCGAATCCCCACTCGAACGGCGGCATTCTGCTGCGCGACCTGCGGATGCCGGACTTCCGCGACTACGCGGAGGCCGTGCCCTCGCCGGGGGTGCGCGGCATCGGCGACACACACGTGCTCGGGCCTTTTCTGCGCGATGTGACAAAGCTCAATAGTGAGCAGCGGAATTTCCGGGTCTTTGGCCCTGACGAGACGCTCTCCAACGGCTTGGAAGCCCTCTTTGAAGTGACCCAACGACAATGGGACGCTGCGACCGTGCCCAACGACGAATTTCTCGCTCCCGCCGGGCGCGTCATGGAAACGCTGAGCGAGCATCAATGCGAGGGCTGGCTGGAGGGCTATCTGCTCACCGGAAGGCACGGGCTTTTCAATTGCTACGAGGCGTTCATTCACATCGTCGATTCAATGTTCAACCAGCACGCGAAGTGGCTGAAGGTCACCTCGCGATTGCCCTGGCGGCGGAAGATCTCCTCGTTAAACTACCTGCTGGCCTCGCATGTCTGGCGCCAGGATCACAACGGTTTCACCCATCAGGATCCCGGATTCATCGACCATGTCGTTAATAAGAAGGCCGAGGTCGTGCGGGTTTACCTTCCGCCGGACGCCAACTGCCTGCTGTCGGTGATGGACCACTGCCTGCGCAGCCGCCACTACGTCAATGTGGTGATCGCGGGCAAACACCCGGCGCCGCAATGGCTGAAAATGAACGCCGCCGTCAAGCACTGCTCCCAGGGCATCGGCATCTGGCAGTGGGCCAGCAACGACCAGGCCGTTTCCCCCGACGTGGTGATGGCCTGCTGTGGCGACGTGCCCACGCTGGAAACGCTCGCCGCAGTTTCCCTGATGCGTGAGCATCTGGCCGAACTGAAAATCCGGGTGGTCAACGTGGTCGACCTCATGAAGCTCCAGCCGCGAAGCGAGCACCCGCATGGGTTGAGCGACATGGATTTCGATGAGCTCTTCACCAGGAACAGGCCGGTCATCTTCGCCTTCCACGCCTACCCGTGGTTGATCCACCGTTTGACCTACCGGCGCACCAACCACGACAATATCCACGTCCGCGGCTACAAGGAAGAGGGCACCATCACCACCCCCTTCGACATGACGGTGCTGAACGAGATGGACCGCTTTCACCTCGTGATGGACGCTATCGATCGCCTGCCGCAGACCGGCGACAAGGGCATTTACCTGAAGCAGCAGCTCAAGGACAAGCTGATCGAACACAAGCAATACATTGAGAAAAACGGCGAAGACCTACCGGAGATTCGGAACTGGAAATGGAAAATTCCCAAGTGAATGCGGACAAGATTATCGATACTGCCGTGCGCCGAAGCTTTTCCGGGCATTTTGTTGGCGAAATTCAGCAGCGGTACAATTCCCAGCAAGGGACTGCTCGACATCACACAGGAGGAACATTATGGCAAAGACTATAACGACGATCGGAATCATCGGTGCGGGACATATCGGAAGCCAGGTCGCACGACTCGCCGTGGCCAATGGCTACAACGTTGTCATCAGCAATTCACGCGGACCGGAGACCTTGTCCGCGCTCATCACAGAACTAGGGCCGAAAGCCCGCGCCGCGACCGCCGTCGAGGCAGCCAGGGCGGGAGACCTTGTCGTCGTTTCGATCCCCCTGAAAAGCTATCGGACCGTTCCGGTTGCGCCGCTGGGGGGCAAGATCGTGATCGACACCGATAATTACTACCCTCAGCGTGACGGCCACATCCCCGAACTCGACAATGAGTCGACCACCACCTCCGAACTCTTGCAGGCGCACCTGCCTACCTCGAAGGTCGTCAAGGCATTCAACCATATTTACGCCGCCGCCCTTACGACCGACGGACAGCCGGCGGGCACGAAGACTCGTCGCGCGCTGGCCATCGCGGGTAACGACCAAGATGCCAAGACCACAGTCTCCCATCTGCTCGACCAGTTCGGCTTCGATACGGTGGACGCCGGCCCGCTGAAAGAGGGCTGGCGGATCCAGCGCGATACGCCCGGCTATGGTCCGCGCCGAACGGCAGAGGAACTGCGCCGGGACCTGGCGGCGGCCAAGCGCTACGCAGATCAGTAGCATCCAAGCCCATCTGATGGGGAGGTCGATGGCGAATGAGCGCCCGGCTGGAGACCATTCTCTCTTTAGGGCGGCAAAAGGCGGGAGGGGCAGAGATGAGGGCAACTCCACCCCTGGATGGCGAGACTCACGAAAACGCGAGTTTTATAGAAGATCGAAATTGCGGACCGGCACAGAGCCTTCAGGCATCGGTTTCCCGACCTCGGGGAAAATCCGCGCTTCTTTGACCTCAATTCGTGAACTAATCGCTGCTCTCATTTCCTGCCTGCTCTTCTGTAGACGACTGGAACCGCAGCCGGCTGCAAGGCTTTGCCAAGAGTGCGTCGCGAAAGGCTATCGGAGAGCGCCGAACCGTTGCTTTGGGTGAGTGTTTGCAATGCCCATTCGATTCCGCTTTTGAGCAGAAGACAAATTGCGAAGACCGCGAAGGGCAATGTCGTGGCGGTCAGAGCCACGATGATGCATGCAGCATACTCATAGATGATGTACATCCCATCCTCACTTCTTCAAAGAGCCAGGAGAAAATTGCTTAAACACTTTCTTCGGGCCCAATAAACTCGGTGATCCCTCCTCGATTGTGCCGTCATCAGAGGCTTCGGTGTCTCGATCGACACAATTGGAATAGGCAACACGCCTGCCAAACCCGATAAATTTGTAAGTGACGGAAAATAGAGGCCGATTATGGGTGATCAAGAGATGCGGGGTGCCAAGCTGTTAAACAACACGTTCAAATGCGGGCCCAAGTTTCATGAAGTTCGCGAATTCGCGAAGCAATTATGGTCACACCCTCCCTGTTCTCAAACGTTTTAAAGAGTTTAGGTTTGGTCCTCCCATTGCAAGATGACAAAAGCCCGGCGGGTCGAGGGGTCGTGATCAGCGTGGTACATGACTTCTGGCACCTGCGGGATTGAGGAGGAAGTATGAAGCTTCCATCAACCATCGCAGCATCAAAGGCGGACAGGAACACAACAAAGCTGGACAAAGGCGTGAGCAAAATGTTCCAGCATTTTCCTTCGGGCTCGCCGAAGGAGTAGTGGTGGTCCGAATTCACTGGTAATGCTCCAGGATCTCGCGGGCCAGGCACTGCAGTGAGTTCAGGGGAGGGTGGTTGGGCAGAAGGTCCACGGCCTTCTGATTGATGAAGAACCCAGCCGGAAACCTGACCCGTCAAAACTGACAGCTACTTGAGTGCGTTTTGGATTAGGAACTGAAAATGAGAATCCCCGCTGGCGCGGCGTGGCCTCTTTTCCTAAAGAGCATTGCGAGTTCTCTGCTGCTCGTACTTTGCCTCTTTCTCCCCTCCTGCGTAATTAGAAGCGGATCGAGGAGAATTGTGCCCGACAGGTTCAACTACGCTGCCGCCGTTACCACCTCCTGGAAAGAGCAGATGCTGTCGAACCTGGTCAAGCTGCGCTACCTGGACCCTCCTGTCTTTCTGGACGTCGCGCAGATTGTTACGCAATACACCAGGCAAGGAGCGGCGGCGATTAATTCTCCCGATTGGAAAGGAAATCCCGCCGGCCCGGCGGCAGGCGCTTCCGGATATTGGGCGGAGAGCCCGACCATCACCTATAACCTCATGACTGGCGATAAGTTCAGCAAGAGCCTGCTGGAACCGGCCTCTCCTATATCCCTTATGCAGTTGATCGAGTCCGGCTGGCCCATTGACGCTGTGTTAGGGGTGGGGGTGAGAGCCATCAACGGTCTCTATGCAAGCTCCGGCGCTGAAAGCTTTCGCCACCAGGGGGACCCGAAATTTCATGAGCTTCTGAAGCTGCTGAGAGAGCTCCAGTTGAGGGACGCTTTCAGTATTCGGGTCCTGAGCGAAAAGGGTGACAAGAAGGGCGCCGCGGAAGAAGAAGTAGTGCTGGTCTTCCACGGGCGCCGCTCGGACTTGGAGGCGCAAGAAATGGCGAAAACCGTCAGAGAATTGCTGGGTCTCAATCCCAACCTGTCGGAATTCCACATCGCTTTCGGCGCTATGAACAATGCCGACACGGAGATTGCCTTTCTGACACGCTCGATGCTCGATATCCTCACCGAGGCGGCAGCGGGCGTTGAGATCCCGGCCGCCGATCTCGATGAGGGCCGGGCAACCAAGCCGCCCGCGGCGCAGACAGTGGGCGAGCTTAATCTCCAGCAGCTCGTTCGCGTGCGGTCGTCGGCGCATAAGCCAGACGCGCATGAGGCGTTCACCGCCATCCAGTACCGTAACTACTGGTTCTGGATTGAAGATCGCGACATCAATTCCAAGCGTGGGCTCGCCTTTCTCATGATGCTCTTTACTCTCGCGTCGCCGGGCGCCAGCCTGGCTCCACCGGAACTGACGATATCCAAACCGTGAAACATACCGACGTCAATGCTTGCGCATTCGAGTATGGCGGTGGCGCCGTCGTCGATCGGAGACCGACGCTACAATTTATGTTGCTCTTTATCGAAAGGCGGGTAAACAGATGTCAAAGGATCGCGTGGCAATCGTGGGCGTGGGCAATGTGGGCGCAACCACGGCTTATGCGTTGCTGTTGTCAGGGTTGGCTCCCGACATTGTGCTGATTAATCGCGACCGCAACAAAGCCGAGGGTGAGTTGGAGGACATCAGCCACGCCGAACCGTGGTCGCACACCACCCTGGTGCGCGCCGGCGATTTTGAGGATTGTGCGACCGCCAAAGTTATAGTGATTACGGTGGGCGCCGGCCTCAAGTCCGGCGAAACGCGGCTCGACCTGCTGAAAAAGAACGCGGCCATCTTTCGCGACTTGATTGCCAAGATCACGTCGACAAACCCGAAAGGGATCCTGCTGATTGCCACCAATCCTGTCGATGCGCTGACGCATTACGCACGAAAGCTCTCGGGCTTCGAGCCCCACCGCGTGGTGGGCTCCGGCACAATTTTGGACACGGCGCGGTTGCGGGTGCTGCTCGGCGGCCATTATGGCGTTGATCCGCAGAGCGTGCACGCCTACATCATCGGCGAACACGGCGACTCGCAGGTTCCGGCATGGTCCGCGGCGAGAATTGCGGGACTGCCGATCGCGGAGTTCTGCCGGGCGCGCGGTGTTGCCTACGATAAGCCGGCGCTGGATGACATGGCGCTCCGGACGCGCAACGCGTACTATCGGATCGTGGGGCAAAAGGGCGCGACGTTCTACGGCATCGCCTCAGGACTGGTGCGCGTGCTGCTCAGCATCTTGCGAGACCAGAACACCGTGCTCACCATAGGGAGTCAAATGCCCGAAGCTCTGGGTCTCGGTGACGTGACCATGAGCTTCCCGACGATTGTAAACGCTGGGGGGATCGGCGGCGTGGTGCCACTCAACTTGGGTCACGCGGAGCAGGCGGCGCTGACCAGTTCGATCGAAGGGATCCAGAGGCAGATCGCGGTGATAGAAGAGGCGGCTACAGCAAGCTGACTGGGTGCGACCCAGCCTCTTGACCTCGGAACCCACGGAATTGGCAGATTCTGGCTCCACTTGGGGATTTTCCTGGCAAAAAGGCGCAAAAATTAAATTCTATTTTGATATGCCGCTGACGACAAACGGAAGGAGTATTGTTATCTTTTTAACTTATTGAAGATAGACTATTTACGACGGATTTCTTGAAGACCGTGGGGTATTATCGGAATTTGCGGGTTAATCACAATGCGCATTGGGGCGGGCTGACCCTTTGCAATTTCGGTAAAGCTCAGCGCACAGTGAGCACCGGACACGGCGCGGTGCGGACCACTTCATAGGCAGTGTCAGATTTGGGCAGGTGAGCAGCCATGACCGGGTCCATGCGTCGCGCGCCCAACACGATCAAGTCCACGCCCCCATTAGTGGCGAACTTGAGAATTGCCTCCGCCGTCGGGCCGAAACCGGGCTCAAAGCTTGTGCGTGCGCGAAGGTCCGATTCTGCTGGAATATGATCATCTATCCAGTGCCTGACGGGCCCCTGGACATGGGCTTTCTCCTCCGAAGACGGAACCATCTCCGCAAAGACCTTCATGAGGGTTAGCTTGGCTTGGTATTCCTCAGCTAATGAGACAGCGTAGGCCGCGGCATTGCTGGGGTCAGGGACGAACTCCAGCGGGTAGAGGATGTGGTCCAGACGAACGTCCATCGCCTGTATTTCCGCGGTTCTCGGTCCGACCGTGAGCACCGGACACGGCGCCATTCGAAAGATTTCCTCCGCTACGGAGCCGAGCACTAGCTTACGCCAGCCTCGACGTCCGTGAGTACCCACGACAACCAAATCGATGCCGCATTGTAGGATCATGCCGTGAAGAACATCCCAGATCTCGCCGTCCCCAATTAAGGGTTGGCACGAAACGCCCCATTCACGTCCGGCACTGAGGAAACGCTCCATGTTTTGTTGCGCGAATCGCTGGGCCTCCTGGCGGATCGTTGGTCCCCGCTCAGGTGCTATGAGGTCTGCAAACTCCGGGGAGATCACGTGGGCCACGAAAAGCTCTGAGCCATAGTGGCGGGCGATGGTCAACGCGTAAGGTAGCGCCACGTCTGACGCCGGGGAGAAGTCTGTGGGCAACATAATTTTCTTCAGCGCCAGACGGCTCTGGGGATTCAATGGATTCATTCTGCACCTCGAAATAAACTACCGGCATACCCTCAGCAAGCTAAATCAGATGCATCCCAAGT
>Ga0335081_10005239_pt1 | contig 20516 bp, 10 predicted proteins | sample Lox_Sample_35_FD_206713 | JGI IMG/M metagenome (GOLD analysis project Ga0335081, IMG submission 206713) | Soil microbial communities from Loxahatchee National Wildlife Refuge, Florida, United States - Lox_Sample_3.5 | ecosystem: Environmental > Terrestrial > Soil > Wetlands | place: USA... | reverse complement strand
AAGTAAGCGCCGGATCCGCCGGACTTTTCCGTGAGCTGGAGCATGCTGTTGTAGGACCGGTACTCGATATCGAACTGGTTGGTATTGAGGATCTGGTGGATCTCATCGGCGGGACCATATTGCGCACTTGCTGGATAGGTCGTGCCCGCCGTGTTGTTCAGCACGCTGTACTGGCGTCCCATGCCGTCATAGGAGTACGTATACGACAACGCCGGTTGCGTGACGATGGCGTTGTTTATGTCCTTTTGGGCAGCCGGATAGGTTTCCTTGATCATGTGGCCTTCGTTATCGTAGGTGAAGGTGCCGCTGAAGTCGGGGGGGTTGTATTTCTGCGAGCTGGTTGGTAAGCCCATGCCTTTCGCGATCACGAAGCGAGCGCAAAACGGGCGGTTTGTCCCTGGTTTTTCGTCCCTGGTTATCGTTGTTGCCTTGGAAGTTGCCGTTGAAGTCGTAACCTACCGGGCCTCGCACCTGGTTCGTGGCCGGGGACGAAAAGGGGACAGACGCATTTTCCATGAGAACTGACGATGCCTTCTGAGGCGCTGGTAATTGCGCCTGTCCCTTTTTCCCTCGAACGGGAAGCGGCAGAAGACTGCGCGTTTGGGCGCGGGGGCGGCCCAGGAAGCGGCCGGGGCCGCCGGACCAAGCCGAGGTTGCATGTATGCCTATTTGGGAACGGTGGGTTTTGAGCTGCGGAAAATACGTCTGTCCCCTTTTTCCCCGTCCCCTTTTTCCCCCCGGGAAAGCAGGGACTGGTCACCGGCTCTTACTCGTAACGACCTTCCCATTACCGAGGAGTCTGGATTCGTTAGCGACATCCGTCCGGATGCGCAGGGGACACATTCCGACGTCGTACACCGGGTACCCTTCGCGTAAGCGATCTAGCGGCTCCCAACCTGGGTTGACTTTCATGGTGCTGTAGACCACGTAATCGTTGCCTAACTGGAAGCGGTATCCGTCGCCTTCTGGTGGGTGCATGAAACCAAACATCTTGATTTTCACAACGGTGCGGCCCTTCCAAACCTGCTCCACCTCAAACGTCGCAAGCTTCGGCTCGCCAGAGTCGGTTGCTGGCTGCATCGGGACTTTTCCGCCACCGACATACTCCAGAGGAGGGACACCAACGTCCTCAATCTTTACAACCTTACCTCGGAAGACCAGAATTGCGGACCGAAACGCGTGGCGTTGTGAAAACTCCGGGCCGCATTCCATTGCCGCCAGTGTGGTCATCGTGGAGACGGCGATTAAAAGAATTAGTTTCAAGTTCATGATCAGCCTGATTCCTTTTTCAATAAGCAGCTATTTAGTTACTCCGAAGCAATCTTTGGCAAGAAGAACTCAGGGACAGGCTGCCCGTTTTCCGATAGACTCGGCGCATTCACCGACTATCTCATTCTACGGCCAGGATGACGCGCCTGATTGCTGAGGATGGGGGGCACCATGTGACGCAGCGTGGCAACGGCCGGCGCGTGGTGTTCAATTCCGATACCGTCCATCGGTCTAGGTCCATCATCGAGACGGCGCGGCCCTCAGCTATTTTGCGTGCGGCGGGACATCTGCTCACGCGTGTTGCCGGGTTAGCTCTTCGGTCTTATGGATCTCGCGCAGGGCGGCCAGGCGGCCTTTGAGATCCGCCGCAATTACCTCAACGTTGGGGGGCTGAATCAGACTGGTATGGGTGCCGGGAACGCGCACCACGTCCACGTTCGGCGCGATCCCGCGCCAGGCACGATCCACTTCGAATAAGTGGGTCAGGGGTTCGGTGCGCGACTGGTACAACAGCACACGCCCGTGATACGGCTTGGCGACATAGTTCTTGAAAGTCGTGTAGAGCGTGCGCATGAACTCGGCCTGCTTGTCCGAATATGTGACCAGGTTCATGAAGCCTTCCAACTCATAGACGGCCCCTTTGCCGCGGCCGAGAAGCGCGGATATTGCCCTCTTGGCGGTCGCCGCCGCTCTCCGCCACACGCGTGGGCCAAACGTCTTGAGGGAGAAGTGATCCAGCAGGTCGTCAGTCACCCACAGCGGCACGTTGCGAAGCAGCTTCCAATAGTAGCGGGGATTCCAACGCGAGGTCTCGCAGCCGGTTTTTTGCGGCGAGCCATCGATGGAGATGAGCAAATCCACTTTGTGCCCCGACGCCATGAGCTGCTGGGCCATTTCCAGTGCGACGGTGGAACCGAGAGACGCACCGGCGAGAATATACGGTCCGGCCGCCTGGAAGGCCAGCAACTGACCAACGTAGTAGGCGGCGATCCGCTCGATGGACTGGGCAAAGTCCGACCGAACCTTGTCGGGCGGCGCCTGAATGCCATAGAAGTTGATCTCCGGTCCCAAAGCTCGAACGAGATGCCGGAAGGCGGCGAGGTCGCCACCTATGGTATGGAGGCAGTAGATCGCCGGACCACTTCCCTTTTGGTTCAGCGGGATGACGGTGGAGGCACGATCGGTCCGGGCGCGCCGCACATATTCCGCAAGCGCGGCGATGGTTCCGTTCTCGAAAAACACATGCAGCGGAACAGCCTGCCGGAACTCCTTTTCGATTCGCGTGAGCAGCCGCACGGCGATGAGCGAATGGCCGCCGAGCTCGAAGAAGTCCTGGTGGATGGAGACGTGGTCGATGCCCAGCAGCTCCTGCCACCACCGCGCCAGGGTTTGCTCCACTTGATCGCGCGGCACGCCGTTGGAGGAAACCGGGAGTGGAGACGGTTTTGCGGACGGCGCGGCGGGTGGTGGCTCTTCCAGCCGCAGGCCGGCGGGAACTGCCAGGATGCGCGAGACCGGCGCACCCGCCAAAATCGCGGCGAACGCTTCGACTCCCGCGGCGGAGGCGATCGTGGCATCGACGGCCGGCAGTGCGCGCGCGGTTGCATCGCCCGCCAGCATCGCCGCGCCCGCCAAGCGCCGCAGCGTAAACTCCTGGATTTCGGCGACCACCAGACCGCACTCATCGGCGATGGTGAAATCGAACGTAGCGACTTCCTTTTCGGCGTGGTTGGTCTCCGGCCAGCGGATGTGACACCACACGCGGCGCGGCAGATCGCCGAACACACGGATGCTCCGGTAGGAGACGGGCACGTACAGATCGTCGCTCTGGTCGTAACCGGGGATGGTGAAAATCGCGGATCCGGTAGCGGCATCGAGCAGCGCCGGATGCAGGCGGTAGGTTTCGAGATCCGCCGCGTACTCTTCGGGGAGCTCCAGCGAGCTGACGGCCTCGTTCGCGCCCAGGTGTATCTGGCGCAGGCAGCGCCAGCGCGGGCCGAACTCGATATGCCGCGCCTGTTTTTCGTTCTGCTCATTGGGGCCGAAAGTGAGCTGGCGCAGGTTCGCGCGAGCGATCAGAGCGGCCAGATCGATGGTCCCGGGCGTGACCGCATGCAGAGAGCGCACCGATCCCGCACCGAAGGGCGCAGCTGGCGTGCCCGCGGCCACGACCGTGTAGTGATAAGCCTCACCGTCGCGTGTCATGCGGATTTCGATGGCGCGCGTGCTTCCCCGCCCCACGCGCAACGGCGCGCTGAACGATAGCCGTTCGAACTCCATCGCGCCCGTTTTCAAACGCTCGGCGAGAGCCGCGCGCGCCAGCTCGATGTAGCCGGTTCCGGGAAACAGCGCATCCCCGCCGCGCAGGCAATGTTCGTTGAGCAGCCAGTGATCCCGGAAACTCAACCCGGTGTGGTACACCAGCGAATCGGGCGTGTTGGTGGAGCGGAGGCCGAGCAATGGATGGGCGCCCTGGGCCGGGCCCGGCCCGGCGGCCATGCCAGTCTCGCCCCACCGGCCCCAGTTGATGGACACCGTCCACGGCCGGCCTGGCGTGTTGCGCGAGGCTGCATACGCATCCAGAAAAGCGTTCGCAGCCACGTAATCCACCTGCCCCACGGGAGCGGTGTAGCAACTGACCGAAGAGAACAGAACCAGAAAATCGAGCGCCACACCGGCCAGCGCTTCCTCCAGCACCAGCGTGCCGGCGACCTTGGGCGCGAGCACGCGATCGGCGGCGTCTTTCTGCTTGAGCTGGATCAAGCCGTCGTCGAGCACACCGGCAGCATGGATCACGCCATCGATGCGGGCGAACTTCTCGCGCGCTCGGGATACGACGCTGCGCATCGCCGCCAGATCGGTCACGTCGGCTGCCGCAATCTCGACTTGCGCCCCCAATGCGCGGAGATGCGCAACAGCATCCGGCCGTCGCGGCTGGCCCGTGCGGCTCACCAGCACCAGCTGGGCGTGCATGGTGCGCGCCAGATGCTCCGCGATTTCGAGGCCGAGACCGCCCGTGCCGCCCGTGATCAGATACACACCGTGCCGGCGCAGGCGTATGCCTGCGTGGTCGACACGCACCGGCTCGATGGTCTCGACCCAGCGATCTGCGCCGCGATAGGCAACCAGCAGTGTCTCGTGGAAGTCCTGGCTGGCCTCGGAGAGGATCTGCCGCGCCACGCGATCCGCCTCGCCTGTTTCCGCAAGCGCCACGTCGATCGAACGCGTGCGGATGTTCGTAAATTCTCTCTGGATGACTTTGCATGGGCCCAGCAACACGGCCCGCTCGGGATGATGCACCGCCTCGCCCGCGACCGATTGCAAACCGTTCGACACCACCGCCAGCGACATCGGTTGCGAAATATCCCACGCGCCGATGGCCTGCGCCAGATACAGCAGGCTATAGAAGCTGAGAGCCTGCGCGGTGTCCGGATTCTCCGCCGCCGCAAGTGCCACGAGCGGCCACAAATGCACGATGCGCTCGGGCATGGTCCCGGAGGCCAGCAGCGCATCGAGGAGGCGATCGTAATCGGAGCGGCCGGCGGGTTCGAGCGTGTAACTGTTCTTGCCGGTTTTGGCGAATCGCTCGCCTGGCGCAAGCGTGATTACGGTATGGCCGGCACGCTCCAGATCTTTGGCGATCTTCACGCCCACGCCCATCGAATCCAAAAAGATCAGCCACGTGGCGCGGCTGGCCGTCGCTGCGGGTAGCTCCGCTCGCTTCCACACCGGCCGGTAATAGGCGAGGGCAGCCGGCTCCTCGCTCACGGCGCTGGACGCCTTAGGTGCATCGATCCAGTAGCGCTGGCGCTCGAAGGGATAGGTGGGCAGTTCCACGCGTTGCCGCCGCTCGCCGGCGTGGAAATCGGTCCATTCCAGCTTTGCGCCGGCCACCCAGAGCTGCGCCAGCGCCGTGAGCAGATACTGCGCGTCTTCACCGGGTTCCTGTGCAGTCCGCAGCGATGAGACAATCCTGGTGCTTCCTGTTTTGGCGGGATGACGCGCGGCCAGGCCGGCGAGCACACGTCCCGGCCCGACTTCGAGCATCGCCGCGGGCGCCTGCTGACACAGCGCCGCCAAGCCGTCCGCGAAACGCACGGGCTGGCGCACGTGGCGCGCCCAGTAAGCCGGGTCTGTGGCTTCGCCGGCGTCGATCCAGGTTCCCGTGACGTTCGAAACATACGGAATCCGGGGGGGCTGCAGTCTGCAACCGCGCATGACCTCAGTGAACTCCGGGAGAATCGCGTCCATCGATGCCGAGTGAAACGCGTGGGAAGTCCGCAAGCGCTGCGCCAGCACGCCATCGGCGGCCAGCTTCTTTTCCAGCGAATCGATGGCCGCGGCCGGCCCCGACAGCACACACTGCTTGGCTCCATTGACGGCCGCAAGTGAGATCTCACCCGATGCGAGCGCGCGCGCTTCCGGCTCCGCGAGTTGTACCGCGAGCATGGCGCCCGAAGCCGCTGACTGCATCAGTCGCCCGCGCGCCGCTACCGCCCGGAGCGCATCTTCGAGTGACAAGACGCCCGCGAGACACGCTGCCACGAACTCGCCCAGGCTGTGCCCGATCATGGCTGACGGACGGATGCCCCAGGATATCCACAACTTCGCCAGTGCGTACTCGATGGTGAACAGCGCCGGCTGCGCGATGCGCGTTTCGGTTAACTGCGCCGTGGTCTCGGCCGGGTCCGCGCCTTCCACGGGAAACAGCAACGTGCGCAGATCGAGTCCCAGGTGCGCCTCGAAGAGCTCGGCGCAGCGGTCCAGTTCCGCGCGGAAAATCGATTCGCTCTCGTAAATCCCGCGCGCCATGCCTGCGTATTGCGCACCCTGTCCGGGGAACAGAAACGCGACGCCGGTATGCGCCGCTTCCTGGCCGCTAAAGACCCGCTTGGCGCCGGCGTTGCGCAGCGCTTCGATGGCTTCCTCGCGTGTGCGGCACACCACCGCACGCCGGTGTGCGAACCCTTTCCGGCCCAGGTGGCAGGTGAACGCGACGTCCGCCAGGTTCAGCTCCGGATGCTGCGCCAGGTGCTCCGCCAGATTGCCAGCCGTGGTCTCGAGCGCCGACGCGGTTTTCGCCGATAGCGTCAGCAGCTGCCAGGGCCGCGACGGGCCCGTGGGCCCCGGCTCAAGCGCTTCCTCCAGAACCACATGCGCGTTGGTACCTCCGATGCCCAGCGAGGTCACGCCCGCGCGCCGCGGCGCCGTTCCGCCTTTCCACTCCGCCAGCCGGCTGTTCACATAAAACGGGCTGTTGGCAAAATCGATGCGCGGATTCGGCTTGGTGAAGTGCAGGCTGGGCGGCAGCTGCTTATGTTCGAGCGCCAGCACCGTTTTGATCAGCCCGGCTACTCCCGCCGCCGCGTCCAGATGGCCGATATTGGTTTTGAGCGACCCGATAGCGCAAAAGCCGCGCGCTTGGGTGCTTTCGCGAAACGCCTCGGTCAGCGCCGCAATCTCGATGGGATCGCCCACAGGCGTGCCGGTGCCGTGCGTCTCGACGTAAGAAATCGATTCCGCCGGCACGTCCGCCACCGCCAGCGCTTCCGCCACCACTTCGGCCTGCCCATTGACGCTCGGCGCCAGATATCCGACCTTGCGTGCGCCGTCGTTGTTGATGGCGCTGCCGCGAATGACGGCGTGGATACGGTCACCATCGGCCAGCGCATCCGCCAGCCGCCGCAGGACGACCACACCGGCGCCGCTGCCGAATACCGTACCGCTTGACTCCGCATCGAACGCGCGGCAGTGGCCGTCGCGCGACAGAATCTCGCCTTCGCGATAGAGGTACCCCTGCTTATGCGGGATCTCGATGGTCACTCCGCCCGCCAGCGCCATGTCGCATTCGCGATTCAGCAGGCTTTGACAGGCCACGTGCACGGCCACGAGCGACGTCGAGCACGCTGTCTGAATGGTCATGCTGGGACCCGTCAGGTTCAATTGATAGGACACGCGCGTGGCCAGCACATCTTTGTCGTTGCCGGTCTGCTTGAGCAGAAACAGACCCGCGCTGGACATGAGCGGCTGATTGGGCACCAGGTGAAACATCAGGTACGCGTTCATGCCCGATCCGGCGAAGACGCCGATCGAACCGGGAAACTCGTCCGCGCACCAGCCTGCGTTCTCCAGCGCTTCCCAGGCGCATTCCAGAAATACGCGGTGTTGCGGATCCATGATAGCCGCGTCTTTGGGACTGAATCCGAAGAAGGGCGCGTCGAACAGCTCAATGCCTTCCAATACCGACGCTGCCTTGACGTAATCCGGGTCGCGCAAGACTTCTGGGGACGCACCTGCCGCCAGAAGCTCCTGGTCACTCAGGCCACGGATCGATTCGACGCCGCCGCGCAGATTCTCCCAGAATTGCGCCAGGTTTTTCGCGCCGGGAAAGCGCGCACCCATCCCCACGATTGCTATCGACGTGGAAGCATAAGGATGCGGCACCATGTGTCGCTCGAATTATAGCGATGAGAGCATCCGGATGGCCACCGGTAACATGTTTGTTGATTTTGCGAGCAGTTCTTTTCGTTTTAGGTAGTAAGCCTATGCAATCTTAGCCACCTAGTCGATTCAGATGAAAAGAACTTCCTGGTCTCCCCCTTCCCGCCGGATTTTCACGAATCTTAAACGATAAGTCCGCTGGACTTGGGTCCCGTGTGCAAAACTTTTGCCAAGAATTCGGAAATTTAACAAATTCTTAGTCAGGATAGACATGCCAGACACTGCGCTCGGGTCTGCGCCAGAAGAGGCACGCGCGGCGCCACGCCGGGCCTCCGGTTGCTATATATTTGAAGACTGCGGCCTGGTGGTCTGGCGCCTGGCCGGGAAAGAGATTCCAACCGATGAACGGAATGAGCTTGAGGGGATGCATCCGAGGTGGGCGTGCTTCCGTCCAAGGCTATTCGCCTGGATCCACTGGGCGCTTGGCAGCGTTGTGGCTGGCACTATTGGCCTGCCCCGTGTGGTCCGCGACTGCGGCACAGGCGGAAGCCAACCAGACAGCGCCGGCGGCCAGCCCTGCGCACCCGGCCCAGCAGGACTCGTCGTACCGCATCGGAGCGGGCGACGTGCTGGAGATCAGCGTGTGGAATGAGCCGCAGGCTTCCGTTCAGGGGGCAGTGGTGAGGCCCGACGGCAAGATTTCCCTGCCGTTGCTCAAAGACATCAGCGTCGTAGGCCAGACACCGATGGAGTTGCAGCGGGTGTTGACCAGCAAGCTGGATAAACTGATTCGCGGCGCCGATGTCACGGTGGTCGTTCGGGAAATTCACAGCAAGAAGGTATATCTTGTCGGCCAGATCGGCAAAATTGGCCCCATGCCATTGACCTCCGACGATACGACGATATTGCAGGCGATCGCCGAGGCCGGCGGTCTGACTCCCTATGCGAAGAAGAGCAAGATTTATGTGCTGCGCATCGAGAACGGAAATAAGGTGAAGCTTCCGTTCAACTACGAGGCGGTGGTAAAGGGCGAGCACCTCGAACAGAACATCGCATTGCGTCCGGACGATACCATCGTGGTTCCATAACCGGGACTTGTCGCTGAGTCTTCCAAAAAAAGAGAACTAGTGCGAAATTTTGGCAAGCGGCCGCGCCGGCCCGGCGGAAACACCCCTAAGTTCATGTCATTGTTGGGGTAATCTGATTTCCGCATGTGGCAGCAGGCGTGCTCCACTTCCGGGGCACAATAAATTGTTGACTGGGCGGAAACCCGCCGGTTCATGTTGATGGGGATAAACATCATGTTGCGACTGCAAGCGATGCGAGGCAAACGGCTGCCTCTGTTGGTGTGCCTGATCCTGTTGCTGATGGCATGCGGCGCCTGCCGGCGCTCGCCGGAGGCCAAGAAGGCGAAGTTCATGGAGAGCGGCAAGGCCTACATGCAAGCCAAGGATTACCCGCGCGCCGTCCTGCAGTTTCGTAACGCGGCGCAATTCGCGGGGAAAGATCCTGAGCCTTACTACCAAATGGCCCTGGCGTTCCTCGCCGACGGGCAATTGCCGAATGGCGTAGGCGCGTTGCAGCAGTGCCTCAAACTGAACCCGAATTACACGGCCGCGAAGTTGAAGTTCGCGGAATTAGAAACGATGAGCATTCGGCCGGCGGAGGTGAAGCAAGCGGAGAGTACGCTGCAGACGATGGTGGGCACAGCGCCCAACGACGCAGACGCTTTGAGTGCGCTGGCGGTGGTGGAGCTCCGGCTGCGCGAAGAGCAAGATGCGGTGAAGAACCTGGAAGCGGCGCTCGAAAAATCTCCCCAGAACCTGAAAGCCTCGGTAGTCATGGCAAAGATCAAGGCGAGCAAAGGTGACCTGAAGGGCGCGCAGCTGGTGCTCGAAACGGCGGTGCAGAAGGCGCCCAAGTCGGCAGATCCTCTGGTCGCGTTAGCCAGCCTATATATAGGCATGCAAAAATGGCCGGACGCGGAACGTAATCTGCAACAGGCGCTGCAGATCGATCCGAAAAACGATGGGGCCTTGTTGGGCCTGGCGGCCGTACAAGTGCGAACCGGACAGAAGGACAAGGCGGAACAGACCTACGCGAAGTTATCGGCCATGCCTGTGTCCCGGTATAAGCCGATGCACGCGCAATTTCTTTTCCAGGAAGGCAAGCGTGATGCCGCCATCGCCGAGTTTGCCAAGCTCGCTAAAGACAGCCCTGAAGACCGCACCGCGCGGACGCGCCTGGTGGCCGCCTATTGGGCCGCAGACCGCAAAGCGGAAGCCGAAAAGGTACTGACGGACGCGTTGAAGCACAACCCCAAGGACGTGGATGCCTTGATGCAACGCGCCCAAATGGAAATTGTCACAAGCCGGTACGCGGAAGCGCAAACGGACGCGGACGAGGTTTTGCGCTATCGTCCGGCGTCTGCGCCGGCGCATTTCGTCAAAGCCCGCGTCTACCGGGTGCGGGGCCAGGGCGCGCTCGAGCGCCAGGAACTGGGCGAGACCTTGCGACTCGATAAGAACCTGCTGGCGGCCCGCCTCGAGCTTGCCCAGTCGCTGCTGCAACAACACGACGGAAAAGCGGCTTTAGCGGTGCTCGAGAGCCAAGAGATCAACGAACGCCAAAAGCGGACCCTCCCCGTGTTTGTCCTGCACAACTACGCGCTGTTGGAGACTGGCGACTTCGACACGGCAAAAAGGAATGTGGACGGGGCACTGAAGCAAGTGAAGACGCCTGACCTGCTTTTGCAGGACGCCATGCTGAAGGCCAACAAGAAAGATTACCCAGGGGCGCGGACCTCGCTCGAAGCGGTGTTGAAGATGAGTCCGGAAGATCTCCGTGCGCTCGAGTTGCTGGCGAAGATCTACGTTGCGCAGAATCAGGTGGCGTTGGGGACTGCGAAGATTCGCGAACATGCGGCCAGCCAACCCAAGTCCGCGCGGCTCCAGAAGTTCCTGGGCGATTGGCTGGTTGCCACAGGCGACCACACCGGCGCCCTCGCGGCTTATGCTGCCGCCAAGCAACTGGACCCCCAGGCTACCAGCATCGACATGGCCATGGTGCGGTTGTACATCGCCGACAACAAGAATGACGCGGCGCGGCAGATTCTATCGCGTGTTATCCAAGCAGGCGGCAACAATGGAGAAGCATACCTCTGGATGGGAACGCTGGAAGAGCGGGCTGGGAATTTTGACGCCGCCGTCTCGGACTATCGCAAGGTGCTCACTGTCGACTCAAACAACGTAATGGCACTCAACAATCTGGCGTTTCTGCTGGCCGAGCACGGGCAGGCGCAGCAGCTCGATGAAGCCCTAAAACTGGCCCAGCAAGTGCGGGCGCTGGTTCCGAAGAGCGGCAACATCGACGATACGATGGGCTGGGTCTACTACAAAAAGGGAATCTATCCCTCGGCCATCCAGCAACTCCAAGACGCGGTGTCGCAGGATGAGGCGGCGCACACGCCGTCCCCCCTGCACCGGTATCACTTAGCCATGGCCTACCTGAGGGGCGGCGATCACAAGCGCGGCAGCGATGAGTTAAACGCGGCGCTGAAACTCAATCCCAATCTGCCCGAAGCCAAGCAGGCCATGGCACTGCTGGCGCAAATTAAGACGGCATCGAACTAGTGGACCGTCCCAGTTACTTCGACGGCGCACGCGCCCCTACATCGTTTGCTTCGTAAGGGTCGGCCCGCCACTACGACATGACTGGGACAGTTCGCTAGACCTTGTTACAAACGCGGCGCGCCGGTCTCTTGCTCGACATAAGCGGCAGCCGTTTCCGGTTCTCCGCCGGTGATCGGACTGTTGTCCTGGCCCAATGCGGTGGATCGCGGGGCTGGCAAACGGACTTCCGTCCCCGGCATTAGGGGATACAGCAACTGCCGGCCCAAGGAAGCCGGCAGTTGCGTCTCGGTCCCGTAGGCCGATGGCCATTGCTTCGGCAGATAGAAGGTGCCGAAGATCCAGTCCATCCACGGGAGCATGGATGCGTAGTTGCGGTCCCGCGGCTCCCGCAGCGTGTGGTGCCAGTGGTGGAACGCCGGGGTGGCGACGAGCCATTCGAGCGGCCCCAGGCGCCAGCGCAAATTCGAGTGGATAAAGAAGCCCCACATTGTGGCAACCAATACAATCATCACCGGAACCAGGCTGCCGGTTGGAGTTAAGGGACTGGCCACTCCCAGAATGTAGGCCGGGATCAGACCGCACAGACGGATGAACACATTGTCGATGGGATGGGCGCGTGAGCTGATCAAAAAGTAGACATGCTCCGCGCTGTGGTGGACGGAGTGGAAGCGCCAGAGGAACGGGATTTCGTGCGTCCAGCGATGGCCCCAGTAGAAACCGATCTCGCCAACCACCAGGCCGGCGAGGATCCGTTGCCAAAGCGGCCAAGCCGCGACAGCAGCTTGCATGCGGTAAGGGACGATCGCGTGGGTAGCCAAAGCGGCCATGGAAAGCGGAAAAGCGAGCAGCATACCAGGCACGATGCCGCTGATGAAATAGTAGCCCACATCCTGGGCAAGGGCCTTGGAGAAAAACTTCTTGGGATGCAGCGCGAACAGCCGCTCAAGCGGCAAGAATACCAATGCGAGAAGGAGCAACCACAAAGAGAGCCTTGCCACCTTTAACAGGAACACCAGAAGGTGCTGTGAATCCAGGAAACCGGGCAAAGCTTTGTACCGATAGGCCTCAGTGTATCATTGGCGGCCGTATGTCCGGGAGAAGGCCGTCCCAATCATGCACTGAGGCCGGACAATAAGAGATCAGACTTTGGACGCGTGCCGGCGCCGAAGAGCCACGCCAAGACCCAGGAGCACACTGCCGACGAGGCACAGGCTTCCCGGCTCCGGTACTGAGTTCAGCCCAGCCGGTGAATTAACGCCGGTCAGGAACACCATCGGGGGGAGGTTGGCGGTGGTGCCATCGTCACCCCAAGCCAGGAAGCTCAGAAAGTCAGTTGGAGCGTCGGCTGTCAGATTGATCGAGACAAAATTCCAATCTGTCATGCCTCCCGACGGCGTACTCATCAAGGGCGTTGCCTGGATAGACGCGCTCGGATCTGTGTTGCCATATGTACTTCGGTTACTACCAAACGCAGGATCGAAAGTGCCGCAGCCAATACAGGTGGTGAACCCGCCAGTCCCCAGTGAGACGATCCACTGTTGAGTGGTGTCGCCGACAAATTCACGCTGCTGGCTGGCCGCTTGATAGAAGCTCAGCGTGTAGGATTGTCCTGGAGTCAGGCCGGTAACCAGATAGTTGAACCCGCTCTCAAAAATTGGATTGCCGTCCGCCTCTACCTCGTTATAGCCGCCCGGAATGGACAAAGTGCTGGGACAACCATACGTGCTGAGGTAGGTTGGGCCGCAGGCCGTTGTTGGAGAGCTGGCACTGGTGCCTGGAGCAGCGATAAAGATGAGGCCGGACCCGCCGGTCCAGCCGACCGGATCGACGTTGCCAAAGTAATTCTTGGGTCCAGTCCCGGTGTAATCCAAGAAGTTGAGATTCGTTAGATTCGGAAGAGCTGGGTCGGCCTTAGCCGAATGGGTCACAAGCGAAAAGCCCATGACAAAGAAGCCGATGGCAAGCGTCTTCCGCCAAACACACGTCATATTTCCTCCTGTGCGGTTAATCGAAGGGAAGATCAACCGTCTGACCGTCGCGGGTTCCTTCCCTACTGGGCGTCAGCCCTCGCACGTCTAGTACCGAGATACTAGATGCCAGATAACACAAAGAAAACAAAAGGACATCTAGCATCGAAGGGTGTGGCATCGGGCCGGTGGGCGGAAAGTTCTTGGTTGACTTTCCCAATTTTTGTTAACAAATGCAAATCAACGGTTCCTTGAGGGCTTCGTGGGAATGTTGGAAATTGAGTCACGCCTCAACGTTTTTCTGAACGCTAAGCGCCGGCTCAGCCGGCTTCGGCCTCCATGTAGCGCTCCAGTGCCAGGCACTGGCGCATCTGGCTGGCGAAGATCCCGACGTGCGGTTCCTGGAACATGCTTTCGTGGTTGCCTGGGACCTCATAGACTTCCATCGGGCCCTCGACGAAATCGCGCCATCCGGCTTGAAGATCCCAGTAGAGTCCTCTCGGTCTCTCGATGGACTGGAAAATCGCTACGCGCCCTGCATACGGCGGCGGATCATAGTGCGTCGATGCCGAGTGCAGGATGCGCTCAAGTTCTTCAATGCTTGCATCATCGTTCTGCCCGACATAATGACTGACTTGCGCCCGAAGTCCGTTCATTCTGTATCGCAACACTTTGAAGCGGTCGCCCAGGTAGCGCGGGATTTGGCGAGCGTTCGACCTCGTCAGATTGGACAGGTGATACCCCAGCCGTTGCACTCGCATGGCAACTTTAGCAGTAAGCGAAAGCTCCCGGTAATACCGCGGATTCGCACTGTCAATCAAAGTCAGCAGCGCAATCTCGTCTCCCTGCGCCATTAACTGCCGCGCCGTCTCATAGGCTAGCGGCCCATAGCGGCACCAGCCGCCCAGGTAGTACGGACCCTGTGGCTCCAATTCGCCGATTCTTTGCGCCACTTGCGCCGCAATGTCTTCCAGACGGTAAGGACGCGGGATCTGCGTTGGATCGATCAGTCCCAGATCCAATCCCAGGAAACGCAGGCTTCCACTGACCAGACGGACCAGCGGAATGAAAGAGGGCCCCGCCCCGAGACAAACAAAAGAAGGACCGGAACCGCCGGTCTGAATGGGAATAACTCCCGCCGACGGAGTGACGCCGGGGTGATCGCGCAGAACGCGCGCTAACTGCTCAATGGTGGAGGCTTGAAACACGGTCGCCATCGGCAGGCGCGTGCCGACTGTGTCTTCAATACGGCGAAGCAATCTCGCCACCAGCACCGAGTCTCCGCCGAGGTCGAAAAAGCTCTGTCTCGTGTTCACAGGACCTCTTCCCAGCAACTCCTCGAAGATACCGGCCAATCCCCGTTCCAACGAGTCCGCTGGAACGGGCGAGTCGCCAACGGGCGCGAGCTCAGCAAGCTCCGGCTGAGACAACCCGCGATAATCCACCTTTCCGTTCGGAAGCCTGGGGAGCGCATCCAGGAACGTGAGACGTGTGGGCACCATGTAGTCCGGCAGCGTGGCGCGGAGGAAGTTGCGTAGCTCCGCCGGTTCGGCGGAATCGTCCGGCGTGGTCACGACGTAGGCCGCCAGATGCTTGTAGCCTCCGCTCCGCTCATTGAGTGTGGTCACGGCCTCCTTGACTCCCGGATGGCGTTTGAGCACCGCACTAATCTCATCCAGCTCGATCCGAAATCCACGCAGCTTCACTTGATGATCCAGCCGCCCCAGAAATTCGAAATTGCCGTCGGGCCGCTGGCGCACACGGTCGCCTGTGCGATAGAGCCGCCGGCCCCCGGCCCGATCGAAGGGATGAACGATGAACTTCTCCGCCGTCAGTTCGGGCAGGTTGAGGTAGCCGAGCGCGAGCCCCTCTCCGCCGATGTACAGTTGTCCGGCAACGCCCGGCGGCGCCGGACGGCAGTAATCATCCAGCACATGGAACTGCGTGTTGGCGAGCGGACGGCCGATGGGCACGATGTCTTCCCTTCCCCCCACTCGATAAGCGGCCGACCAGACCGTGGTCTCGGTGGGACCGTAGGCGTTCCACAGCGCTTTGACCTTTTCTCCCAGCCGGCCGGCGAGTTCGCTCGCGAACGCCTCACCGCCACATACCGCCGTGAGACGTCGGCTGCCGGCCCATCCGGAATCGAGCAGAAGCTGCCAGGTGGAGGGCGTGGCTTGCATGACGGTTCCACCAACGCGCGCAATCTCACGCGCCAGCTCGGCGCCGTCCCGGCACTCGGCCGCGGGCGCCACTACCACGCATGCGCCGCACGCCAGCGGCATCCAAACATCCAGCACATGAATGTCGAAGGAAGGACTGCTGACCGACACCACCACGTCGCTCGCATCCATGCCGATCTTGGCGCGCATGGCATGAGCGGCGTTCACCACGCCGCGATGCGGGATCTCGACGCCCTTAGGCCAACCCGCCGATCCCGATGTGTACATCACGTAGGCGCGACCTCCGCATTGCGCGCGGCACGCCGGATCGGCGGTCTGTTCGCGGCGGATCTCCGGCCATGCGCGATCCAGGCACAGCACCGTGCCTCCGTATCCGCTAAAGCGATCAGTGACGGCGGATGCCGTCAGCAAGGCCGGCGCCCGGCAATCCGCCAGCATCCACGCCAGCCTGTCTTTGGGATAACTCGGGTCGAGGGGCACATAGGCGGCGCCGGTTTTCAGAATGCCCAGAATCGCGACGATCATCTCGAGCGACCGCTCGATTCCGATGCCCACCAGACTCCCGGGGCCTGTACCACGGTCACCCAGATAGCGCGCCACTTGGTTGGCGCGATGGTTCAACTCCTTGTACGACAACGTCTGCGCGCCGAACACTACCGCGGTGGCGTGAGGCGTCCGGCTGGCTTGCTGCTCAAACAGTTGTGGCAGGGTCTGGTCGTGGAAGGGGGCGTAGCTGGATAGGTTCCGCGGCACTGAAAAATGGACGGACGGCTCGCGTTCACTGCCGGCCGTATTCCGCGGCAGCCAGACTGCATTTCTGAGGATTCACTTGGATAGTGCCGGGCGGGGACGAGAATCTCAGCAGCGCGGCATCAAGGGACACCTCCAACGCGGCAACCGGCCTTCGGATCCTATCCCCCGATGCATTTCCGCACTTCGGGAATGAGGTGGGAAGCCAACCCGACTGCCTCGGGGATGGCGCCTGGCCGGTCGCTGAATGTCAGCCGGACGATGGAGCCGGCTGTAGCGCCGTCTAGAATCGTGTTTTTGATGAGCAGCACTTTGCCGAGGTACTCGCTGGCTACGATGCCGGATCGGGACTGGTACCAGTAAAGCACCGTCATGCGCTCCAGGCCTTTCTCCACTACATACCGGTTAATCGTGTAGCGTTGGTCACCCACCGGAACCTGCTCGCTCCCGTACGCGCCGATTTCCCATCCGCTCCCGGGCAGGCAAACCCGCGGGGAATGCATGCTCTCTCCGGCACGCTGCTCGGCGTAGAAGGCAATGAACAGGTCAACGGTGCTGCCGCCACGCCGATAGACGCGCGAAAGAAGGCTCGTGGCTTTGAGCACGCCTTGCACCTCTTCGGATAGATCCGGCCCGGAAGTTCCCGACCAACCGTCGATCTCAGCGGGAATGCTGGTCAAGGGTAATGCCAGCGGCTGAGGGTTGCGGCGGCCCGCCAGCTTCGTGGCCAGCAGAGTGCCCGCCAGCATGAATACGGTCAAGGCCAGGCACCACGCACCGGTTCGGGAGACACCAGGCATATTCATTCCGTCCACGCGTGCAGCAGCTTCGCCGCCAGTGCCACCAGACCAAATCCAACCAGAAAAACCAGCCAGCCGGAAAACGAGTGGTAATATCCGAGCGCGTATTGCTGGTTGTGTTCCGCCAGGATTGCGGTACCGGTGACGCGCGCCACATTCATGCCGATGGCGATCGGAACGGCCAGCAGGACCAACAGCACTCGCGTTCGCACACGCGTGCAGAACAGAAACCCCACCATGAGCGCCGCGGTCACGAGAGAAGAAAGCGAGCGCAGGCCGCTGCAGGCTTCCGCTACGCCGAGCGAGATCCCCGCGAGATGGATCACGTTTCCATCCTGATAAACAGCGATGCCGAGCATCTGCACGAGGCTTGCGGCGACCGAAGAAGCCATCTGCTGCAACGGGGCTGACATCATGTTGTAAACCAGCCGGGGTAGCGGAACCATGGTCAGCAGCAGGACCAGCGGGAACAGCAGCGTGCGAAACCTCGCCGCGCCCCAGAAGGTCCAAATCACACCCGCCAGGAGCAGCACAAAAGAGGTGCGCGTCAGGAAATACTCGGCGCCCAGCGTGCCCGTCAGCAACATCAAACACGCGGATAAAGTGACCCAAAGCCCCCGCAAATCCGGGACGGCCGGCTCCGCCAGGGTCGCATCACGCCGCAACCACGCAATGTAGAGGGCCACAGGCGGAATGAGGATACCGTGCGAGGATCCAGGATCGTCCCACCAGTCCTTGGCCATATCGGGGAGGATGTGAAAATAGAGTGCCAGGGTCAGGCCGGCCACCACACCCGTGTAGAGCCATAGCCAGAGCCTTTTCCCCGGGAGCGGATAATTCCGGCCCGCCTCAGCTACAGTGGTGGCGCCCATTCAATCGCATACCTGAAAGCCGTCGCAAAGTTAAGTGGCCCCGTGCATTTGCCGTACCAGGCAGGCAAACCCGTGACCTTTCTCACTATATGCGATTCAGCGAGCGATTGCGAAGGGAGAGAAAATCGGATAAGTTCCCAAAGAAGAGACTCCTGGCTTTGCCAGACCCAATAAATCGAGCGGGCTGGATTTGGTCCTCAGATTGCGGTCGTTGCTGAAGCTGTCCACCCGGGCTTGGTGAGGGGCCGGCCCGATTTAATTTGCGCCCGCTATCTAAGAAATGAGACGATTTGCCATGCTTACGATTGCTTCGAGCGAACTTGGTGGTGGCGGCAAGCCCTGGTTTCAGATTTTAGCCGTAGCCATAGCCCTGGCTCCCGCAGCGCTCGCCCAGGGTATGGGCGGTGGTATGGGCCGGGGAATGCCCTCCATGCAAGGAGAGCCTGGCGGGAATGGCTTCGGCTTTTATGGTGTGTCGGCCTACGCCGGGTACACATCCACCGCAGTGCCTTTCAACGCGACTTTTCCAGTCTCGGGCTTGAACCTCGGGCCCAATTACCTGGCAGGAGGGAGCGCGAGCATGGGTTGGATGGATATGGGCGATCGCACGAATGCCCGCGTCAACTACACGATCTCTTACGACGCGAGTCTCCGGTATTCCTCCTGGAACACCCTGAACCATTTTCTGAATTTTGGAGTTTCGCACGAGGTGACGCAGCGGTTGAGGTTTCACTTCTCGGGGACTGCAGCGACTATGCGTTGGGATCAGTTTCTGTTCGAGCCGACCGTCCTGAGTGAAGTAGCCGATACGCCTTCGACCTTCGATGAGCTGGTTTCCGCTATCCTTTCGGGCAAGTACACCAACAGCCAACTGGCGTCGATTCTAACCGGAGCCCCGATTCTCGATTCACCCGCTGCTACTTTGCTGTACGGCACGCGCTTTTTCACCTCTTCCGCGCGCACTGGTTTCGAATACGATGTGTCCCCCCGGCTGCATTTCAGCGCGGATGCCGGCGGTTCGCGGATCCAGCACATCACCTCCGATACAGCCCAAATCAACGGCGTCTACCTGGTGCCGAGCACCACCTCCGCGTCGGCGACGGTAGCCATCGACTACCTCCTCTCGCCTGTGACTACGGTTGGGTTCTCGGCAGGCGGAAATCGTACGTTCTCCCGATACGAGGACACCTACGTTACGACCGGCAACCTTACGGCCAACCGGGTACTCGGGAGACATTGGATCGTGAGCGGAAGGGGCGGAGTGGGAACATACATACCGGTAAGGCAAACATTCCATTACGCAACGGGCGCCCACTATGTGGCTGGAGGAGGGGTAACGTACAAGTCGGAGTACCAAACGGTTATGTTGCAGTACGGCCACAGTATTCAAGACACGTCGGGAATTGGTGCCCAGTCGGCCGATACTGGCAGCGGCATCTGGCAGGTGCACCGCCCAGGTCATCGATGGACGGTTTTCGCCAGGGGAAGTTACACTACACTCACCGGTTCGACGCTTTCCAATATCAACGCGTGGCTGGCGGGCGGGGGTGTGTCGAGCATGCTGAACCGGCACACAAACGCAACAATCGCCTACATGTACGGACGTGACTCCGGTGTCGTCGGCGGCGCACTACAGAACCGCCCGCTTCAAGCGGTGAATCTGGTGGTCTCCTGGAGTCCGCATGCCATGCCGTACTAGCGTATTGGATCTTATGGTTAGCCATGGTTGTTAACTCGGATCGAGACTCTGGGACTTAATCCGAGAGTTTTGGACGGCCAGGCAGACCGGGCCCATAGCGCCGCCGTAACTCATAGAAAACCGGATAGAAGACCCTTTGGACTCCGGGTTGCATGACAGGAACCTGCAACAAAATGTTGACAAACAAACAAAGTTCGCCCCAACGACCCGCGAATCCAGGAACCTCAATCAGCCAAGCTCAATTCCACCCGCTATCGATCGCGCGGATGTTTTGGAAGCATAAGGCGCAGATCGTGCTGATCTGGTTTGTTCTGAGTGCGGTTGCCGTGGCCGTTGTTTACCGTCTGCCCCCTGTTTACAAAGCTGAAGCCGTCATCCTGGTGGATTCACAGAAGATCCCGGACAAATATGTAATGCCCACAGTGAACACTGCTCTGGAGGACAGGCTGCTGACTTTGAGGAAGGAAGTGCTGGCCTACGAATCGCTGCAGGCGATCATCGATCGACATGGTCTCTACCGCGAAGAGCGCAAGAGCCTCTCCCAGGAAGAGATCCTGGAACTCATGTCGAAGGACACGCAGGTGGAATTAGAAAAAGGTTGGACTCGGGACCGGCCTGGGGCTTTTAAGGTCACCTATCAAGGGTCCGATCCACGCCTGGTGGCGGAGGTCACGCACGATATTGCGATGCAGTTCGTCGAGCAGAACATCACGTCGCGCGAGGACCACGCCAGAAAAACATCTGAGTTTCTAACCGAGCAGCTCAAGCAAGCACGGAACGAATTGCAGGTTCAAGAGAAGAAGGTCAGCGATTACAAATCGCAGCACAACGGGGAGTTGCCGGAGCAGGAAAACTCTCTGGGCACAATTCTGAGCCGGCTGCAACTCCAACTGCAGGGGAACC
>Ga0335081_10005238_pt1 | contig 20521 bp, 24 predicted proteins | sample Lox_Sample_35_FD_206713 | JGI IMG/M metagenome (GOLD analysis project Ga0335081, IMG submission 206713) | Soil microbial communities from Loxahatchee National Wildlife Refuge, Florida, United States - Lox_Sample_3.5 | ecosystem: Environmental > Terrestrial > Soil > Wetlands | place: USA... | reverse complement strand
GTCCTCGACTTCGCCGAGGACACGGAAATTCGCGCTTTCATAGCGGTGCGGACTCGAGGTGGCGTCGGGACCGCCAACCACGACCGGCAGACCGCGGGCGCGGCACATTTCGATGAGCTCCAGCGAATCGGACTGCTGGAACAGCATGCCGCCGGTCATCACCATGTCGGCCCAGTCGAGATCGCCGTCAGCCAGTTCCTCGGTATTGCGGTTGACCAGCCGCACGTTCCAGGATTTCGGCAACAATGCCGCAACCGTAATCAGGCCCAGGGGGATCGCCGGGTATTTGGCGCCCACCAGTTCACAGGCTTCGGAGAAATTCCAGAAGGAATCCGCCATAAAGCGCGGATAGATCATCAGCACGTTGCACGGACCCGCCGTTATCGCGCTCGCGACAATATTTTGCTGCTGTTCCAAGAGAAAACCCCGCACCCCGTGCCCGCCAAAGCACCGTCTGCGCAGTATGGCGGTATTGCCCGATAATACAAGAATAAAGCCGGTTCCATCCGACTCTGTCGAGAAGCCGGAAACTGGCGTAAAATCATGGCGTTGTCGAGGCTTCCTGTAATGGAATGTAACCCGCGACAACGCCTCTCCAACCTTGCGCCGACCACGGTCTTCCGCGAAGTGCCTCAGCTCGGCGAATTTCGGCACGCCCGTTCTCGGCCGAGCCGGGACCGCCGCCCGCGTCAGGCTCGCCAAACCCGGGCGAGGCGTGCCAAACGTCGTGAAATTCGCGAAACGGCGACTATGCCGCGTGCTCTGCCGAGGGTCCCGAGTCCGGACTCTTCAGCGCGGTTACGATCTGCTGCTTGGTCAGCCGGGTGCCATCGTCGCCTTCGATCAGCAACGCGACGCGGCCGTCGTTGTTGAGGCGCCGCGCCCAGCCCATGGCTTCATCCAGCGAAGTGAACTCCTTGAACAGATGGCGATCCTTCTCCAGAGGCGAGATCGATTGCGAGCCGCGCGGGCCTGAATAGACGCGATAGGTCATCGGGGCCTCCTGTCTCTACCAGCCAGTTGACTGGATATAGGCACCCTATGCGTTGCGTCCACGCCGGCAGACAGACCGCGATGCGCGACATCTCCGCGCCATGCCAACGCGGCCGGAACAGCCGCGTCCGGAAACGCAGCTATTTTTTCGGCGAAAAGACCTGATCGCTGTAGGGCAGCGTACCTGGACGCGCGATCACGATAAAACCGTGATCGAGCGCGTGGTGGCATGCGTTGCAGCCGGCGCTCAGCTTGTCGAAGGCTGCGGCAAACGCGGCTTTGTCTTTGCCGTCGACCGCCTTTTGCAAGGCGTCGAGCGGGCCGCCGACATGTTGTTTCACGATGTCGCCGCCGAGCATCTTGCCGACATCGTCAAAGCCGTCGCCCAGTTCGCCGATCTCGTAATCGGCAAGCGGCCAATTCCCGGCATGGCCGGCAAACCATAGCTTGATGTGACGCTCCTGCTGCTGCGCCATGACATCGCTGAGGCTCGGCTGGTACGGCTCGTCTTGCGGCGCGGCACCCGGCGCTTGCGCGTCGGCGGCAAGCGCGCCAATCACCAGTAGCGTCGCACCGATCGCCGCGATGTAAATTTTCCCGCTGAAATTCATGAGGGCCTCAACTGGTCGGCGACAGCGGCGCGCTGCATTCCTTGGCGTGCGCTTGCTGACACGCTGCGTAAAGTGCCGGGCATGATCGCGCCGCAGCGAGGCCCTCGTCGATCGTTTTGGCTCGATCGCCCGCCGCACGCGACTGACCGTCGTAGATGAGGACCGCGTCGTCGCGTTCGATGCCGCGATCGTCCATCAGGAACCGCGCGGCGCCGTCAAGGAACGCGGTCGCGGTATCGATCGCATCGTTGAGCTTCTTGGTGTATTCGGCGTTGAGCTTGGGATCCGGCTTCACCACGCGGGCGTGAGCGGCGACATCGGTGTAGAGCCTGTTGAGCTTGAAATACACGCCGCCGCACTGCGCCAGCGCCAGCCAATAGGGCTTGCCGGCGAAGGCGGCGGGCGCTGCGACCACCTGATCGCGCTTATCGAGCGGCACCGGCGGCGCTGCACGCTCGACCTGCTTCGGCTCGCGCTCGCGCGAATATCTGTGTCGGTATTGCGCTTGCGCCGCCGTTGCGGCGACGACGATCGCGAGCGCCGCCAGAGTCAAGGTGGTGAGCCTTAATGTAGTGAACCTCGTGGACATGACTCTGGGCATTAGAACTTTTCCACCCATGGCCGCAGCTCGATCTCCCACGCCCAGGCGCTGCGCGGCTGTTGCAGAAGATGCAAATAACTTTGCGCGATCGCGTCGGGATCGAGCATGCTGTCCGGCCTGTCCGGCGGATCGGGCCGCCGTTCGCTTTTGATGCCGCCATCGATCACCACATGGCCGATGTGAATACCTTGCGGCGCAAGTTCGCGGGCCATGCTCTGGGCCAATCCGCGCAAGGCGAATTTGCCCATGGCGAACGGCGCCGACTGGGCATAGCCCTTGACGCTCGCCGAAGCGCCGGTGAAAAAAATCGCACCGTGCTGGCGCGGCAGCATGCGCTTGGCCGCTTCCTGTGCCACCAGGAAGCCGGCATAGGCGCTCACGTTCAGCGTTTTGGCGACTTCGCCGGGATCGAGCTCAACGAAGGGGCCACGGGTGCGATAGCTCGCGTTGTAAACGACGACGTCCAGCGTCTCGAGCGCGGCTTCAACTTCGTCGAAAAGCTTGGCGACATCGGTGCGCTTGGTGGCGTCGCAGCCGAATGCTTTCGCGCCGGTTTCCTTCGCCAGCGGCGCCAGATTGGCGGCACGGCGCGCAGCGAGCGCCACCTTTAGCCCGGCCTTGGCAAAGGTCCGCGCCAGCGAGGCGGACAGGCCCGAACCGACCCCGACAATCAGCGCCGCTCGATAGCCAGCTGTGCTCATGAATGCCTCCGTGGCCGCCGCAACCTTGATGGCCGATCCCGTCCTACCCACTTTGAGGTCGAGGTTGCAATGGATATGCAGCGATTCCTAATCGGGCTGGGGCTCGTGATTCTGCTCACCGGCATCGCCTGGCCGGCCCTCAACCGGATCGGCATCGGCCGGCTGCCCGGCGATATCATGATCCAGCGCGGCAATACGAGTTTTTATTTTCCGATTGTGACCTGCATCCTGATCAGCATTGTACTCAGCGCGCTGCTGTGGCTGTTCAACCGCTAATCGATCACCGCGATCGCGTTGATCTCGACCAGGCAGCGCGGATCGGTGGCAAGCCGCACCACCTGAACCGTCGTGGTCGTCGGCTTGGCCTCGCCGAAATACTCAGCCCAGACGCGATTGAGCGCATCCTGGTCGGTTAAGTCCGTCACAAAGCGGTCGGCCGTGACGACATCGGCGAAGCTTGCGCCGACAGCTTCCAACCCTCGCTTGAGATTCTCGAGTGCCGCCCTCGCCTGCCCCGCCATGTCGCGCGGCATGGCATCAAATTCCTCCGGCCGATGCGGATGATGATGATAGACCGGCGCCGCGGTGACACCGGCGAGATAGACCGTGGTGCCGCCCTTGACCTTGATCGCCGGCGCATAGGGCATCCACAGATCGGGCGCATCCGGCCAATGCACGTGTTCGATGGTTTTGGGCATGACTCAAACATCCTCTTGCCGCACACCAGGAATATTGCGTCGCGAGGCGCTCTTGTCGGCTTGCCGCTGCCGTTTCCAGAACACGCGCTTCCAGTCGCGCAAGTTCCACCATTGCTGCGCGGAAACCGAAAAACCCTTTTTCACGTGCGCCATAAGACTATCTCACCTGACCGTATCACATCCTGAACACGCCGAACTTCGTCTCCGGGATCGGTGCATTAAGCGCGACCGAGAAACATAGCGCCAACACCCGGCGCGTTTCCGCGGGCGTGATGATTCCATCATCCCACAGCCGCGCGGTGGCGTAATACGGATTGCCCTCCGCTTCGTACCGCTCGCGGATCGGCTGCTTGAATTCCTCCTCTTCGATCTCCGACCATTTTCTGCCTTCGGCCTCGAGATTGTCGCGGCGCACCGTGGCGAGGACAGACGCCGCCTGCTCGCCGCCCATTACCGAGATGCGGGCATTCGGCCAGGTGAACAGGAAGCGCGGGCCGTAAGCACGGCCGCACATGCCGTAATTGCCGGCACCGTAGGAGCCGCCGATGATGACGGTGATCTTCGGCACCTGCGCACAGGCGACCGCAGTGACCATCTTGGCGCCGTCCTTGGCGATGCCGCCGGCCTCGTAATCGCGACCGACCATGAAGCCGGAAATATTCTGCAGGAAGAGCAGCGGCACGCTGCGCTGACAGCACAGCTCGATGAAGTGCGCCGCTTTGAGCGCGCTTTCGGAAAACAAAATACCGTTGTTGCCGAGGATGCCGACCGGAATGCCCTGGATATGGGCAAAGCCGGTGACGAGCGTCGTTCCATAGAACGCCTTGAACTCGTCGAGATCGGACGCATCGACCAGCCGCGCGATCACCTCGCGCACATCGTACTGCTTTTTCAGGTCGACCGGCACAATGCCGTCGAGCTCGCTTTGGTCGTATTGCGGCTCGCGCGGCTTGGCGAGCGGAAGGTCGTTCGTCGTCTTGGTGTTCAGATTGCCAACGATGCGGCGGCATAGCTCCAGCGCATGGCGATCGTTCTCGGCGAGATAATCGGCCACGCCCGATTTTTTGGTGTGCACTTCGGCGCCGCCAAGCTCTTCGGCGCTGACCACCTCGCCGGTCGCCGCTTTGACGAGGGGCGGCCCGCCAAGAAAGATCGTGCCCTGATTGCGTACGATGACGGTCTCATCCGACATCGCCGGCACGTAGGCCCCGCCGGCCGTGCATGAGCCCATCACCACGGCGATCTGCGCGACCCCCGCGGCCGAAAGCGTCGCCTGATTATAGAAGATGCGGCCGAAATGCTCGCGGTCCGGAAACACCTCGGTCTGGTGCGGCAGGTTGGCGCCGCCGGAATCGACCAGATAGACGCAGGGCAGCCGGTTGTCGCGCGCAATTTCCTGCGCGCGCAGATGCTTCTTCACCGTCATCGGGTAATAGGTGCCGCCTTTGATGGTGGAATCATTGCAGACGATGACGCATTCGCGCCCGGAAACGCGGCCGATGCCGGTAATGAGCCCAGCGCCGTGTATGGCATCGTCATACATGTCGTTGGCGGCGAGCGGTGACAGTTCCAAGAATGGCGCACCGGGATCGAGCAGCGTCATGACGCGCTCACGCGGCAAAAGCTTGCCGCGCGCGAGATGGCGCTCGCGTGCGCGCGGCGGCCCTCCCTCGGCAGCCGTGGCGCGGCGCATATCGAGCTCCGCGACGAGCGCCCGCATGGCCGCCTGATTAGCGCGAAACTCTTTGGATGTGCAATCGATGCTGGATGTAATCGTTGCCACGCTTCCTCGCCTGCGATCTGAACGGAAATTCAGAAACACGCATCTCGCTCAAACAAACTATCACAGGGAGGAACTTTGAAGAAACTTTCGCGCCCGGGCCGCGTTCGATGAACAGGCACCGTGAGGCCGGCGTGGCCGTTGCCCCCGGCGCGGATGCAATCACTACAGACCCTCGAGAGGAGAAAGCCTGATGAGAACGAGACACAATGCGCTTTTGGCAGGCGTCGCGGCGCTTGCGTTGTTGGCGGGCGGCGGTATCGCCGCAGCGCAGCAGAGCCCGCAGGGCGCGGCCGGCGGCGCCGGCGCCGGCCTGAGCGGACAGAGCAGCACGCACGCTCAAACCGCCAAGCCTAACGCCAGCGTGGAACAGCATGCCCAAGGCGGCGCCAAAATGGGCGGTTCCGAGGCGCAGAACATGCAAGGTTTTAAGAGCAATCAGCCCTCGATGGCGCGGCAGAGCACCGACGGCGGAAAGAGCCGCAGCGCTGAGACAAGCCAGAAAAAAGCCGGCCAAAACCAGTCGGCGCAAAGCAGCGAGCGGCGCTTCGGTGAGAATACCAAGAACAAAGGCGAGGCCAAAGAACGCTTCGGTGAGAACGCCAAAAGCAAAGGCGAAGCGAACGAGCGTTTCGGTCGAACCGAGAGCAATCGGCAAGAGCGCTTCGGCAAAAACGAGCGCATGGAACACAATCGTTCCAGCGCCGAGAACGAGCCCGGTCGGCACGGCCATATGAGCACCGCCGAACGCAGCGAGCGCAACGGCCACCTCAAGGGGTTGCAGGGCAACGCCTCAATCCCGATGCAGGGCAGTCACGTCAACTTGTCGTCAGAGCAGCGTACGCGAATCCGCGACACCGTGATCGACGCGCGCAACGCGCCGCGTGTCGGCCACGTCGACTTTGATATCCGCGTCGGAACGCTGGTGCCGCGCGAACGGGTCCATGTGGTTCGGGTGCCGGAGACGCTGGTGCGGATCGAGCCGCAATGGCGTGGTTACGACTACTTCGTCGTTGAAGATCAGGTGATCATCGTCAATCCGCGCGACATGCGGATTGTCGCCGTGCTCGACGTTTAAAGCAGCGAGTGACGGAGAGACCGGCAAGGGCGGCGTGGGCGCCGCCCTTGCCGCTTGCTGTCTGGAGCTCTTAGGCACGCACTTCCTGGCGCTGGAAGATCACATAACCGATCACGAAAAGAAGGATCGAGGTTGCGACCATGCCGACGATCTGCGGCCACGCGATCAATATGCTGGCGCCGAGCGGCAGCGGCGCGCCGAGCACCGCGCCTTGCAACTGGCTCAAATAGATCGGTCCCAGGGCGCGCGTCGTTGGATCGAGCAACGCCACCACCACTTCGGCATAAAGCGTGGACGGCGAAAGCCGCGCCAGGATTTGCTCCAGTTCAGCCGTGCCCGGCGTTTGCAGGCCGAGCGCCATATAGCGCGGATCCGGGGGAACGATCATCTGCGCGAAGGCGCCGGCCAGCACCGGCCAGATGAAGGTGACGAGAAGCCATAGCCCCAGCGTGACCAGCGCCGCGGTGGCCGCCGAACGGAACAGGATGGAGAACAACAAGGCCAGCGCCAGCCAGACGCCGGCATAGACGATGGTTATGAGAAGGAACACGAAGCTGCGGGCAATCTCCTCACCGCCCGGCGGAATGCCGATCATCAAAAGGCCAAGCCCGATGACAAGCAGCCAAAGCGCGACGAGGCTGATAGACAGCGTCATCAAGCCGGCGAGGAATTTGCCGAACAGCAAGGCGTCGCGATAGATCGGCTGCGACAGGATGCGCGACAGCGTGCGCCGGTTGTACTCGCCGTTGACGGCATCGAAGCCAAGCCCGATCGCCATCAGCGGCACCAGAAACGACAGGAACGACACGAAGGACGGCAGCGGATCGCGCGAAGTCGTGAACAGCCGCAGGAACAGGAACGGATCCTGGGCGGTGGTGTCCTTGATCTGCTGGATTGCTCCGTACAGCGCCGCCAGCGCCACCAGAACCACGAGCCATTCCAGGACGCGCATACGCACCGAGGTCAGGTGGTCCGACAGCTCCTTGAGCATGACCACGCCGAGCCCGGAAAATGCCGAGCCTTCACGCTGCATGGCGCGCTCCTTCCTTGATCGCCTCCTCGGGCTGCGCCTCGAAATAGCGGGTATAGATGGCTTCGAGGCTCGGCTCCTGGACGCCGAGGAATTTCAAGCGACCGTGCATCGCGACCACCTCGGCCGCCGCTTCCGGCCGCACGTCGCGATCGGCATGCAGGCGAAGCTTGCCGATGCCGGTCTTCTCTACACCGCTGACGCCGGGGATGAGCGCAAGCCGCTCCGCCAATCCGGCGCCGTCGGCCTCGATATCGACGATATAGCCGCCGCCCAGCACCTGACGGCCAAGCTCAGGCACCGAACCCATCAGCGCGATGCGGCCAGCGGAAAACAGCGCGACGCGATCGCACACGCTTTGCACCCGCTCAAGCAGATGCGACGACAGCAGCACGGAGACGCCTTCGCTCTTGAAGGCGCGGATCATGCCGAGGAGTTCGGTGGTGGCGTGCGGGTCGAGGCCCGACGTGGGTTCGTCGAGGATTGCGATCTGCGCGCCCTTCATCAAGATCTCGGCCAGACCCAGGCGCTGCCGCATGCCGCGGGAAAAAGTGCCAACCCCCTTCTCGGCGACATCGGCAAGACCGACGCGGTCGAGCGCCTCGGCAATGCGTTTTTCCCGATCCGCGAAGCGGAAGCCGATCAGACGCGCCGTGTAGCGCAGATTATCGGCGGCGCTGAGATTGTCATAAAAGCCGACGGTGTCGGGCAGGTAGCCGACACGCCGCTTGACGGAAAGCGGTTCGCGCGCCGGATTGAAGCCGAGCACGCTGATCTCGCCTTCCGAAATATCGGTCAGGCCGAGCAGCATCAGGATGGTCGTGGTCTTGCCCGCGCCATTGGGGCCGAGCAGACCGAAGATTTCGCCGCGCCCCACCGAAAACGAGATGTGATCGACGGCAATCGCCGGTCCATAGGCCTTGGTGAGGCCTTTCGCCTCGATCACGGTATCCTGGTTCATCGGAGTTTGACCCATCAGGCCTTGGCTTAAAGGGCTTTGGCTCATCGGCGGCCGAACCTTGCCACTGCGCCGACCATGACCAACAGGGCGACGCCAATGATGCCGACGCCGGCGATGCCCCACATGGTCGATGTCGTCACCGTGACGCGGAAATTGGTCGAGGCGGATTCGCCGCGTGCGGCGGCGCGAATATTGGTCACGTAATCGCCGGCTATCGCCTTATCGGTCGGCGTGATCAAAGCCTGCACTTCCTTATTGTCGTTCGGTGCAATGCGATCGACCGTTTTCGGATCGAATGTGACCTTCCACCCGCTCGGCGCCGAGCCCGAAAGCTCGACATCCTCGGCCGGCGCGGTGCCGGTATTGGTGATGACGACGGGCACCGAGGTCTGTTGCCCGGCCGAGGCGCGTGTCGACACCAGGCCCTCGCGACCCGAGACGTCGAGTTTCGGCTGGCCGGTGATGTCGAGGCCGAGATCGGTAGTGGCCGAGGCATCTTCCGCCGCCACGCGCGCGGTGACCTTGTACTCGCCGGCCGCAGCCGTATTCGGCGGAGTGACTTTGAGTTTTACGTCCTTGCTCTGCCCGGCGTCGATTGGCACCGCATTAAGCTCCTGGGTGCCGTATTGCTCGGTGAACGAGGCGTCGAAATTCTGCGGCGCATGCGCGGAGAGACTCACGGTCAGCTTCTTGCCGCTGTCGTTCTTGATGCTGAGCTGATATTCGAAGCTCGACTTCGACGTGCCGCGCAATTCGGGAAGTTGCGGCGTGACGGAAAGCTTCGCCGGCAGGTCCTTGGCCAGCGTCACCGCAAGCGGCAGCTGCAAATTCGTCGAGCTTCCTGTGGCGGCAACGGTGAGCGTTTGCGTGCCCATCGGCGCGTTCTTCGGCACGTCGAGGCGCAATGACAGCGAGACGCTGGAATTGGTCGCCGGCATTGCCGCAGCCACAGGCTGGCCGCCGCCCAACAGCGTCACGGTCCAGCCTGTCGGCACGCCTGTTACCGACAGCGCCAGGCGCTCCGGCGCCATGTCATAATTCTGCAACCGCAGACTGATCGTCGAAGTCTCCCCCGGACGCACGGTCACGGCCGGGTAATCGCTCATCAGGTAGAGGCCCTTGACGTCCTTGGGGGCGTCGTCGGCCTTAACGGCTGGGGCAAAAAACACCGCAGAGGCGGCAAGAAAGGCGGCAACAAAAGCGACATGAGCGGCGATATGTCGATATCGCATTGGCATTGGCTCCCGTGCAGGCAATTGGTTCGGTGTACCCCTTCTCACAACGCGCTTCAAAAAGCACGCGCGAGCAGCGGGTATTCTCGGCGCAATCGTGACAAAATCATGCAGACAGGGGTCATTTAGCAAGGACTGCGGTAGAGAGCCGCACTTTAACCGGGACCTGCGCCGATGCGCCGCAGCAAAGAGATCAGCGCCGGACTCCTCGCCTATCGGCGTAAAAACGGACTGGAGGTCCTGCTGGCGCATCCGGGCGGGCCGTTCTGGGCGAAAAAGGACGACGGCGTCTGGACCATTCCCAAAGGCCTCGTCGAACCCGGCGACAACGTGATCGGAGCGGCTCGGCGCGAATTTACGGAGGAGACAAATCTGGTTGCCAATAGCGAGCTTATCCCGCTCGATGCTGTTCGCCAAAAGAGCGGAAAAACCCTCCACGCGTTTGCTTTTGAAGCCGACCTCGATATCGCGCAATTTGTCAGCAATGAATTTCAGATCGAGTGGCCGCCGCGCTCGGGACGGCGCAGGTCCTTCCCCGAGATCGACCGCATCGCCTATTTCGCGCTGCCAATCGCACTGGTGAAGATCCTGCCCTATCAACGGCCGCTGTTGGAGCAGGTTAAACGGCGCTTTGGCTGAGAAGAGTCATTTGCCAATCACTCCCGCGGCACATTCGGCCAATCGACCTCGTCGCGCGGCAGCACCCAGGTTTCGCGGCGAGCCGCCTCGCGCCACTCCGTCCAGGCCGGCAGACTCATGACGGCATTCATATAGTCGCGAGCCGCAGCGCTAACCCCGACGGCATAAGTGTGGAAACGCCAGATCACCGGCGCATACATGGCATCGGCGGCGCCGAACGGACCAAACAAAAATGGGCCACCGAATTTGGCGCGGCATTCGCTCCAGATCGCATCGATGCGCGCCACGTCGCTTGCCGCGCCATCATCGAGCGCGCGCGATTTGACCGGACGCGCCACGTTCATCGGCAGATGCCGCCGCAGCGGCAGGAAACCGGCGTGCATTTCCGAAGCGACGGCGCGGGCGTGAGCCCGCGCGACGACGTCCTTCGGCCACATGCCGGCGGCAGGAAATTTCTCCGCAAGATATTCGAGGATCGCCAGCGATTCCCAGACTCGCACATCGCCGTCAAGGAGAACCGGCACCCGTCCGGCGCCGCTCAGGGCGGTCACGCGCGCCTTGAAGTCCTTGGCTTCGAGCGAGATCACCGTCTCGTCGAACGCAATCCCGGCGGCTTTGAGCGCCAGCCACGGCCGGAATGACCAGGACGAATAGTTCTTGTTGCCGATGATGAGATGCAAAGCCATGACCGCTTCTAGCCCGGATCTTCGCCAGGCGAAATCCGGCTGCGGCTCGGCAAAGAGAAACGGGACGACCGCTCAGACCAATCCGGTCACGACCGCGACAAACGAGACGAAGAGGATGGCCGAGGCGGCAAACAGCAAGGTCAACGCGGTCTCGGCCCAATTGCTTTTGGCGGATTGGGCTTGAACGGCGGCTTGGGCTGGCTGCTCGATCAGCGCAGCGGGCATATCGGTTGAGGTCATAAGGAACGTCCCCGAAGCACGGAGCTTAAGTATCGAGTATCGAACTGCAGCAATGAAGGATCGGTAAAGAAAGCGTTGCGCGAAATGCCTACGGAGCCGGGAACAATTCTCTGGTTTTGCCGGTGAGACGGTAAACAACGAGGCCCACCCATTCATGCACGGCGAAATCGGTCATCCTCAGCCCGTCAACCATTGAAATGAACGGTGCCGTTGCATCGATCGGTCCCCGGGTGCGCCAGTCGACCGGATAGGCCTCGATCGGGAAGCCGGCGGCTCTGAATGCCGCGATGGCACGCGGCATATGAAATGCCGAAGTGACCAGGAGCCAGTGCTCGCCGGGCTTCGGCTGGGCAATGAGCCGCGAAAAGACGGCATTTTCGATCGTATTGCGCGACTGCTCCTCGGCCGTGATCCGGTCATGCGCCACGCCGAGCGCCTCGAATTCCTTCACCGCCAGAGGAGCCTCGAGCACCCCCTTAAAAAGCGCAGCCGTACCACCGGAAAAAATGATGCGCGCATTGGGATAGCGTCGCGCCAGTTCGGCGGCGGCGGTGATGCGCTCAGCCGAATCGTCAAGCGCTATGGCGCCTCGGGCCAGCGATATGCCCGGCGCAATCACGCCACCGAGGACCACAATGCCGTCCGGCGGCCCCTGCGCCGGGTTCCAGGGCGGAAAGCGGTCTTCCAGCGGCAGGATGAGCACTCGCCCCAGTGGCGAATAACCGACAAAGGCAATCAGCACGAGACTGGTCACGATCAGCCAGCTGGCGAGCCGCCGAAACCGCGTGAGCAACAAGGCTAATCCTAAGATCCCCACGGCCATCAGCAGGTTGGACGGCACTGCGAAGAAGCCGAGCGTTTTGGAGAGGACGAAAAACATTCACGCTTCCTTCCCGTCCCCCCTTGCTTCGCCAAGCCGGACCTTCATTCCCGCGACTTGCGCCAGACCGCGTAGCGCGCCTTGGCTTCATCGTTCGGCGGATAAAGCCCGGGCAGCTTGATGCCCTTCTCGACCTCGGTGAACACCCAGCTTTCATAGAGTTCGTGCTCGGCACCTTCGTGCGCGACGAAATCGACCAGGGCCTTCGGAATGACTACCGCGCCGTCATCGTCGAGCACGATCACGTCACCGGGGAAAATCGCGCAGCCGCCGCAGGCGATCGGTTGCTCCCAGCCGACGAAGGTCAGGCCGTTGACCGAAGCGGGCGCGGCGACGCCGGCGCACCATACCGGCAATTGACTGGCCAGCACGCCCGCAAGGTCGCGCATAACTCCGTCGGTGACCAGCGCCGTGACGTTGCGCTTTTTCATGCGCGCGCACAGGATGTCGCCGAAAATTCCGGCGCTCGGCACCCCCATGGCGTCGGCAACGGCGATCACACCGTCCGGCATGGCTTCGATCGCAGCCCGGGTCGAGATCGGGCTCGCCCAGCTTTCCGGCGTCGCCAAGTCCTCACGCACCGGCACAAAACGAAGCGTGAAAGCCGGACCAACCAGCCGCTCGCCTCCGGGAACAAGCGGCTTCGGACCGTTCATCCAGCAACGCCGGATGCCTTTCTTCAACAGCATCGTCGTCACAGTGGCGGTGGTCACCTTGCGCAGAATATCGAGAACAGCGTCGCTCATCGTTCGCCTCGTCTTTAAATCACGATCAGGCCGGCATAATGCCGAGCCGCGCATCGCGGCGGCGCAGCCAGGCCACGAAAGGAACCGACAACATTACCATCCACGCCTTGCCTACAACCTGGCCGGCGAGGAAATCGAGCGAGCCGAATGCGAGCCACAAAAATACCACCGAATCCACGACCAGACCGGCGAGACTCGATGCCACGACGGCGGCGACCAGTCGGCGGCGCGCCAACGGCGTATAGACGGCGAGATCGGCAAATTCAGAGAGCAAGAAGGCCGTGGCGGAAGCTATTACCAGCGCCGCCGGGGCCACCAGCGCGGACAGTGCGCTGCCGAACAAAATCGCCAGCGCCGACATGACGGCGCCCAGCCGCCGCTGCACCAGATCGCGCAACACGAGCGCGATGCCGACCATCGTCACTCCGGACGGCGCTGTCAGGCCGGGCGCCACCGGCAGGACGCAGGGGCCATGCGGCACGCACGCGGTCCCGACATGACCGATCAGCCAATTGGCAGCGGGGATCGTGAGCGCAAATAGGATAAGGAATATCGCACCTTCTCGTTCGCGCCGCCGCTCGGACATCACGATGCCGCCTTCCATTTCGCAAAACCGTCCGCGCGCAGCCGGCAGGCCGGGCATTCGCCGCAGCCAAAACCCCAGGCGTGACGATGCTCGCGGTCGCCGAGATAGCAAGTGTGGGTCTCGGCGAGAAGAAGATCAATCAGCGCATCGCCGCCGATGTCATGCGCCAGTGCGAAGGTCGCCGCCTTGTCGATCCACATCAGCGGCGTATGGATGACAAAACGCCGGTCCATCCCGAGCGTCAGCGCCAACTGCATCGCCTTGACCGTGTCGTCGCGGCAATCCGGATAGCCGGAAAAATCGGTCTCGCACATGCCGGCGACGAGGTGCTTTATGCCGCGCCGGTAGGCGACGGCGCCGGCAAAGGAAAAAAATATTAGATTACGGCCTGGCACGAACGTTGTGGGCAATCCCGATTCTGAAATCTCGATCTTCACCTCGCGGGTGAGCGCGGTCTCCGAGACCTCCGCCAGCGCATCGATCCGCACCGTGTGATCCTCGCCGAGCCGATCACGCCACGGCGCGCGATGCGCAGCCAGCGCGGTGCGAATGCGCGGCCGCACTTCGAGCTCAATGGCGTGGCGCTGGCCATAGGCGAACCCGATCGTCTCGACACGGGCGAACCGCTCGAGCGCCCAAGCAAGGCATACCGTCGAATCCTGACCGCCAGAGAACAGGACGAGAGCGCTATCCAATTGCGTCTATCCCTTGAGCCAGCGGCCGATCCGCTCGACCGCCTCGTGCATGTCCTCAGGTGTCCCGGCGTAGCATAGACGCAGGAATTTGCGTCCGTGGAACGGATCAAAATCGACGCCCGGTGTTGCGGCCACGCCCGCTTCCTCCAGCATACGCGTGGCGAAGTCGAAACTGTCATCCGAGAAGCGCGAAATATCGGCGTACAGATAAAATGCGCCGTCGACCGGTAGAAATGAATCAAGGCCGGCGCGCGGCAAGCCCTCGAGCAGGACGCGGCGATTGTCCTCGTAGCCGTGTTTTATCTGTTCCAATTCGGCGCGACCGTCGAAAGCGGCTTCGGCGGCGATCTGAGACAGCGTCGGCACCGAGATGGCAAGGTTCTGCTGCAGGCGCTCGATGGCGCGGAGCAACGATGGCGGCGTCACCATCCAGCCGATGCGCCAGCCGGTCATGCAGAAATATTTGGAGAACGAATTGATGATGATGGCGTCGGGTGACAGCTTGACCGCGCTCTCCGCCGCGAAGGCGTAATCGAGGCCATGATAGATCTCGTCGGAAATGACCGCGATGCCGGCGTCTTCGGCGCCGTGGATCAACGCGGCGAGAGCCGGCGCGGTCATCATCGTTCCGGTCGGATTGGCGGGCGAGCCGACAACTACGCCCTTGAGCGGTCGTTGCCGATGCGCCGCCAGCAAGCTCTCGCTGGTGATGGACCAGCGCGTCGCAGCGCTGGTCTCGATGAGGACCGGCTCGCAGCCAAGGGCAGTCAGGATGTGGCGGTATGGCGGATAGCCGGGCAAAGGCACCGCCACGCGGTCGCCTGGTTCAAAAACCGCAAGGAAAGCCAGCATGAAGCCGGCCGACGAGCCGGTGGTGACGACGACACGTGCCGGATCGATGTCGAGGCCGTGCCACTCATAATAGGCGCGCGCGATCCGTCGGCGCAGCGAAGCGATGCCCAAGGTCTCGGTGTAGCCATGAGGCCCGCCCGATAGCGCTGCGCGTACCGCTGCGATTGCGGCTGCCGGGGCGCCGGCAGCCGGTTGCCCGACCTCCATATGGATGACCCGACGGCCGCCGGCTTCCAGACGCGCCGCCGCCGCCATGACATCCATGACCATGAACGGCGGCACGTTGCTGCGTGCCGAGGGTTGCAGCAGGCCTTTTGCCTTTTCGAGCATTACGGCGCCTCTGAATCGTGCTTTCGGGCGTTCACCGCACACCCGCCCCGCTGATGCCGCATTCGGCGGGTTTCGTAGCGCGCAGTTGTGATCTGGCGACGCGACGGCCGCGTGTTGACCCTAACCCGTTCCATCCATAATTTGCCCTCGGGACCGCGGGCCAAAGCCTTAATCGACATGATTGTCGCTCGATCTCCTAGCAAGGTAGGGCGGACGAAGCCAGCTTCGCGCACAGTCGCACTCGCCACGGCCGCTGCGGTCGCGCTGGCGAGCGTGCCGGCGGGCGGTCCGGCATATGCCCAAACGGGGGCCAACGCCGGCATCCCGATGATTCGTGATGCCGAGATTGAACAGCTTTTGCGCGACTACACGGCGCCAATCTTCAAGGTCGCCGGTCTCAGCACGCAGAATGTACAGGTCGTCATTATCAACGATCCTGACTTCAATGCCTTTGTGATGGATGCGCACCGCATCTTCGTGAACACCGGTGCGCTGATGCAATCGACTGCCCCCAATCAGCTGATCGGCGTGTTCGCTCACGAATGCGGCCACATCGTCGGCGGTCACCTTTCCAAAATGCGCCAGGAGCTGGCCAACGTGCAGACTGCGATGATCGTCGGCATGTTGCTGGGTGTCGGCGCGATTGCGGCAGGCGCACGTTCCAGCAATGTCGATATGGGCAATATCGGCGGTGCGCTCCTCAACGCTCCCCAGTCGCTTGGCATCCACACGCTGCTTGCCTATCAGCGCGCCCAGGAGGAATCGGCCGATCGCGCGGGGGTGCGCTTTCTGACCATGACGCATCAGTCCGCCAAAGGCATGTACGACACGTTCAAGCGCTTCGCGGACGAGTCTTTGTTCTCCTCATACCGCTCCAATCCCTATTTGCAGAACCATCCCGCGCCGGAAGAGCGCATGGCTGCGCTCGAACAATTGGCGAAATCGTCGCCGTACTGGAACAAGAAGGATCCGCCCGAACTGCAATTCCGCCACGACATGATGCGGGCCAAGCTGTATGGCTTCACCGAGCGGCCGGACCTGGTGCTGCGCCACTATCCGGCGACGGATACCAGCCTGCCCGCCCGCTACGCGCGGGCTATTTCCACCTATCGCTACGGCGATTTGCGCAGCGCCATCGCTCAGATCGACGGCTTGATCGCGTCGATGCCCAACGATCCCTATTTCTACGAGCTCAAGGGCCAGGCACTGCTGGAGGGCGGCCATCCGATGGAGGCGATCCCGCCGTTGCGTCGCGCCGTGGCGCTGGCGCCGACGCCGACCCTCATTCAGATCCTGCTGGCGCAGGCGCTGGTCGCCACCGATGATCCGAAATTGTCCGACGAAGCGATCACGCTCCTGCACCAGGCGCTCATCAAAGAGCCCGAGGATGGCGATGCCTATACGACCTTGGCGATGGCATATGGCCGCAAGAACGACTATGCCGACGCCGATCTTGCCTCGGCCCAGGCCGCATTCGCGCGCGGCGACAATAAGACGGCGCGCCAGCTTGCCGAACGAGCCAAGCTGCGATTTCCGGTCGGCTCCCCGGGCTGGGTACGAGCCGACGATATCGTCGCCTTCAATAAAAACTTGAAAACCAATCCGCTTCGTATAGGAAATTGAACACAAAAAGGATGATCGACATGATCCCGACTCTGCGCACAGCAATTCCGATCGCGGCGATGGCGCTGCTGTCGCCCTTCGCATGGGCGCAGGCTCCATCGACGCAGGCGCCCGCCATGGCGCAGCCAGCCGCCGCCCCGCAAGCTTCCGCGCCGCAATCATTCTCGACCGACCAGCGGCACGAAATCGAAGACATCATCAAGAGCTACCTCGTGGCGCATCCGCAAGTGCTGCAGGAAGCGATGGACGCGCTGGACAAGCAGCAGAAGCAGGCGGATGCCGCCAAGGCACGCGAGACCATCAAAAAGGACAATGCCACCCTGTTCAATTCGGCGCACCAGGTGGTGCTCGGCAATCCGCAAGGCAATCAAACGGTCGTCGAATTCTTCGATTACAATTGCGCCTTCTGCAAACGTGCGCTGCCCGACATGCTCACGTTGTTGAAGACCGATCCCAATCTCAAATTCGTGCTCAAGGAGTTTCCGGTGCTTGGTCCGGGCTCGGTCGAAGCCGCGCACGTCGCCGTGGCCGCGCGCATGCAGGACCCGACCGGCAAGAAATACATAGAGTTCCACCAGAAGCTCCTCGGCGGCCGCGGCCCGGCCGACAAGGCGCGCGCACTCGCAGTCGCCAAGGAGGTCGGCTTCGATATGCCCCGCCTCGAGAAGGATATGAACAGCGACGAAGTGAAGACGACAATCGACGAGAACATGAAGCTCGCCGATTCGCTCGGTGTCAGCGGCACGCCGACTTATGTGGTCGGCGACGAGGTTGTGGTGGGCGCTGTCGGGCTCGATGAGCTGGAAGCCAAGCTCAAGGCTCAGCCGGAATAGCACGCTTCGCATCCCGAAAACTGCGGTGTCCTTGCGCATGCAGGAAGCCACGGACGGTACCGCCGCCCCGGCTTCCCCTTTGCAGGCGGCTTGCCTATAACGGACCGGCGCGGGCCGTTCGGCCGCGCTGATGAGAGCCGCCTCAGCACTTACCGATGGCTAAAACCATTTTCGTCCTCAACGGACCCAATCTCAATCTGCTCGGCCAACGCCAGCCGGAGATTTACGGCCGCGCCACGCTCGCCGATGTTGAGAAGCTTTGCCAGACCACGGCCCAGCGATTGGGTTTCGCCATCGCATTCCGCCAATCGAACCATGAAGGTGACATCGTCGATTGGATCAATGAGGCCCATGCCGAGAAAGCGGCCGGACTGATCATCAACCCGGCGGGATTTACGACCACGTCCATTGCCATTCTCGACGCGCTTCTCGTCATGGCCGCGCCGGTAATCGAAGTGCACATCAGCAATATTCATAAGCGCGAGGAATACCGGCGGCATTCCTACGTGTCGCAGGCCGCCCGCGCCGTGATCTGCGGTTTCGGCGTCAACGGCTACGCGCTTGCCATCACCGGGCTTGCCGCCATGCTTGACGCTAAGGAGTGATCGTTGGCGCGTAAGCCAGGCACCACAGCGACAGCGAATGCGCCGACCGTCGATCATGACGTGATCCGCGAGCTCGCCAAGCTGCTCGACGAGACCGGCCTCACCGAAATCGAATACCAGCGTGACGGCGTGTCGATCCGGGTCGCACGGCATGGCCTTGCGCCGCCGGGGCGCGGCCGGCCGACGGAAGCGCCGATTAGTGCGCCGCCGATAACCCCCGCGGGCGGCGCTGCCGCCGAGTCGATGCAGCATCCGGGCCTCGTCGCTTCGCCCATGGTCGGAACCGCCTATCTCGGCCCGGCGCCCGGAGCGCGACCCTTTGTCGAGGTTGGCAGCGCGGTGAAAGCCGGCGAGACGCTCATCATCATCGAGGCGATGAAAACGATGAATCAGATTCCGGCCCCGCGCTCGGGCACGGTGCTGCAGATTCTCGTCGAAGACGGCCAGCCGGTGGAATACGGCGAGCCGCTGATGATCATCGAATAATGGCGAATTGCGAAGCGCGAGTAGGGCCAATGTTTCAGACGCCTTCCGATCCTGTTCGCCCGTGCGCTACTTGCTCTTGCGTCGTTGAGCCGGCTCGATGTTCGACAAGATTCTGATCGCCAACCGGGGAGAGATCGCGCTGCGGGTGCTGCGGGCCTGCAAGGAACTCGGCATTCCGACGGTGGCGGTGCACTCGACGGCGGACGAAGACGCCATGCATGTACGCTTGGCCGACGAGAGTGTCTGCATCGGCCCGCCCGCCGCCAAGGACAGCTATCTTAACATTCCGGCGCTGCTCGCCGCATGCGAAATCACCGGCGCAGATGCCGTGCATCCCGGCTATGGCTTTCTCTCCGAGAACGCCCGTTTTGCCGAAATTCTTGCCGAGCATAATGTGCACTTCATCGGGCCGCGCCCCGAGCATATCCGCCTGATGGGCGACAAGATCGCCGCCAAGCGCACCGCCAAGCAGCTCGGCATTCCGGTCGTTCCCGGATCCGACGGCGACGTCGGCACGGACGCGGAGGCCTCCGGCCTCGCGCGCGACGTCGGCTATCCGCTGATGCTCAAGGCCGCGGCTGGCGGCGGCGGGCGCGGCATGAGAGTGGTGCGTCAAGAAAGCGAGCTTGCCGGCGCATTGCAGTCGGCCCGTGCCGAGGCCAAGTCCGCATTCGGCGATGACACGCTCTACCTCGAGAAATATCTGGAGCAGCCCCGCCATATCGAGATCCAGGTGCTCGGCGACGGCAAGGGTCGCGCCATTCATCTCGGCGAGCGGGATTGCTCCTTACAGCGCCGTCACCAGAAGGTCTGGGAAGAGGGCCCCTCCCCCGCGCTCAATACCGGCACCCGCGACGAGATCGGCGAAACCGTCGCCAAAGCCATGCGCCAGATCCAATATCTCGGCGTCGGCACGGTGGAGTTCCTGTACGAAGACGGCAAATTCTATTTCATCGAAATGAATACGCGCATTCAGGTCGAGCATCCGGTGACTGAAATGATCACCGACATCGATCTGATACTCGAGCAGATCCGCGTCGCCGCCGGCAGCGATCTCGCGCTAACGCAGAGTAATGTGAAATTCAACGGCCATGCCATCGAGTGCCGGATCAACGCCGAGAATCCAGTGTCATTCCGGCCGTCGCCCGGCAAGATCGTGCATTACCATCCGCCCGGCGGACTTGGCGTGCGGGTCGATTCCGCGGTGTATCACGGCTACACGATTCCGCCCTATTACGACTCGCTGGTCGGCAAGCTCATCGTTCACGGCAAGACTCGCAGCGAATGTCTGATGCGGCTCAAGCGCGCTCTCGACGAGTTCGTGGTCGATGGCATCGAGACCACGCTGCCCTTGTTCCGCGCGCTGGCACGCGACAAGGACATCATCGACGGCGACTATCACATCCACTGGCTTGAAGCTTTCCTGGCCCGCGGCGGGGTCGAGGAATAGCCGCGGCTCAAACCGGGGCCGCCGCCGTCGCCGCCTTGGTTGCAGCCGCCAGGAGTCCTCCGACAAAGGCCGGCTCATAAGGCTTCGGCACCACGATCGAGCCCGGGACGCGTGCATCCTGCTTGAGCAACGTCGCCCGGGCGGAGGCATACACCACCGGCAGCTGCGGCTGCATTTCGCGTGCC
>Ga0335081_10005237_pt1 | contig 20526 bp, 18 predicted proteins | sample Lox_Sample_35_FD_206713 | JGI IMG/M metagenome (GOLD analysis project Ga0335081, IMG submission 206713) | Soil microbial communities from Loxahatchee National Wildlife Refuge, Florida, United States - Lox_Sample_3.5 | ecosystem: Environmental > Terrestrial > Soil > Wetlands | place: USA... | reverse complement strand
TTGTCTGATGCCGCCGCTTCGAACACTTCAACGTTCGCGAGCCGATTCGCCGCAATCGCCTGCCGCAGCAATTTCGCATTGCCGGGGAGAGGTTCGAATGCCAGAACCCGCCCCTTCGGACCGACCCGTTTGGCGAGCGACAAGGAGATGTAACCAATGTTCGCGCCGATGTCGTAGACCGTGTCGCCTTCCCCCACGTATCGTCGGATAGCCCGCAGCAGATGCACTTCCGTGGTTCCAATCAGGCATCCGAGATGTTCCTCTGGCGACACGACGATTCGATATCCGGCAGCCAACCCGCGGACGATCATCCGAGGCCTGGTTTCCCGCCCGAGCAGGAGTACGACGCAGGACTTTGCGAGTTTACGAAGTGATTGGCTGGCACCCATGGCCTGCATCTGCGGCGCGTCGACCGAGGGACTCTCGCTACCAAGGAGCGAGACGCCCGACAGCATAGTAAAGCAAATCCGAATAGAATGTGGGGGGCACGACCCGGGATTCGTTCCTTCGGTTCGACAAACAGTGTGAGTGCACTCAGCCATCAAGTCGGCGATGTGGAGCCTTCGCGTCCGCTGGACGAATTGCTCGTGTGTCCCCGGGACAGGCAGGACCTGCGCCACGACGACAGCCACCTCGTGTGCGGGCAAGGGCACCGTTATGCGGTCATTGAAGGCGTCCCGATCATGCTGGTGTCTGACGCAGAGCAGACCCACATTGAGGGGACACGCGCGCTGGCCATCGCCGAGAGCGGAGACGCTTCGTCTCTAGCCAAGTTCAATCTGGGCCCAAACGATATTGATCCCTTCGTCCGCGGCACGATCGGGGCGACCAATGGCGGGCTCTATGCCCACCTGGTGGGAAGGCTCACCGAATATCCTATTCCCGGACTGCGGCTGCCTTCCGGCGAGAACCGGCAGTTTCTTGAAGTCGGCTGCAACTGGGGACGCTGGTGCATCGCTGCTGCCCGCTTGGGATATAAAGTCGTCGGGATCGATCCATCTTTGAAGAGCATCCGCGCGGCCAACCGGGTGGCGAGGCAATTGGGGATCAAGGCAAGCTACGTCGTGGCCGACGGCCGATTCCTGCCATTTCGCGATCAGAGCTTCGACCAGGTTTTTTCCTACAGCGTGATGCAGCATCTTTCTAAAGAAAATGTGCGGGTTGCTCTGGCTGAAATCCGGCGAACGCTGCGCGTGGGTGGCGGCGCGCTGGTACAGTTGCCGAATGTGTTCGGCTTGCGCTGCCTCTACCACCAGATTCGGCGGGGATTTCGTGAGGCTCGCGATTTTGAAGTACGGTACTGGCAACCTGCCGAACTGTTGTCTACGTTCAACGAAGGAATCGGCCCGTCGCAGTTGAGCGTGGACGGATTCTTTTCACTGAATGTTCAACCCGCTGACCTGCGCCTGCTCATTCTCCGGTATCGTGCCGTCGTTCATGCCTCGGAGGCCTTGCGCAGGGTGAGCAGCAAAATCCCGATTTTGGCTAAGGTCGCCGACAGCCTGTATGTGAGCGCGCATCGGACAAGCTAGAAACCTCGTGCCCAGCGAGCGCGAGTCGGGGGCACTGCAACCCACGATAAAGACCGATTCATGATGCCGATCAAGATTATTGTCAATGCCGACGACCTGGGCTTGAGCGAGTCGGTGAACGATGCAATCTTTCAGGCCATGAAGCGCGGTGCGATCACATCGGCGACCATGCTGGCGAACGGTTCGGCCGTGAACGCTGCGGCATCGAGCCTGCATTTGTTCCCCAACTGCTCGTTTGGCGTGCACCTGAACCTGACCGAGTTCGAGCCCCTTTGCCCCGATAGCCGCAAAGACCTGGCAAGCATCCTCGACGAAAACAAGTGCTTCAACGGCAATTCCATTCGCGAGGTCAAGATCGGACTTTCCTTGCTGAGGGCAATCTTCAGAGAATGGTGTTGCCAGATCGAGCACTTAGTGCGGCTGGGTGTCGAGCTATCTCACTTTGACGGACACCATCATGTGCATACGATTCCGCATTTGCTGCCGGTGCTCGCGGCACTTCGCAGAAGGTACAAGATCAAGCGGGTGAGAATCAGCAGAAACCTGTACGAGGATTTTGAGCGTCCGTCCAGACTCCTGCTGGCCGAAAAGGCGGCCTACAACCAGGCATTGAGAGCCCTCGGTTTTCAAACCACGCGTATCTTCGGTGACTTGTGCGCCTATGTCAACTTGTACGCCCAACAGCCCCCGCGAGCCGCGAGCGCCGAACTGATGACCCATCCAGGTTCGCTCCCGCGCACCGAGGAGGCTGACCTTCTCGAGAGCGACTGGCCCGGCAGGCTCTCGTACAAAGCAACCTTCGTCAGCTATAACAGTCTGTAGGCAGGATTGACGGAATGTGGCAGACCGATTGGGCGGAGAGGCCCCGACAAGCCGCTGTTACCGAGACGCCCCACGTATCGGCACTGGCGCCCGCTGCCGTTCGTGCAGTTTATCTTCTTTCCTGGAACGAACACTGCATCGAATGCGCCGTTCCCGAGTGCTATTCGCTTTGTCCGCTCTATGTTCGCAGGCGCGACCGCAAGTGCGCGCGATTTGAGAACGGAATCTTCCCCAATCCGCAGTATCCCGGCCTGTTTTCCTATGGAGCCGAAGTCAAGTTCCGCAGATGGGGAAAGCTGGAGTCGAACTTTGGATTCGGATCTGTGAGACCTGCAGAAGCCGGTTGGCTTGACCGGATAGATCGCGGTCTTCTTCGGTCGATTCGGCCAGTGTCTTCGGGGGCTCGCTGGCTGAGCCCGAACCTCAAACTTAACGGTGCATATGCGGTTTTGCGCGAGCATGCGCTGCAGGCCCTCACACGCCGCCGCAGGGGGACCTTCGACGAATTCGTCGTGGAGGTCTGGAATCTTGACTCCACCCCGGTGCGCCTCGTCCTCGAGTGCTGCCAAACCGCGCCAAGGTTCCGCACCTCCATCCTGCTCGAACCCGGCAGAACGATCCAGCGTATTCCGGCAGCAACCATGAACGTTGACCTGTACGGGCCATTTGGGTTGATCCGGGTGTATCCGGAAAACGATGCCGAGGCGCACGTCGTTTTTTCGTGGCTTGATTTTGTGCAATATGAGCGAACCTCAGCACAGGTGGCTGCACGCGCGCCGGGAGGTGGAGTTGCGCAAACCGGGCATCCGGCGGCCAAGGTCAAGTGTGTGATTTGGGATCTGGACCAGACCACGTGGGACGGAATTCTGGGTGAGCAGGATCCAGACAAAGTTTCGCTGCGGCCGCACGTGCTCCAAACGATGCGCGCTCTCGACGAGAGAGGAATCCTGCAAAGCATCGCCAGCAAGAATGATTACGACCATGCCTGGCAGGTGCTCGAACGGCTGGGTGTGGCGCCGCTGTTTCTCTACCCGCAAATTAACTGGGAGCCGAAGAGCGTCAACATCCAACGAATTGTAACGTCGCTGAACATCGGTGTGGACAGCTGCGCCTTCATTGACGACTCTCCGTTCGAACGCGCGGAGGTTGTCCACGAGCTACCAGGCGTGCAAGTGTATTCGGATTCTGACGTGGCTCATCTGGTCGACCTTCCGGAATTCGATGTTCCGGTGACTGCGGAAAGCAGACAGCGGCGTGCGTTTTACGTGGCAGAATCGGAGCGTCATCAGCAGGCCCTGGAATACAGCGGCCGCTATGAGACTTTCCTGAAAACCTGCAAGATGGAGGCGACGCTGTTCCGGCCATCAGACTCCGAGCACGTCGAGCGCTGCCTCGAATTGTTGCACCGCTCCAACCAGCTCAACCTTTCCACTCACCGCTATACCCGCGAAGAGTTCAGGGAACTTCTCGAGAGACACGATGCGCTGTGTATCAGCACTTCCTGTCGCGACCGCTTTGGAGATTACGGCATAGTCGGTTTTGCCTCTCTGATCATGTCCGCGGATAGCATCGTCTTGAAGGACTTTGTGTTGTCCTGCCGGGTGGCGCAGAAGAAAGTCGAGAATGCGTGGTTCCGATGGCTGGGCGGGGCGGCAGGCGCCGCCGGTTATGGCAAGATAAGCGCCCGTTACGTAAAGACCGCGCGCAATGGCGTCTTGTTAACAGCGCTGTCAGAAGTCGGTTTCGCCGAAACAGCAAAGGAGCAGTCGGGCTCTTTGTTGGAGTTGGATTGCGGAACAACTCCTCCAGCTTCGGAGATCGTATCCATCGCGGCCGATTCGCTTGACCTGCAGTCGGCTGCACAACCGTCAGGCAAGTCCGCCGAGGCTCCTTCGGACCACGCAGAGACGGAGCAGGCGGCGTCTTAGTTGATCAAAGTTGTCTTCCATGATCAGAGAGGTCATAAGCCGGTTAGGTCCACTGCGCCCCTTGGCGAAACGAGCGGCGAGACTGCTCTTTCCCCGTTATTCCTGGACGCTCGATCGCCTCAACTGGGAAGCCCGCCTGCACGCGACGGTGAAAGAGTTTCCAAACGCCGTCGAGCTCGGATCGAGGGAAGACTTGTACCGCTACCTCGGCGATTCGTCGCTCGATCGCGGCGAAAGGGCGATTGACTACTTTGAATTCGGCGTCTTCGAGGGAGCCAGCATCCGATTCTGGAGCTCCCAGAACAAGAATGTCGCAAGCCGCTTCTTTGGGTTCGATTCGTTCGAGGGGCTGCCCGAAGACTGGCATTCGGGAAAGCGCAAAGGCGCTTTCAGCACCGGCGGGAAGCCTCCGGAAGTTTCGGACGCACGCGTGAGCTTCGTTGCCGGATGGTTCCAGCGGTCGTTGCGGTGTTTCCTGGAATCGTACCGGCCGCAGAATCAGCTTGTGATTCACATTGACTGCGATCTGTATTCCTCGGCGCTGTATTGTTTGACCACTCTCGATCCCGTGATTGGATCAGGAACGCTGATCGTGTTCGACGATTTCTTCGACGCATTGCACGTGTACAGGGCACTCTCCGACTACTGCTCGGCCTACATGCGCCAATACAAGCTCATCGCCCGGACTCATCAACTAGGACAGGCGGCACTTGTGATGCTCTAGTTGAACTCCGCATCATTTCGCCGAGCAACACGAGAGAAAGCAACAGCAAGACCCAGGTTTCGTGTGGCATCACGATGCAATTCCACCACCAGGAATTTGTGACTGCTGCCGGGATCCGCTTTTGCATGTCCAGTTCCTGCAGCACCACAGTGCCCGGAATCAGGAAAGGCGTCATCAATAGCAAAACGAACAGGGCAGTACGCCTGGACCGCTCGATTCCCTCCGCGACGCACCAGCAGAGCGGCACGACGAGCAGTGACGCATCATAAAAGCGGTGGTAGACGGGCATAAGACCGATGACTGCAATCGTGCCTAGAGGCAGCAACTCCGAACCGTCGAGGCGGTTTCGCATTACCCAGTAAAAGCAACACAACATCAACACTGTGCCCGTTGAAACGGCCAGAAGATTTGCCCATGAAGACCGCCCAGTGATCGAAAAGAAAGGCACCTGCAGGTTGATAAGGGTGAACCGGATAGGGTTGGCGCTGGTGAAATCGTCAATGTGGTTGGAGCTGAAAAATCCTGAGGCATTGTGGATGTAGTCCTGCATCCAGGAAACGCCGCTGATTTCGAGGCGCAGCACTGCGATTGAGGCCAGTCCGATTGTGCCCGCGACTGCCGTCACAAACAGACGCCAGCGCTGCCGGACGAGATAGTAAAGAACAAACAGCGCTCCGATCTGCGGTTTCAAACTGCAGCCCACAGCGAACAGGAGGCCCGCGGTCACCTCGCGACGATTGTGTGCGGCCCAGATACCCACGGCACACGCACCCACCACGAGGAGGGTCCAGTTGCCATTGGCCATGCCAGTATGAAAAGGAGCCAGGGCGAGGCCGCCCGCGACAAAAAGCAATGTGCGAACCGGATCGTCACGGAACCCGCCGGTAAGCGCGAGCGTCCACAGAGTAAGCCCGAAAGCTGCCAACAGCACCGCCAGCCAGATGAACTTCGCGACGCTCCACGGGAAGACCGCAATTGGCGCCATCAAAACCAGCGTGCCCGGCGGCGGGGCCACATGCACGCGAATATCAGTGAGTGCCAGCCGGCTTCGGCCTTCTACCTTCCACAGAGCAACAAAATTCCGAGGGTCGGATGGATTCTGCCCCTTCAACCAGAGTCGCGAAGCGGTGTAGTTCTGGGATAGATCATTCCAACTCGTCGGCGCCAGCACGAACCGCATCGGCCCGCGAATCGTGAATTCTGCGGCCGCCAGAAAAAGCAGAATCCCGACAATGATTTTCACTCGTCCCGTGACGCGGGAATCGGAATGAGGTTGAGGTGTTTTTTCCATTTAGCCTTAGCGCTTGACGGAGCAAGCGCGGCGAAGCGCGGAAGCAACGCGCCCTTGCTGTTCCTCTGTCATCTGCGGGAAAAGCGGCAGGATCACCCCCTGGCGTTGCGCTCGTTCGCTCTCTGCCAGATTTAGACAACTTCCAGACGGCGCGCATCCGGTTTCGCCACAGCGCCATGTTCCAGGCTCGGCATAGGCAGGCTCCAGGTGCGCGCACATGACTCCTCTGCGCGTGGCGATGCCTTCGTCGAGCAACTTCTGCATGACTTCCCGCTGATCCAAACCTTCGGGAAGGCGGACGCAATAGCTCTGCCAGTTGGTGCGCGCCCATTCCGGCTCGGTGGGAGGAACCAGACTAGGAATCTCCGCCAAAAGCTCCCGATAGCGCGCGGCCAACTTGCGGCGCTCGCTGATGGCGTCGGGAAGCCGCCTCAGTTGCTCTCGTCCAATCGCCGCCTGTATGTCGGTCAGCCGATAATTGAACCCCAGTTGCGGATATGATTCGAACACCACTTCTCGAGAAGAGTGCCGCACGGTATCCGGGACGCTCATGCCATGTTGCCGCCATAGACGGAACTTGCGGTCGATCCCGGCATCGGTGGTGGTCAGCATGCCGCCGTCGCCGGTCGTCAGCAGCTTGCGCGGGTGGAACGAGAAACAAGCCACGTCTCCGTGCGGCTTGCCGATTCTTTGCCAATGTCCCTGCCACTGGATTTCACTTCCGACCGCGCAAGCGGCGTCCTCGACGACGGGAAATTCATGCTTGCGTGCGATCTCCAGAATCGCACTCAGGTCACACGGCATCCCCATCTGGTGAACGCAGAGGATCGCGCGAGTGTGCTCGCTGATTGCGGGTTCAATCCTGCGTGGGTCGAGATTGAACGTTGCCGGGTCGATGTCTACGAACACGGGCCGAGCACCACAATAGCGAATACTGTTGGCCGTGGCGATGTAGGAGTGGCTGACGGTGATGACCTCGTCGCGGGGACGGACGCCAACCGCCAGCAGAGCAAGATGCAGAGCGGCTGTTCCGCTGGAGACTGCACACGCGTAGGGAGCGCCAACAAACGCGGCGACTTCCGGTCCTTGCGTGATCCAGCCCGAGAGAATCGCCCGCTCGGCGGCCGACACTTCTTCCCGCCCAAGATGTGGGCGCGCCACGGGAACAAATTCTTTACTCATGGGGGATGGACTGCGCCTCCAGTTACGCTACTTCCTGCTCCAGCAACTCCTGCGGAGAATCATCCTGAGTCAGATACCAATCGCGAAGCTGAGTCAGACCCTGCAGCAGCGTTACGGCTGGCTCGAAGCCCAGCAGGGTCTTGGTTTTTGAACAGTCAGCCAGCACCGGCAACGCGCCTTCTGAAATGGGTTCTACGTGCTCGACCTGCGCGTCCTGTTTCCCCGCAACTTGAGCGACCACGCGCGCGAATTCCTCGATCTTGATTTCTTTCCCGCTGCCCAAGTTGAAGGTGTGTCCGACGGCCGCGTCTGAGAATCCGGCCGACAGAATCCCATGGGCGGCATCGCTCACGAATGTGAGATCCTGCGCCTGAGTTCCATCGCCAAAGATGACCATGGGCTTGCCGGCAAGACAGCGCAGCATGAACTTGGAGATCACTTCTCCGCCGTCACCTGCATGGCGACAGCGCGGACCATAGGCGTCAAACAGCCGCAGGACGACAGTCGGAAAGTTATACGTCTCCCAAAGGGCGCGCGTGTAGGCCTCCCCCGCGAGCTTCGAAGCGCCATAAACAGTCATCGGCTGCGTCGGGTGCTCTTCGGTGATGGGTGCCGTGCGCACCGCTCCATATACACCGGAGCTGGAGACATACACGAATCGGTTGACTCCAGCGTCGCGCGCAGCGATCAGCAGCTCCAAACTCGCTGACCCATTAACTTCGTGAATCTCGCCCGGCGAGGAAGTGGGATGCTGCGCGCCGAGACAGGCCAGATGGAAAACGATGTCCGTGCTCCGAAGCACCGAATTCATCGCCTGCCTGTCGCGGATGTCAGCCACGAGGAGTTCGACGTTCTCGTCCAAGTCCTCGAGATTCTCACGACGACCCGTCGCCAAGTTGTCCACGACGCGAACGTGAAGACCACGTGCGGCCAACTGCCGCACCAATTCAGACCCGATGAACCCGGCACCGCCGGTGACGAGCACTCGCTGTTTCTGCACGAAACGCAGTCCTCCCCACAGAGTCAAAATCAGAAGGATGATTCTATCAAGCCCGCCACTCAGGCGGAGGACCGAAAGTTGATCCGTCCGCAGGTGTCTCCGCTCGGCCGCCGTCCTTTAATCTGCGGCGGAGTTGAGTCAGACCTATGCCTTTGGACGCCAGCAGGCACATCCCCAAAACAATGTTAGTAACAAACACCCAGGCATGGATCACCACCGTGAGTGCCAGTGCGCTGCTGGCCTCCAGGCCGGCGAGTTTGAAGGCTTCGGTGCCGAACAGTTCATAGGTGCCCAAACCACCCGGTGCGGCGGGAATCATGAAGCCCAGCCCCAGGACAGCCGACGCGACGACCGCCGACTCCACCGTTACTCCGAGGCCGAGACACCTGGCCAATCCCCAGACCAGTGCGGCTTCAGTGGCCCAGATCGCCGCAGTCATTCCGAAAAGAATTAACATCTGTACAGCCGAACTGACGGCACCAAGACCGTCAGCGAACGAAGTGAGCAAACCGTCGACCTTCTGCTCGAGTGAAGCGAGATGCGCCCAGCGTGACGCGCCGCGCACAGCCTCGACTAGGGCACGGGTCTGATAGCGAAGCACCACCAGCAAGATCAGCGCTCCGCCGAAAATCAGGATTGCAATGCGAAGCAACTCCAGAACCCAATGCGGAGGGTGCAAAGCCCACACCGAAAAAAGGACCATTCCCACCAATGCGAGTCCGTCGAGAACTTTCTCGACAGCGAGAGTGGCCAGCGTGCGGCTGCTTTCCGAGAGGGAGCTGGCGCGCCCCACCAGAACGCAGCGAGCCAGATCGCCTGCCCGTCCGGGCAGCAGGAGATTCGCCATGTTCCCGATGCCGAGAACGGTCAGGCACGCGCCGAAGCCCGGGCGCTCCGAAGAAGGAAAAATCAACTGCCAGCGCCACGCACGTAACGGCAGATTCAGGAAAAAGACTGCAAGCGGAACGAGGATGAATGGCCCGTTCAGGTGCCCGAGGGCGCTCCAGGATTGTCTCAGGTCAACTTGGCGCAGGAGAATCGCAATGCAGGCCAGGCCGATGAGAATCCCCACCACGGCCGACTGGACGCGGAATCTACGTCCCAAAGCGCTGCTCCACTTTTTGCGGTTGCACGTTGGTGGTCGTGTCGGCCTCCGACGTTTCTTCCAGGAAATACGAAGGCCGTTGTCGGGCCGCTTCCAGCGTTCTCCAGAGATACTCGCCCAGAATCCCGAGCATCATCATTTGCACGCCGCCGAGCACGAGCACGACGACGATCAGCGACGACCAGCCTTGCACCGGCGTCCGCGTCAGCAAACGCATTACGATGACCAAAAGAGCGTACAGAAAACCCAACAAGCTGAACAGCATCCCCAGAAAAGACATCGCCCGCAGCGGAGCGTAGGAGAAGGACACGAACGCATCAGCGAACGCTTTCAACTTGCGCTTGAGCGTCCATTTCGATGTACCTGCCGCACGCTTTTCTTTTGTGTAGGAGATTTGCGTCCAAGAGAACCCCAGCCTTGCGATCTCGCCCCCGACGCTGGGATCGCTTCCCGCGGATTGCAACAGCGCCGCCACAGCCTTTCTGTCGAGGAGGGCAAAATCGGAACCGCGAGGGGGCAAATTGACTTCTCCCAGAAGATTCAAGAGCCGGTAAAACGTGTGCGACAGAAAAATGTCGAGCTTCGAGACCTCCTCGCGCTCCTCACGGACGGCCCAAACCACGTGGTTTCCTGCTCGCCACAGATCGAGCATTTGCAAAATGAGTTCTGGAGGATCCTGCAAGTCCGCCGCGAGAAAGACCGCACACTCTCCGCGAGCCTGCGCCAGCCCGGCAAGAATCGCCACGTGGCTTCCGCTGTTCTTGGCCAGCCGCGCATAGCGGAAGCGCTTGTCTTTCCGGCCGATCTCTCGGAGCAGGTCGGGCGAGCCGTCCGAAGAATGATCATCGACCAGAATGATTTCCGCAGCCAACGGATCAAGCCGCTCCAGCAGCGTGCGAAGGCGCTCAATGAGAGCTGGAAGCACGGCCTCTTCATTGAAAACTGGTACGACGATCGACAATGTTGGCTGGGGTTTCTTTTCCATCACGCCCCTTTTCCTGGCTCGTCCTCGCAAGCTCGAAAAACGTTACGCTGCGAGATGGCGTCGTCCCGGAACAAGAAGACCGCGAATTCATACGGCATATAATCGTGCCGCAGAAGCACGCGCCGAGTCAGTTGTTGAGCGGCGGCCAGCGCCCATCCTGGGTCTGTATGATAAGCGCCCGGCTTCTGGAAATCGACGCGGCTGCTTAGGAAATCGACACACGTTGCCTGTCGGCTGCGCCGAAACATGATGCGTAAAGCTGCCTCGATATGGGACTGATTGCTGCCACTCGGCAGAGCAGCGTTGAAAGTTCCTGAAGAGATCACGAAATCATATTCGTTCAACGACGGAGGATCGTCCGTGATGTCCAGTTCCCGAACGTCAAGGTCGGGGTGGTGCTGCCGGGCTACCTGCAATAACCCGGGTACGATGTCGATTCCGGTATAGCGTCCGCGCCACCCGCGCTGCTCTAAAAAGTCGTAAAGATCGCAGAAGCCGCAACCCACATCGAGCACCGACGAGTTGGGCATACGCAAGGCAGCCTCGGCAAGCACCGAAAAGCGCAGTTCCTGGCGGCCGTGCGCTCCCCACCCCAGGGTCGCAGGGGAGTAGCCAAATTCCTGCAGACGCTTTTCGTAACGCTCGACGTAATCCAGTCGGTCCTCGATTTTCACGACTACTCCATCCTCAGGATCCGGCTCAAATTCTCTCCCAGCACATTAGCGCGCTTGTCCGGCGAGACTCCCTTTGTGATCTCGTGAAAGGTTTCCAAAGCATCGCGAATGCTGACCTCAGGGAAATCCGATCCGAACACCATGCGCCGGTCGAAGGTGCTTACAAGATACCGCAAGTCGGCTTCTATCGAACTATGTTGGTATCGTTGGAGCGTAAACGAAACATCCAGGAAAGCGTTGGGGCAATCCCGAATCGCTTCTGCCAGCTGCAGAATCCAGCTTCCACCGCCATGTAGCAGCACGAACGTCAGCCCAGGGAAGCGACCGACCAGTTCGTGAACGGCATCCACAAGGGGCTTTCGCAACGTCCCTCCGCGGTAATAGAAGAGAGTGTCGAGCCACACCGGGAGCGGATTCTGCCAGGAAGCCAATTCTTCCAAAAGCGCCAGGCACCGAGGATCGAGCGGATCGTAGCGGTTCAAACGGGGGTGCAGTTTCAGAGCTTTGTAGGGTTGCCCTTTCAACTGCGTTCGCAGATCGGCCACCGCTTCCTCCGCGTTGGGAAACGCGCACGGATTCAATGACGCGCAAGGGATCAAACGGTCGGGATGGCGCTGACAAACTTCAAGCACGGGACGATTGCCGATGTGCCCCGCCAGGGCGACGACGACCGCTCGTTCTACCCCGGCTTCGTCCATCTGTCGCAGCAGTTCCTTTTCGCTGGCGTCGAGTGCGGTGTCAAACCACCGTCCGTCGGGAGTTACGTGTGTCAGCGAGTCAAAGGCCATGGCGGGGAGGTTCTCAGTCTATTAAGTACCGGACGGAAGCAATCGCACAATCAGCATTCGCCATCGCTTCCTCACGCGTCGAGCCGGTGGCGACAGCGTAGCCAGGGCGGTCCGCGTCGCCTGCGATCGGGGACACCACCGCTCCCGGCGACATATGGAAGCCGAAATCTAGAATTCCCGGGAATTGACCGGCTTCCGACACACCCAGTGCCTGCCGAAAAACGCCCGGCGGAGGGGTGAAGAACTTATAGCACGCACCGCGCTGATACTTCGGTCGAATGTCGGGGTCGTCGCCGAGCAGAAGAAGAGCCAGCGCCTGGGGCATACACACCCCGCTCGCAGCTTCGACAATCTGTCCGAAGATATGACCACCACCTGGCCGTCCCCCCATTTCCACTAGAAAAACGTCCTGGTCATTGACCATGCACTCGCAATGGAATGCGCCGTTTTCGATCCCCAGAGCCTTTACTGCCCACGACACTACTTCACAGGCGCGCCGCAACTGCCATTCCGCGAACTTGGCAGGATAGTTCAAGGCCATGGCGACACGGTATTTGGGGTGCTCCTGAGGTTCCTTGTCCGATTGCGCCAGAATCTGTGCTTTTCCTCGCTTGACCAGGCCTTCGATCGTCATCTCAACTCCGGGAATGAGTTGCTCGACGATGAACTCGCCATCCCGGCAGTTGGCGCGAGCGTAATCGATCGCCCAAGGCAGCTCGCTGGCATCCGCTACGCGGCTGACGCCGCGGCTTCCCCAGTTCATTGCCGGTTTCAAAATCACGGGATAGCCAATGGAAGAGGCCGCATCGGCGATCTCTTCCGGTGATTTGACCCGGCGGAACGCTGGCTGGGGAAGACCCGCCGCCTGCCATGCTTCGCGCATCAGGCCTTTGTGCAGGCAGCGCAGTGCTACATCTGGAGCCAGATTCGGAAGCCCGAGCGCACAGCTTGCTTCCGCCGCGGCCAGCACGCCCGCTTCGTTCACGGCCAGAATCAGGTCGACTCCCTTGCCGCGGGCAAATCCGGCGACGGCCGCGGCATCCCGAATGTCGAGGACGGCGTGGTCATCGGCGAGAGCCAGACCCGGCGCGTTTGGGGCAGCGTCCACGGCAAGAACGCGCAAACCAATTTGCTGCAGCTTGCGGATGGAGTGACACATCAGAACGCCAGCTCCCAGCTGCAGCACAGATCTTGAACGGATTAGCATGGGCTAAAGGGGCTTCAATCCCAGCAGGCTAAGAGTGTTTTCACCCGCCTCCAACCGCCGGTACCAGTCTCGCTCGGTTGCCATCCTCCCGACGCTCTCTTCGAGGACTTGAGCTGCCCGGCTGGCGGGCACGACCACGACCCCGTCGCCGTCTCCGACGATGATGTCGCCAGGAAGGATTGCGACCCCAGCGCAGCTTACGGGCACGTTGAGGTTGCAGGGCCATCCTTTGTGTGGTCCACCGGGGCAGGCGCCGCGAGCAAAAATAGGAAAAGTGTCGGAACGATTCTCGTCCGAATCTCGAATGCATCCGTCAATGACAACCCCCGCCAGATTGCGTTTCTTTGCTGCCGTGGTCATCACGTGCCCCCACACTGCGCTCTTCATGCCGCCACGTGCCGCCAGGACCAGCACGTCGCCCGTTTTTGCCAGACTCAGGGCCTGGTGAGCACCCCAATTGTTAGACTCAACCGACTGGATGGTAAAGGCGGGGCCGCAAAGGCGCACGCCAGGCGAAATCGATCGAACTCCGGAGTCGAGCGATTGCATGCGATTCATGCAGTCGCTCAGGATGCCGGTTGGCACGGTTCCCAAGCGCTGGATAAGATCGTGCGGTGGCCGCTCGAAGTCGCGAATCACCCACTGGCTCATTTCATTGCCTTCATTTGAAACGCGCTGACGCCCAGCCCAGAAACGAGCCGAACCCAGCGGCAATTGTCTCATCTGCAGCAGCAATCGTCATGCGCAGAAATCCTTCGCCATTTGTGCCATAAACCGATCCGGGTACAAGCGCGACACCCGTTTCGTTCAGCAACGATTCCGCAATCTCGCTGGACGGTCGATTTAAGCCCCGAACATCAATGAAGAAATAGAAAGCACCCTGCGGCTCAAACAGCTTGATTGGTCCGCGAGACTCCCGCCACATTTGCATGACGGCCCGCTTGCGCCGTGCGTAGGCTACGGTCATCTCTTTGACGGCAGCGGCGACCGCGGGGTCGCTCAAAGCCGTAATCGCGGCCTTCTGTGTGAATGGCGCAACATTGGTAATCGTGTGCTGGCTGGCTTTCAAGGCCTGGCTGACAACTTGCTCAGGGGCTGCCAGATATCCGATCCTCCAGCCGGTCATGGCATACGTCTTGGAAAAACTGTTGATGACCAGACAACGTTCTTTGGCTCGCGGGAGGCTGGCAAAGCACGTGTGCTCGCGTCCGTCATACAAGATACTCTCATACACCTCGTCGCTGATCACGTACAGCTTCCGGCGCGCCGCGAACTCGTTCAACTCGCCGAGATATTCGCGTGAGGCGACCGCTCCGGTTGGATTGCTGGGCGAGTTCAACACCAATGCCACGGTTCGAGGGGAAAGCATGCGTTCCCAACCGGAGATCGTCGGCAGAAAGTTCTCCTCGGGTCGAGTTGGCACGCGCACTGCGCGTCCTCCAGCCAGCGAAACCAGATTCACGTGCGTCATCCAACTGGGGTCGGGCACTAAGACCTCATCACCGGGATTCAGGATCGCCAGCAACCCGCAGTAATAGGCGTGGACTCCGCCGGAGGTGATTAAAATCTCTTTGGCAGGATCGTACTCGGCGGCGTTCGTTCGAAGAAGCTTCCGCGCGACTGCCTCGCGCAAATCGAGAAGTCCGCGGCTGTTGGCGTAGTGAGTCTGCCCCTCCTGCATCGCCCGGTGCGCAGCTTCCACGATGGGCGCTGGCGTGGGGAAATCTGGATCTCCGGTTTGCAGAGCGAAGATCTTTCGCCCCGATGCCTGAAGACTGCGTACGCGGTCGGCCAGTGCCACCGTGGCAGCTTCGTTCAGTTCCAACAAGTTCGAGTTCAAGTTCAAGCTTGCGAGTGACCTACCCTGCGACACCCGTCAGTTGAGGGGCCACCAGGCGCCGGTTGATCTCCTCCTGGACGCGATGCACGCGTTCCGCTTCAACATGGTTAAACCGGAACCGAACCCCCCCGTGTCCGTCACAGACGCCGATCACTCTCGTGGGGTGATGCACGCTATCAACGATCACGTCGCCGGACTGGCCCATCGCGCCGCCGGCCACTACGGGAACGCCATCCAGAGCCTCCCAGCCGAGAGCGTCGCTGGCTTCGATGGAAGACTCGTGAGCGGCAGACAGGCAGCCGGTCAGTGCCGGCCAGATGTTGACCCGCAGCAATAAACATCCTCGCCGGTGCGCCTCAGCGATTCCTTCCAGAAGAATGGTTCCGATGCCAGCGTCCAGAACATAGGTACCTCGTGCAAGATGACCCGCTAATTTCTCGCCGAACCAAGGCCTGTCAGCAGGCCACACTACCACTATTCTTGCCTGCGACAACGCGTCTAGCCCGTCTTCAGATGCGGCCTTCACGCAAGAAAAATCCATGTCCTGGCCTGCAAGGGACAGAGATTTCAGCGGATCGAGTGGGGCAACCGTCTCGCTCCCCGGGTCCTGAAGCAAAGTTACATCTGCGTCCCGCTCGGCGACTCTCAGTGCCAGGAGACGGCTGCGAGGATGATCGCCCGCGATCACGATTTTAGAGTTGCTCACAACCTCGTGCAGCAGCCGAACCACCTGGTCCTCTACCGCTTCGACCCAGACGCGGCTGTCGAGGTAGGTCAGCAGCAAGGTTTTCTTCAGGATGGCACGCGCGGTTTCTGCCGCGTTCGCGACGCCGAAGGGCTTGCGGTCGACATCCAACAAGACGACATCCGCGCGGCCGTCAACCAGGTCGAGCACCGCTCTTAAGTGTTCTTCGCTTGCGATCGCCACCGAGCCAACGACATGGGACTGCGTCGAGTGAATGTTTCCCGATACGATGAACTCTGCCGCTGGCTTCTCGCTCGTCACCACATTCAATGCCGAGAATTTGCCCGCCTTCACCGCGCGAGCACGGAGTTCCCGGAGAAGCATTTGGAGCGACTCTTTGGGAGTCTTTTCTTGGCCGGTTTCCACGCGAAATGCAGGAATGGAAAGCACACGAGGCATCTTGAGCGTGGCTAATTCGCGGCTCAGGCGTTCCAGCAGTTCGTCTGGCGCCGATACTTGGTCTTCCTGACAAAGCCGCACGATCAAATCGCGTACATCAATGTTGTGCTTGCGGGCATAACCCTGAACTTTGCCAGTGAAGGAAGAATGAAACTTCGCCAGCCCGCTGGTTACGGCCATGGGATCGACGCCGCGTTTTCCCAACAGGGGCTGAATCAGGCCTTGGCCTACGTCCATGGCTGCTTTCAAGTCAATGTGCGGGACGAGTCCCCGCCCTTGCAGAATCGCGACCAGCACTTCGGTGACCGTGTTGCCGGCCGAGCGTCCCATGCCCTGCAGGGAAGAATCCACCAGGACCGCGCCTTCCTCAACCGCGCGCAACGTGTTCGCCATGGCGAGCGAGAGATTATCGTGCCCGTGATAGCCGAGGGGAGATGCGCTCTCAGCTTTTGCGGCGCGGATGTAGGCCGCAACGGAGTCGGGATCCATACTGCCCGCAGAATCCACCAGACAGGCGATGTCAGCTCCCCAACCATGCACCTGTGCCACGACCTTGCCAAATTGCGCCGGCGACACGGCGTACGACTTCATCGCGTTATAGGAAACGATGAGGCCCAACGCCTTGGCCAGAGCGATGTAGGGCTCGGCTTGAACCGTTTCAGTGACGTTGGTGCCGATGCGCACGAACGACATGCCATACCGCGCGGCGAGGCGAAGGTCTTCCTCACGGCCGATGCCCGGAATGAAAAACATGCCCCACTTTGCACGCTTGAGCGCCTGGGCGGTAGCGTCCAGGTACTCCTCATCGGTTGCCGCCGCGATGCCTTTCCCCGCTTGTGACGCGTTGAGGCCCAGGCCGTGTCCAACTTCAATCCAATTGAAACCGATGCTTTCGAGCGCAGCCGCAATGTTCGCCGTGTCTTCCGCAGTGAACTGGAAATCGATGAGATAAGAACCATCACGCAAAGTAACTTCAAGAATGTCGGGAATTAGTTCAAAGGTAGCCATGGCCCATCCTTCGCGTACTAAATCAGTGCGATACAACAGTCTCCGTCTTGGTGGCAGTCGTTTTCCTCACAACCCGGGCAACTTCTGCGACCGCTTCGACCGGAAGTTCGGGGTAGAGCGGGAGCGAGAGCACTTGCTTCGCTGCGGCTTCGGCGCCGGGGAAGCTGCCAGGGCCGTAGCCCAAATCAGCATACGCCGCCTGCATGTGCACGGGAACGGGATAATGAATTCCGGTCTGGATTCCCTCCGCGGTCAACGCCGCCTGTAATCCATCACGATCGGCGGAACGCACCGTGTACACGTGATAGACATGTCGGGCCCACGGCATCTCGGCCGGAAGCTGCACGCCGGAGTCGGCCAGGAGTTGGTTGTATTTGGCCACGATTGCCCGGCGCGCCTCGGTCCATCTCTCCAGATGACGCAGCTTCACCCGCAAGACCGCGCCCTGAAAGCCTTCCATCCGATAGTTAAATCCGCGCAGCAGGTGATGGTACTTGCGGTCCTGGCCCCAGTCGCGCAGCATGCGAATCTTGCGCGCGTAATCGGCGTTGCTTGTGGTTACGGCGCCGCCTTCGCCGTATGCGCCCAGATTCTTGCCGGGATAAAAGCTGAAGCACGCCATGTCTCCAATACTGCCTGCCGGACGGCCTTTATACTTTGCGCCGTGCGCCTGCGCTGCATCCTCAATGACGACGATTCCACGTCGCCGCGCGATTTCAAGGATCGGATCCATATCGGCGGGCTGGCCGTAGAGATGCACCGGCAGGATCGCCTTCGTACGGGGCGTGATCGCCGCCTCAATCGCTGCGGGATCCATCGTGAACGAACGCGGCTCGATATCCACCAGCACCGGCCGTGCCCCGGCGTAAAGAACGGCCGCGACGCTCGCCACAAACGTAAATGGAACGGTGATGACTTCATCGCCGGGACCGACATCTGCGGCGAGCAGCGCCAGGTGCAACGCGCTGGTGCCGGAGTTCACGGCAACACATTCCGACGTTCCGCAGTAGGCGGCGAGGTCCCGCTCAAACCCGGCCACTTCCGGGCCGAGAACGAACTGGCAACTGTCGAGCACTCGCGCGATCGCCGCGTCAATCTCCGGCTTGATGCTCCGGTACTGCGCCTTCAAATCGAGATACGGTACTTTGATTTCTGCCATGATTCGTCTTCAAGAACTCCCTTGGTTACGGCTACGCAGTCGCCTGGAGCGACGTGAGGCGCAGTTCGACCGGTCGGCCGCGCTGAGCCATCGATTGCGACGCCGCCTGCAGGATCTCGACCACGCGAAGTCCCGCGGCGCCTCCGGTGACCGGCTCTTCCTGCTCCAGAATGCAGTGCAGAAAATGTCCAATCTCACGCTTTAGCGCCTCCGTCCCGTCGACTTGCGGCGCCAGCATGTCGCCGGTGCGGTATCCCACGAGCATTTGATAGAGCTTCTCCGGGCTTTGACGATTGCTTAGGGTGATGCCCTTGTCGTAGACCTTGATTTTCTCGCCCAGATCCAGATCGTCGTAAACGATCATCTTTCGGCTGGCACCGATCAGCGTGCGCCGCAGTTTCACCGGAGCCAGCCAGTTGGCGTGGATATGCGCGATCTGGCTGCCCTCAAAAAACAGGGTCAGGTACGCAATATTTTCCGTTGCTCCGGGCACGTGGCTCAGCCCCGTGGCCGAAACCGCGCACGGCCGGAACGGAAGGACGTAATCCATGATCGAGAGGTCGTGCACCGCCAGATCCCACAACACGTTCACGTCGTGTTGGAACAACCCCAGATTCACACGGACCGAGTCGTAATAGTAAATCTCGCCGAGCGTGCCGCTCTCGACCAGTTCGCGAATCTTGCGGACCGCGCCGTTGTACACGAACGTGTGATCCACCATGAGCACACGATTCTTCTTCTGAGCCAGGTCGATCAGGTGCTGCACCTGGTCCGTGTTCCAAGCCAGTGGCTTCTCCACCAGAACGTGCTTGCCGGCCTCGAGCGCTCGCAGAGCGAATTCGTAGTGCGTGGAAACCGGCGTTGCGATCGCCACGGCATCAATGGAGAGATCGTCGATGAGTTCAACGAAGTTGCGAGTGGTCCGCACCCCGGGATAGCGCTTGCTGACCAGAGCGAGGCGTTCGTCCTGCAAATCGCTCACGCAGGCCACTTCGGCTCCGGGAGCTTCAGAAAAATTACGCACGAGATTGGGGCCCCAGTATCCGTAGCCGATAACGCCAACCCGAATCAAATTTCCCCCAGTCAGCACGCCGACTTCTGAGCCGGCGGCCCTTGCGGAACCCTTCGTCCCAGCCGCGCCGGAACGCCTTTGGCAATGTGGTGATCGGGAACGTCGTGAGTGACGACGGCTCCTGCGCCGATCATTGCGCCCTGCCCTATGGTCACGCCGGCGAGGATGACCGCTCCGCTTCCGATCGATGCGCCCTGTTTGACTCTGGTAGGAATCACCTGCCAATCGTTTTCCGTCTGCGGATGACCGTCCGTCGTGGCCCGCGGGTACAAGTCGTTGATGAACATGACCCCGTGCCCGACGAAGACGTCGTCCTCAATCGTGACTCCTTCGCAGACGAAAGTGTGCGAAGAGATCTTGCAGCGGCGACCAATGACGGCATTTTTCTGAACTTCGACGAAAGCCCCGAGCCGGGTTTCGTCACCGATCGTGCAGCCATAGAGATTCACCAGTTCAGGCTGGAAGATCTTGACCCCGTGCCCCAGGACAACATTGGCGGAAATAGGCATGGAAGCGATTGTGTCCGCGTCGCTTACGTTCTCGTTGAGCGTGTCACACGCGTCGCATCTCAGAAGGACACAAGCTGCACGATACAACAGAACCAGTGCGGCATCAACTGCTCCGCGAGTTGTGCTGCGGCTTTTACTTGCAGGCGGATTCCGCGCCTCATTTGGCGAAATTGTGTCTCACGACTTAAAGTAAGCGTGAGTTCCACGAACAAATGACCCAGCCCACGCACGAGCTTCTGAAGCAATGTATCTCTGTCTCGCAATCCCGCGTTGATTTCTGGAGCGAATTCGTTCGCCGCGCACAGATGGAGCGCATGGCCGAGATCGGCGTCTACCAGGGAGACTTCACACGCGCTTTGCTGCAAAACTGTCCGGGCATCACGAAGTACTACATGGTTGATCCGTGGAGGCATCTCGACGACTGGAACAAGCCGGCAAACCGGGATGACGCCATGTTCGAGCGCTTTTTTCAAACCGCAAAGGCAAAGACTGACTTCGCTGAGGCACGCAGAGTCGTCTTGCGTGGCAAAACCACCGAAGTGATCGATCAGATCCC
>Ga0335081_10005236_pt1 | contig 20528 bp, 17 predicted proteins | sample Lox_Sample_35_FD_206713 | JGI IMG/M metagenome (GOLD analysis project Ga0335081, IMG submission 206713) | Soil microbial communities from Loxahatchee National Wildlife Refuge, Florida, United States - Lox_Sample_3.5 | ecosystem: Environmental > Terrestrial > Soil > Wetlands | place: USA... | reverse complement strand
CGGCGAGGAAAAATCCGCCGAGAGATTGATGGCGCCCAACACCCTCTCCTATCGCCCCTCTGCGTCGATGCCTGGACCGCGTGCATGCGGGTCCCCCTCGACCGTACGGCGCGCGCGCCCCCGATACCGCCCGACGTCGGCCAGGCAATTCCCTCCACGCGTTGCGGCGCGCGGAATGCTGCGGCGCAAACTTGTACCAGACTCGATCTGGACGGCGGAATAGGCCGGAGCCGCCGTGGCCGGCTCCGGAATGCGTCAGCTGTGCGTGCGGGTGCGGATCATGAAGGAGTCGTAGGTGTATTCCGCGACCTGCCACCACAGATATTCATCGTTGCGGTAGGCGGTGATCGAGTCCCAGACCTTCTTGTAGTCGGGATTGCTCGCCGACGTCTCGGCGTTGACCTCGTTCGAGGCCTTCAGACAGGCCTCCATCACGGGGAGCGGAAACGCCTTGAGCTGCGTGCCGGCGGCGACCAGCCGTTTCAGGGCGAGCGGGTTGCGGGAATCGTAGCGCGCCTGCTCCTGCACATTGGCGAAGCCGGCCGCGGCCTCGAGAACCGCCTGGTAGGACTTCGGCAGCTCGTTCCATTTGGCGAGGTTGATCAGCAGGTGATTGGTCGTGCCGCCTTCCCACCAGCCGGGGTAATAGTAGTATTTCACGATCTTGTAGAAGCCGAGCTTCTCGTCGTCATAGGGACCGACCCATTCGGCGGCGTCGATGGTGCCCTTCTCCAGCGCCGGATAGATGTCGCCGCCGGCGAGCTGCTGCGGGACGCAGCCGAGCTTGGACAGCGTCTTGCCGGCCCAGCCGCCGATGCGCATCTTCAGACCCTTGAAGTCGTCGGCCGTCTTGATCTCCTTGTTGAACCAGCCGCCCATCTGGCAGCCGGTATTGCCGGCGAGCAGGCACTTCGAGTTGAACTTCGCGCCGAACTCGTCGATCAGCTTCTGGCCGTCGCCGTCGTAGAACCAGGCGTTCTGCTGGCGGGCGTTGAGGCCGAACGGAACCGCGCAGAACAGCGCCCAGGTCGGGTCCTTGCCGATGTAGTAGTATTGAGCCGAATGGCCCATCTCGACGGTGCCGTTCTGCACCGCGTCGAGAACCTGTAGTCCGGGCACGATCTCGCCGGCCGCGAACGTCTGGATCTGGAATTTGTTGTCGGTCGCCTCGGCGACATACTTGGCGATCGTGTCGCAGGCGCCGAACAAAGTATCGAGCGACTTCGGCCAGCTCGCCGTCAACCGCCACTTGAGGCTGGGGCTCGATTGCGCGATCGCCGGCTTGGCAACGGCGGCAGCCGCCACGCCGGCGGTCGCAGCCTGGAGGAATTGACGACGTTTCATCTCGGATTCTCCCTCTATGACCGTTCGAGGTCTCGTGCTCGGCCGCGTGGCGTCCGGCCCCCGCTTCTTCGCCGCGGAGGTATGGCCACAATGCCTTGCGGCGCCGCCAAAATCCAGGGGGCCGGCATGCGACGAAAGGTGACCCGGATGGCGGGCCGCCGTTTGATCCCGGGCCCTGACCCGCGTGATTTTTCGCTCCCCGGCCTCCGTATAATCGCCGATCAGAACCGCGACGCGTGCAGCCAAGCCGTCGCCGCAAGGAGGAACAGCCCATGACCGAGACGCGAACCGGGAGCCGTCGATCCGATGCGCAGCGCGAGGCGGCGCCGCCCGCCGACGGGGGCCTCGACCGGCGGGCCCTGCTCGCGGGCGCCGGCAGCGCCGTGGTGGCCGGCCTCGGCGGCGAGGCGCCGGCGGGCGCGCAAGCCGCAGGCCCGGCGACCGCGCGGCCGCGGCGGATCGATGCGCATACGCATTTCTCCTCGCTCAAAGTGCTCGATGCGCTCGAGAAGGAAGACGGCAAGCCGTTCGTGCTCGGCCGGATGTACCGCGCGAAGCCGGCGCTGACCGACGCCGCCGCGCGGCTCGCGATCCTCGACCGCAACGAGATCGACATGCACGTGCTGGTGCCGGTCCCCTGGCTCGAGGCGTTTCCGCGCGTCGCGCACGACCGGGCGCTCGCGCCGCAATTCGCCCGCATGATGAACGACGAGATCGCCGCCGTGGTGGCGGCGCATCCGACCCGCTTCAAGGGCGTCGCGCTCCTGGCCTCGGCCGATCCCGACGCGATGGTGGCGGAGCTCCATCGCGCGGCAAAAGAGCTCGGCTTCGTCGGCGCCTATGTGCCGGTCGGCCCGACCGCCAAGCGCATGGATCATCCGGACTTCGATGCGCTCTACAAAGCGATCGTCGAGCTCGACGTCATGCTGTGGCTGCATCCGTCGCGGCCGCCGCTGCCCGACTATGCCGACGAGACGGCGTCGAAGTATCAGCTCTGGCAGCAGATCGGCTGGCCCTACGACACCACGGCGGCGATGTACCGCATCGTCTTTTCCGGCGTGTTCGAACGCCATCCCGGCATCCGTATCATTACGCACCATCACGGCGGCATCGTGCCCTATTACGCGGGCGGCATGATCGGAAGCTGGGCCGGAAGCGAAGAAGAAGGCGTCGAGGTCTCCGACAAGATCGCACGGCCCTACATCGATCATTTCAAGAAGTTCTATTGCGACACCGCGTGCAAGGATTTCGTTCCAAAAGTGCTCGAGCTCGCGCTCGACTTCTTCGGCCCGGAGCGGATGCTGTTCGGTTCCGACACCCCGTTCGGCGCCGGCGACGGACAAAGCTTCACGGCGGGGGCGCTGCGCTCGATCGAGGCGATGCAGATCGCGCCCGACATGCGCGCCGCCATCCTGTCCGGCAATGCGCAACGGCTCCTGAAGATCGCGTAGCCGGATCAGCCCTGCTCGCGGTCTTCGAGCAGCCCGAGCCTATTCCCCAGCCACCGGGTTGTGGGCGCCTGGATCAGGATCGTCATCAGGATCGCGACGGAGGTGACCGAGGCGATGATGTGGGCGCCGGGCGCCTTCATGCCGATCAGCAGGCCGGCGAGCGCGGCCGGGATGACGCCGGTCTCGCGGGTCCAGCACATGAACAGCATCTCGTTGAGCGTCCACCGCGTGCGCCGGTCCGGCAGCGCGCAGAGAAAGACCGTGATGGGCCGCGCCACCAGCATGAACACGGCCGTGATGACGATTCCGCCGAGCAGATACTGGTTCATCAGCGCAAAATCGATCTGCGCGCCGAGCAGAACGAAGATGAACAGCCGCATGATGAAGGCGGTGGTCGTCACGAACTGGTCGAGCTGCTGGGCCTCCCGCTCGCCCATCTGGAAGCCGAACGCGTCCTTGTTGCCGAGCATGACGCCGAAGACGAAGACCGCCATGAAGCCGCTGGCCTGCAGATCATCGGCGGCGAAATAGGCGCCGATCACCGCCATCAGCGTGACCACCGGCGCGTATTCCATCAGGAAGGCCAGCCGTTCATGCGCGATGAGCAGGGCCGCGAGGTATCCGAGCACGACGCCGGCGACGATGCCGATGCCGGCCTGCCGGGCAAGATCGAGCAGCGATGAGGTGAGCGAGAACTCGGCGGTGCCCATCGCGACGCTCAGCACGCCGAAGGTGAGGATCGCCCCGGTGGCGTCGTTGAGCGCGGACTCGCTCATCACGGTCTGGGCGACCCGGTCGCGGATCTTCACCTGCCGGAAGATCGGCACCAGCGTGGCCGGATCGGTCGAGGCGAGCGCCGCGCCCATCAGCAGGGCCACCATGGAGGGAACGCCGAGAACCAGGTAAGCCGTGAGGCTGGTCACGGCCGCGGTGATCACCACGCCGATCGTGGCGAGCACCACGATGGTGATCCAGACCTGCTTGAGGACGCTGAACCGCAGCGAGGCACCGCCATCGAACAGGATATAGCTCGCGCCGAACAGGAGGATGATCTGATAGAGCGCCGAGTCCGCCTTGATGTCGATCAGCCCGAGCACCTGCGGTCCGATCAGCAGACCGACGATGAGCAGCACCGCGACGTCCGGAATCCTCATCTTCTGGGCGACCAGACCCGTGACGGTGCCCAGCGCCAGAATGACGCCCCCGGAAATCAACGTGTGCTTGGCGATTTCAACAGATGCGGACGCCGCCAATGGTTCCCCCGTCGCGATCATACGCGCTGCCTTGCCGGCCGATCGGTGCCGGGATGCTGCCGGAAGGACCCCGGAATGGCAACCAGGCTCGAGGCCGGGCGCATGGCCGAGGCGAAACATCGCGCGCCGCAACCCGGCTGCGCATGGATCGGACCATATGCAACTGATTCGTCCGGGTTAACGCCCCACCCACGCCGCAACATATTTCGGTCACAGAGGTAAGTCGCCACAGCCGAGTGGTCGTCCGGTGTAGACAACGGCCCGCCGCTTGACACTCCAGCGGCTTACGTATGCATTTGCCGTGTTGGCCCCCGAGACGTCGTTTGTTGCGTCGATAGCGCGTCATCCATCGTGCATCGTGCCGTCAGGGAGGCTCTCACCATGGCACGCATTCTGATCGTCGACGACGACATTGCGGTTCGCCTTGCAATCCGCATCATGCTGGAGCGCGCGGGACACTCCGTGGTGCTCGCCGAGTGCGGTCATGACGGCGCAGCCGCCATCGAGGCCTTCGCGTTCGACGCCGCGATCGTCGACATCTTCATGCCGGGGCTGAACGGACTGGAGACGATCAAGTCGTTCCGTCTCGCCGCCCCGACGCTGCCCATCATCGTGATCTCGGGATACGTTTTCCGCGACGCCGGCGGCCCGGCGCCGGATTTTTTCCGCATGGCGGTGGATCTCGGCGCAGCCACGTGCCTGCGCAAGCCATTCACGCCAGCCGCACTCCTGGCCGCCGTCGACGCCTGCTGCCGTTGGGCGCAGGCCCCCAGGGTCGCCTGACGCGCGCGCGGCGCGCCGGGCGACCCGGGGCAGCAGCTTACGCCTCGATCACGATCTTGGGCGCCGGGCGCGCCTCGGCGCCGGCGCCGAGCGCATCGCGCACCTTGGCGGCGATGTCACGAAACGCCTTGGCGTGCGGCCCGTCCGGATCGGTCGCGACCACCGGCCGGCCGGCGTCCGACGTCTCGCGGATGTCCATGTGCAGCGGCACGGCGCCGAGGAACGGCACGCCCTGGCGCTCGGCCTCGTGCTGCGCGCCGCCGTGGCCGAAGATGTCCGAGCGCTCGCCGCATTTCGGGCAGACGAAATAGCTCATGTTCTCGACCACCCCGAGCACCGGCACGTTCACCCGCTTGAACATCGCGATGCCGCGCCTGGCGTCGATCAGGGCGAGATCCTGCGGGGTCGAGACGATCACGGCGCCGCGCAGCGGCACCTGCTGCGCCATGGTGAGCTGGGCATCGCCGGTGCCGGGCGGCATGTCGACCACCATCACGTCGAGCGTGCCCCATTCTACGTCGCGCAGCATCTGGGTCAGCGCCGAGATCACCATCGGGCCGCGCCAGATCATCGGCGTCTCCTCGTCGACCAGGAAGCCGATCGACATCACCTTGAGGCCGTAGCCTTCCATCGGCTTGAGCTTGTTGCCGCCGATCATCTCGGGCTTGCCGCGGATCGCCAGCAGCTTCGGCACCGAAGGGCCATAGATGTCGGCATCGAGCATACCGACCTCGAGGCCGAGGTCGCGCAGCCCGAGCGCAAGGTTGACGGCCGTGGTCGATTTGCCGACGCCGCCCTTGCCCGACGCGACCGCGATGATCGCGCCGACGCCGGGCACCGCCGGCTGGCGCTCGGCCGCGTGCGCGGCCGGCCGGCCACGGCCGGCATGCGGTGAGGGCGTCGCCTGGACGGCGGACGGCGCGGCGGCGCGCCCGCCCTGCCCGCCGGTGCGCTCGCCGGTGAGCGCAACCAGGGCCGACGTCACCCCTGGAACGGCCCGCACTGCGCCCTCCGCCGCCTTGCGCACCGGTTCCCATTCCGGCACGACGGTCGCCTCGACGGTGATCGAGAAAAACACCTTGCCGTCGGTGACGACGATGTCCGAGAGCTTGCCGGTCTGCGGCAGCGGCGTGCCTTCCGGGCTCTTCACGCCCGCGAGGGCCGACAGGACCGCATCTTTCGAGGCCGTCATTGGGACGCTCCATTGCGGACGCGGGCTCGATCTCCGCGGCGCCGCCAAAACGATGACCTCAACATAGGCGGCCAAGCCCGCCGGTCAACGCCGGGTTGACGACAGGCGGTCTCCCGTCGCAATGAGCGGCACGATTGTCGGTTGTTCATGTGCCGGGCCGCGGGCCCAGGAGGACAGGATGGCGAAGGTCGCGTTTCTCGGGCTCGGCGTGATGGGCTTTCCGATGGCCGGACACCTCAAGGCCAAGGGCGGCCACGACGTCACGGTCTACAACCGCACCGCCGCCAAGGCCGAGCAGTGGGTGGCGAAATATGGCGGCAGGAGCGCCAGGACCCCGCAGGAGGCGGCGGCCGGCCAGGACTTCGTCATGGCCTGCGTCGGCAACGACAACGACCTGCGCGAGGTGATGCTGGGACAGAACGGGGCGTTCGCCGGCATGGCGAAGGGCGCCGTGCTGGTCGACCACACCACGGCCTCGGCCGAGATCGCGCGCGAGCTCTACGCCGGGGCGAAGAAAGGCGGCTTCGACTTCGTCGATGCGCCGGTCTCGGGCGGCCAGGCCGGCGCCGAGAACGGCGTGCTCACCGTGATGTGCGGCGGCGATCCCGAGCCGTTCGGCCGCGCCGAGAAGGTCATTGCGGCCTATGCGCGCGCCTGCAATCTGATGGGCCCCTCCGGCTCGGGCCAGCTCGCCAAAATGGTCAACCAGATCTGCATCGCCGGGCTGGTGCAGGGGTTGTCCGAGGGGCTGCATTTCGCCAAGCGCGCCGGGCTCGACATCGAGAAGCTGATCGCCACCATCTCCAAGGGCGCGGCGCAGAGCTGGCAGATGGAGAACCGCTACAACACCATGGTGGCCGGCAAGTTCGACTTCGGCTTCGCGGTCGACTGGATGCGCAAGGATCTCGGCATCTGCCTCGCCGAGGCGCGCCGCAACGGTGCCCACCTGCCGGTCTCGGCGCTGATCGATCAGTTCTACGCGGAGGTGCAGACGATGGGCGGCAAGCGCTGGGACACATCGAGCCTGATCGCGCTGTTGGAGCGGTGACCCGCCCCGCCGCCAACGCAGGTTCGCGAAACTAGATTCACCGCGCGCCGTCTTCGATCTGTTCCCGAATCGTGCGCGGGATTTGCAAGCGAACCCTGCGCGCCGCCTCGATCCGGACCGGGTCCCCAGTCGCGAGCAGACGCTTGATCCGCTCGCGCAGTTCGTCCGGATGTTCTCTTTCCTCGCGTAGAGCAATACGCGTCCAGGTCGACGTCGCAAACTCGGAGACGGTTCGAGTCCTACCCTGATAGACGACCTCGAGCCGGCCGAAATACGACTCGACCTGGTCAAGGACCCGCTCAAATGGAAACGGCTCCCGGCCCGTGGTGAGATCGGCGCGCGAGATGCCGATGGCGTCCGCGAGAAACTGATCGAGATCGATTGTCGGCCCTGCATCGATCGACGGTAGACGGAGCCCAAAGCGCCTCGCAAAGATCGTAAACGTTGCCGGCGGTGCCGTGTTCACGCCTCCGACCAGACGGCGGCCAAGCAGCCGATCTTGACCGTCTTTCCGTTCCGGGATTTCGTAGACTTGCCCCCTGAATCGATGCGGCACACCGGACGGTGCCTCGTTGCGATCGTCAACGTGCCGTTCGCGAAAGAGGAGGCCTTCGGGGAAATCTCCGATGTCCGATCGAAGCTCGCATTTTCCCACATACCCGAGCTCGAGAAATTCGAACGCGCTGCGGGCATTTTCGGCGGACCTGCAAATCTCCCCCTCGCCTCGCCGATAGAGAAACCACCTCGTCGATTGCCGATATGCGATCACCACGGGATGATCCGAGAGGGCGATGACGCGTCTACATTTTTCCTCGCAGCTGTTATCCGTGTCGATGCCCAAGGCAGCACGGCCGTCGAGGACGGGCGGCCGATAGGGCACCGCGGCTGCATTGGCCACTTGGAGGTCGCGCTCGATCGCGGCCGACGTGACGAAATAGCTGCTTGCGGCAAGCACCACGGGACCGAGAACGAAGCCGAATCTCCTGCTTGTGAGCCCGTAGAGCGCAACGCCGATCGGCCCCGCCAAGACGATCACAGGCACAGCCACGTAAAAGGCCCCGACAATCAATGCGCCGAGGCCGCCAAGTGCGTACGGGAACGCCCAAATGGCTTCAGTGACACCGAAGCTCACGATCAACGACAGGACAAGATCAAGCAGCAGCCGGACGGGACTGTTTCGCGCGCGCAATGAGCTCGCCCCAGCGCCAGTAACGACATCCTGAATAGAGGGATCAGGCACTTTAGCCCTCGGATTCACGCCATTCTGGGTATAGGGCGTAAGTCACCAAAGGCACGCTAAAAGGTCTGAAAACAAGGAAGCGTCTGCGAGGTTCTCGTCCTATGACTAATAACCCATTGCGTTCCCGCAAATAGTCGTCCTGTCGGCAATGGCCGGCCTACCTGAGCGGCCGCCGCAGCAGGTGCACCGACATCTCGAAGCCGAGCGCCACATAGAATGCGGCCGCCCCGATGTTGAAATCGTGCACCGCGATCTCGACGTCGTCGGCGCCGCGCTGCCGCGCCCAGTCGACGCAGGCGGCGACCAGCCGGCGCCCGATCCCCTGGCGCTGATAGACGCCGCGGACCACGACATTGTCGATCTCGACGATCTTGCGGGCGATCAGCAGCGGATGCGAGCGCGGATGCCGCAGCAGCGCGACCGCGACGCCGAGCAGGCGGTCGCCGCTGTCCGCCACCAGGATCGCGCCGCCCTCGCCCGCCACCAGCGATGCGATGTCGTCGCGCGAGCGCGCGTCTCCGGCGGGCTTGCGAAAAATATCCGGACGCGCGTCGCGATGCAGCGCGTCGAGCTCATCGAACAGCTCGCACAGCTGCGGGTGGTCGCCGGCCGCGGCCGGGCGAACGACCGACGTCACGGCGCGCGCCGCCTCGCGCAACGCATCCGCCATCGTCGCGTTCATCGGCGGCACCCCTTGCCCTCGCATTTCGGGGGCAGCTTCGGCTTCGCGCCGAGCTGCACCCGTTGCATCCCGGGGCGGAACTGGTTGACCGGACGTCCCACGGGGCCGACCGGATGCACGTTCGGCGCCGCGTAGGCCACCGGCGGATGACCCGGCGCCGGCGGCTGATTGACGAATGGGCGGCGGAATTGCGGGCCCGGCCCCGGCGGAAGGGTTGCGGTGTTGCCGTTGAAGGTGTTGAAGCGCTGATTGTTGAACGTGTTGAAGCGCGGCGCGAAGGCCGGATTGCCGCCCGGCACGCGTCCACCCGGCGGCGTCCAGCGTGCGCGCTCGAGGTGTCCCGGCCGCAGCACCACCGGGAGCACGATCGGCCCCGCCGGGCGCTGCCGCTGGATCAGCGGCAGCGCGATGCGCGGCGCGACCGGCGCAACGACGACGCGCGGCGCGATCACGGTGTCGATCGGGCGCAGGCGCGGCTGCAGCCGCAACCGCATCGCCTCGCCCACATAGACGCCGCCCGGATACAGCGCGATGTAGTTGGCATAGGCGGCGGGCGTGTTGACGAGCACCGCGTAGCGCCAGGCGAGCGCATCGACGCGCAGCGCCAGCGTGGTGCGGACCCAGTCGGCGCGCGGGTCGGACGGAAAGAGCAGGAGGAACTCCTCGTAGGCCGCAACCGTGTCCTGCTCGATCGCGAACGCATAGGCGTCGTCCGGCGACATCATGCGCATGTCGGCGACCGTGACCGGCTGCGGCGGCGCATAGGCGCCGGGCTGCGGCGGGGCGTAGCCTGCCGGCGCATAGCCGGCAGGAGGCGGCGCGACCGGCGCCGAAGCGACGCGCGGGGCCGACGGCGCGAAGCTGTCGGGCGCGGGCGTGGCGGGTTGCGCCGCCGGCTGCACGGCCGCCTGCGTGATCGGTTGCGCCGTGGTGGGCGGCACGGACGGCGTGGGCGGCGTGGGGGCGGCCGACGCCACCGGGGTCTGCCGCTGCGGCGGGAGATGCGCCGCCATCGGCGCAGCGGACACGGCCGCCACCGCCGCGTTCGGCGCAGGCGCCGGGCTGTCGACCGGGAAGAACCAGAAGTCGCTGGTGAGCGACGAGCTTTCCCATGGCGTCTGCTGGCCCTTGGTCGCCTCGTGCACCTTGAGGCGCACCTGCTTGAACAGCTGCTCGATCTGCAGATGCGGCTCCTTGGCGACTTCGAGGAACGCGCTCGTGTAGGGGCTGTCGGCGCCGGACCCGTCGGTCGCCTCCGTTCCGGGCGCGGTCGAATAGGCGACGATCGAGCCGGTCGGCGCATCGACGATCGCAAGGCCCTTGGTCTGCTTGCCGGTCGCGAACGGATTGTTGCGGCAGGCATCGAGGATGACGATGCGCATCTTGCTCGGCACCGCCGCGAGCGCATTCATCACGTCGGCGAGCCGCACCGACTCGATCGCAATGTCGGACTCGCGCTGGATGCGGGCGTCGACCGGGACCAAAAAGTTCTCGCCGTCGACCTGCACGCCGTGGCCCGCATAGAAGACGAGCGCCACCGTGTCGGTGCCCTTGGCGGCGATCTTGCCGGCGAAGTCGCGAATGGCCCGCCGCATGTCCGACTGGCCGAGATCGAGCGCCTCGGTGACGTCGAAGGAGGCGGACCTGAGCTCGCCCGACATAGCCTTGGCGTCGTTGACCGGGTTCGGCAACGGCGTGACCGCGCGATAGCTCGAGTTGCCGATCACGAGCGCGAGACGGTTCTCGGCGAGCGCCGGCGCGCACCACACGAGCGCGCTCAGCGCGAGAGCCCCAATCCGCCAACCAGCGATCATGACACGGCTCTCCGGCAAAGCGACATCGGTCCGCGCGCGTCGTGCGGCCCGACGCCATGCTGGCAACGCCCCTGCATTCGGTGCTCGATCAGGCAGTTTTTCAACCGCGGTGCCAGGCGCGCCGCCGTGACGGGCGGCGGCGGAGGTCGATTGACCACGGCTGGCGGCGGCCGGACGCCCCCGGCGGCGCGAGCGCCGCGGGCGCCGCAAACGGCGATGTAACGACGCATGTGTTCCACCCGCGCAACTCAGCGGATATCGCAGCCAACCGCGCGGGCCGCATACTGGCTGACTTTCGAGCGATTTTACGGCGCAATTCGCGCCGAAAGCGGGCCGCAACGAAATACTACCGCTCCGTCGCAACGGCCGGCCGCGCCGAAACCTGTTCGTGCCAGCGCCGCAAATGCGCAAGCCCTTCCGGCACAACGATCTTGGCCGGCTTCAGGAAATCGACCGCGACCACCGCCGTGATGTCGGCGACCGAGAAGCGCGCGCCCGCCACATAGGGCCGATCGCCGAGCTCGGCATCGAGAAATGTCAGGAAGTCCACCGCACGCGGCTTGTTGGCCTCGCCCCACGCCGCGAGCTGCGGCACCTCGAGCGCCGCCATCGCGGGATGCAGATGGCGGAAGGCCTGCGACACCACGGTGAGCAGATGAAACTCGACCCGGCGCTGCCACATCTCGATCACGGCCGCTTCGCGCGCGCCCTCGCCGAACAGCGGTGGCGCCGGATGCAGCGCCTCGAGGTAGCGGCAGATCGCGATCGATTCGGCGATCACGCTGCCGTCGTCGAGCATCAGCGCCGGCACCCGCTGCATCGGGTTGACGGCGCGGTAGGCCGGCGCCTTGTGCACCTGCGCGCCGAGGTCGACGGTCTCGACCGGCAGCGTGACGCCCTTCTCGGCGAGGAAGATGCGCACCCGGCGCGGGTTGGGCGCCCGTCCGGCATCGAGATAGAGCTTCATGCGAGGTCCTTGGGCGGCCGCACGCGCCCCAGTATCGCCCGGCGCGCAGCGGCGCACGTTAACATGCGCGCGCCGTGCGCCGGCAAGATTTCGTTAACCTTAGTCTGCAACGCCTTAAGCGCCCCCTTAAGGAATTTGGGCGAAGTTGAGCCATCGAGCACGCCAAGAGGCCGGCCGCCGCCCGGGCCCGGCTTCCCGCCTGCCTTCGATGGATCTCACGGGGGCGCTTTCCTCCGGCCAGACGGCACGCGGGCCTGGCCGGCCAACGCGCGCGAACGGCGGGTCTGGGTTTGTCTGTCAGCGCTACCATGTCGCCAGACGGCGAGCGTGAGCCGACCTCCGAAAGGGCCGCGGTCAGGCGCCGCCGCGCCGCGCTCGCGCAGGTGCGCGAAGCGCGCGACCGGCTGACCTCGACCAGCGGCACGCGGCCGGCGTTCGACGCCGAGCTCTTGCGGCTGTTCGCCCAGAACCGGCTCTCGGGCTCGCTCGTCCTCATCGTGCTGGTCCTATCGATCGGCGCGCTGTCCGGCTTCTGGTCCGACCCGATCACCGCCTGCACGTGGACCGCCGCGGTCCTGCTCGTCCATCTGGTCATGCTCATTGCGTGCCGGCGCTTCCTCGCCGAGGCGCCGCGCCTGCCGGCGCAGATCCGCGCCTGGCGGCTGCGCTTCATCCTGCTCGACCTCTTCTTCGGCCTCGGCTGGATGTTCGACCTGATCCAGCCGATCGGGGTCGACGAGGGATCGGGCACGTTCAACCTGTTCGTGCTGCTGCTGCTGGTCGCGGTCTCGAGCATGCTGGCGTCGAGCCTGCCGATCGCGGTGCTGGCATTGACCGCGCCGGTCTCGATCGCGGTCTCGCTCAATTTCCTGCTCACCGGCACCGTGCACGGCTACATCCTCGCCGGCATGGCGCTGACCGCGCAGTGCTATTTCGTGCTGCTCTCATTCCGGCTGCATTCCTCGGCGATCGCGACGCTCGAGGCGCGCGCCGAGAAGGACGCGCTGATCGGCGAGCTCGAGCAGGCGCGCATGAAATCGGACGAGGCGCGCCGCCGCGCCGAGGCCGCCAACATCGCCAAATCGCGCTTCCTCGCCCAGATGAGCCACGAGCTGCGCACGCCGCTCAACGCCATTCTGGGCTTCTCCGAGGTGATGAAGAACGAAATCTTCGGCGCGCATGCGATCGCCTCGTACAAGGACTATTCCGGCGACATCCATTCGTCGGGCGTACACCTGCTCGGATTGATCAACGAGATCCTCGACCTGTCGCGCATCGAGGCCGGCCGCTACGAGCTCAACGAGGAAGCCGTCACGCTGACGGCGACCGTCGAGGAGTGCCATCACCTGCTCAAGCTGCGGGCGAAGAACCGCGGCATCACGATCCACGAGATGTTCGAGATCGACATGCCGCGGCTGTGGGCCGACGAGCGCGCGGTGCGCCAGATCTGCCTCAATCTCCTGTCGAACGCGATCAAGTTCACGCCGCAGGGCGGCGAGATCTGGCTCAAGGTCGGCTGGACCGCCTCGGGCGGGCAGTATCTCAGCGTACGCGACACCGGCCCGGGCATCCCCGAGGAGGAGATCCCGATCGTGCTCGACTCGTTCGGTCAGGGATCGAACGCGATCAAGTCGGCCGAACAGGGCGCCGGCCTCGGGCTGCCGATCGTCAAGCACCTGATCGACCTGCATGGCGGCACGTTCGTGCTGCGCTCGAAGCTGCGCGAGGGTACCGAGGTGATCGTCACCTTCCCGCCCGAACGCGTGATGTCGGCGCTCGAACCGATCCGCGAGCAGGCCAGGGACTTTCCCAGCACCGACGGCATGAACCTGTCCGCCGAAGACAAGGCGCAACTGCGCCGTCGCCCGATGTTTCGGGTCGGCGAATGACCGTTGCGTTCGCCGCCGCAGCGCCTATCTTGCTGGCGACTCGAGGCCGTCGGCGCCATTCCGTGATCGCAAGCCCCTGCACCCGCGTCTGCACGCTCGACCCCGTGTCCGGGCTCTGCCTCGGTTGCGGGCGCAGCCTCGCCGAGATCGCACGCTGGACGCAGATGTCGGACGCCGAGCGCGAGCGCCTGCTCGCCGACCTCGGCCGTCGCCGCCAAGACCCAGGCGACGACCCCGGCCCCGCCGTCGTGCGAGCCTGAACCCAAGAGCCTGAACCCCAAGAGCCTGAACCCCAAGAGCCTGAACCCCAAGACCTTGAACCCAACGGAGGCCCGCTCCGTGCAGCGACTGCTCCCCTGGATCGCCCTCGCACTCGCCGTCGCGGTGGCGGTCATGCTCGCGCGCCAGAGCGAGGGCCTGACCGGGCCGTTGTCGACCGGCGACATAGCCTCGCTCGCCTACAAGGTCGGCCTGATCGTGCTCATCAGCGGCGCGGTGCTCGCCGTGTTCCGTCAGAACTTCGGCCAGGCGATCGTCTCCTTGCTCGTCTGGATGGTGGTCGCCGGCGTGCTGGTGGTCGTCTACACCTACCGGTCCGAGCTGACCGAGGTCGGCGACCGGGTGCTGGTCGAGCTGGTGCCCGGGCGCGCGGTCACGCACGGGCGCACGGTCGAGTTCGCGCAGTCCAGCACCGGCGACTTCCGCATCGGCGCCGAGGTCAACGGCGTGCGGACCCCGATGGTGCTCGATACCGGCGCGAGCTCGGTCGTGCTCACGCAGGAAGCCGCCAAGAAAGCCGGCCTTCCGCTCGAGTTCCTCAAATATTCGGTCACCGTGGAGACCGCGAACGGGCACACGATGGCGGCGCCCGTCACGCTCGACCGCGTCGCGGTCGGCGGCATCATCGAGCGCGAGGTGCCGGCGCTGATCGCCCAGCCCGGCCAGTTGAGGATGAGCCTGCTCGGGAGGAGCTTCCTCACCCGCCTGCAGAGCTTCGAAGTGCGCGGCTCGACCGTGCTGATGCGCGGCCATCCGTAGAGCATGATCCCGAAAAGTGGACACCGGTTTTCGGAAAAGATCATGCTCCAACAATGATCCAGAGCGCGATGACGGTTCGAAGAAAAGTCATCACGCCTTAGGTCACACCAGGGTCGCGACGAAGCGCGCGCTCGCCACCAGCAGAAAGATCGCAAAGCCGATCTCGAGCTGGCGGCGCGGCAGCGCGTGGGCGAGCCGCGCGCCGTAGGGCGCCACCAGGGTCGACACCGGCGCCATGATGATGAGGCCGATGAGCGAGACGAAGCCGAGCGAGAGCGGCGGCAGCAGCGCCCGGTGCGGCAGTCCGGCGAAGATGTAGCCGACCGTGCCGGCGATCGAGATCGGCACGCCGAGCGCCGCCGAGGTCGCGACCGCCTGGTGGATGGTGCGGCCGTAAAGCGTCTGAATCATGTTGGCGACCGAGCCGCCGCTCACCCCCATCAGCGACGACGACAATCCGACCAGGAGGCCGAACGCCGATGTCAGGGGCTGTCCCGGGAAATCGTCGCCGAGCCGCCAGCTGTCGCGCCCGAACAGGAGCTTGAACGCGATCGCCAGCGCGATCACGACGAACGCCAGGCGAAACACCGCGGGCGGCGCAAATGCCGCAACCACCGAGCCGATCGCAATGCCGGCGAGCGCCGGCAGCACCCATCGCTTGACGAGAGGATGATCGACCGCGCCCTTGTCGCGGTGGGTCATGTAGGAGCGGATGTTGGTCGGCACGATGATGGCGAGCGAGGTGCCGACGCACAGCTGCATGCGCACCTCGTCCGGCACGCCGAGGACGCGAAAGACCTCGAACAGCACCGGCACGATGACGGCGCCGCCGCCGATGCCGAACAGGCCGGCCATCAATCCGGTCACCACCCCGCCGCCCAGGACTCCGGCGAGGAGCCAGGCGACCTCGTTGATCGGCACGCCGAAGATCATGGGCGAACTCCCGGATGAACCGCGCTCTCAGGCCGCCGCGATGGCTCGCGCCTCGGCTGTCTCATCGCGCACGAGCGCGAGCGCGGCCAGGAAGGTGCGCGCATCCGCGCCCGGCTTGACGCCCTCGGTGGCGAGGAAGCGGCGAAAGGCGCGCGCGCCCGGCACCGCGTGAAACAGGCCGACCACGTGGCGCGTGACCGCATGGAGCCGCACGCCGCGCGCGATCTCGCGCTCGATATAGGGAACGAGCGCCAGCGCCGCCGCGCGCGCGTCGGCGAACGGCGCGGGGGCGCCGAACAGCTCGGGATCGACACCAAGCAGGCGCCAGGGGTCCTGATAGGCGGCGCGGCCCATCATCACGCCGTCGACATGGGCGAGATGGGCGGCCGCCGCCGCGATGCTGGCGACCCCGCCGTTGACGGCGATCTCGAGCCGCGGGTTGGCGCGCTTGAGCCGGTAGACGCGGTCGTAGTCGAGCGGCGGGATGTCGCGGTTCTCCTTGGGCGACAGCCCGTCGAGCCAGGCCTTGCGCGCGTGCACAATCAGCGCGTCGGCGCCCGCGGCCACGACCGTGCGGGTGAATCGGTCGAGCGACTCCTCCGGATCCTGGTCGTCGATGCCGATGCGGCATTTCACCGTCACGGGCACGCGCACCGCCGCCTTCATGGCGGCGACGCCCTCCCCGACCAGCGCCGGCTCCGCCATCAGGCAGGCGCCGAAGCGGCCGTCCTGCACGCGGTCGGACGGGCAGCCGACATTGAGATTGATCTCGTCGAAGCCGAGGTCGGCGCAGATGCGCGCCGCCTTTGCCAGCGCCGCCGGATCGGAGCCGCCGAGCTGCACCGCGACCGGATGCTCGAGCGGATCGAACGCGAGCAGCCGCGCGCGATCGCCATGCAGCACCGCGCCGGTCGTGATCATCTCGGTATAGATGAGCGCGCGGCGCGTCAGCAGACGATGGAAGAATCGGCAGTGGCGGTCGGTCCAATCCATCATAGGCGCGGTACAGAATCTATGTCTTTGATTTAGCTTCATTTTTTAGTAGCATCAAACTCGTTAGGGAGCGTCGTGTGCACTCTTTTCTACGCCATGGCGCGACGATTTTCGCCCCTGTTCGACGCCTCAGTGCACACGGAGCGCACACGCGATGGCGACCTTTACTCGCCTGAAATCGGGATCCTGGCGCGTTCAAGTCCGACGCAAGGGGAAGTATGTCAATGACACGTTTCTGCGCCGCAAGGACGCAGAAGAATGGGCACTCGAAATCGAGCGGCGCGTCGACCGTGGGGACCCTCTGACGGGTAGCAGTTCTCGGGATCCGAAGACAATCGCTGACCTCGTTCGCCAACACCGGGACGATCTCCACGAAGTAGGCAAGCGGATCGGGCGTTCCAAAACGGCCAGCCTCGCGTTCCTTGAGCGGCGGCTCGGGCGTCTCCGACTGCCGGAGTTCGATCGCGAACGCCTGATCCAGTTCGGGAAGGATCGCGCCCGGGGAAGGGGCTGGGCCAGTCACTCTCGGGATCGATCTGGGATACATCAAAACGATTCTTTCCCACGCAGCCGCTGATGCTGCCATGGTACGGCATCGCAGCCCTTCCGAATGACGCACTCGCAGGGAGGATCAATCCAGCAAAGCCGGAAGCTGCGGGGTACGGCCGCGCTACGGGGCTTTCACCCTGTTGCGACTTCCTCCCTCGAGCATCCAGGAAAACATCTCCTTGGTCGCACGCAGCGTTTCCGGCAGCGGCGTATTGACGATCGGATAGTCGTCCTTCCAATGATAGGGCCGGCAGGCGTCGATCACCGCGCGGCTGTTGGTAAAATCGCCCTTCGCCTTGCGCTCCGGCGAGATCGACGGATCGAGCGGCGTCGACCAGGCTCCGCGGATGATGTCGATCGCACTCGCCGGGTCCGAACGCGATGTGACCGCCCACATCAGCTCCTCGAGATTGGAGACGTCGATATCGTCATCGACGACCACGACGTATTTTCCCGCATAGGCGGCCGCGTGGCACGTGGCGGCCAGATGCCCGGCCTGACGCGCGTGGCCCGGATAGCGCTGCCTGATGGCGACCGCGGTGAGCTGGCGTGATCCGCCCGCCTCGTGGCACCACGTGGCGGTCACGTCGGGGAGCCCGGCTTTCTGCAGCTCCTGCTTGAGCAGCGCCGAGCGCATCACGGCGCGATAGCGCGCCTGCTCCTCGGGTGGCCGTTGCGGCGGGCAGCCCAGCAGGATCGGATCGTTGCGGTGGTAGATCGCCTTGACGTCGAGCACTGGCTCGGCGCGCATCTTCGAGCCGTAGTAGCCGGTCCATTCGCCGAACGGGCCTTCCGGCAGCACGTTCCCGGGATGAACGAAACCCTCGATCACGATCTCGGCGTTGGCCGGATAGGGCAGTCCCGTGTGCCTGCCGTGCACCACTTTCTGCGGCCGTCCGCGATAGGCGCCCGCCACCTCGAACTCGCACAGTCCGTATGGAATTTCCGTGCACGCCATCAGGAAGTTGAGCGGGTCGCCGCCGATCACGATGCAGACCGGCATGGGCTCGCCGCGCGCCGCATATTTGTCGCGATGGATGCGGCCGTGCTTGCCGGGCGAGATGTAGAATCCGAGCCGCGTGGCGTCGTGAATCATCACCCGATAGGTGCCGACATTGACCCAGCTTTCGTCGGGATCGCGCGTCACGTTGAAGCTGCCCGTCCCGATGTAGCGTCGGCCCTCGTCGCGATCGTGCCACACCGGAGTCGGAAATCGCGTCACGTCGACGTCGTCGCCCTCGATCACGTTCTCCATCACAGGCCCCGTGCCCACCACCTCGCACGGCAGCGGCCGCTCGGAGATCTGTTGAAAATCGGCGAGAAACGATTCCGACAGCTCGATCTTGGTGAGCTCGCTCGGAAATCCCAGCGTCATGTTCTGCCGCCTGCCGCCGAAAAAGTTCGTCAGCACGCGAAAGCCCTTCGGGTATCCCGGAATATCGTCGAACAGCGCCGCCGGCGCCTTCGCGTCATGCTGGAGAAGCTCGGCCGCCATGCCGATGTCGGTTTGCCACGAATAGCCGTGCGCCCGCACCAGCTCGCCGAGCTTCTCAGCCTCGACGATCCACTCGCGCAGATCGTCGTAGCAGACGCGCGCCCGGCAGTTGTCCAAGGCCGTCGTCATGGCTCCCCCTTTGGCGCGATCGAATCGCAAAAGGATAAGACACGCCGCGCCGCACACGGTTGACCGAAGTCAAGCGGAGCGTGCAGTCCCGCGTTGCAAGACCGCCAGACCCGGGTCGTGGCGCGCCCCCGGTCCAATCAACCCGGGCCGGGAACGACCGCGGTCGCCTCGAGCTCGATCTTGCCCGGCGCGTCGAGCAGATCGGACACGAAGATCATAGTCATGGCCGGATAGTGCGCACCCATCAGGCCGCGCCAGATACGGCCAAGCTCACGCCGCCCTTCGAGATAGGCACGCTTGTCGGTGCAATACGCCGTCATCCGGCAGATGTCGGACGGCGCGCCGCCCGCCTCGGCCAGCACCGCGAGCACGTTCTTGAGCGCCTGCTCGAATTGCGGGACGAGTTCGGCGCTGGCAAAGACCCGCCGCGCATCCCAGCCGACCTGACCGGCGATGAAGACGAGTCGACCCGGCGGCGCGACGACACCGTTGGCATAGCCGATCGGCGGCGACCAGCCGGAAGGAAGCAAAATCCGAGCCGTCACGGGTCATTCTCCTCTGCGGCGGCGCCTCGTATTCCCAAGCAGCGGCGCTGGATCGGCGGCGCCGCGGCGAGCGCGAGCCCTTTGATCGCCGCTGCATTTCCCGTGCTGTGGCGATCTATGCCGCAGTTTCAATTCCCCCGGCCTGCCGCAGCCGCGGGTCGGTCGACCGCGCCACGCTCCGGTGCGGCCTGTGCGGCCCGCAACGCGAAGCGCTGGATCTTTCCGGTCGCGGTTTTCGGCAGCTCGGCGACGAAATTGAGCCAGCGCGGATATTTGTAGGGGGCGAGGCCCACCTTGCAGTGCGCGAGCAATTCGGCGGCAAGCGTCTCGTCTCCCCGCGCTCCCTCCCTGAGCACGATGAAGGCTTCCGGCTTGACCAGACCGTCCTTGTCGGCGCGTCCGACGACCGCGGCCTCGAGCACGGCGGCGTGCTCGATGAGCTTCGATTCGATCTCGAAGGGCGAGCACCAGATGCCGCCGACCTTGAGCATGTCGTCGCTGCGGCCGCCGTAATGGTAGTAGCCCTCGCGATCCCGCCAGAAGGTATCGCCGGTGTCGAGCCAGCCGTCGCACATCGTCCGCGCCGTCCGCTCGACGTCGTTCCAGTAGCAGCGCGCGATCGAATCGCCGGCGATCAGCAGCCGGCCACTCTGCTCGTCGGCCGCGTCGTTGCCATTCTCGCCGCAGATGCGCACCCGATAGCCGGGGACCGGACGCCCGCTCGAGCCGGGCCGGACGTCCTGCGGCGTGTTCGAGATGAAGATGTGCAGCGCCTCGGTCGAGCCGATGCCGTCGAGGATCGGCAATCCGGTCTTCTCCTGCCAGCGGCGGAGAATTTCGGCCGGCAGCGCCTCGCCGGCGGACACGCAGACGCGCACCGAGGAGAGGTCCGGCCGCGCCTTGTCGAACGCCTCGAGATAGGCCGCATAGAGCGTCGGAACGCTGAAATAGGCGGTCGGCCGGAAGCGCTCGATGAGCGGGAAGCTCGACGCCGGCCCGGGCCGTTGGTCGTTGAGCACCGCTGTCGCGCCGAGCCACAGCGGGAACGTCATGTTGTTGCCGAGCCCATAGGCGAAGAACAGCTTGGCCTCCGAGTAGCAGACGTCGTCGGGACGCAGCCCGAGGACGTCGACGCCGTAGAGCTGGCTCGTCACCACCAGGTCACGGTGCCGGTGGACCGCCC